>Ga0157379_10000489_pt1 | contig 32177 bp, 30 predicted proteins | sample S25metaG_FD_121802 | JGI IMG/M metagenome (GOLD analysis project Ga0157379, IMG submission 121802) | Switchgrass rhizosphere microbial communities from Kellogg Biological Station, Michigan, USA - S2-5 metaG | ecosystem: Host-associated > Plants > Roots > Rhizosphere > Soil | place: USA... | reverse complement strand
GCGGACTTCAGCGCGAACTGCTCTGCAAGCTCGTAGAAGCTCTGTCAGCCATCACGGTGGCGATTATTTGACCTTGGGGTGCCAGCCATAGTGATGATGACGGCCATGGCGCCAACGGTGGACACTGCCCTGCGAGCCCTTGCCAGAAACCAATACGGTATCGGTAGTGTGCGCATGCGCAATGCCGGACGCATTCATTCGCAGCAGCGCGCGGTCACGGCCAAATTTGCGATCCACTGCGTTCGGTCCGTTGCTGTTGGCAGAGCCTTGCGCGCTGATGTGGCTACCGGATCGGCCGCCGAAATCGCCATTCGGGTCACTCGCGCGCCCAATGTTCACTCCAGCGCTGGCATTACCCGATCCCATGTGACCTTCCCCGCCTGCGCCACGTGCCAAGCCGGGAGCAGCCGCCAATGCGATGATGCCGGCCAATGCAGCCGCGAGAGCCAATGTCCTGTGCCTTCTCATGTTGACCTGTTGGAGACCCATAATTCGTACTCCCGTTTTGCCTGCAATGCGGTGCGACGTTTGTCGGCCGGCATCGCCCACTTGAGTGGGCTCACTTGCTGACAACCGAGCGACGTCAAGAAGGTTCCGGCGCAACGGTTTCTTTACCTGACCCAGACCTATTTCGAGCCCGACGCAACCTTGTCGGGAACCAGGCGTTCACCCCTTAGGGCTTACCCAAGTGGAGTACGTTATGACGAAAATCGGAAAGTTTTTTGCATCGAGCGCGGTTGTCGCGGTCGTCACTGTCGGCGTCGTCGTGGGCGTGTCCCCCGCCGCCTCCGCACATGTCGTCTGCAACAGCCAGGGCGACTGCTGGAGCACGCACCAACGCTACCAATACCCCAGCACGCTCGGCATTCGCTTCTACAACAATCGCTACAGGAGTGACCGATACAGACATCGGCATTGGCACGACCGACGCACTTGGCGCGACGAAAATCATGACCGCGACCGTGGCTACTACAACGATGGCGTGTGGATAACGTTCTAGACTGACGCATCAGGACAAGATGATCGGTTCCAACCGGGGACACTCGCAGCAACTGCGAGTTCCCCGTTTTTTTCTGGCCGCCGCGAATTGGAAATCGTTCAATACGTTTTTCGTGGTTTTTTCACCGCCACTAGGGAGCGCGCGGTGTGCCAGACGGCGCCCCACTGCGACTTTGGCCGATGGATGGCGGCATCCGAGTTGTCCTCCACGCGGAGCGCTTCGGCGCCACGATCTGGGGACGCGATCTCCTCAGCGATGGCCGGAATTTGGGCCTTGAAGTGTCTTGCTTCGGGACCATAGGTCATCTGGATCCTCTCGAGTTCACTGGCCCCGCAATTTGTGGCGTATCCCATCACGGTCGCAGCAACTCTGCGGCCACCAGGCACAAATAGGTCACGCCCCATAGAGCGACCAAACAGAACAAATACATGCTCGCGCGAGCGACCGTCTCCCTCAGACTCAGGCGATGATCCAACGCTTGGCGCGCCAATTGGCTTTGGTCAGCAACTTCGCGCTGCCAATTGTCGCCGCGGAGCCGGCTCAAATGGTCCATCGCATGGAATCGATATCTGGACACTTAATATCTCCTCGCCGAACACCAGCTCTCCGGCGTTCAGCATTCGCGCGACGGAATACGCGCTCGACGCGTAGATCACGCCAAACCAGTACCCTACGGTCCTCGGCGAGTCTGAGCACATTTGCTCAGAAATGACTGGCCGCGACGCAGCGTGACGCAGACTAGCAAGGTTGGAATGTTGCTAGACGTCACTCTGGTCAAAATTGAACAGGCAGCACGCTTCGAACCAACCTAACCTGCAAAAACCAGAGGAGAAGGCCATGACGCAGGCAGTATCGAGTTCGGTCACAAGACGAAGTGTGGCCGCCGGGCTGGCGCTCACAGCCGCCGAGGTGGCGGTCCTGGCGACTTCAAACACCTCGACTGCGGCCAATCATGCTCGCTACGCGGCCAAGCAAGTCACGCCAGAAAAAAGCCTTTACGAAAGGTTAGGCGGCGTATTCGCTATCGCGGCGGTCGTGGATCACTTCAGCGACGACGTTGTCAAGAATCCCATCGTCGGCCAAAAATCTCAAAATCCTCAGCTACGCGAATGGCACACCAAAAATCTGGGTAGGTTGGCCGGTCTCAAGTTCATGCGAACGCTGTGGGTGTGCAACGTTTCAGGCGGTCCTTTCCAGTTCACCGCCACCAAGCCCGGCAAGACGCCGCTCGGCCTTGAGGAGGCACATCGCAACCTTCGGATCTCGCCGGCAGAATTCGATGAGGTCGCAGCCGAGCTCGGACGAACGCTGGATTTCTTCAAGATCGCGAAGCGCGAGAAGACCGAAGTCTTGGCGGCCTTCGCGGCTCATAAGGACGAGGTCACGGCGGGTTACGTCGCGGTCAGGCCGGGTTGAAGTGCTGGATTACGCTAGTTCGAATAGCTCGGCAAAAATTCACGTTGGACGCACCAAACCAGCCAATATCGCGGTTTTGGATACGCACATTTGGTGAGACGCCGTATGATTGACGCAGAAGGGTCGGGGGACCGCACTGTGGAAGCCAAATTTCGAGCGCGCAAAGTCAAGATGGCCCGCGAGTATTTTGTCGAAGTAACGGGGCCAAATGGACAAAAGCATCATGTCGGGCACTTCGACCTTCGCTCGTCTGCCCAAGAGTGGATCTTGCGAAATGCGGCAGACTGGACACCAGAACCATCGGATGCCGGAGAGCTAAGCAAACGAGGGCCCACGACCATTCAGAAGCAATCGGCTTAGACTCGTTCGTTTCCGCTGAGTCCATCGAACTCGGCGAGCCTGACTTCGCCGCTTCCCCCTTTCCAGACGTCTAGGCTGCTTCCTTTTTGGCGACGACTGGCGCTTGCGCCAGTTCTTCGAACAGCGCGTGATAGTGGATTATCGCAGTTCTGAGATCTTCCGTGTTTACGTCGCCTTCTCCAAGCTTCGAGGCAATTGCATGCGCAGCCCGGTAGTTTTCGGTCACACCGGGATGGTCGACCGAAATGTCCGCGGCACGTTGTTCGAAGTCAGCCACCGGATAGCCACGGTTTTCCATCAGAGATTTCACCAGGTCGTTGGCCTGTTTAACCGCGTCCTTCGGGTCGTCGACAAAATGCGCTTGCACGGTCTTCCAAGCTTCAAGGAAGCGGTCGCGGTCGGCGGGCTCGAGATCGCGAATGTGAAGCTTTTCCACGCGCTTCTCGCGATCGAGCAATTTCGCCTGCCCTTTGGCTTCCGACCCGTGTTCCTGCACGGCCCGCTCGTATTCGGTTCCAAATCGTTGGCGCAGATCCGCCGTAGTCGTTCTGCGCCTTTCGACAAGCAACCAAATCAGCGCGCCTACGACAATGACGGCTGCGATTGCCATCGCGAGGAGTTCTAAAACTGAAAATTGCATGCTCATCGTGGCCTCCTGGGGTTAGTGCGTCGCTGGTGCAGCAGGCAGCGATATGCTCACACTTGGCGTCGCAGGCGCGCTTCGGTGGTTCAGGTAAACAAAACTCCCGATTCCAACCACGGCGACAAAGAGCGCCCCCACGATCAGGCCAAGAAACGTGTTTGAACCTCCACCGCTTCCGTCGGGCATCAACCATGCTCCTTGAACAGTGCTCTTAGTGTCACAACGCGCCACACCTGCGTACGTTCCAGTGCATCGCCGATGCGCAACCTGCCGCGCTCCGCGGATAACGTGCAGTGGCGATGTCTCAGGATGATTCTAGAATCCGGCACACATCGGGTGCGCCGACCTCCAAATGGTCGGCCCGCTCTGGCGAGCTAGTTGTCGCGCCAGCCATCGCCACCGTCGCGATCGTGATTCCAGTCATAATAGTGGTTGCCCTGAAAGCTTCTATAGCCCGCTCGCTCACCATCGTTGGCCCAGAGATGCCAATGGTGTGTGTTGTCCCAATAACCGTCGTTGTAGCCAAAGCCGATCTCGCCGAATCCAACCGACACACCGACCACCACATCGTTATTGCGCCAGCCATCGTCGCCGTCGCGATCGTGATTCCAGTCGTAGTATCGATTGCCCTGATAGTTGCGATAGCTCTGCCGCTCGCCATCATTGGACCATCGGTGCCACCGATGCGCATTGTCCCAATAACCATCGCTATAGCCGAAGCCTATCTCACCAAAGCCAACGCTCACGCCTATTGCAGCGTCTTCGCGCTCGCCCAGGTCCGCGTCGCGGTGCACCATGCAGCCCGACGTTGTCACGGCGCCCGTCAGCGCGAGCGCAATCACGACGCTTTTGTAGAGCATGGTCATATCTTTTTCCCTTTTGCCGCGTTTGCGCCGGCGCTTCGCGGTGATTGTTCGGGCGCGTGCGGGTGCAGCGCCAGCCACCGACCAAGATGCACCGCTCGTCGACATGAGTCTGGTCACAATTGATCAGTACTGGTGAGTACAATTCGTCGCCGCTCTCTGTGTGTCGCAGGTCACCAAGCGGGTTACATCGAACTTCCCAGAGCGTGCGGCGCAAATTCCATCGACAGTGGCGCCAAGAAAAAGTAGCAGCCCGGCGAGGGGGTGTGCCGGGCTGCAGCAATCCTTCCGGCGGCCTTGCGCGGGCGGGAGGGCGCCAAGATTGCGGAAGAATCTCAGCACAGCCTTTCTTGGAGTTCTGGTCAGAATTGACCAGCCTGCCGACGGGTTGGCGAGAATATTTCGTCATCAAGGGCCGGCGTGGTCGGGAACTGCGCAAGGGAAGGGTGTCGGACGTGTTTGCTATTCGAAACAAGCTTAGATCGGATTCGTCCAATCGAGTGACTTTGATGGAAGGTGATGCAACGACTTCCGGATCCGAACCTCAGCACTTCCGAGCACAAGTCCCCGCCATTCGGGAAACGCCTGATGCCGGCCGCACTGGCAACGGATCATCTGCGGTCGAGAACAACGCCGACTCTGCGCTCGAAATACCATGGTGGTTCTTGGGCACCGTCTAGCTGATTGCCCACACCCATTGGCGCGGTGAGCGAGGGAAGAACGGCCGGTCCTTCCAAGTTGCCGGCAGCCACTTGCCTTATGTGTGGCATGCCGTAAGGGAACAACGCGCTCTTGAGGGCGTAGTTCCGTCGAAGCGCCGGTCGACGCGCGCAAGGTTTGTTCGGGGTGCTAGATCATCCTACAATGCTTGATCCCGTCGATCCGGTCGAAAATCGCTCCGGTCAAAACATCGCCAACAGATGAGCCAGGAAGGGCGCCGACGGAAATCGAGGCGCGCCCAGGACTGCGGGATCGAAAACCAGTATCCAAACGATTGTTAGAAACGGCACTAGAACAATTTTGCCGAAGCGCACTAAGCGATTCCGGTCTGAAACTGTGGTTGGCTTCGCAGCAGTCATCGGCGCATCCGTCGGGCGGCGAGTGCAAGTTTTGCACACGCGATTTGCCCGACGTGAGCAGTTTTGACCAAGTTTGTGAAATTCCGACCGTCTGCTTTCCGGCCGTTCACTTCTCTATTTTGAGCCGGTCGTGCAAAACGACATTCAACAATGAGCTGTGGACTTCGATGCCGCCTTCGACATCGCCGGTATAGGCAATCAAGCCCAGTCTCCGAAATTTGTTCATAAAGTAGCTCACGCGGGAACGTGTGGTTCCAACCACTTCCGCAAGCGTCTCTTGGCTGATTTTGGCGATGATCGGCTGTGGCTTTGACTCTCTACCAAAATTTGCCAACTGCAGAAGCAGCCGAGCCAATCGTTTCTCACTTGAATTGAATAGCTGATCGACAAGGTCTGCTTCGACGTGGATAGTCCGGCTCAGAAGATGCGCTATGAACACTTCCGAGAACGATGGTTCATCGCGGATCAAGCGCAAAATAGCTTTCTTGTCCAGTCGCATGATAACGGATTCTGTCATCGTCTTGACTGTGGCTATGCGCTGCGCTTGCCCGGCTAGGCATGCTTCTCCGAAGAACTGGTCGTCTCCTAGAATCGCGACGACGGCTTCCTTACCTTGCTGCGAATATACACAGACCTTGACCTTGCCTTTTTGAATGTAGAACACCGCGTCTGCGGAATCTCCCTGCGAAAAGACTGTCTGCCCTTTGCGATAGGTGGTGATGCTGCGACCACCATTCACTTTCGCAAGGAAAGACTTTGAATCGAATGAAGGCCTGCCGCTCGTTGCCACAACACGACCCCGTGTTCGCCCCAGTTGATTATGAGTACAGCAGCGAGATTTGTCAGTAATTTACACTACCATGCCCGGCCCAGACCAGTGAGTTACACGTACGTTTTATTGCAAGGTGAAACACGACGCTCTCGCAGACCAACGCGTATTTCACCTCTTACACGAAATTCGCATCGCAGAGCTTGAGAGAATTCTAGCAAAGTAGACTTAGAGAGGATGTCCGCTAAGTCATTGATCCACCGTCGCCGAACCTGAAACCCATACTCAAATAAAGGTAGGACAATTGACCGGGCTAGCGTGCGGCCGACGGGGGCGCCGTGCAATTCAGTGAGTGCCGTTGCCGTGGGATGAGAGTGCGAGACACCTGAACTATTGTGGCTGGTCCCTACGCGTTAAGTGCCTCGATGTATACTCTTCCCCATACGAAAACCGCAATGTTCATCCGCAACAGATAAGCAGTCGCTATCTCTATTTTCTGTTCGTTTGTATTATTTTCAGTTTGAGAAACAAAAACAGGAAAGTTCTGTTGTTCTGTTGCCCTCTGTCAAACCTGACGCGCGTTCAAAGCAATCCCGGGATAGACCCGCTCTCGATTGAGTATCTTGGATGCAAAATTTTTCTTAGCCATAAGCATGCCCATCGCGCGCTTGCTGGTCTCTTCTCCATACGTATCTTTCAGCCACTCACGGAAAGCACGGTAGAAATCCTTGACGAGGGTAGAGCCCTCGCCGACCGTGCAGTTTTCCTTGATAAACTCGCCCATCGTGTCGTTGTTGCTGATGTACGCGGCAGTAGCACGAGCGACCGCCGAAGGTTTTTTCAATCCCTGGTGCTGCCACGCGAGACACCCTTCTACGAGCCACGCTAATACGCCGGGCAACTCGTCCTTGATCTTGTCCAGCAGTTGGTTGTCACGAGCATCGTCGGCAAAAGTTGCGCGAAACGGTACAACGCAAAGCCGACGGTTGGCGGCCTCGTCTCCGGCCTCGATCTTCGGCAAATCGTTAACAGACATCACTATTTTGAACTGCGGTTTGAAGTCAAAAAACTCCTTGTGAAGAAACCGCGCCCGGATGGTATCGCCGCCGGTCAACTCCTTCAGCAAAGGTTCGTTGAGCCGGTCGCCACGACCGGCCTCAACCGCCGACACAAAGCGCGCGCCGCGAAGACCCGCGATGTCGTTGGACTGCCGTTCACCCTTGGGCTGCAAAAACGTCATCATCGGGGTTTTGGAAGCGTAAGGTCCCAAGAGCGCCCGCCAAATTTCGATGATGGTCGATTTTCCATTTGCCCCGTGTCCAAAGAAGATGAACAGACATTGCTCTTTGGTCGAGCCAGTAAGGCAATAGCCACCGATGCGCTTCAGGAACTCGGAGAGCTCGCGCTCGCCGCATGTTACTTCGCTGACAAATTGGTCCCAGCGCTGGCGCGGCGCACTCGGATCGTAGTCGCAGTCAATCAGCTTGGTGATGTAATCCCCTCGACAATGCGGAGCAAGCTCGCCAGTCGTGAGATCGAGCTGTCCGTTACGCACAGCAAGCGTCATAGGGTTCTTGTCTAGTCTCTTGCCATCGATGTGCAAGAGAGGTCTTGCGAGTTCGACGATTGCTTCAAGCTTCGAACGAGCCTGCGTGGCGATAGCGTGCCGCCGTATGGCAGTAGCGGTTTTGTCGCCCTCTTCAAGCGTGGCCGCTTCCAAGAGAATTGTCCCCGGCACGTCAAACGCCAACTTCAGGACAACGTCTCGGTGAATTGTTTGCCAGTGCGTCCCGCACCAATGGAGCCAAATCCCTTCGGTCGAGACGTAGTGGAGATTTTCTCCGTGCAGTGCAACGAAACGCAGTGCGTTTCCGTGGTCGGTCAGGTCGCGTCGTTCCGATGCCGCATAGTGGTTGACGCTGCGCACAATCCTCTCGACTTCCCGCTCATCGAGAGGCGGGTCGCATGCGTTGAGATTGCGGGTCATCACATGCTCAAATAGTTCATCACCTTCAATCCCCTTCCTGCGGAGAAGCCCGGTGAAGGATGTTAGTGCACTGTTGCGCGACCCTTCTGGAATTCTGTCGCCGATATCGTTGGTTGCGGTCAGCGTCTGATTGCGTTTTGCACGCCCCTCAGACATGCGCGCGAGCAACCAGTCGGGCGCTTCAGCAACCGTGCCTTCTTCGACCCACTCATAGCGCTGGCCACTTGGATGAATGCTCGGAGGAACGACGATGTAGCCACCGTTTGCCCGGATATCGAGTTTTGGACCCACGACGCTGGCACTGTTGCGATGGAGTCCGTTGTCTCGAAAGAGAATGTGCTTTCCTCGTCCGGTTTTTGCGACCGGGGTTACCGGCAGCGCGCCGTTTTCAACTTCGAGATGGCGCAGGCTCGCGCAACCCTCGTCTCCATCAACGTCAAGGACAAAGATGCCGGATTGCGCGCCGGTTGCGATCCCGATGTTGGCGTTGGGCATTTCCGTCCACCATCTGCGAATGACTTCTTTGTTGGTGGTGGCATCCGTGCAGCCATTGCTCCCCGGAAGAGGCTTCTTGTCCTTGCGCTGCAGCGGAAAAACAAACATGCCTTGGTCGGCATAGTGCAAAGCCGCATTCAATAAAGTCATTTCGTTGGCATCGGTGAGAGTAAGCGGTCGCATGGCGCTGCCCGTGTCTATGGCAAGGTTCGACATCACACGCCCCCACTCGTGGCGATTTTTTTGGTTTCGAGCCATGATTCAACGTCGGCTTCCAGCCAGCCCACCGTGTTCGGGCCGAGACGAATGGGTTTTGGAAAATTTTGAGCGCGGACCCAACGAAACAACGTGGTCCCGCTGATGCCCAAGCGCATGCAGACGGCGTCTTGGCGAAGAATGGTGGACATGGGTTAGCTCCTTTGCAGAAGGTCCGAAATGGACCTTCGGCTCCCCATCAAGCACGCCAGGTTGGGTCAAAAATACAGGCCGCTGATGACCCAACTGTCCCTACTTGTGCAGCGCGTCAAAAGCCCGTTTTGAAGTGTACCTGTACCAAGCCCGCTTTGACGTTTCCTTTGAGTAGGAGGCGCCCCGATTGGCTGGCAGCATTTTGGCGACCACCTTGAACGCAGCGTGAGGGCTGATCTGCTTCGTGCGAGTAATCCTGTAAACTTGGTGAGCGACCCTAAAATCCCGCACGGCACGATAGACGGGATTGGCTCGATAAGGGCGTCGTTCCAAACCAATGCTCAAAGCGGCGTCGCAGATCGCGTGTGACTCCTCCAGATGCGCCTGCGTTACCCACTCTGGCTCGATGCGTCCGGAACGCGCGCAGAGACTTCTGGCAACATGAGCAAACGCTATGTCACCTGTCCGTCCATACTCGTCCTGCGCCATGCGAAACCACTCGACGATGGAAAGCCCATGAAGCACTCTAAGAATTGGGCGCATGCGCTTGAACTGTTCGTTGATCGCGGCAGCATCCTGGGGAGAAAGTTCGGAACTGTTCAGCTTGTCCACGCTAGGGTCAAAGTTGGCCTTCATGTCGCGCGAATCGCCTCCTGCGCAACGCTGTCGCCTGTCGGCGACTGAGTTGGATCGTCTTCACCACGGTGTAGCCGGTTTTTCCGTTTCTTGCGAGCGAGTTGTCTTCGCTGTTCTGGAACCTTGAATTATAGCGACTGCTTTTGTCGGCACGCTGGATTGTGCCTGCTCTCTTCAATCCAGCGGACAACGTCATCGCGGCAATACAGGACGCTCCGGCCACCTATGGGTTTAATGTAAGCGGGGCCGCGCCCATTCGATCGCATCGTGTGTATCCATTTTACTGTTTGGCCAAGCCAACTGGCGAGTGTCGCAGAATCGAACATTGGTGGCAGTTGTTCGAGCGCGCCTCGAATTGGCGGCTTTTCGAGTGCGTCCATGATGCGGCCTCTAACTCCATATTAAGGCTCCCCGATCGCTCGAAGAGAGGCTGCACTCCTATTTCACTGGCTAACACGGCGTCGCGGCTGCTGTCCATTAATGCGCGAGCGCCTCGACACATCAAGATGAACAACTCGGCCAAAAATGGAACCTTGCGGGGGACAGATTTTCTGACTCGCTAGCCCAGCGCTTTCGCGATGCGACGTGAAACCGCGTCCGCCGCTGCTACAAGCGCCGTGTCGGGCGCCGTGGCGTATCGGGCTGTAACTCCACGCGCTGAATGCCCCAGAAGTCCGGAAATTGTGAGCTCGCTGTAGTTCATTTCCGCCGCCGCGCTTGCGTACCAATGGCGCAAGCCGTGAAGGCTCATACCCTCAATTTTCACGCGCTTCGCTATACGCCGCCATGCCTTAGGCGCGCCAACATAGTGGCCCTTCTTCCCCTCGCCTGGGAACACGAAGGCCGATGGCTTGGCATTTTCAGGCCTGAATTCGGCCAAGAGGGCGAGTGCAGCTTGCCCTAACGGTCGCGTTTGCTTGCCACTCTTACTGTCAGCCAACCGCGCACAATGCGCCTCGCTATCGATGGCTCCCCACTGGAGCGTCAAAGCTTCCATACGTCGAAAGCCGGAGAGCAAGAGAAAACAGATAGCGCGAGTCCCCACCGCTGGCTCGCCCTCAGTCTCCAGCTCTTGGATCGCTTTACCTACAGCCTTCACCGCGCCAAACGAAAATGGCGGCTTCTTAGTCTTGTCTTTTGGCCTAGCAATTCCGCGCACTGGGTTGGCGGCAAGGATGCCGTCACGAACCGCTCGTTGCAGAATTGTCCCGAGCATACCGAGAGTGCGTGAAGCGACGGCGCTCCCTCCCCGCGCAACACCACCTCGTTCGGTCTTGCCCTCATCGCTCTTTGGCACCGATTTTCCTGCAGCCACATCGGCTAAGAACTGTTCCATGTCCTTTGGCTTCAAGCTGGCGACTGCCCGTTTACCCAGAAGTGGCTTCACGTGCGTTTCGATCCGACTGAGGTCCACGGCCAACGTGGAGGCTTTGATGTGGTTGCGGCTGGCGGTGAGGTATTCGTCGCACAGCTGAGCGACCGTCTTGGCATTCCGTGCACCAGCTAGCTCGGACGCCGGGTCTTTGCCGTCATCAATGGCCGCGCGAGCGCCGCGCGCCTTTTTGAGTGCTTGAGTTGGCGTCAGGCCATCGCGGCGCTCTGGCGTCAGAACCGCCCCGATTGCCACCCTGCGCTGGCGTCCGAACGGATCGCGATATTGCAGAAAGTACGTTTTGACCCCCGTTGCCTTCACTCGGAGACCAAAGCCGGGAATGCGTCCGTCGAAGTAGGAAACGTCCTTGCCCGAGGAATCGGCTTTCAAGCTTCGAACGAAGGGAACTGTTAGCCTTGGCATTGCCTACACTCCATGAGCCGGGAAACCACCGGGAAACCAAACTTATGGGCGGTACGAGGGTCTAGGTGGTTCTAGATGGTGCTCGAAAAGACCGAATTTGCTTGATTTTACTGACTATAGTATACTGCCGGGGTCTCGGCGGGACTGCAAGGAAATTGTGTAGCTAACCTTGCCAAGGTTAGGGTCGGGCGTTCGATTCGCCTCGCCCGCTCCAGGTTTTTCAACAAGGCCGGCGCGCACTGCTCACCCTTGCGCGAGCTGCCGCCGTGTCCACCCGCAACGACGTATTGCACCGCTCGCCATCCCGGCGATACTGCACCTCATATGGGTTGGGGGCGGTCGTGGTGAGTACAAGAAGTGTGTCGCGTGATCATATGCCGGCCGGCGCGTATATCGTCGAAGTGAACGGGCTGGACGGTCTTAAGCATCATGTCGGTCCGTTCCGTCGGCGCGAGGAAGCCGAAGCCTGGATCGCACAGAATCCTTCCGCCGCGGACACGGCCATGGACGAAAGCCAAACTTTCGAGACAAGGAATCATCGCAAGCTTTTTGCCGACTGTCGGCACGATGGATCGCTCTAACCCTGCGGCGCCTTTTTCCGCAGCAGGCGCGCCTGCACCCGCGGCCAGGCGAGATTGAGCATCAGTCCGCTCATGATGAGTGCCGCGGCAATCAGCTTCCAAGCCGGTAGCGACTCCGACAGCAGCAGCGCCGACGTCGACATGCCGAACACTGGGACCAGCAGCGCGGTGGGCGAGATCGTCGCCGCGGGATGGCGCGCCAGCAGCCAGCCCCAACTCGCATAACCGAACAGCGAATTGCCGACGGACTGGTAGAGAACGGCGGCCCATGTCAGCCAGGTGCTGTCGGCCAGGCCGGTGCGCATCGCCGGCCAGCCCTCGAATACGAGCGACAAGAGCAGAAGCGGCGGGAAGGAAAACAGGCTCGCCCATACGACATAGGCCAGCATGTTCACCTTGCCGCCGGCCTTGGCCACAAGATTTCCCGACGCCCAGCACGCTGCGGCGACCAGCACCAGCACAAGTCCGAGCGGCGTGGCGCTGTTGTCGCCGCGCAGCACGATGACGAGAAGACCGCCACCAGCCAATGCGAGCGCCAGCCATTGGAAGTGGCGCACGCGCTCGGCCATGAGCCACATCGACAAACCGATCGTGAAGAAGACCTGCGTCTGGATGACGAGCGAGGCCAGACCCGGCGAGATGCTGCGCTCCATCGCAATGTAGAGCACGCCGAACTGACCGGCACCGATCAACAGGCCATAGGCCGCCAGATGCCGCCACGGCACCGCGGGCCGCTTGAGGAAGAACGCGGCGGGCAAGAATGCGATGGCAAATCGCAACGTGGCCAGCAGCAGCGGCGGCAAATGCTCCAGCGCGACCTTGATCACCACGAAATTGCTGCCCCAAACCGCCGCAACGGCAATGGCCAAGGCCAGGTGCAACGGCGGCAAGGAAGCAGATTTCGCGGTCATAGTTCTCTCTACAGCATGCGCCGCGTCGGGCCGCCTACGAATTGCACATATCGTCACCGCTTGGCGCGAATGGTTGGCCCGGCGCGAGCGAACTTGTTAGAACGCTGCCGGGATTGCGGGACATGCCCATGGCGGAAATCGAAAGCGGGCGCGGCGGCATCAGCGCGCAGCTGATCCATTTCTACCGGCGTTCGCAAGCGGCGCGCGGGCTCGTGCTGCTGAGCCCGACCATGCTGATCATGCTCGTGGCATTGGCGGCGCCGATGGCGCTCCTAGCCCTGTACAGCTTCTGGACGCAAGAGGGTTACGGACTGAACACCGCGCTCACTCTTACACAATATGCAACGAGCCTCGGCCGGGTGAGCTATCGCGCGTTGTTCTATCGCTCGCTCGAGATTTCCGCGCTTGTCACCGTGATCACGGTGCTGCTCGCCTATCCGATGGCGTATTTCGTCGCCTTTCGCGTCACCAGAGCAAAATTCCTCTGGTTGGTCCTGCTGACCATTCCCTTCTGGACGTCCTATCTGTTGCGCGTCTTCGCGTGGAAAATCATCCTGGGCTATAATGGCGTGATCAATTCGGGCCTGATGAGCCTTGGTCTCATCCATCAACCGCTCGAATTCCTGCTCTACAATCCAACCGCCGTAGTCGTGACATTGGCCCATGCCTGGGCGCCGTTCGCGATCCTGCCCATCTATGTCAGCCTGGAGAAAATCGACCGCTCGCTGCTCGAAGCCGGGGCTGATCTCGGCGACGGTCCGCTGCGACGGTTCTGGCGCATCACGCTGCCGCTCTCGCTGCCCGGCGTGATCGCCGCTGCGGTGCTCATCTTTGTCCCGACCACCGGGGACTATGTCACGCCGGCGCTGGTCGGCGGTTCGGGCGGCGTCATGATCGCCAACGTCATCGAGACGCAGTTCGACAAGGTCGGCAACTGGCCACTCGGCGCCGCTTTGGCCATGACGAGCATGGCAGCGGTCGGCATGGTCACGTTGCTGTTCGTCACCGCGCTTCGCGCCGCCGCCGCGAGGATCAGATGATGCGCCAAGCACCTCGCAGAGCGGGCCTTTTGGCCTACGCGGTCTGCTATCTCGCATTTTTATACGTGCCGGTGCTGTTCTTGCCGTTCTTTTCGTTCAACGACTCGGTGTTCATCTCGTTTCCGCTGCGCGGCTTCACCACGCAATGGTATCGCCAGATGCTGGCCGACGGCGCGATGTTGCAGGCGCTGGGCAACAGCCTTCAGGTCGGAGCGGCCACCGCCGTCCTGTCGACACTGCTTGGACTTCTGGCCGCCAAGGCATTGATGCGCTATCGCGTTCCGGGCGGTGGCGCACTGTTGGCGTTCACCTCACTGCCGCTGTTCATTCCCGACATCGTGCTCGGCATCGCACTGCTCATCCTTTTGAGCGCGCAGCACATTTCATTGTCGCTGTTGAGCGTGATCGCCGGGCATTGCCTGATCTGCGTGCCGTTCGCCATCACGGTGCTGATGTCGCGCTTCGAAGGCTTCGACCGGAGTTTGGAGGAAGCCTCGCTCGATCTCGGCGAGAACGGCTGGATGACCTTTTGGCGCGTCACGTTTCCACTCGCCCTGCCGGGCATCGTCTCGAGCCTGTTGCTGACCTTCATCGTTTCGTTCGATGAGTTCCTGATCGCCTATTTCCTCGCCGGCAACCAGGCGACGCTGCCGATCTACATTTGGGGCCAGCTGCGTTTTCCCTACAAGCTTCCCGCCGTGCTGGCGCTCGGCGCCCTGATCCTCGTCGCCACGACCGTGCTGGTGGTCGTCGCCGAATGGGTGCGCAGTCGCGGGCTGGAGCATCGCAAGCACACCATGGTCGGCGCATGAGCGCGGCGACCTACCTGCACATCGACGGAGTGACAAAGCGTTTCGGTGATGTGCTGGCCGTCGACAATGCGCAACTCGCCATTGCGCGCGGCGAGTTCTTCTCGCTGCTGGGACCGTCGGGCTGCGGCAAGACCACCTTGCTGCGCATGATCGCGGGTTTCGAATTTCCCAGCAGTGGCGACATCCATTTCGAGGGCGTACGCATGACAGATGCGCCGCCGCACAAGCGACCGTCGAACATGGTGTTCCAGTCCTACGCGATTTTTCCGCACCTGAATGTGTTCGACAATATCGCCTACGGCCTGCGCCGCGATCGCCTTGCGCGCGCCGAGCTGACCGGCCGGGTCGAAGCCGCGCTTGCCATGATCAAGCTGGACGGTTTTGGCCCGCGCAAGGCCGACGAGCTCTCCGGTGGCCAGCGCCAGCGCGTTGCCCTGGCGCGCGCGCTGGTGCGCCGTCCCAAGGTGCTGTTGCTCGACGAACCGCTCGGCGCTCTCGACCGGCGCCTGCGCGAGGCGATGCAGCTCGAACTGCGCGCCCTGCAGAAGAGCGTCGGCATCACCTTTGTCTTCGTCACGCACGACCAGGAAGAGGCGCTTTCGATGTCGGATCGCATCGCCGTGATGTCGGCCGGCCGCATGCTGCAAGTCGCTGCCCCCCGCACGCTCTATGAATCGCCCAATTGCCGCGAAGTGGCCGATTTCATCGGACAGATGAATTTCTTTGCGGCAACGGTGCGCCGGCGCGACGCCGAGATGGCAGAGATCGATGGCGGCGCCATGGGAGCGTTGCGCCTGGCGACGCGCGCGCCGGTCGGAACCGAGCTCTTGCTCGCGCTGCGACCAGAGAACATCGCGGTGTCGCGCCATCCCGTCGCCGACGCAGTGCAAGGTGTCGTGAGCGCCGTCGCCTATCTCGGCGAGCGCAGCCATTATGCCATCGCCGTTCCCGGCCTGCAGCAACCGCTCGCCGTCACCGCCCAGAATACGCCACGCGCCGGTGCCCCCGCTCCCGGCGATGCGGTGCATTTGTCGTGGCCGGCGGATGCGGTCGTGATCCTGCCTCGCGACTAGACGAGAACCCGTTCGAATATCGCGCGCACAGCGGCTTGCGCTTGTGTCAACTGTGCTTCGAGTTGGTGAAAGTCACTTTGCCCGGCGGCCCGGACCAGCAGAGCCTGCAAGCCCGGCGTGGCACTGGCGGGATCGAGCGTGCCGTCAAGTGCAATGCGCAGGGCCTGGGTCAGTGCATGCTGCAGAACCGCTGCGCCGATCAGGCTTTGCGCGTCGGCCGGCGCCAACACGCCCGCTGCCGCCAGCTTGTTCAGGGCACCGATGGTGTTGCTGTCGAGCACGTCGCCACCGCGTGGCGCGGCGCAAAGCTGCAAGGCCTGCGCAATGAACTCGATATCGACCAGGCCGCCCAAGGCAAACTTCAGATCCCAGCGATTTGCCGTGGTGAATTGCGCCGCCAATTTCTGGCGCATGTCGCGGGCATCGGCGACGATCTTGTCCGGTTCGCATGGCGTGCGAAGAGTGCGGCCGATCTCTTCTTCCACACGCGCGCGTAGACGCGGCGGCGCGAAAATCACGCGCGCCCGCGTCAGCGCCATGCGCTCCCACGTCCAGGATTCGCTCGTGTGATAGCGCGAAAAGGACTCAAGGCTCACCGCCACCGGTCCCTTGTTGCCTGTCGGTCGCAGGCGCATGTCGACTTCGTAGAGGCCGCCGACACCGGTGAGCGCGGTCAGCGCGACGATCAGGCGCTGCGCCAGGCGGGCATAGTAGACGATCACCGGCAACGGCTTGGCGCCGGCGCTCGCTTCGCGGCCGGGCGGCACGTCATAGACGAAGATCAGGTCGAGGTCCGAGCCCGCCGTCATCTCGCGGCCGCCGAGCTTGCCCATCGCGACCACGGCGAATTCACCGCCCGGCATCATGCCCGCCGTCTCGGCCAACTGTCGCTCGACCACCGGCAACAGACCGGCGATCACGGCCTCGGCGATGTTGGCGAAGGCGGGACCCGCCGCATCGGCCTTGGTCGTGCCCTGGATGATCTGCACGCCGACGCGGAATATCTGTTCCTTGGCAAAGCGCCGCGCCGCATCGAGTGCGTCTTCATAGGATGCGCTGCGCCCGAGCTGGTCCTCCAGCAAACTGTCGAGCACCGCGCGGGTGGGCAGCGCGTGAAGGAAATCTGCATCGATCAGCGCATCGAGGGTGGCGGGCGCGCGGCTCAGATGCTGCGCCAGGCGGGGCGCCGAACCGACAATGGCCGCGATCAGCGTCATCATGTCGGGCCGTGCCAGGAGCAACGAGAAAAGCTGCACACCCGCAGGCAGATTACTGAGAAAGCGGTCGAACTGGGCAAAGGCAGCGTCCGGATCGGCCGTTTCCGCCAGCGCCGGCAGCAAAACCGGCACCAGCTTGGTTAGCAGTTCGCGGGCTCTGGCGCTGCGCGTGGCGCGGATGCGGCCGTGATGCCAGCCGCGGATCGCCGCCGAGGCATGCGCCGGATCGCCAAAGCCCATCTGCTTCAGCGTGGCAAGGGTCTCGGGATCCTCTTCGACCCCGGTGAACACGAGGCTGCCATGGCTGGCACTCAGCTGCTTCTCGCGTTCGAACAGGCGCGCATAGTGGCCCTGCACCGTCATGAGTTGGCCCGTCAGGGCGGCGCTGAATTGCGCCGCATCGGCAAACCCCATGAAGCAAGCGACATGGGCGATCTCTTCAGGCGCCTTGGGAACGATGTGGGTCTGCTGGTCCTCGATCATCTGCAGGTGGTGCTCCAGCGTGCGCAGAAAGATGTAGGCGTGCGTGAGATCGTGGCGCGTTTCTTCACTCACCAGTCCCCGGTCGCGGAGCGCGTCAAGCGCCGCCAGCGTGCCGCGCTGGCGCAAGATGGGCAGCCGACCGCCCAGGATCAGCTGTTGCGTTTGGGCAAAGAATTCGATCTCGCGGATGCCGCCGCGGCCAAGCTTGATGTTGTGGCCGGCCACCGCGATGTCGCCATGGCCTTCATGCGCGTGGATCTGGCGCTTGATCGAGTGGATATCCTCGATCGCGGCGTAGTCCAGGTTGCGCCGCCAGATGAAGGGCTCGATGCTCTTGAGAAAGCGCGCACCGGTCGTGGGATCGCCGGCACAGGCGCGCGCCTTGATGAACGCCGCGCGCTCCCAGTTCTGGCCCATGCCCTCGTAATAGGATTCCGCAGCATCGGTGGAGATCGCCACCTGGGTGGCGCCGGCATCGGGGCGCAGGCGCAGATCGACGCGGAAGACATAGCCGTCGGTGGTGATCTCCGTCAGCAATTTGACGATACCGCGCACCAGATCGACCGCAGCCCCGCGCGCATCGTCACGCTTGCGGAAGGGAAAGCGTTGCGGGTCGTAGAACACCACGAGGTCGATGTCGCTGGAATAGTTGAGTTCGAAGGCGCCGTACTTGCCCATGGCGAGCACGGTGAGCCCGGTGGTGGCCTCAAGCGTCTCTGCATCGTCCTCGCGCATCTGTGCGCCGCGCGCCGCTGCCCGCAGGACGAAACGCAACGCGCCGTGCACGCAGGCATCGGCAAAATTCGTCAAGGCGTCCGTGACCTCGTCGAGGCGCCAAATCCCGGCGATGTCGGCCAGCGCGATGGCGAGAGCGGCGCGGCGCTTGGCACAGCGCAACTGCGCCATAGCGTCGGCCTGCGTCTCACAGTCGCCCACAGCTGTCGCCAGCGTGCAGGCTGCGGCCACGGCCGCGTGCGGTCCGTCATCGAGCAGCGCGCTTAACTGCGCGTGCTCGCGGACAGCCAGGCGCGCCAGGAATGGGCTGTTGCCGAAGGCAGCGGCCAGGATCGGGCTGGCAACGTCCGACGGGACAAAGCCTTCTGCCGCCAGCGCGGCAAGCGTGCGCGCGACGCGGGCGGGATCGAAAGGTGCGGGCGGCGAAGCGGCGGTGTTCATGATTCAAGAATGTCATGGCCCGGGAATCCCGGCCACCCGATTCCCAGTCGAAGACACGAAGTGAGATCAGCGGGTCCGTGGTGCCGGTCGCGGAAAGCGGATGATGGCGCGCAGACCTGGATTGTTATCTTCCAGCAGCAGTCTCGCGTCATGCAAGCGTGCCACCGCGGCGACGAGGCTGAGGCCTAGTCCGGTGCCGGGCGAATTGCGGCTGGCCTCGAGCCGCACGAAGCGTTCAACGACGCGCGTGCGTTCGGATGGCGCGATGCCCGGCCCGGTATCGGCGACGGCAAGCTCCGCTCCGGTTGCCGTATCGGACGCGGTCACCGTCACCTTGCCGCCCAGCGGCGTGTACTTGATGGCATTGTCGAGCAGGTTGGCCAGTGCCTGCGAGATCAGGCTGCGATTGCCGTCGATCATGGTGGTGCCGGAAGGCGACACATGCAGGCTGACGCCCTTTTCCTCGGCGAGCGGGGCGTAGAGTTCGGAGACATCGGCCGCGACCGGAGCGAGATCGATCGGCGCCATCTCACCACCGGCGACACCCGCATCAGCCTCGGCGATGAGCAACAGCGCATTGAAGGTGGTGATGAGCTGATCGGTTTCGGCGATAGCCGCTTCGATTTCAGCGGTTTCGGTATTCGCCGGATCAAGGTGGCGCAAGGTCGCCTCGAGCCGGTTGCGCAGACGATTGAGCGGCGAACGTAGGTCGTGCGCCACCGAATCGGTTACCTCGCGCACGCCCTTCATCAACCGCTCGATGCGATCGAGCATGGCGTTGAGATTTTCGGCCAATGCGTCGAACTCGTCATGCGCCTTGCCGATGGGAACGCGGCGCGACAGGTCGCCGGCCATGATTTCGCCGCTGGTGCGGTTGATCGAGTCGAGCCGCGCGAGCATGTTGCGGCTCATCAGCGCGCCGCCACCCAGCCCGAACAGCAGCACGAGCCCGACAGTCCAGGGCAAGGTGGTGGTGAACAGCTGCTCGGTCTGGTAGCGCTCGTGCACGTCCTGCGCCACCAGGAGATTGAACCCGCCCGTGAGCACGAAGATGCGGCCGCGCGCGCGCCGCGTCTCGAGCGCATTCTGCGTGTGGCGCTGATAGTCGAACTCCACGAAGTTGTCGGGATGGGTCATGTTGGCCGGCCACGCGTCGAGATTGCCGACGATGGGCTGCTTGCCGGCATTGGCGAGCAGGTAGAGACCGGAGCCGCCATGCGCCGAGCGGCTGATGACCACGTCGGCCAGGCCGCGCAGTCCCAGCTGCTGATACTGTTCCGACAAGCCGGTGATTTCCGCCTCGATGATCTGGTCGGTCTGCGCATCGAGTGCGCGCTTGGTGTTCCAGTAGGTGAATGCCAGCAGCACGGTCACCGAAATCGCGAACACCGCGACATAGACGAGAACGATCCGATAGGCCTGGGTGCGAAGGATGCTGGGCCAGGACCCGCCGCGGCCAAATCGCATTATGATCGCCGCGAGCCCCCCGCCCGGCGTGTTAGGCGCGGGCACGGATCATGTAGCCGGCACCGCGCACGGTGTGCAGCAGCGCCGTGTCGAAGCCCTTGTCGATCTTGGCGCGCAGGCGCGAAATATGCACATCGATAACGTTGGTCTGCGGATCGAAGTGATATTCCCACACGCTTTCCAGGAGCATGGTGCGGGTGACGACCTGGCTCGCATGGCGCATGAGATATTCGAGCAGGCGGAACTCGCGCGGCTGCAGGTCGATGGCCGCTCCGGCGCGCATGGCTGTGCGGGTGAGCAGGTCGAGTTCGAGATCGCCGACCTGCAGGCGCGTCTTTACCGCTTGCGGCGAACGGCGGCGCATCAAGGCATCGATGCGCGCCAGCAATTCCACAAAGGCGTAGGGCTTGGTCAAATAGTCGTCACCGCCGGCCTTCAAGCCCTTCACGCGGTCGTCGACTTCCGACAGCGCGCTCAGGAACAGCACCGGAGTGGCGTTGGCGTGCTCGCGCATCTGGGCGACGATGTGCAGTCCATCGAGCTTGGGCAGCATGCGGTCGACAATGGCAACATCGTAGGGCCGCGACAGCGCCAAGGTCAGACCCGTCTCGCCGTCGGCGGCGTCGTCGACCACATGACCGGCTTCCTTCAGGCCATTGACGAGATAGCGTTGAGCTTCGAGATCATCTTCAACGACCAGAATGCGCATCGCAGCGTCTCCGCCAAAAGCCTCGGCACAAAGGGTCCGCGCCGACGGCAGCAACGGGGGGGTGGGGCCGCTACCGCCGGCGCGGGGGCCGGACGGAACGGATTGCTCCATCCCGTCCGGTACACGTGAAATCAGGCCTGCCCAATATCGACCGCCACATAGCGGGTGCCGCCCTGGGTGGCGACCAGCAGCAGGACTGTGTGACGACCGCTGGTGCGCGCCGCGGCGATCAACGCCAGGATGTCGCGCGGCGAATGCACGGGCTTGTTGGCGACGGAAAGCACGACGTCACCTGGCTGGATGCCCTTGTCGCCCGCATCGCTATCGGGATCGACGCGCGTGACCAGCACGCCCTCGATTCCCTGATCGATGTTGAAGGTACGGCGGGCCTCCGGCGTGACCGAACCGAGGCCGAGACCCATTGCCTGCATGGCGCCAACCTGTGCCCCGTCGGTCTGGGCGTCGTCCTTGCTCTCCGGACCGTTGGACGCGACGCGTTGCTCGGGTCGATTTCCGATCGCCGCGCTGATTGTCTTTTGCGAGCCGTTGCGCATGACCGTGAAGACTGCCGTCGCGCCCGCGGGCAATGCGGCGATGTGGCGGGTCAGATCGCGCGAATCCTCGACCAGGCGCCCGTTCAGCGCCGTGACCACGTCGCCTTGCAGGAATCCGGCCTTCGCCGCCGGCCCGCCCGGCACGACTTCGGCCACGATCGCGCCCTTGGGTGAGGCGATGTTGAGCGTGGACGCGATGTCCGGCGTGATGCTCTGAATGTTCACGCCGAGATAGCCGCGATCGACATGTCCATGCGCCTGCAGCTGGGCGATGACGTCATGGATGATCGAGGCAGGAATCGCAAAGCCGATGCCGACGCTGCCGCCCGATGGCGAATAGATCATCGAATTCATGCCGATGACCTGACCGCGCAGATCGAAGGTCGGACCACCGGAGTTGCCGCGGTTGATCGGCGCGTCGATCTGGATGAAGTCGGTATAGGGACCGTTTCCGATATCGCGGCCGAGCGAGGAGACGATGCCCGCGGTAACCGAGTTGGACAGACCGAAAGGATTGCCGACGGCAACCACCCAGTCGCCGACGCGCACCTGGCGGTCGTCGCCGAACTCGACACTCGGCAGCGCCCTGTCACTCTTGATCTTGAGCAAGGCGATGTCGGTCAAGGGATCGGTGCCAAGCAGCTTGGCATCGAACGTGCGCCCATCAGGCAGCTTGACGGTGATCTTGCGCGAATTCTCGATGACGTGATTGTTGGTCACGATCAGGCCCGACTTGTTGATGATGAAGCCGGAGCCGGCGGAGATCGCCTTGTGCGGCGTGCGCGATTGTGGAGCCTGACCGCCGGGGCCGTTCTTGTTGAAGAAGTCACGGAAGGGCGCCGGCAGATCTTCGGCATTGAGTGTGGTGCCGGTCTCGACGGTTTCAGCCGTGATGGTGACGACGGCTGGGCTCACCCGCTCGACCAGGTCGGCGAAACTGAAGGGCGCCCCATTTTCAAGCATGCGCGGGGTACCGCGCGTTTCGGGCTGGGCGGCCGCCATTTCGCGCGTCGGCTCAGACGAACTCGCCGGCCGAACCCCTGGCGCAAGGGCAAACGCGCTGACCCCGATCAGCACGATGGCGGCTGCGGAGCCGAACGCGATGGCGCGGCTGTGGCGCTTGATCGGATTGCGGTGCTCTTCAGGCATAAGTACCTCTCCTTGACCGGTGCGCGCGGGCAGTTGGCGACACCACTACCCTTGTTACATTACGTGTTTCTCTCTGAACCATTAATTGTCTGTAACATTGTCAGCCGTTACGCTCTATTGGGCGTTTGGGTCAGGTATCGGGGGATTGTTCGCCCTGCGGCGAACGGTTGGCCCGCACCACGACCCACGCGGCTATTCCCGCGCCTAAGAGCAAGACACCAAATGGTGTCAGCCATAAGGCATAGGTCCGCACCTCGAAGGGCGGCGCCATCAGGATGAAGTCGCCATAGCGCGAGACGAGAAAATTTTCAATCTGTTCGTTGCTCTCACCCGCCTTGATGCGCGCGCGGATGAGCCGGCGCAGATCGACGGCGAGCGATGCATTGGACTCGTCGAGCGACTCGCCCTGGCAGACCAGGCAACGCAACTCCTTCTGCAACGCGCGGGCGCGCGCCTCCTGCACCGGATCAGCCAAGGCGTCTGGCGCGGGCGCCGCGCGCGCGCCCGCCGCCAGCAGCACCAGGATCAGCACGAGCAGAGCGCGGTTCATTCGGCGGGCGCCGGTTGGCCGGTCGCAATCCTTGCTGCGACCCGCAAGCGACCCCACAACGACGCGAAGCCGCCCAGGGCCATTACCAGCGCGCCCAGCCAAATTAGCGGCGCCAGCGGATTGACATAGGCGCGCACGATCCAGGCGCCTTGCTCGCGCCGGTCACCGAGCGCCAGATAGAGATCGCTAATGGCCGTCGTGCGGATTGCGGTCTCGACCGTCTCTTGCTGTTCGGCTGGAAACACCCGTTTTTCCGGATGCATCACGGCAATGGTCCGCCCGCCGCTTAGAACGCTCACGCTGGCGCGTGCTGCCTCGTAGTTCGCACCGTGTGCCGCGGTCACGCTGTCCAGGCGCAACGTGTAGCCGGCGATGGCCATCGTCTCGCCCGGTCGCAGCACTTCGAGCGCCTCGCTGCGCCACAATGTCGTGCCGGCAACGCCAAGCAGTGTAATGCCGAGGCCGGCATGCGCCAGCGCCGAGGCGAGCGACCCGGCTTGCGCGCCGCGTTTTCGCAGATCGATCAGGCTGGCGCCGATCAGCCACGCCGAGACACCAAATGCGCCGGCACCGACAAGCGTATGCGGTGCGGTGAACGCCAGGATTGCGCCGGCAGCAACCAGCGCGATGCCGACTGCCGGTGCCAGCGTCCGCAGCGCCGCCGCAAGATCGCTCCGGCGCCAGGCCAGGCGCGGTCCGAACGGCACGAGCACCAGGAGCGCGAGAAAGATCGGCGCAAAGGTGATCGCATAATAGGGCGGGCCCACCGAAATCTTGGTTCCGGTCAACGCATCGAGCGCCAAGGGATAGAGCGTGCCGATGAAGACCGTCGCGGCTGCGGCGGCGAGGAAGACATTGTTCAAAAGCAAAGCGGTTTCGCGGCTCGCAGGTGCGAAGGCGGCGCCATCCTCGATGCTTGGCGCGCGCCAGGCGAACAGTGTCAGGGCGCCGCCGACCGCGCCGCCAATCAACATGAGAATAAAGAAGCCGCGCTGCGGATCGCTGGCGAAGGAATGCACCGACGACAGCACGCCCGAGCGCACCAGGAACGTGCCGATCAGGCTCAAGGAAAAAGCCGCGATGGCGAGCAAGAGGCTCCAACTACGAAATGCGCCGGTGCGTTCGGTCGCGAGCGCGGAATGCAGCAGCGCGGTCGCCACCAGCCAGGGCATCAGCGAGGCATTCTCCACCGGATCCCAGAACCAAAAGCCGCCCCAGCCCAGCTCGTAATAGGCCCACCAGCTGCCGAGCGCGATGCCGAGCGTGAGCGCGATCCAGGCGGTCAGCATGAACGGCCGTGCCGCGCGCGCCCAGTCGCGTTGCCCCGTTATGAGGGCAGCGGCGGCATAGGCGAAAGACGCCGAAAGACCGACATAGCCGGCATAGAGCATGGGCGGATGCACGGCGAGCCCGATGTCCTGCAGCAACGGATTGAGACCGGCTCCCTCGAACGGCGCCGGATCAAGGCGCAGGAACGGATTGGACGTGAAGAGGATGAAGAGAATGAATGCGGCGGCGAGAAGGCCTTGCACGCCGAGCGCCGCACTCGTCAGACGCACGCCGCCGCGCTTCGCATAGGCAATGGCCGCACAATATATCGCCAGCACCAGCACCCAGAGCAGCATCGAGCCTTCATGGTTGCCCCACACGCCGCTGATTTTGTACAGCAGCGGTTTCAGCGTGTGCGAATTCTCCGCCACATTGAGAATGGAAAAATCCGACACGATCGCGCCGTAGGTGAGTGAGCCGAACGCCAGCGCGATGAACACCAAGAGGCCGCCAGCCGTGCTGGTCGCTATCGCTTGCGCGCCCGACGCGCCGGCGCGCGCACCGGCCATGCCCGATGCCGCCAGGACCAGGGACAGCGCCAGCGCCAGGCAAAGCGCGAGCTGGCCGATCTCGCCGGTCATCGACCTTCCTTCCAGCGGCCCGAACGCTTCAGCGCATCGACCACTTCCGGCGGCATGTAGCGCTCGTCATGCTTGGCCAGGACTTCAGTGGCGGTGAAGGTTCCGGCCTGATCGAGCGCGCCGAGCGCAACGACGCCCTGTCCTTCGCGAAACAGCGCCGGCAGCACGCCATGATACGTGACGGGCACCGCCGCCCGGCCATCGCTGACGGTAAAGCGCACGTCGGCGCCGGCGCCATGCTGCACGCTGTGCGCCGCGACGAGACCACCGATGCGGAACGCGACGCCGGCCGCGACATGTTTGGTCAGTACGTCGCTCGGACCATAAAAATAGAGCACGTTGTCCTTGAGCGCGCTCAGCACCAACGCGGCCGCGCCAGCGCTGGCCAGGAGCAAGGCGGCAGCGAAGGCGACACGGCGGCGTTGTTTCGCGGTCATCAAACCCTAATGCTTGGCGCGCCGGGACTATAGTGAGGTGCGTCGCTGCCTCCAACGCGGCGCTGAGCCGCCCCGCTTCGGCCCCAATCGCGCGCCAGGCTGGCGCAAGTCATCGAGGGGATCGCCGTGAAAATCATTCGCCTGGCCGTTGCGACGCTTGCTGTCGTGGCGCTCGCCGCCTGCTATCCGCCCACGACCAGCCATCCGATCGGAACGACTGCCGGCCTGAAGCCCGATCCGCTGCTGGCGGGCCTGTGGAAGGGCGGCCCACCCGAGCCCGGCGAGCGCGGCGGCTATTTTCACTTCCTGCCGCAAAGCGATGGTTCGATAACCGCCATTCTGGTGCAGGCCGGCGACAAACCTGACGGCGACTGGAACCTGATCACCCTCACCACGGCAAAAGCCGGTGCCAACCGCTTCATGAACGCGCGCATGCTTTCGAGCAACGGCAAGCCGGAGGACGACGCGCCAGCCGGAACCGTGCCGGTGCTCTATCGTCTCGACAGCAAGGGACGGCTGACGCTTTATCTGATGGACGAGACGGCGACGAAGGCGGCCATCACCGCCGGCAAGATCAAGGGCCGCATCGAGAAGGGTTCGATGGGCGACGCCACGATCACCGCCGATCCGGCCGCGCTCGACGCATTCATGGCAAGCCCCGCGGCACGCACGCTGTTCGTCAAGCCGTTCTTCGTCCTGCACAAGATGGAGTGAGGCTACCAACCTCCCCCGTTGTAACGGGGGAGGTGCTGAGCGCCAGCGAAGCGGAGGGGGCCCTCGTCGTCACGTCCCCTCACCCGGAGATGCTGCGCATCTCCGACCTCTCCCGTGAACGGGAGAGGTTAATGCCCGGCACCCTGCAGGATTTTCTTGGCGTCGCCGGTGTCGTAGTTGAGTCCGTCCAGGGTCAGCGTCATCTGACGCGGCCACTCCGCCCGCGCCAGTCCCTTGCGCGACAGCGCGTTCCACACCGCCTCATTATAGAGTCCGCTGGCGTCCTTGCCCGCAACCGTGACATCGCCGATGTGGAAGTGATCGCCATGCGCGGCGGGAAATTGCGCGATCACCACTTCGCCGTTCGGCAATTGCTGGACGGCGCCGGGGATTTTGGCGATGACCTGCAACAGTGTCAGCGTGCGCAACTGGAGCGGGTTCAGATTCAAGGGATTACGCTTGGGCGGCATGAGGGTCCTCGCAGGTTCGCCGCCACGTTTGGCATGGCGGCACGCGCCATGCAATTTCCCCGCGGCCCGCTATAGTCGGCAGGTATTTCTCGCGAGGATCAGCCGTGACTGAAGCCAAAGCCGGACCGTTCGAGGGCCTGCGGGTTATTGATTTCGGCCGCTACATCGCCGGGCCTTATTGCGCCGCGCTGTTGGGCGATCTCGGCGCGGATGTCATCCGTGTGGAAAAGCGCGAGGGCCGCGAGGACCGTACACTGGTTCCACTACGCGAACGGGCGGACGGCACGCCGAGTGAAGGGGCGATGTTCCTGCAGATGAACCGCAACAAGCGCAGCCTGACGCTCGATCCGATGCATGCAGCCGGGCGCGACGTGGTGCGCCGGCTGATTTCCGATGCCGATGTGGTGGTCGCCAATCTTCCCGCCGAAACCTTGAAAGCAATGGGGCTGGATTGGGAGAGCGTCAGCAAAATCAATCCGCGCGCCATCCTGGCCATCGGCACCGCATTCGGGCTCGAAGGTCCTTATTCCGGCCGTGTCGGATTCGACGGCGTGGCGCAGGCCATGTCGGGCGCGGCCTATTTCTCGGGCACGACCGAACAGCCGGTGCGTTCTGCGGCGCCGTGGGTGGATTTTGGCACCGCCTCGCTCCTCGCACTCGGCGTCGCCGCCGCCTTGCGCGCCCGCGAGACGACCGGCCGCGGCCAGCTGGTCGAAGGCGCGCTGCTGCGCACGGCGCTCACCTTTTTCAGTCCGACGCTGCTGGAAGAAGCGGCACTCAAACTGGACCGCAGGCCATCGCTCAACCGCAGCCAGACGGCGGGACCATCCGACATTTTCAAGACGAAAGACGGCTGGATCACCGTGGCGGTCAACGGCGATCCGCTGTTTCGCCGTGTCGTCAAGCTGATCGGCGCGCCTGAATGGCTCGAGGACGCGCGCTTTGCCAGCGACAAGGGACGCGGCGACCATGGCGAGGTCATCAGCACGCGTGTGGCCGCTTGGGTGGCGGAACGCACCAGCGCCGACGCCATCGCGGCGTTCGAGGGCGCGCGCGTGCCGGCCGGCCCTGTTCTCGCGCCGCGCCAGACGCTCGATGATCCGCATGTGAAAGCCGGCGACTTTTTCGTCGCCGTGGACTTTCCCGGTATCGGCGAGGCGAAAGTTGCTGCCACGCCCGTCAAGCTGCATGACACGCCAGGCACGATCCGACGCCGCCCGCCGGCACTCGGCGAGCACAGCGACGAGATCCTGCGCGAACTCGGCTATTCCGCGCCCGAGATTGCGGCGCTGAAACAAGCCGGCGCGGTGTAGTCCCCTCACCAGATTGGCGCTGCGCGTTCACAGATGGCGTTCTACATCCATCCGCTGATGCAATATTCGCACAATTTCGGTTTTGCTGTTGCGCCGTCGGAAATAGATCACGTGGGTTCCAGCCGGAAACTTGAAATATCCCGCTCGAATTTCGTCGCAGCTACGTCCAAGTCCGGGGGACAACGCCAGCAGCGCGACCGTTTCTTGAATTTCTCGCATATAGCGTTCGGCCTGCGCCCAGCCCCAGCGCTCAACGGTATAATTCCAGATATCTTGAAGATCCGCCCGCGCCAGCGGCGTCAGAACATATCCCGCCATCACTTTTTCGATTTGAACTTTCGATTGCGGGCGATGAATGCGTCGAAATCGAAGGGCTTGGCCGGGCCGCTCTTTTCTCCGGCGATCAGAGCCGCGCGGAGCGCCGGCAATTTTGCTTCCTGTTCCTCGAGCAGGCGCAGGCTGGCGCGCAAGACATCGCTCGCCGAGCCATAACGGCCTTCCGCCACCTGCGCTTCGATGAAGGCACTGAAGTGGTCGCCCAGACTGAATGAGGTGTGTTTGGTCATGGATCGTCCTTCGGCGGAGTAATACCAAAAATTGGTACTTGCGTCCAGCCGACGAGGCGAGTTCCCTCAACCGATTGGCGTTGCACTCCAATCACCCGCAAGCGGGAGAGGACAAACTGGGCTACGCCGCTTGGGCGGCACCGAGGGCGGCGCGGCCGCGGCGGCGCAGCAGCTCGGCTTCTTCTTCGCTGAAGAGAATTGCGGTGAGCTTGCTCGCGGTTTCGAACTGCGCCTCTGCGACGGCACGACGCGCCTCGTCGGCGGTGCGCAGCTCCTTGAGCACATCCTCATTATAAGTGCGCAGCAGTTGGCACATCTCTTCCTCGGCCCGCTTGACCGAAGCGCCGAACGAGCCGGCCACCGCGAACGGCTTGCAGCCGATAACGAGGCGGGCATAGCGCAAGGCGCGCTCGACCTTTTCCCCGTCGGCGGGGCGCGAGAAATCGGGATATTTCGGCCCGCCGGTAAACCCGCCGCTCTTCTGCAGCGGCAAGGCGGCGGCCAGTTCCTTCGGCGCGCGATCCATGAAGCCGTCCATCACTTCGGCGAGCGCGGCGCGATCCTTCATCAGGCGCTGCCCCCACTTGCCGTCGCGGCGCATCTCGATGCCCTTGACGATGCCGCTTGAGAGCGAAGTGAAGTGCGACAGGTTCTCCACCAGCGCATCGGCGTCGAATACCGGATGCTTGGCTTCGCGCACGGCTACGCAATAGTTTTCGATGTCGCCGAAAATGATTTCGCCGACGAGGCCCATGTCGGTCGAGCTGATCAGCGTGTCCTGGGTCTGGCGCGAAATCAGCATTGGTAGCTTTAGCGCTTCCCAGGGCCGCGCCAGGCGGTTCATCGCGATGACGGCGACATAAGGTGCCGCGTCGGGCGCGGTTTCGATCATGCGGTCATAGAGGCCGCGCAGGGACCACAACAGTTCCTCGGTCAGGAGCGGCACAGGTCGCATCAGCTTTTCCTGCAGTTCACCCACCAGCGGACCTACGCCGAGCAGCAACGCTGCTTCCTGCGCATCGGCCAGGACGAGATCACCGCCCAGCGCCGTGCGCGCGAGCTTCAGACCTGAGGCGCTGGCAAACGCATCGCGCAGCGCAGCCGCGGCGACGGGCCAGAACGCCTGGGCCTGCAGGCGCGCCTCGCCATGCTGGCCGGCGACGATGGCGGCCTTGGCTTCGCGCGAATAGGCTCTCGTTTCTTCCGGCAGCAACGTCTGACCCAGCCATGTCCAGAGCGGCGCAACGCTACCGCGCGCGATGCGGCCCTTCTGCTTGGTGTCCTTGCGCGTGGCAACCGTGAACAGATCCTCGAACGGCGTGCAGAAAAAGCGCAGCGGCGTCGGCGTGCGTTCGGAGCCGCTGAGACGGCGCAGCGCCGGGCGCAATCCTTCCAGGATCATGTCATGGGGCAGCGACTTGCCGTCGGCTAGCCGGTCGACTTCCACCGCACGCGCCAGGCGCGCGGCGATCTGCTCGGGCAGGCTGCCCAAGAACGACTTCAACAGGCCGCTTCTTTCCGGCGAAATCATACCGTCCCCACGAGGCCAGCCGCGGGCCAGCGCTTTCGCCTGCACACTAGCCAGCGTTGGTTAATGTGATGTTGCCGCCTAGGCGGTGGCCGGCAGCGTCAGGCAGGCGCGCAGCCCGCCCAGCGGCGAGGTGTCCAGCGCAAGCGACCCGCCGTAAAGCTTGGCAATGTCGCGCACGATGGCAAGGCCGAGGCCCGAACCCGGCACGCTTTCGTCCAGCCTTTCGCCGCGTTCGCCGACATGGGCGCGTTCCTGCGGCGTGAGCCCTGGACCATTGTCCTGGACCAGCAGATGGAAGGTTGGCCCACCGCTCTCGGCTGAGACCTGCACGCGGCCCTGCGCCCATTTGCAGGCGTTGTCGATCAGGTTGCCCGCCATTTCTTCGAGGTCCTGGCGCTCGCCGCGAAACGCGAGCGTCGGCGAACATTGCACGTCGATAGTCAGGGCGCTCTCGGCATGGATACGCCGCAATACGCGCGCCAGGTCATCGAGCACCGGCGCCACCAGCGTGCGGTTGCCCAGTACATCGAGCGCGCCGGCCGCGCGGGCGCGCGCGAGATAGTGATCGACCTGGCGGCGCATGCTGGCGACTTGGCGCGACACCGCGTCGGCGAGCGCGCCGGGATTGGCGGAGGCTTCGCTCGACAGAACCGTGAGCGGTGTCTTCAGGAAATGCGCCAGGTTGGAAACATAGGAGCGCGCGCGCCCGACCACCTCGGCGGAGTGTTCGATCAAGCTGTTGAGTTCAAGCGCCAGTGGTTCGATCTCGGCGGGAAATGTTCCCTCCAGCCGGCGGGCGGTGCCGTCGCGGATGCGCTGCAGCGCCAAGGTCACCTTCCGCAGCGGCTGCAAGCCGACGCGCACCTGGATGAACACCGCGGCCACCAGGCCGAGGCCGAGAATGACGAAGGACCAGATCAGGGTGCCGTTGAATTCGGCGATGCGCCGGTCGAGCTGGCGCATGTCACCGGCGACGAACAGCAGATAGGCGCGACTGTCGTCCGGCTGCGCGGTGGCAGTGATGGGAAACTCGATGCGCCGCGACAGCATGCGCAAGTGCTGCTGTTCGGGCCCGACGGCATGGCCCCAGATGAGACCGTCCTTCACCGGTTCGGAGTCGCTGAAGCTTAACGTGCGGTCGAGTAGCGAGTGTGAAATCAAGGTCTCGCCGCCGCCGACCGGCACAATCTGCCAGTAGCTGCCGGAATAGGCGCGCTGGAACGCAGCGCCGAGATAGCGCGGCGCGAGTTCGATCTTGCCGCTGCGGTCATGGCCGGCGGCTGCCACCAGCGAATCCAGATCGCCCTGCAGCTCGGCGTCGAAATCGCCCTGCACGGAACTGCGAAAGGCGTTGGACAGCACCACGCCGCCAGCGAGCAACGCCAGCAGCGTCCACACCGCTGCGGCGGCAATGAGGCGGAAGGCAAGCGAATTGAATCTAATCGCGCTTGGCAGGCGCATCGTCGAGACAATAGCCAAGACCGCGCACGGTCTGGATCAGATCGGTATCGAGCTTCTTGCGCAGCCGGCCGACGAACACCTCGATCGTGTTGGAGTCGCGATCGAAATCCTGCTCGTACAGATGCTCGACCAATTCGGTGCGCGACACCACTTTTCCCTTGTGATGGGCGAGATAGGACAGCAGCCGGTATTCCAGACTCGTCAGCTTCACCGGATTGCCGTCGACCGTGACGCGGCTGGCACGGGTGTCGATGCGCAATGGTCCGATCTCGATTTCGGATGAGGCGAGCCCGGCGGCGCGGCGCAACAGCGCGCGCACGCGTGCCAGAAGTTCCTCGGTGTAGAACGGCTTGGCGAGATAGTCGTCAGCACCCGCATCGAAGCCGGCGACCTTGTCGCTCCAGCGGTCGCGCGCGGTCAAGATAAGCACGGGCATCGTCTTGCCGTCCTTGCGCCACTTCTCGAGCACGCGCACGCCATCCATTTTGGGCAAGCCGAGATCGAGGATCACCGCGTCATAGGGTTCGGTGTCGCCGAGGAAGTGGCCCTCCTCACCGTCGCTTGCCGCATCGACGACGTAACCGGCATCGCCCAGCGCCTTT
>Ga0157379_10000487_pt1 | contig 32201 bp, 32 predicted proteins | sample S25metaG_FD_121802 | JGI IMG/M metagenome (GOLD analysis project Ga0157379, IMG submission 121802) | Switchgrass rhizosphere microbial communities from Kellogg Biological Station, Michigan, USA - S2-5 metaG | ecosystem: Host-associated > Plants > Roots > Rhizosphere > Soil | place: USA... | reverse complement strand
GTCCGGCCCGGCGATCGGCCCGCGCTTGACCGAGATCAGGACGTTGATCACGGTCAGCAGGATGCCCAGCCCGAGGATGAACGCGCCGATCGTCGAGATCAGGTTGAGGATCGCGAGGGGTCCGACGTCGGAGTACTCGTAGACGCGCCGCGGCATGCCCTCGAGGCCGATGGAGTGCTGCACGAGGAACGTGACGTGAAAGCCGATGAGCATGAGCCAGAAGCTCCACTTGCCCAGGCCCTCGCCGAGCAGGCGGCCGGACATCTTCGGGAACCAGTAGTAGAGGCCCGAGAAGACGGCGAACACCGCGCCGCCCATCAGCACGTAGTGGAAGTGCGCGACGACGAAGTACGTGTCCTGCAGCTGCCAGTCGATCGGGAACACCGCGACGAAGATGCCGGTGATGCCGCCGACCAGGAACGTGCCGATGAACCCCACGGCGAAGAGCAGGGCGACCCGGTACTCGATCGTTCCCCGCCACAGCGTGGCGATCCAGTTGAAGATCTTCACGCCGGTGGGCACCGCGATGAGGAACGAGCTCATCATGAAGAAGATGAGCACGAGCGAGGGGCTCGGCGTCGTGAACATGTGGTGCGCCCACACGAGCAGGCCGAGGAACGCGATGACGACCGTCGCCGCGGCGATCGCCTTGTAGCCGAAGATCGGCTTGCGCGAGAACACCGGGAGGACCTCGGAGATGATGCCGAAGCCCGGCAACACCATGATGTAGACCTCTGGGTGTCCGAAGAACCAGAACAGGTGCTGCCAGAGCAACGGTGATCCGCCGTTGGTGGCGTCGTAGAAGTGGGTGCCGAAGTGGCGGTCGGTCAGCAGCAGGGTGACCGCGCCGGCGATGACCGGCAGCGCCAGGATCAGCAGGACGGCGTAGGTGAGGATCGCCCAGACGAACAGCGGCAGGCGGCCCCAGCCCATGCCGGGCGCGCGCATGTTGGCGATCGTGGCGTAGAAGTTGATCGCGCCCACCAGCGAGCTGAGGCCCGTGAGGTGGATGAGGAAGATCCAGGCGTCGACGCCTCCCGAGGGCAGGTACTGGGTCTCGCTCAGCGGCGCGTAGCAGGTCCAGCCGCACTCGGGTGGGCTGAAGAAGATCGAGGCGTAGAACACGACGCCGCCGGCGGCCAGCAGCCAGAACGACAGCGCGTTGAGCTTCGGGAACGCCATGTCGCGCGCGCCGATCATCAGCGGCACGAAGTAGTTGCCGAAGCCGGCCATGACGGGGACGACGAACAGGAAGATCATCGTCGTCCCGTGCATCGTGAACAGCTCGTTGTACGTCTGCGGCGTCAGCAGGTCGTTGTTGGGGACCGAGAGCTGGAGCCGGATGAGCAGCGCCTCGATGCCGCCCAACAGGAAGAAGGCGAACGTCAGGACCATGTACATGATCCCGATGCGCTTGTGGTCGGTCGTGGTGACCCAGGAGACCCAGCCCTTGGGCTCGGCCTCGACCTTGCGCGCGACGACCTGGGGGATCGCGGTCAGGCGGGTGCGGGGAGCTTCGACAGTGGCAGCCATGCGGAGGTGAGTCGATCCTGGGTGGGGCTTACGGGGTCGGCTTGCCGGTCTTCTCGAGGTTCTGGCGCTGCTTGGCGCCAGCCTCTTCGGCGGCCTTGATGTCGGCCTTCTGCTGGGCGAGCCAGCGCTGGTACTCCTCCACCGAGACCGCGCGCACGCGGGCGGTCATGTTCGCGTGGTTGCGGCCACACAGCTCGGCGCACTGGCCGAAGAAGACGGTGCCGCCCGGCTTGTTGCCGAACTTGGCGGGGATCTTGAACCACGTGTGGTTCGTGTAACCCGGGATGGCGTCGAACTTGCCGCCGAGCTTCGGGATCCACCAGGAGTGCGCGACGTCCTGCGAGTTGATGTCGAGGGTCACCGTCGTGTCGACCGGGACGACCATCTCCTCGTAGGCGAACGGGGCGCCGAGGTTCTTGGCCTCGTCGCCGCAGGTGTCCGAGTAGGTGTAGCGCCACGCGTATTGCTGGCCGTTGACGCAGATGTTCAGGCTCTTGCCGTTCGGCGGCAGGCGGCGGCTCGTGTCGGCGAGCTTGAGGCCGTCGGCCGACGAGTCCGGCGGGTTGCGGATGTCGTCGAGCTTGATGAAGGTCAGCGTGGCGAGCACGACGAGGATCACCGCGGCGCCGACCGTCCAGCCGATCTCCAGGCGGGTGTTGCCGCGGATCTGGGCCGGGACGGCGCCCTTGCGCGCCTTGAACTTGAAGACGGAGTAGAGGAGCACGCCCTCGACGCCGAGGAAGACGATGATCGCGACGACGAGGACGAACACGTAGAGCGTGTTGATGTCGTCGGCGTTCGGCGAACCGCCGTGCTGCGGCGTGATCAGCCCGGCCGAGGCGGCGGGCGCGACGACGAGCGCGGCGGCCACGGCCGCGATCAGGGACATGAGGGCGCGGCGGGGAGTCATGGGAGTGCGACGGCGTGAGGTCTCCAAGGCGGCGCGGATTCTATTCACGAACCGGCGGAGGAAGGCCGCTCACCGATCGGGCCCGCCGTGATGCGGACGTTCAGCGTCCCCGGAACGCAGCGGGGCGCCGCTCCACGAACGCCGCGACGCCCTCGCGGAAGTCCTCGGTGGCCGCGGCCTCGCGCTGGATCTGCGCCTCGAGCTGGAGCTGTTCGTCCATCCGCTGCAGGAGCCACGCGTTGAGCTGGCGCTTGGCGCCCGCGAGCGCCACGGTCGGCCCGCTGGCCAGGCGGTCGACCAGCGCCGCGACCTCGTCGTCGAAGGCGTGGTCGGCCGCGACGCGGTTGATCAGGCCCCACTCCAGGGCGGTCGGTGCCGGGACCCGCTCGGCGAGCATCGCCATCTCGGCCGCGCGCGCCAGGCCGATGCGCTCGGGCACCATGAACGACGATCCGCCGTCGGGGACCAGGCCGATGTTGGCGAAGGCGAGCAGGAAGTAGGCCGATTCGCGCGCGATGACGAGGTCGGCGGCGAGCGCGAGCGACAGCCCGATCCCGACCGCGGGGCCGTTGACGGCGGCGACGACCGGCTTGGGCATCGCGCGGATCGCGGCGATGATCGGGTGGTAGCGCTCCGTGAGCACCTTGTAGACGTCGAGCGTCCCGTCGGGTAGGACGTCGGCGGCGTCGACGTCCTTCAGGTCCACGCCGGAGGAGAAGGCGCGCCCGGCGCCCGTGATGCACACCGCACGGATCGCGGCGTCGCCGGCGACCTGTGCGATCGCGGCGCCGAGGTCCTCGCTGAACCGCCGGTTCCACGCGTTCATGCTGTCGGGCCGGTTGAGCTCGACGGTCGCGGCGGCCCCGCGACGGTGGACGTTGACGGTCGCGAAGGACATGCGGGGATCGTACGGCCGGTCGGGTACGGTGAAGGTATGGCGAGCAGACCGGTCATCGGGCTCTGCGCCGCGCTCGAGCGTGCGCGCTGGGGCGTGTGGGACACGCCGGCGCACCTGCTGCCGCGCGAGTACGCCGACGCGGTGCAGCGGGCCGGCGGCCTGGCCTTGCTGCTGCCGCCCGATCCGGCCCTGACCGCCGACCCCGACGAGCTGCTCGACCTGCTCGACGGCCTCATCCTGGCCGGCGGCAGCGACGTCGATCCCGCGACCTACGGGGCGCAGCCGCACCCCGAGACCGTGGGGACCAACCCCGAGCGCGACGCGTTCGAGGTCGCGCTGGCCCGTCGCGCCATCGCCCGCGACGTGCCGTTCCTGGGCATCTGCCGCGGCATGCAGGTCCTGAACGTCGCCCGCGGCGGCTCGCTGCTGCAGCACGTGCCCGACCGCCACGGCCACGAGGAGCACCGGCGCACGCCCGGCACGTTCGAGGGCGCCGACCACCGCGTGCACCTGGAGGCGGGATCGCTGGCCGCCCGGGCCGCCGGCGAGGAGGACCACAACGTCCTGAGCCACCACCACCAGGCCGTCGACGACGTGGGCGAGGGCCTCGTCGTCACCGGCCACTCGGCGCTCGACGACCTGCCCGAGGCCATCGAGCTGCCCGGCCGGTCCTTCGTGCTCGGGGTGCAGTGGCATCCGGAGGCCGACGAGACCAGCCGCCTGGTCGCCTCCCTGGTCGACGAGGCCCGCGCCTACGCGGGCAGGTCGACGCGCGCCAGCGCCTCGACCGGGAACGGCGGCGGCTCGGTCGTCGCGCGGTAGCCCGCCACGGCCGCGGCGCCCAGCGCCTCGAACGCGCGCTCGACGACCTCGAGGTAGCTACGCTGGATGACAACGGGTCGGCCGCAACCGGCTCGGCGGCCCTCCCGGACCCGCGCGCGGCCCTCCTCGCGGCCGACGTAGGCCCACACCGGCCCGCCCGGCGCCGGGTCGATCGCCGCGCGCACGTCGATGCGCCGGTACTGGCGCTCGCGGGCGTCGAGCGCCGCCAGCTCATCGGCGCCGACGGCCAGGAGCGTGCCGGCGACGTCCGTGCCCGGGTGCGCGGCGAGGTCGAGGAACGCGACCGCCACGACCGGCCGGGTGCCGTCGGGCCGCTCGTAGACCTTGTAGCCGGGCACGGCGACGCGGTTGTCCATCGCCACGCCCCAGACCCGCCGGTGCCCGCGCAGCGTCACGAGCCGCCGGGCGGACGCGACGAGCGAGGCGTAGCCGAACACGTGGCCGGCCCTCACAGGATCCGCACCGTCCGGCCACGGGCCTCGAGCGTGCCGCGGACCAGCTCCGGCGCGCCGAGCGTCGAGATCCAGTCGTGGTGCAGCGTGAACGTCGACGCGCCGGCCGGCGCGCGCAGGCGCACCTGCGCCGTGCCGCCGGCCGGGACGACGGTGCGCTGCGCGCCGACGGTCACCGTGTGCGGCCTGGCGCCCCCGCGGTAGGTGAGGACGACCTGCGCGGGCGCGTCGAGCCACAGCGTGCCGGTCGCGGTCGCGTTGCACGCGCGGGGCGCGTCGACGCCGACGATGTCGGGCGAGGTGGACGAGAACACCGGCGAGGCGCGGGGGCAGGCCAGGACCAGCACCGACTGCGCGCGCGGCGTCGCCCCGGCGCGCAGGGTGACGAGCCGCCCCAGCCGCGGGTCGCTGACGCTGCGTGCCTCGTCGTGGAAGGTGATCGCCGCGGCCGGGTCGTCGAACAGGAAGCGCCGCGGGACCGGGCCGCAGCCCGGGCTGAGGACGAGCCGGCCCGATGCGGCGAACGAGTACGAGCACGTCCGGCCCTGGACCGGGCGCCCCGGCAGCCCGGTCGGTGGGACGTACACGGCGGCGATGTCGCGGTTGAAGAGCTCGAGGTCCTCGTACTGTGGGGCGTTCTGGGTGAGGGCCAGCAGGGCGGTCGGCCCGCCCGCGGTGTGGTCGATCCACTCGAGATCCCCGGGAAGCTGCGCGCGGAACACCGACGCGGTGCGCGTCATCTGGTGCCAGGCGGCCTGCGACTGCACGACGAGCACGAGCCCGAGGAGCGCCGCGACCGCGAGCGCGGGAGTGCCGCGGGGACGGCGGGCCAGCAGCGCGGTCGCGCCGACCAACGCCGCGCCGACCAGCGCGAGCGCGACGTTCGGCCCCACGCCCAGCAGCTGGTGCAGCCGGAAGCCGGTCGCCCAGGCCGCCCGCTCCTCGCCGATCATCGTGATGTCCTGGCGCAGCAGGAGCGCCGGCGCGCACAGGCCGGCGACGACGAGCACGTGTCGCGAGAGCAGGCGCGCGTCGCCGATGAGCACGAGCGCGAGCAGCAGCGCCAGCGGCGAGGCGAACGCGACGTAGCGCTGGATGCCCGAAGGCGCCGGTGCGTAGCCCGCGAGGAAGAACCCGCTCTGCACGCACAGCGCGATCGCGGCCGGCCAGAGCACGGCCAGCAGCGGCCCGGTGCGCGCGTCGCGCCATACGGCCGGCGAGCTCGCCGCCCCGGCGGCCAGCAGCAGCGGCGCGACGCCGCTGACGGCGGCCAGCTCGGCCAGCTGCAGCGCGCTCTTGCTGAAGATGGTCGCCAGGCCGGGCCGGAAGTCGAAGTAGCCCGCGTAGTCGCCGGCCGTCGACGGGTGGAGGAGCGCGACGAGCGCCCCCGCGGCGGTGAGCCCGCCGCAGACCGCGAGCGCCGCACGGTGGGCGCGCAGGCGGGCGCCGCGTGCGCCCGCGCCGACGCGCCAGGCGTCAAGGCCGAGGGCGACCACGAAGGCGGGGATCAGCACGCCGAGCTGGAGCCGGGCCCATGCGGCGAGCAGGGTCAGCCCGAGCGCCACGAACCACCAGCGGCTGCCCGGCGTGCGCAGCGCCGCGACCGCGGCGCACAGCGCGGCCGTGGCCAACGGCATGGCCAGGTCCTCGGTGAGGATGCCGGCGGTCAACAGCATCGACGTGCCCGTGACGGCCAGGGCGGCCGCGGCCAGCGCGACCCGGGGGCCGGCCAGCGCGCGGCCCAGCAGCCAGACCGGCACGACCTGCGTGCACATCAGGATCGTCGAGAGGACCTTGGAGGCGTGCCAGGCGTCGACGGTCGAGCTGAACACGGCCCACAGCGGCGCGATGACGTAGATGTAGAGCGCCGCGCTCTGGCCGACGTGGTCCCCGCGCCAGGTGAACCCGTCGCCGTCGGCCAACGAGCGGGCGAGGTGGCTGTAGCGCAGCTCGTCGGGGAACAGGACGGGGAGCGGCACGCGCAGCGCCAGCACGACGTACACGGCGCACGCCACGACGAACAGCGCCGCCGGTGGCGCCCAGTCGGGCGCCCGGCGGCGCCGGGGACGTGCGGGCGCACGCGGCGGGGACGGCTCCGCGGCCAGGCCGGTGGTCATCCGGCGACGCAGTGTGGCAGGCGCGCAGGCGCCCCCGCCGCAGACGCAGCCAACATAAAGGGGTCTGACCCCTTTATTTTGGCGCGGCTAAATCGTCACAGGTTCAGGCGGCGTGGCGGCCCACCGCCGCGGCCACGCCCTGGCGGGCGCGGCACACGAGCGCCTTGCTCGCGCCGGCCGACACGCCCAGCGCCCGCCCGATCTGCGAGTGCGAGCGGTCCTCGAGCTCGTGCATCACCAGCGCCCGGCGCTGGCGCTCGGGTAGCGCACCCAGCCCGTCCATGACGCGCTCGAGGTCCTCGCGGCGCCCGATCTGCGAGATGGGGCCGGGGCCCGGGTCGTGCAGGACGGCCTCGTGCGGATCCAGATCGGTCGTGCGGTTCGGGCGGCGCAGGTGGTCGAAGCAGCGGTTGCGCACGATCGTGTGCAGCCACGGGCGCAGGATGATCTCGGCGTCGCCGGCGCGCATCGAGCGCAGCGCGCGCACGAAGGCGTCCTGGACGACCTCCTCGGCGTCGTGGTGGCGGCCGCCGAGCACCTGGCGCGCGTAGGCGATCAGCTGCGCCTCGTAGCGGCGGACGATGGCGGAGAAGGCGGCGTCCGACCCGGCGCGCGCGGCCGCGACGAGAGCGTCGTCGGCGGCCGAGCCGGCGCGGGGGGCGCGCGGCGCGCGGGAGGCGGGGGAGGCGGGGGAGGCGGGGGAGACGGGGGCCTGGCTCATGTCCGAGATGGTCGCGCCGCGCACCGTCCGGGCCCAGACCTCCCTGGTCTCGACCTGCCCCACCCCAGGTGAGGTCCCGCCACACCTAGGTGGTTAATCTCGACGGCGTGTCCGACGAGTCCCCTCTGGCCGCCCACGCCGCATCGCCCGCCGAGCTGCAGGACCGCCTGAGCGCCGAGCGCGCGGGCGCGCCGTTCCTGGTCTTCCGCGACGGCGAGGGCCGCCAGCGCCTGCTGGCGCTTGCGGGCGACCGCCTGAGCGTCGGGCGCGGCGAGGGCAACGATGTGCCGCTGCCCTGGGACACCGAGGTCAGCCGGCTGCACGCCGAGCTCGAGTGCATCGCCGGCGAGTGGACGATCGTCGACGACGGCCTGTCGCGCAACGGCACCTACGTCAACGGCCAGCGCATCTCAGGCCGGATGCGCCTGCGCGACGGCGACACCGTGCGCATCGGCCGCACGTCGCTCGGCTACCGGCGCCCGGACGACGAGGAGACCCAGGAGCGCACGGTCGTGGCCGGCACGCCGGTCGCGCTGGCCGACCTGCCGCCGACGCAGCGTTCCGTGCTCGTCGCGCTCGCGCGGCCCTACAAGCACGAGGAGTTCGCCACGCCGGCGACCAACCAGGAGATCGCCGACCAGCTCCATCTGTCGGTCGACGCGGTCAAGGCGCACCTGCGCTCGCTGTTCCAGCGCTTCGGCATCGAGCACCTGCCGCAGAACCAGAAGCGCTCGCGCCTGGTGGCCGAGGCGTTCCAGCGCGGGATGCTCACCACGCGCGACCTGTAGGACTACGTGACGTCGATCCGGGTGACCGTGCTGTCGCCCAGGTTCGTCACCCACGCGCTCGCGCCGTGCGCGGCCACCGCGTAGGGGTTGGCGCCGACCGCGACCGGGCGGCCGACCGGCTTGCCCGTCCTGGGATCCAGCCGCACGACCTCGTCCGCGAGGCGGTTGGCGACCCACACGACCCCGCCGCCGACGGCCAGGCCGGCGGGCGACGCGCCGACCAATGCGCTCGAGCGCGGGTCGAACGACGGCGCGACACGCGACACCGTGTTGTCGCCCTGATTGGTCACCCACGCGAACCCGGCGCCGAAGGCGACGTAGTGCGGCCCGAAGCCCACGGGCACGCTGCGTCGCACGCCGTTGGTGGCGGTCGGCACCCGGCTGAGGCGGTCGCGCCGGGCGTTGGCCACCCACACGAAGCCGCCCCCGACGGCGATGTCGCCGATGCCCTCCTGGCCGAAGGGCTGCTCGGTGGTCTCGCCCGACGACGGATCGACCCGGATGAGCGAGGCGATCGGCGTGCCCGGCCGCTGGCGGCGGCCGACCCAGACCGCGCCGGCGCCCGTGGCCACCTTGGTCAGCGTTCCGGGCGTGAGGTCGAGGGTCTTGATCACATGGCCGGAGTCGGGGTCGACCCGGGCCAGCTGGTGGCCGGCGCCGTTGACGACCCAGAGCGAGCCGAACCCGGCGGCGATGCTCGACGTGCCGGCGTCCCATCCGAGCTCGATGATCTTGCGGGGGCCGTCGCCGTCGGCGGGCAGGCCGATCAGCCGCCCGGTGGTCGAGCTCGTCGTCCACACCCGGCCGGCGGCGTAGGCGATGGCGTTGGGCCGCGGGTCGACGCGGACCGCGGGCGCCGCCTTGGGCGTGCCGGTCAGCGCGGGGCCCGCCCCCGGTGTCACCGTGGTGGAGGTGGCGGTCGTCGCCGACGTCGCGCTGTCGCCCTTGCCCTGGTCGTCGCCGCCACCACCGACCAGGGCGACGACCGCCAGCACGACCGCGGCCCCGGCCGCCAGCGACAGCGCCGGCGCGAGGTACGGACGCAGGCGGCGGCGCGGCGGCGCGACCTCGGTCGGGGTGACGGTCGCCGGGACCGCGGTCTCGGCCTCGTCGGCCCAGCCCGGTGCGGCGGCGCCGCGCGCGACGGTGCGCTCGGGCGGTGGGGCCGGACCGGTGCCGGCGGCGGCCAGCGCGGCGCGCCCGAGGTCGCCGGCCGACGGGAAGCGGTCGTCAGGGTCCTTCTCCAGCGCGCGGGCGACGACGGCGGCCAGGGCGTCGGGCACCTCGGGGCTGAGGTCGCGCGCGTCGGGCGCCGGCTCGTGCAGGTGCGCGTAGAGCGTGGCCTCGTCCGAGTCGCGGCGGTAGGGCGCGGCACCGGTGAGGGCGTAGAAGAGCAGGCAGCCCAGCGCATAGACGTCGGCGCGGGCGTCGACCGGCAGGCCGCGGATCTGCTCGGGCGCGATGTAGCCGAGCGTGCCGACCCAGCGCCCGGAGCCGGTCATGGTGGTCTCGCCGGTCAGCCGCTTGGTCAGGCCGAAGTCGGTGAGGTACACGTGGTCCCGATCGAGGAGCACGTTGGCCGGCTTGATGTCGCGGTGCACCAACCCGCGCTGATGGGCCGCGTCGAGCGCGGCCGCGACCTGCGCGATGATCGCCGCCGCCTGCGCCGGCGCCAGCGGGCCGACGCGGCGCACGAGCGCGCGCAGGTCCTCGCCCTCCACGAAGCGCATGGCGAGGTAGAGGCGGCCGTCGACGTCGCCGGCGGAGTAGACCGGGATGACGTTGGGGTGGTCGATGGCCGCGGCCGCGCGCGCCTCGCGGACGAAGCGCTCCCGGAAGTCCTCGTCGCGGGCCAGCGGCGCGGCGATGAGCTTGAGCGCGACGGGACGATCGAGGTCGAGCTGCTGGGCGCGGTAGACCACGCCCATGCCGCCACGTCCGGCGACGTCGAGGACCCGATGGCCGGCGAAGACGTCCCCCGGCTGCAGCTCCGCGTCGACCGTGCTCATCCTCAGACGACGCTACCGGCTCGCGCGGCGCGTACCCCGCGCCGTCGTCGGATCCGCCGCGCGCACTAGACTCGCCCGCTTCGTGCGCCTCTCCACCGCCCTCCGCGGGGCTGCGTGGGGCGCCGTCGCGGTCGGTGTCGCGGTCCCGCTGCTGCGCAGGCGCGCGCGGATCCCCCCGCCGGTCGTGACCGCCACCGCCGCCGCCACCCCGTTCGCCCTCTGCATCGCCCTCCCGCGCTCGCGCGCGCGGGACGTGGCCGTCTGCTGCCTGCAGATGTACGCCTACACGGCGACGTACAAGATGCCCAACGACGATCCGGAGGCCCTCGAGCGCCGGGTCCACCTCGACTACGCTTGGCGGGTCGACCGGGTCCTCGGTCTCGGCGAGCTGCCCAGCGTGCGGCTCCAGCGCTGGTTCGCCACGCCGGCCCGCATCCGGCGGCGCGACCAGGTCCTGGTGTGGTCGCACTGGCTGTGGTTTATGTTCCCGCACGGCACCGTCGCCTACGTGCTCTTCCGCCACCGCGAGCGGTTCCCACGCACCGCGGCGCTGACCTACGCCGTCTTCGACCTCGGCCTCATCGGCTACTGGGCGCTGCCGACCGCCCCGCCGTGGTACGCGTCGCTGCACGGTCGCCTGGGCGAGGAGGGCGGCATCGCCGTGCGCCGGATGATGGTCGAGCACGGCGAGGCGTTCTGGAAGGACGGCTGGGAGCCGCTGTACGGCGCGCTGGGCGGCAACCCGCTGGCCGCGATGCCCTCGCTGCACTTCGCGACGTCGCTCATGGCCGCCCACCTGCTGTCCGAAATCGGACCCGTCGAGGGTGCGGTGGGCTGGACGTATGCGCTGACGCTCGGGTTCGCGCTCGTCTACCTCGGGGAGCATTACCTCGTGGATCTGCTCGCCGGAACCGCGTTGACCGAGGGCGTGCGTGCGGCCGCGCCGCGGGTGGCCCCGCTCGCGCTGGCCGTCGGCCGGGCCGTCCAGGCGCTGGAGCGGCGGGCACGGCCATGACCCGCCGGCCCGAGCCGTTGGCCCGGCCCACGCGCGACGACCCGCGCGAGGCGCAGCGCACGGCGGCCGAGGCGGACGAGGACGGGGGCGACGACGACGAGGAGATGCCGCGGATCTCCGTGTCGCGGCGCACGGTCGCGCTCGGGACCCTGTTCGTCGTCGTGATCATCGTCTTCCTGGCGGTCGTGCTCCCGCAGATCGCGGGCCTGGGCGACACGTGGCAGAAGGTCGAGAAGGGCGATCCGCTGTGGCTGCTGGTCGCCGCGCTGTTCACCGTGGCGTCGTTCGGCGGCTACGTGATGCTCTTCCAGGGCGTCTACGTGCACGGCGACTTCCGGCTGACGATGTCCGAGAGCTACCAGATCACCATGGCCGGGCTGGCGGCCACGCGCGTGTTCGCCGCCGGCGGCGCGGGTGGGATCGCGCTGACGGCGTGGGCCCTGCGGCGCGCGGGGATGGCGAGCCGGTCGGTGGCCGACCAGACCCTCGCGTTCCTCGTGCTGACCTACGCGGTCTACGCGGCGGCGCTCGTGCTCGGCGGCTTCGGCCTGTACTTCGGGATCCTGCCCGGCTCCGACGACTGGGCCATCACCCTGCTGCCGGCGTGCATCGGGCTGGCGGGGTTCGTCATCGCGTTGCTGCTGGCGATGATGCCGCCCGACCTCGTCGAGCGGATGCAGGGCTATGCGGGCCGCGGCGGGCGGGTGGCCAAGCTCGTGCAGAAGCTGGCCCTCGCACCGGCCGTGATCTCGTCGGGCATCCGGCTGTCGGCGCAGCACATCCGCGCGGGCGACCCGGCGCTGGCCGGCTCGGTGGCGTACTGGGGCTTCAACATCGCCGTGCTGTGGGCGTCGTTCAAGGCGTTCGGCGAGGCGCCGCCGTGGGCGGTCATCGTCATGGGCTACTTCGTCGGGATGCTGGCCAACCTGCTGCCGCTGCCCGGCGGCGTGGGGGGCGTCGACGGCGGGATGATCGGCGCCTTCGTCGCGTTCGGCGGAGAGTCCAAGGACACGATCGTCATCGCCGTGCTGACGTATCGTCTCTTCGCCTTCTACCTGCCGACGATCCCGGGCGCGTTCGCCTACCTGCAGCTGCGACGGACGGTCGCGCGCTGGAACGAGGAGCGCCGGCAGGGGCTGCGGGGCCCGCGGCCGGTCGCGGCGGCCGCGAGGGCGTAACGGGTGCCCGCCGTCGGGTACTATACAAAGTAAAGTGTCAGGGAGACCGGGAAGGGACAACGGCATGGCCGACGTCGAGAACGTGATCATCATCGGGAGTGGCCCCGCGGGCTACACCGCCGCGCTGTACACCGCACGCGCGAACCTCAACCCGCTGGTGATCGAGGGCTTCCTCTGGGGGGGCCTGCTCCAGCAGACGACCGAGGTCGAGAACTACCCGGGCTTCCCCGCCGGCGGCATCGCCGGCCCCGAGCTGATGAACAAGATGCGCGAGCAGGCCGAGGACTTCGGCACGCGCTTCATCACCGACCTCGCGACGTCGGTCAAGCTCAGCACCGAGCCGGGCGGCATCCACGAGGTGCACGTCGGCTCCGAGGTGCACCGCGCCCGCACCGTCATCCTGGCGATGGGCGCCGAGCACAAGAAGCTCGGCGTGCCGGGCGAGGAGGAGCTCGGCGGCGCCGGCGTCTCCTACTGCGCCACGTGCGACGCCGCCTTCTTCAAGGACCACGTGATCTTGATCGTCGGCGGCGGCGACTCGGCGATGGAGGAGGCGATGTTCCTGGCCAAGTTCGGCTCCAAGGTCATCCTCGTCCACCGCCGCGACGAGTTCCGCGCATCGAGGATCATGCTCGAGCGCGCCCGCGCGATGGACAACATCGAGTTCAAGACCCCGTACGTCGTCGACGCCTTCCTCGAGGGCGACGGCCCGTTCAAGCGCATCGCGCGCCTCCGCCACGCCGAGACGGGGGAGACCGAGGACCTCGAGATCGGCGGCGCGTTCATCGCCGTCGGCCACGAGCCGCAGTCGGAGATCGTGGCGGGGGTCGTGGACACCGACGACGAGGGCTACGTCCGCGTGGACGGCCGCTCGACGCGCACGAACGTGCCGGGCGTCTTTGCCGCCGGCGACCTCGTCGACCACACCTACCGCCAGGCCGTCACCGCCGCCGGCTCGGGCTGCCAGGCCGCGCTGGACGCGGAGTGGTACCTGCGCGACACGCCGCAGGTCCCGACGCCCGAGGGGCTGCCCGAGGGCGACCTGGCCGAGGCGCAGTGGGCGCCGCAGGCCGCGTCGTAGCCGGCCGGGGCTCGCTACCGCCGCTTCTGCGCGCGCCGGTGGACCCGGCGGTGTGACACGTGGCGCGGCGCCGTGCGCGCCGCGGTGCGCGAGGCCGCGTCCTGCTCCGCGCGCTCCGAGTTCGCCGACCCGCGTGCGGGCTCGGGCGTCCGGGCGCACGTGGCGTCGGCCCGGACGTACTCGGGGTACATGATGCTCGCCCGGTCGCTGCTGTGGCGGTGGCCGGTGAGATGGCCGACCTCGTGGACGATCACCGAGCAGAGCTTGACCCAGTCCCAGTCGGGCATCGCCGCCGAGAGCTCGATCTCGCAATCGGTGTTCGTGGCCGGCGCGCCGTAGAGGTCGTCGCCCTGATAGGCCCAGGTCGATCGCGCGTTGAGCGCGGGCGTGAGGCGGTGCCAGACGATCGTCACCTGTCCGCCGCACGGCACGGTGCCCCATTCGGCGTCGGCGATGGTCATCGCCTTGGCGACGGCCGCGCCGGTGGCCGGCCAGCGCTCGGGCGCCGAAGCCCCGCTCGCGGCGCCTGCGGCGCGGGCGGTCCCGGCCGTGGCCAGCACCACCGCGGCGCACGTGGCCAGCGCGGCGAGGGTGCGACGGGCGAGGTGGAGGCGTCGACCGGGCATCGGGGCGGGGCGGGCATGGGGCCCGCGCCCCGGTCCATCGGCAGGCGCGTCGCGAACCTGAGCCGATCACGCGACGGAGGTGCGGCCGCGAGAGGCGATCGCTCGCGAACGTCGAACAACACTCCTTAACGCGCGGAGCCCGCAACTCCGGCGCGGTCCAGGCGTAGTTCGGAGAGAGATGGCACGTACGTATCAGTACCCCAAGGTCACGCCGGTGGCGCCCAGCGCCCCGAAGCCCGCCGCCCCGGCCGCGGGCGCGACGGCCCCGACGACCAAGTCCTAGTCCTCGTCCTCGGCGCCGTCGGCGTCCGGCGTCGCGACGCCCTCGAGGCGCAGCAGCGTGACCTTGCGGTGCAGCCCGCCGGTGTACCCGGTGAGGCGCCCGCCCGTGCCGACGACGCGGTGGCAGGGGACGACGATCGGGATCGCGTTGGCGCCCAGCGCCCGTCCCGCCGCGCGCGCGGCCCGCGCGTTGCCGGCCTGCGTCGCCATCTGGCCGTAGGTGGCGGTCGCGCCGAAGGGGATCCGCGCCGTGGCCTGCAGAACGCGGCGGCCGAACGCCGAGTACAGCGCCCAGTCGATCGGGATGTCGAAGGCACGCCGCCGCCCGGTGAAGTACTCGTCGAGCTCGCGGCGCACGCCGTCCAGCCGTGCCGGCTGCTCGAGGATCCGCGGGCTCAGCCGCGCCGCCAGGCGGTCGAGCACGGCGTCGAGGCCGCCCTCGAAGTCCTCGTAGGCGATCTTGACCAGGCCCCTGGGCGTGGCGGCGGTCACGAGCGGGCCGAGGGGGGAGTCGATGACGGCGTAGCTCACGTCGGGCTGCGCCGCGGCGGCGAAGCGCGCGGTCGCGGCGTCCAGGGCGCGGTCGTCGAGCGCCGGCGGGGTCGGGGCGGTGGGGCGGGTCATGCGGTCATCTCCACTCGGAGCCTCTTGAGCCCCTCGTGCACGGGGCGGCGCGCGGCCTCCTCCGAGCAGGACAGGGCGGCGGCGATCTCGGGGTAGCCGAGGTCGCCCGCGTAGCGCAGGAGCAGCGCGGCACGCTGCTTGGGCGGCAGCTCGCGCACGCGCGCCCAGGTCCCGTCGCCGCCGTCGTGGTCGTCGACGACGGCGATCTCCGGCACGTCGGCGACGGGGACCGCGCGCCGGCCGCGCGCGCGGTGGTGGTCGAGCGCCTTGCGGTGGGCGATCGTGAGCACCCAGGCCTGGTGGTTGGAGTCCGGCCGCAGGCGCGGGTAGGCGCGCAGGGCGGCCAGGAACGTCTCCTGGAACACGTCGTCGACAGCGTCGCGTCCGACCGAGGCGGCGAGGAACCGCCATACGGCGGCCCGCTGCTGGTCGAAGAAACGCTGGAACGGGATCACCGCAGGGTCAACGCACCCCGCGCGCGTTTCGTGAGAACCCTAAAGGTGTCTGACCCCTTTAGGTTCGCGGTCACGGTTCGGCGTGGTCGTGGTGGAGGTGCTCGTCGTCGTGGAAGTGGGCGATCCGGCGCAGGAGGGGCGCCGCGCGGTAGCGCTCCTCGCCGTACTCCTCGCGCAGGCCGTCGAGGATCATCACCACGTGGTCGAGGCCCATCGCGTCGGCCCACTCCAGCGGCCCGCGCGGGTAGTTCAGCGCCAGGCGGGTGCCGAGGTCGAGGTCGGCGGCGGTGCCGACGCCCTCGCCGATCGCGAACGCGCACTCGTTGACCAGCTGGGCGACGATGCGGCCGAGCACCAGGCCGGGCGCGTCACCCACCCACGCCGTCGGCAGCCCGAGCGAGCCGAAGAAGGCCTCGGCGCGCTGCGCGGCGACCGCCGAGGTTCCCGGCGTCCGCGTCAGCTCCACCAGCCCGGCGGGCGGCAGGGCGTGGAAGCCGACGGCGGTCCCGCCCGCGTCGAGCGCCGCCAGCGCGCCCTCGGCGCACAGCAGCGCGCGCGGCGCGCCCTGCAGCGGCGGCGCGTCGTCCTCGGGCGGCCCGCACTCGACCAGCAGGAACGCCACGTCGCCGGGCATCTCGTCCCGCACGTGCCAGCCGGCGTCCTCGGCGCGCTCGCGCAGCTCGTCGGCGATCGGCAGGAACCCGCTGATGACCACGAGGTTCTCGGCTCCCGCCGGCGGCCCGGTCACCGGCGGCGCGGGCGGGTCGTCGCCGCGATGCGGCGCGCCGTCGGCGTAGGCGTACCAGCCGCGGCCCGTCTTTCGCCCCAGCCGGCCGCCGGCCACCATCCGCGCGCTGAGCGGCGACGGCTGCCAGCGCGGCTCGCCGAAGCTCTGCTCGTGAAACGAGCGCGCGACCTCCAGCCCGACGTCGATCCCCACGAGGTCCTGCAGCTCGAACGGCCCCATCCGGAACCCGGCCGCGCGCACGATCGCGTCGATCGCCGGGACGTCGGCCAGGCGCTCCTGCAGCAGCCGTAGCGCCTCGAGGTGGAACGGGCGGTTCGCGCGGTTGACCAGGAACCCCGGCGCGTCGACGGCATCGATCACGCGGCGTCCCATCGCCTCACCGGCCGCGCGCGCGACCGCCAGCGCCTCCGCGCCCGAGTCCAGCCCCGCCACGAGCTCGACGAGCTCCATCAGCGGCGCCGGGTTGAAGAAGTGCAGGCCGACCACGAGCGCCGGGTCGGCGGCGCCCCGGGCGATCGCCGTGACCGGCAGCGACGACGTGTTGGACGCCAGGACCGCCCGTGGCGCCACCCGCGACAGGGCGCCGAGCAGGTCCTGCTTGACCTCGAGCCGCTCGGGCGCGGCCTCGATGATGAGCTCGCACGCGGCGAGGTCCTCCAGCGTGCCCGCGATCTCCAGGCGCGCGCCGATCGTCGCCGCGTCGCCGGCCAGCCGGCCCTTGTCCACCAACTTGCCGATCCCCGCGCGGGCCTGCCCGACGGCGCGCTCCGCAGCACCCTCGGCCGGGTCGTGCAGCAGCGTCCGCGCGCCCGACTGGGCGCCGAGCTGGGCGATGCCCGCGCCCATGGTCCCGGCACCGACCACGCCGATGATCCGGGGCGCGGCAACCGTCGCGGCGTTCTCCATGACCGCCACCGTATCCGTCGGCGCGTAGACTCGGCGCGACCCGTGGAGCCCATCTCCGTCATCTTCGTCGGCGTGGTCGGCGGCCTGCTCGCCGGGCTGCTGCTGCTCCGCGTGCTGCCCGCCCGTCCCGCGCCCGCCGGCGACCGCGACGACCTCGCCGAGTTGCTCGAGGTCACCAACCGCCGTCGCCGTGCCACGGGCCGGCCCGAGCTGACGGCCGCCGACGTCGCGCGCCAGATCGAGGGCGAGCGCGGGTGAGGGTCCTGCTGGTGGGCGGGGGCCGTCCCGGCCTGGCGCTGACGCGTGCCCTGAGCGCCGACGGCCACGCCGTCCGGTTCGTCACGCGCGACGAGGGCCGGCGCGCCGACGTCGAGGCCGCGGGCGGCGAGTTCTACCTCGGCGACCCCGACCGCATCGGGACGCTGCGCTACGGCCTGGACAACGTCACCGTGTTGCTGTGGCTCCTGGGCCCCGTCGCGGGCGGTGACCTGCACGGCTCGCGCCTGACCATGATGATGGAGCGCACGATCGACACGACCGTGCGCGGCGTCGTCTACGAGGGCACCGACGCCGGGGCCGCCGAGGTGCGGCGGATGGCCGGCTACAACGAGATCCCCTACGCGATCCTCGACACGCCGCGCGACGACGAGGACGCCTGGGTCGCCGCGGTCCTGGCGGCGATCGACGGCGTGCTCGCGGCGCGCCGCGGCGCGTAGGCTAGGGCGCCAGTCGGTCGAGCAGGTCGCCCAGGATCCGCGCGGTCGCGCCCCAGACGAGGTGCTCGCCGACGAGGTAGGTGTCGGTGCGAAACGGCACGCCGCGGCGCAGTATCCGGCGCCGGTCGTAGCCGTCGCGCAACGCGGCCAGCGACAGCTCGAGGACCTCGTCGACCTCGGCCTCGGCCGGCCGCCACGGGGTCCCGGGCTCGATAAGCCCGACGAACGGGTAGATCGCGTAGCCGGTCGCGATCGTCGGTGTGGGCTGCAGCGCGCCGACGAGCTCGACGCCGTCGGGGTCCAGGCCGATCTCCTCGTCGGCCTCGCGCAGTGCGGTGGCGCACAGGTCGGCGTCCTCGGGGTCCTGACGGCCGCCCGGGAACGAGATCTCGCCGGCGTGGCGGCGCAGGTCGCCGCGCCGGCGCGTGAGCACGACGTGCGGCTCGTCGTCGCGCAGGAACAGGGGGACGAGCACGGCGGCGTCGGTGCCGCCGTGCACCTCCAGCTGCACGGCCGCGCGCGGGTCCAGCAGGACACCGCGCAGGGTCTCGCGCAGATCGGTGCGTGCGCGGCTAGCGCGCGAGCGTGACGCGTTCGACCCGCTCGTCGAACATCACCTCGCCCTCGAGCGTGCGGTGGACCGGGCACTTCGCGGCGATCACGCGCAGCCGCTCGACCTGCTCGTCGTCGATCGAGTCGGGAAAGCGCATGATCAGGTTGAAGCGCGTCGGGCAGCCGCGCTCTGCGGGCGTGTAGTCGCAGGCCACCTCCACGTCGCCGACGTCCCAGCCCTTGCGCTTGGCGTACATCTCCATCGTGATGGCGGTGCACGCGGCGAGGCTGGCGGCCAGCAACTCCTGCGGGCTGGGCCCGGTGTCCTCACCACCCTTGTCGCTGGGCTCGTCGATCGTCAGGTGGTGGTCGCGAATCTTCACGCTCTGGCGGAACGTGCCGGACCGGTGGGCGGTCGCCTTCATGGGGGGCCTTGTCTGCGAAGGGGTCGGTTGGTGATCCTTCGGTCCCGATGATGCCAAAGCCGGTCAGGACAGAGGGTTGAACATCAGTCCAGTCGGGACCTTCGGATAGAAGAACGTCGACTTCGGCGGCATGTTCACCCCGGCGGCCGCGATCTCCTGCACCTGGTTCACCGGGCTCGACCGCAGGAAGAACGCGCAGTCGTAGGCGCCGGACAGGACGAGCTCGCGCGCCTCGTCGTCGGTGCGCGAGTAGCCGAGCCCCTCGAGGTGGGCGATGGACTCCTCGGTCATGCCCAGCACGCCCTTGAGGATCAGGGCCTCCAGCACGGCCGTGTCCAGGCGGCGGTAGGGCTCGGGGTAGCCGGCCAGCGCGGCGTCGGCGATCGCCTGATCGCGGAGCGTCAGCCGGTAGGCCTGGCGGAAGTGGCGGTCGAGGTAGCCCATCGTCAGCGGCGTGGCCAGCGCCGGGTCGTCCGGTGGGCGCAGCTCGGACGGCTCGATCGCCGCGACCTCGAAGTTCTCCTTCAAGAAGGCGCCCAGCCGCTCCTGCACGGCGGGGTCGTCCAGTCCGGAGACGAGCCGGTGGGTGGGGAAGATCGTCAGCCCGGGGTCCTGGAGCGCGACAAGGCACATCAGCACGTAGCGATGCTCGCCCTCGCCGCCGATCTCCTCCGCGTACACGCGCGCCGTCTCGTAGCGGTGGTGGCCGTCGGCGATGAGCAGCTCGACGTCGGCCAGCGCCATCCTGACCCGGGCCAGTGCGGCCGGGTCGTCGATCTTCCACAGCCGGTTGACCGTGCCGTCCTCGTCGGTCGCGGTGCCCCACGGGTCGCCGGTGGCGTGCGGCGCCAGCGCGCCGAGCGCCGCTCCCGCGGGGTCGTCGTAGAGGCTGAAGATCGGCGACAGGTTGGCCTTCGTCGCGCGCGTGAGGCGCAGCCGGTCCTCCTTGGGCCCGGGATGCGTGCGCTCGTGCGGGCGGATACGGCCCGGGCCGTAGTCCTCGACGCGCACGCGGGCGAACAGGCCGCGGCGCGTCAGGGCCCGGCCGTCGGGCCCGGTGTAGTCCTGCTGGAGCACCCACATCGCCGGGCGCTCGTCGCGGATGACCGCGCCCTGGCGCCGCCACCGGTCCAGCAGCCGCGCGGCCTCCTCGTACGGGTCTCCGCCGAGGGCGTCCTGGGGCAGGTCGATCGCGACGACGTTGTGCTCGGAGCGTGCCGCCAGCCGGGCCCGCTGCTCGGGATCGATGACGTCGTAGGGCGGGGCGATGACGCTCTGCAGCGATCCGACCACGTTGAGGTCGTAGTGCAGCGCGCGCAGGGGCTGGACGTCGGCCATGGCGCGCCCGACCCTACCGATGAGTTCGGGCCTCCGGGCGGGTCTGAGGGGCGATGGAGCCGTCCTGCGACCGCCCGCTGCCCCGCTCGTTCGAGCGCCGGGTGGTCGTCGTGGCGCCGGGCACCGAGCGCGCGTTCGACGCCTGCGAGTGGCGCGACGCCATCGTGGTGGTCGCCCGCGGGGCGATCGTGCTGGAGAGCGTGCACGGCGTGCGCCGCGCGTTCGCGCCCGGCGACCTCCTGTGGCTCACCGGGCTGGGACTGCGCGCGCTGTGCAACGACGGCGACGAGCCGGCCGTGCTCGTCGCCGTGTCACGTCGGTAGTGGGGTCGGCTACGACGAGCGCCGACCGAACTCGGTGACGAACGTCGCCGCGATCGACGCGGCGCCCGCCTGGCGCGGCGCGCCGTCGGCGATGCCGACGCCGATCTCGCGGAACGCCGGGTCCAGGATGTTGCGGCGATGGCCGGGCGAGTGCATCCAGGCGTCGACGATCTCCGCGGGCGTGGCGGCCGCGCCGGCGCCCCAGGCGAGGTTCTCGCCGAGCTCCCAGCTGCGGGCGCCGCGCAGGTACTTCGTGCGTTTGACGCGCTTGGTCATGGTCGACCCGCCGGGCGAGACGTGGCCGAAGAAGCCCTCGGTCACCATCAGGCGGGCGTACCTGCGCGCCGCGTTGCCGAGCGAGCGCTGCGCGCGCAGGCGCGGCAGGTGGTGCAGCGCGCGCTCGTGATTGAGCAGGCAGAGCGTCGCGGCACGGACCGCGACGACGTTGGCGGCGCTGGGCGCCACGTTCGTGTTGCGACACGACGCGGCGGACGAGATGGCGGGAACGGCGAGTGCGGTCGCGGCGGCAACGGCGAACGCGGGCAGCAGAAGACGGAGTCGTCGCACAGGCGGCTCGAGCAGGGGTGGTCGGAGGGAAGAGGGAGGACCGCGGCGACAGACGCGAACGCCGGGGCTTCTCCCACCTGTTCTCGGCGCGTCTCGGCAGCTGCCGAGGTCTGCATGAGGACTTGTGGACGGACGTACGAGAAATCGTTCGTGCCAGAACTACCGAAGCCACCCAGACCTCACCAACGCCGGTCCGAAATGGACGTTTGTCCGAGGTTCCTCAGGGGGTGGGGGTGGCCACTAGACTCGGCCCCGAGACGGGGCGTGGCGCAGCCTGGTAGCGCACCTGCTTTGGGAGCAGGGGGTCGCCGGTTCAAATCCGGCCGCCCCGACTCGCACGAGCGTGGCCCGGCGCGGGGCGCGGGCGATAGGGTCCCGCGCGTCGGTCGGGCGACCGACGGGTCCAGGGTCCTGGTTCGGAAAGGGAGAGATGACGAGCCGACGTCTCAGCGCGATCGTGGCCGGCACATCCTTCGGCTGCATCACCCACGTCCCGGCACTGCGCAACGCCGGCTTCGAGCTCGCCGCGCTGGTCGGCACTGACCCGGACCGCACCGCCCGCCGGGCGGAGATCTTCGACATCCCGGTGGCGGCGACGTCGCTGACCGAGGCGCTCGAGCGGTGCCCGGACGTCGACGCCGTCACCATCGCGACCCCGACCAACACGCACGCCCCGCTCGTCCTCGAGGCGCTTGCCGCGGGCAAGCACGTGATCTGCGAGAAGCCGTTCGCGATGGACGTCGCCGAGGCCGAGCAGCTGTGCGCGGCCGCCGAGGCGTCCGGCCTCGTGGCGCTCGTCGGTCACGAGCTGCGCTGGCTGCCGGGGCTGGCCGTCCTCGAGGCGGCCGTCAAGGGCGGCGCGATCGGCGAGCCGCGGCTGGCGACCGTCGTCTGGATGGGGCCGGTCCTGGCCGGATCCGACGAGAGCGCCCCCGACTGGTGGACCGATGCGTCCGCCGGCGGCGGCTGGCTCGGCGCCCACGGCTCGCACATGATCGACCACATCGAGTCGACGCTCGGCGAGATCGAGGCCGTCAGCGGCGGCCTGACCGTCGTCTCCGACCACGAGTGGACGGCCGACGACAGCTACACGGTGCACTTCCGCACCCGCGCCGGCGTGGAGGGCGTGCTGCAGGCCAGCTACGCGACCTACGGCCCGCTCGTGGGGCTGACCCGGATCTCCGGGACCAAGGGCACCGTCTGGGTCGAGGGCAACTTCGTGTCGCCGGAGGCCAAGATCTGCGTCGCCGATGCCGACGGCCAGCGGCCGCTCGACATCCCGTCCGAGTACGACTGGCAGATGCCCGACGCCCTGCCGCAGGCCTACCTCGACGACATCACCCGGACCTACGAGCGCTTCCATGCGCGCGGGGCGACGATCCCGGCCTACAGCCGGATGGCGGAAGCGTTCCGCGAGCTGATCCTGGACAACGAGCCCCCGCCCGGCCCGACGCCGCCGACCTTCCGCGACGGGCTCGCGCACATGCGCGTGATCGAGGCGGTGCGCCGCTCGGCCGCCGGCGACGGCTGGGTGACGGTGGCGCGATGATCGGCACGCGGCTGCAGGGTAAGGTCGCGGTGGTCACGGGCACGTCCTCGGGCATCGGCCCGGGGATCGCGCGCCGCGTCGCCCTGGAGGGCGCGAAGCTCATCGCGACCGACGTCGACGACGCGCCCGCGCAGGCGCTCGTCGACGAGTTGCGCGAGCAGGGCGCCGAGGCGACGTTCGTGCACGCCGATCTGACCGTCGAGGACGATGTGAAGGCCTTGATGGACGCGGCCCGCGCGACCTACGGCAGCCTGACCACGCTGATCAACTGCGCGGCGTTCAGCCCCGTCGTGGGCGGCGACGCGCCGCTGGTCGAGGTGAGCAACGAGACGCTCCAGAAGGCCATCGCGATCAACATCTTCGGGTTGGTCTGGTCGTGCAAGTACGCGCTGCCCCACCTGCTGGAGTCGGGCAACGGGTCGATCACGAACCTGTCGTCGGTCGTGACCGACATGGGCGGCCCGATGTTCACCGCCTATCCGATGACCAAGGGCGCCACGGTGTCCCTCACGCGGTCGTTGGCCAAGCGCTACCAGACCGAGGGCGTGCGGGTGAACCTCCTCAACATCGGGACCATCCACTCCGAGCGCAACACGAAGCACATCACCGACATCGAGTTCGCCAAGAAGTACCGCGTGGAGGACCGCTGGCCGCCGCAGGGCCTGGGGTCGCCCGACGACGTCGCGTGGGCGTCCGTCTGGCTCGCGAGCGACGAGGCGCGCTTCGTCACCAACGGCACCATCCCGGTCAACGGGGGCGTGGTGGCGTGACCGACCGCGGGTAGAACGGCGCGGCGGCGGGGCTGCCGACCGCCGGCTCGGCCATGCTCGCGTGCAGGTGATGGACATCGATATCGATGATCGCGCGCCACGGTATGGGACCTCGTTCCCGCTGGCCGACGAACGAGAGGGCGCGGCCGTCTCCGGCCGCGCCCACCGTCCGCCGTGTACTGCGTACTTCTACTGCAGTCCGGTCTGCTGGAACACGTTGACCGGGTCGCCCTCGGCGATGACCTTGCCGTCCTTGACGCCGAGCGGGTAGACGGTCGAGTTCGAGACCTGCTCGTAGCCCTTGGGGCCGTCGGCGCCCGGGATCCAGTTGATGAAGTCGGCGGCCGGGATGGCCACCTTCTCCTTGGCCGCGTTCAGGGCGTCGGTCAGGCTCTTGCCGTTGATCTCGCCCTGCACCTTGTCGGCGATCGCGGCCAGCCCATGCGTGCCGAGCCAGGCCACGACGCCGGGGTAGGTCGCCGCGGTGTTGTCGATCCCGGAGGCCTTGGCCGCGGCGATCTCGTCGTTGAACTGCTTCAGGCGCGGGTCGTCCAGCGGCGGCAGCGGCGAGGTGAACAGCATGCCGTCGGCCATCGAGCCGAGCTGCTTGATGATCTCCGGCGTGACGCCGGTCGGGTTGCCGACCCACTGCGGCTTGTAGCCGAACTGGTTGGCGGTCTTGATGATCGGCGGGATGGCCTGCCCGGCGGTGACCAGGCTGACGGCCTCGGCGCCCATCTTCTTGAGCTTCTGCACGACCGGCGACCAATCGGTGGTCGTCGCCGGGAACGCCGTGAAGCCCTTGAAGTCCACGCCGGCCTTCGGCGACGAGGCCTTCATCTCGACGGCCTTCTGCTGAGCGTTGGCGATGTCGTAGGTCGCGGCCGCGAGGCTGTTCTTGCCGGCCTGCTTGACCAGGAACGGCACGGCCGTGTGGTAGATGTCCGAACCCGGGATCATCGGGAACGAGTTGGGGTCCGAGCCGTCGGACGGGGTGTACGGATTGCTCCCGACCGCCGGGATGTTGGCCGCCGTCAGGATGGGCTGGATCGTGGCGCCGAAGTTGCTGGTCAGGAAGACGGCGTCCACCTTGTCGGAGACCGCCTTGCGGGCACAGGCGGTGGCCTGCGTCGGCACGCCCTTCTCGTCGCAGAAGGAGATCGCGATCGGCCGCCCCTTGACGCCGCCGGCGGCATTGATGGCCTTGGCCGCCGCCTTGGCGTCGGCCACCGCCTCGGGCAGCGGCTGGGACTGCACGGTCTGGACCGGCACGATGATCATGTACTTGATCGGCGCGCCGGACGCCTGCTTGGTCGTCGCGGTGGTGGATGCCGCGGCGCCGCTCTGGCTCGACGTCGAGCTCGACGAGCCCTTGTCGTCGTCCGACCCGCAGCCGGCCAGGACAGCGGTGAGCGCGACGCCCGCAGCCAGCGCGCGGACGCCGTTCTTTCTCATGGACACGTGTTCCCTCCTCAATGGAACGTGTATCTCGACTTCTGTCGAGAACCCGGGCGATCATAAGCGGGACGTGGGTGAGAAAGCAATCTCGGTTTTACGGCGGTTGACGGAGGGTGCGATGCCCGTGCCGCGCCCTCCGTAACGCCGTTCTTACTGCAAACCGGCCTGGTGGAACACGTTGACCGGGTCGCCGTCGGCGATGACCTTGCCGTCCCCGACGCTGAGCGGGTAGACGGTCGAGTTCGAGACCTGCTCGTACCCCTTGGGGCCGTCGGCGCCCATCGACTGAGCTTCTGCACAACCGGGGCCCAGTGGGTGATGGTGGGCGGGAACGCGGTGAAGCCCTTGAAGTCGATTCCGGCCTTTGGCGAGATGGCCTTCATCGCGGTGGCCTTCTGCTGGGCGTTGGCGATGTCGTAGGTGGCCGCCGCGAGGCTGTTCTTGCCGGCCTGCTTGACCAGGAAGGGCACTCGCGCCGAAGTTGCTCGTCAGGAAGACGGCGTCCACCTTGTCGGCCACCGCCTTGCGCGCGCACGCCGTGGCGGCCGTGGGCACGCCCTTCTCGTCACACTGCTCGATCTCGATCGGCCGGCCCTTGACGCCGCCGGCGTCGTTGATGGCCTTGGCCGCCGCTTTGGCGTCGCCCACGGCCTCCGGCAGCGGCTGCGCCTGCACCGACTGGATCGGCACGATGATCATGTACCAGCCGCCGACCCTGGAGTGCTCTTGTCGTCGTCGGATCCGCAGCCCGCCAGGGCAGCGCTCATCAGGACGCCGGTGATGAGCACGAGAACGCCAGACCTTGCAGGGTACTAATGAGAAAGCAATCCCAATTGCCGTCTCGGTTTGACGCCGTTGTACTTTGCCCGGCACCGCGGTGCCACGGTACCGTCGCCGCACATGACCGCCTGGACATCATGATCAACAACGCGCGGCTCCCGGAGCTCCATGGCCGGCCGGCGGCGCCCGCCCGGACCCAAGGACGCTGATGGGCACTCGACTGAACGGCAAGATCGCGATCGTGACCGGCACGGCGTCGGGCATCGGGCCGACGATCGCGCGGCACTTCGCGCTGGAGGGGGCCAAGCTCATCGCCACCGACATCGACGACGCGCCCGCCGAGGCGCTGGTCGCCGAGCTGCGCGAGCAGGGGGCGGAGGCGACCTTCGTCCACGCCGACCTGCGGATCGAGGACGACGTCAAGGCGCTGATGGAGACGGCGGTCGCGACCTACGGTGGACTGACGACGCTCGTCAACTGCGCCGCGTTCAGCCCGGCGGTGGGCGGCGACAAGCCGCTGATCGACATCGACAACGAGACGCTGGCCGAAGCGCTCGCGATCAACATCTACGGGTTGGTGTGGTCGTGCAAGTACGCGCTGCCGCACCTGCTGGCCAGCGGGAACGCGTCGATCATCAACCTGTCCTCGGTGGTCACCGACATGGGTGGGCCGATGTTCACCGCCTATCCCATGACCAAGGGGGCGATGCCGGCCCTGACGCGGTCGCTGGCCAAGCGCTACCAGACCGAGGGCGTGCGAGTGAACCTGGTCAACATCGGCACCATCAGGTCGGAGCGCAGCGCCTCGCGCGTCGACGATCCGGAGTTCCGCAGGAAGCACCGCGTCGAGGACCGCTGGCCGCCCCAGGGGCCGGGCACGTCCGACGACGTGGCCTATGCGTGCGTGTGGCTGGCCAGCGACGAGGCGGGCTACGTCACGAACGGGACGATCCCGGTCAACGGCGGCGTCGTCGCCTGATCAGAACGCGGTCAGCCCGGCCTCGGCGGTGATCGCGGCCGCGTTGACCAGGCGCCTCAGTCCGCGACGTCCCAGCGCGGGAGGCCCTCGTCGACCGCCACGCCGGCCGTGTTGAACATGCCCGCGACCATGCGGTAGAAGCCGGGCAGGAACAGGAGCTCGATGAGCTGCTGGTCGTCGTAGGTCGGGCGCAGGCGGTCCCACGTCGCGTCGCTGACCACCGCGTCGCGCACGATCTCGTCGGCCAGCGCGATCAGCGCGGCCTCCCGCTCGGGCCACTCGCCCGGGTCGTCGCGGCACAGCGCCTGCAGCTGCTCCTCGGTCAGGCCGGCCTCGGCGGCGCGGTCGCGGTGCTGGGCGAACTCGTACTCGCAGCGCGACCGGTAGGCGGTGCGCAGGATCACGAGCTCGAGGTCGAGCGGCGGCAGCGAGGTCTGGCTGGCGAACATCGCCGCCAGCCCGGAGAAGCGCAGGAGCAACTGCGGGTGGTTGGCCAGTAGGCGCAGCGCGTTGGCGTTGTCGACGCGCGAGACGAGCGGGCGCTCGAACATCGGTGCCAGCGACGGATCGGGCTCGGTGACCAGCGGGAAACGGGGCGACATCGGGCGGGGTCCTCCTCGTCGGATCAGGCGACGACGCCGGTAGCGCCGGCCTCGGCCAGGAACGCGCGCGTGCGCTCGGCGCACAGGCGGCCGATCGCCTCCGGGGCCTGCGCCGAGACCTCGGGCATGGCGATCTCCGGGCCGGTCGGCGGGATCGGCTGGCCCTCGCGGACCATCGCACGCAGGTAGTCGGCGCACGGCAGCTCGCCGTCGCCGGCGAACGTCCGCCGCGTCATCGCCTCCTCCAGGTAGTTCGGCAACGCCGGCTCGACCGGGCCGTCGCAGAGCTGGATCTGGAAGATCTTGTCCAAGGGGATCGCCGCGACGTCGTCGGCCGTCGCGCCGCTGCGACCGAGGTGGAAGGTGTCCATGACCAGGCCGGCGTTGTCGCGCCCGGCCTGCTCGACGACCGCCCACGCCGACGCGAGGTCGGGGATGCGGCTGGGCGGGACGAACTCGAGGTGGATGCGCACGCCGTGCCCGGCCGCTCGGTCGGCGAAGCGCCCGAAGGCGTCGGCGACCTCGTCGGTGGGCGCGGGCGCGTCGCTGTCGAACGGCGCGAGGACCGTCATCGACGGTGCGCCGAGCACGTCGGCGCAGCGCAGCGCGTCGTCGGCGCTGATGCCGATCGTCGCCGCCAGGGCGCCGGTGAGCCCCGACGGATCCCAGCCCGGATACCAGGCCATGAAGCCGTCGAACGTCGCGATCGGCGCCTCGCGGGCGCGCAGCTCGGCGGCGACGCGCTCGATCGACCAGCCGCGCTCGGCCTCGAGCGCGAGCAGGTCGGCGCGCGACGTCGTCATGCCGGCGAAGCCTCCCGCCGTCACCGCCTCGGCGCGGTCGATCAGGTCGTGTGGTCGGCCGCAGCTGGCCCACAGGACGAGGGGCGGCTGCTCGGTGGGGAGGCGCGATGCGTTCACCGCGCCAGGCTATCCCGCGCGCGACACCTCGCGCTCGAGGAACGCCTCCAACTGCTGGGCCTCGAGCGGCCGGGCGACGAGGAACCCCTGGCCGCTGTCGCACGCCTCGTCGCGCAGCTGCGCGTACTGGTCGGGACGCTCGATGCCCTCCGCGAGCGTTCGCAGGCCGAGCGACTTGCCGAGGTGGACGAGGCTGCGGATCAGCGCGGTCGACTCCTCCGAGTCGGCCATCGCGGCGACGAACGACCGATCGATCTTCAGCGTGTCGACCGGGAACTGCTGGACGTAGGCCAGCGAGGAGTAGCCGGTGCCGAAGTCGTCGATCGCGATGCGCACGCCGAGGGCCTTGAGCGCCTCGAGCCGCGGCACGACGCCCGCGACGTCGCGCATCAGCGCGGTCTCGGTGATCTCGAGCACGAGCGCCTCCGCCGTCAGGCCCGAGCGCTCGAGCGCCGCGCGTACGTCGTCGACGAAGCAGGGCCGCTCGAGCTGGCGGACGGAGACGTTGACCGACACGTCGAGCCCGAGTCCGCGCCCGTGCCAGCGCGCGGCCTCGCGGCACGCCTCGTGCAGCACCCAGCGCCCGACGTCGACGATGAGGCCGCTGGCCTCCAGCGCCGGGATGAACTGGCCCGGCTCGACCCGGCCCCGCTCGGGGTGCTGCCAGCGCACGAGCGCCTCGACGCCGGTGGTGCGGCCGCTGGGCAGCTCGAAGATCGGCTGGTAGACGAGGAAGAACTCGCCGGCGTCCAGCGCGCTGCGCAGGTCCATCTCGAGCAGCAGGTGATCCTGGACGGCGGTCTGCATCTCCGGGCGGAAGACGACGTAGCCGTCCTTGCCCTGCTCCTTGGCCCGGTAGAGCGCGATGTCGGCGTCGCGCAGCAGCTCGCCGCCGGTCGCCCGGTCGCCGACCGCGATGCCGATGCTGGCCGTGATGGTCAACGGGGCGCTCATCCCCTCGAGGGCGAACGGCTCGCGCATGACCTTCAGGATGCGCTCGGCCACGAGCTCGGGCCCGGCGTCCATCGTGGCGTCGACCAGGACGACGAACTCGTCGCCGCCCAGCCGGCCGACCGTGTCGACGTCGCGCAGCGCGGCGGTCAGGCGCCCCGCCACGGCGCGCAGGAGCTCGTCGCCCGCGTCGTGGCCGAGGACGTCGTTGACGTCCTTGAAGCCGTCGAGGTCGAGGAATAGCGCCGCGACGCTCGAGTGGTTGCGCCGGCCGCGGGCGAGCAACTGGTCGACGCGGTCGAGCAGCAGCGCGCGGTTGGCCAGCCCGGTGAGGGCGTCGTGCAGCGCCTGATGGCGGACGCGGTCGAGCAGCCGGGCGTTGTCGAGGGCGACCGCGGCCTGGTGGGCCAGCCCGCCGAGGCGCTGCGGCACGTCGACGTCGACGTCGCCGTGCGGGTGCGCGGTGACGTCGTCGTCGACGGCCGCCAGGATCCAGCCGAGGGTCTCGGCGCCGCTGGCGATGGGGACGACCACGCAGGCTTCGCGCGCGTCACGCCGGGTGAGGACGCCGACCGGCGCCGCGGCCAGCCAGGCGATGGTCGCCGGCTCGGCCAGCGCGGCGAGGGCGTCGTCGCCGTACCCGGCGGCCGCCGCCAGCCGCACTTCGCCGGCCCCGTCGGCCAGGAAGACCGCGGCGCGGTCGCAGTCGACCACGTCGGGCGTCGCACGGGCGAGGCGCGCGGCCATCTCGTCCGGGGTGGCGAGCTCGGCCAGCGACGTCGAGAGCTCGAGCAGCACGCGCGTCGTCGTGGCCTGTCGGACCGAGTCCATGAAGGCGGCCGCCAGGCGCGCGTACGTGCCGATGACGCCGGGCGCGCTCGTGATGTGCTGCCCGGCGCCGATGACCGTCAGCCGGCCGTACAGGCGGGAGGCCGACCGGATCTCCACGACGACGCTGCCCGGGTCGTCGGGCGTGTCGCCCGCCTCGACGGCCTCGGCGAGCCGGAGCGCGGTCTCCGGATCGTCGAAGCCGTGATGGTAGACGCGGCGCGGCGCGGCCAGGCCGCGGACGAGCCCCAGGACGGCGCCGTGCGCCGAGACCGCCCGCACCGCGCCGCCGACGATCGCCTCCAGGGCGACCTCGGGGTCGGCGGCGGTGGCGAGCGTCTCGACCAGCCGGTGCAGGTGCTCGAGCCGGGCGTCGAGCAGCTGGGCCCTGAGCTCGTAGAACTCGGCCCGGCGCGCGACGTCGTCGCCCTCGTGCCACGCGAGGCGGTAGCGGCAGGCGGGCGCGCCGTCGCACTGGCAGGTCTCCTCGACGATGGTGACGTTGCCGGCGCCGAACATCCGCGGGACCAGGGCGTACAGCGCTGCCTGCAGGCCGCAGTTGCTGCGAAAGGGCGCGAACTCGGCGCGCAGCGCGTAGTCGATGAGCCACTCGTTCGGTCCGACGTGGCTGGTCAGCGCGGTGGCGGCGGGCGAGAGCCGCGGGGTCAGCATCGGCATGCTGGCCAGGACCGCGTCCGGTGAGCCCAGGGCCTGGAGCGCCTCGAGCAGCTCCGGCTCCTCCGGGCGGTTGAAGACGTGCTGGGCGGAGGCGGTGAAGTCGTCGTCCAGCGCGAGCACCTCGGAGGTCGCCTCGACGAGCGCGCGGTACTGGGCGTAGGAGCTCCAGGTGTTGGCGTCGAGCAGCGCGGCCGGCGGACGGGGCTCGCCGGCCGCGGCGAAGATGCGCCCGAGCGTGCCGTCGGGTGCGCAGTCCTGGACGTAGCGCAGGACGTCCGACAGCACGCGGCCGCCGAAGTCGCGGCCCATGCGGCCGCCGGGTGCTTCCATGGTCGAACGGGACATCGTCTCTCCTCCTGCCCTGGTTCGCCACCATGTATCGGCCCGCGCGTGCGGGACTTGAAAGGTGGGGTCTACTCATGATTTCGCGGCGGAGACCGTTTGGGCGCGTGCCCTGACTCAGCGCTGGCCGCGGCGGCCCATCAGGCCACGGACCGACGAGACGAGCCCCCCGCGACGCGGCGCGGCTCCGGCGGGCCCCGCTTGGGGCTGCGCCGGGTCCTGGGCCTGGACGGCGTCATGGGCCTGCAGGGCCTCCCCGACCGCTTCGAGGCTCGGCCCGGGACGCGGCTCGAACGCCTCGCCACCGTCGAGGTCGTAGTGCTGGCTGGCGATCCACGCGTCGCCCGCGGGCGCGCGGCGGGCGCGCTGCGGCCGGTAGGTGAACCAGCCCGGCTCCGCGTGCTCGGGGACGAGGTGCGCGACGAGCGCCCGGCCCTCGGGAGCCGTGTGCACGAGGTCGCCCCGCCACAGCAGGACGTCGCCGGGCGCGAGCTCGACCCGCCGCGGCTCGGCGTCGGCGCCGGCGAGCTGCTCGGTGAGGCGTGCGCGGTGGTCGGCCAGCGCGCCCTCGCCGTCGCGCTCGGGGTTGAAGTGGCGGTAGCGGCCGCTGAACAGCCCGGGCTCGAGGCGGTGGCTGCCGAGGTAGACCGTCACGGCCGTGGGCTCGAGCGCGACGACGGCGCCGGCCAGCGCGGTGGGGTCGGAGACCGCGACGTAGGTCGGGTCGCGGTACGGGCCGGGATCGGGCGCGCCGGCGGTCGTCTCGGCGGCGTCGATGAGCATCGGCGCCGCCCCGAGCGCCTCGGTCAGCGTCGCGACGGTCGCGGGCGCCAGCAGGACGTCGCGGGCAGCGCTGCAGATGGCATACGGGTCGATCGGGCCGGCGACCGGCGCGGTGTTGCGGACGGCCAGCGACGGGTACTCGTCACCGGGGGCGCGGACCAGCAACCGGTCGCGCGCCGCCTCCAGCTCGGCGTCGTAGGCGGCGATCCGCCCGGCGTCGGCCGCTCCGGCGAGCACCACGTAGCCGTCCTGATCCCAGCCCTCGTCCATGCCCTCCTAGCGTAGTCGTGCCGCGCGCCCGGCCGCCGACCCGCTACACCTACCTAGCGAGTGCATCGCCTGATCGAGCTCGCGCGCTTCGGCTTGGTGGGCGGCTTCAACGCCGCGACGTACTTCGGCCTCTACACGGCCGGGGTGCTCGTCGGCGTCCCGTACCTGCTGTCCGCCGTCGTCG
>Ga0157379_10000486_pt1 | contig 32204 bp, 26 predicted proteins | sample S25metaG_FD_121802 | JGI IMG/M metagenome (GOLD analysis project Ga0157379, IMG submission 121802) | Switchgrass rhizosphere microbial communities from Kellogg Biological Station, Michigan, USA - S2-5 metaG | ecosystem: Host-associated > Plants > Roots > Rhizosphere > Soil | place: USA... | reverse complement strand
CGCGCCCTACCTGTGCGCGCAGCTGTGGGGGTACTTCTCGCCGCGCACGCCGCCGTCGCGACTCCTCAAGCGACTCGTCACGGCGTACACCCAGTCCGGCTACGAGATCGCGCCGGTGCTGTCGCTGATCCTCTCCGACGGCGCGCTCTACGCCGATCTCGACGAGCCCGACATGATCAAGCCGCCTGTCGTCTACGTCGCGGGAATGCTGCGCCAGACGGGCACGTACATCACGACCGACGACTGGGTCTGGATGCTCGATCAGATGGGTCAGCGCCCGTTCTACCCGCCCAACGTGAGCGGCTGGGAGCAGAACGAGGCCTGGCTCTCGACGAGTGCTCTGCGCATGCGCTTCCAGGCAGCGGCGTCGCTGCTGCACGATGCGATCGAGGACGGCGCGATCCCCGCGGACCGGTCGCCGGAGCAGGCGCTCGAGCATTCGCGCGCCTACGCGGGGGAGCCGTGGACGAGCAAGGCGACGAGCTCGGCGCTCGCGTCCTACAGCCGGCTCAGCGTGGCCGGCCGCGACGAGAAGTGGGAGGTCAAGCACTACTGGCCGGAGCGGGAGCGCGTCCTGCGTCAGGTGCTGCTCGCCGGCCCCGACGCACAAGTCTGCTGATGCCGCGCGGCTGCAGCGACTGGCACGGCACCCGTGCCGCGCTGCGCAACGGCGGAGGGCGCCTCGTCCCGATCCCCGAGCGAGCGCTCGACGGCCTCCCGGAGTTCGGCCGCGGCGGTCTCTCCCGCCGCGACCTGCTGGCCGGCGGCGTCGGCCTCCTGCTGGCCGCCAACGGCGTGCCCGGCCTCACCACGCGCGGCGTGCTGGAGGCCGCCGCGGCCCAGGCAGCCGATGCGCCCGACGCGCCGATCCTCGTGTCGCTCTACCTCGACGGCGGCAACGATGGGCTCAACACGCTCGTGCCCCTGGGCGACGCGCGCTACGCGGAGCTGCGCTCCCGGATCGGCGTGGATCCCGCGACCGCGCTGCCGCTCGGCGACACGCCCGGCTTCGGCTGGCATCCCAGCCTCGCCGGCCTGCGCGAGCTCTACGACGCGGGCAAGGTCGCCGTGCTGCCCGCGGTCGACTACGGCCACCCCGACCAGTCCCACTTCAACTCCGGCGGCTACTGGAGGAGCGGCATCGTCGGGTCGGCGCCCGACCGCACCGGCTGGCTCGGGCGAACGCTCGACGCCGTCGGCACGCGTGACAATCCGCTGCAGGGCATCCACGTCGGCTGGGGCCAGGATCCGTCGCTGAACGGCAAGCATGCGCCGGTCGCAAGCGTGTCCTCGCCCTCGGACTTCGGCTTCTACATCCCGGACGTCTGGGACGAGAAGGCCTTCCTCCCGACCTACCGCCGTCTCTCGCGTGCACGCGCCAAGCACCCGAGCCTCGCCGCCGTGAGGAGGATGTACGCCAACACGATCGAGACGCACGACCGCCTCGCTCCGCTGGCCGGGGAGGAGAAGCCGGCACCGCCGCCGATCGCCTATCCCGACACCGATCTCGGCAAGGCGCTCGGCAACCTCGGACGGCTGCTCGGCGCCGGCTTCGGCACGCGCATCGCCACGGTCTCGAGCGGCGGCTTCGACACGCACGATGCGCAGGCCACGGCGCACGCCGACCTCCTGCAGGACCTGGGCGACTCGCTGCGCGCCTGGCAGGCCGACCTCGACGCGCGCGGCCTCTCGCCCCGCGTCCTGACGATGATCTGGAGCGAGTTCGGCCGGCGGCCCGAGGACAACGACTCGGGCGGGACGGACCACGGCGCAGGTGGCCTTCTCCTGCTGGTCGGCAATCGCGCGAACGGCGGTGTCCGCAGCGAGTTCCCCGGACTGACGCGGCTCGACGACGACGAGAACCTGGTGGTCACGACCGACTTCCGCAGCGTCTACGCCACGCTGCTGGAGGACTGGCTCGGCGTCGAGGCGGCACGCGTCCTGCCGCGAGTCCCCGGCGGCAGTCATCTACCGCTGCTGCGCGCGGCCTGACAACCGGTTTCGAGGGAACGAGCAGCTGATACCCCTGCCCGTGCGGACACCCTAGGCTCCGGCCAGTGCTTGCTGCGCCCCCAGCGACCTATGTCGAGCGCCTGCGCCGACTGTGTGCCATCGACTCGCCGACGGGCCACCTGGATGGTCTCGATGCCTGCGCAACGATCATCGCCGGGTGGGCCGCCGAGGCGGGCTGCGCAGTTGACCTGCTGCCCTCGCCGGTTGGTCTGCACGTCGTGGCGCGCGCCCGCGCAACCGGAGGTCCGCGGATCCTGCTGCTCGGCCATCACGACACCGTCTTTCCGGCCGGCACGGCTGCGGCGCGGCCAGTGCAGGTCGAGGGCGAGCGCGCGCTCGGGCCCGGCGTCGCGGACATGAAGGGAGGGGTGCTCGTCGGATTGGCCGCGCTCGAGCGCCTCGCCGACAGCGGCATCGCGGTCGAGCTGCACTCCGTGCCCGACGAGGAGAGTCGCAACGTCGCGCCGTTCACGCTCACGGCGATGCGGGGCGCGGACGCCGCGCTCTGCCTGGAGTGCGGGCGCGAGTCGGGCGCGATCGTGACCTCGCGCAAGGCCGGCTGCTGGGTCACCGTCACGGCGCACGGGGTGCCCGCGCATGCGGGCACCTCGCCCGACGAGGGCCGTTCGGCCTTGCGCGCGCTCGCGCGCGAGCTGCTGCGCATCGAGGGCGAGCTGCACCACGCCCGTCCCGGCATGACCGCGGTGGCCACGCAGCTGCACTCCGGCGAGGTCAAGAACACCGTGCCGGCAGAGGCCTGGGGGGTGATCGACCTGCGCGCCGCCGACGAGCCCGACCTCGACTACGCGCTCGGCCGCATCCGCGCGGTCGGCCACCACGACGGCGTGGTGTTCGCGTTCAGCGACGACCGCGGCTTCCCGCCGATGCAGCGCGACCCGGAGCTGGCGGCCGCCGCGCTGCGTGCGCTCGCTGCGCACGGCCAGCCGGCGCTCGAGGAGGCGGCGGGAGGGGTCTCCGACGGCTCCTGGACGAGCCACATCGGCGTCCCGACCGTCGACGGCCTTGGCCCGGTGGGAGGCGACGATCACACGGAGCGCGAGTGGATCGAGCTCGCCAGCGTCGAGCCGCGTGTGCGGGCGATCGTCACCCTCTGCGAGGTCCTAGCGCGGGAACGTCACGACGCCGCGGCCGGGAGCGCCTGAGCGCAGGTCGTCATAGGCGCCGTTGATCTCGTCCAGCGCGTAGCGGCGCGTGATCAGCGATCCGAGCGAGAGGAGGCCGGCGTCTTCCAGCTCGACCAGGCGGGGCACGTCGAAGTGCGGGCGCGACGAGCCGTAGAGCGAGCCGACGAGCGACAGACTCTGTCCCGCCAGGCTGAACGCGTTGATCGTGATCGTGGCGTCCCGCGCGGGCATTCCGACGATCACAGCGCGTCCACCGCCGGCCAGCGCCGCGTAGGCCGCCTCGATCGTCGCCGGCAGCCCCAGCGCCTCGAACGCGACGTCGGCGCCGCCCCGCGTGGCCCGCTTGATCGCCCGGCGGTCGTCCTCGGAGCCGGCGAGCACGGTGTCGGTGGCGCCTGAGGCTCGTGCCAGCTCCAGCGCCGCCTCGGTCACGTCCACAGCGACGATCGGGTACGCGCCCGCAGCTCGCAGGCCCTGGACGATGCACTGGCCGACACCTCCGCAGCCGAACACGACGGCCCGCTCGCCCGGCCGCACGTCCGCGGTGTTGAAGACGGCGCCGACGCCGGTCATCGCGGCACAGCCGATCAGCGCCGCGACTTCCAGATCGGCGCCATCGGGCAACGCGACGGCCTGCGTGGCCGGCACGACGACGTGCTCGGCGAAGCAGGCGGTCGCCATGAAGTGCCCGAGGTTCTGTCCACGCGCCCGCAACCGCGAGCTGCCGTCGGGCATGCGGTGGAGGTGCGAGCCGATCTCGCACAACGCAGGCGAGCCCGACGCGCACGCGCGACAGCGACCGCAGGCGGTCACCCACGAGAGCGCGACGGCATCGCCGACGCTCGGCGCGAGGACGCCCGGCCCGACGGCGTCCACGATCCCCGCGCCCTCGTGCCCGAGCACCATCGGCAGGTCGTACGGCCACACGCCGTCGATCACGTGGAGATCCGAGCGGCAGACGCCGGCCGCGGCGATGCGGACACGCACCTCACCGGCCTGCGGCTCGCCGAGCTCGACCTCCTCGACGCTCAGCGGGGCGCGCGATTCCCAGAGCACGGCGGCTTTCGTCAGCATGCGCGCAGCATAGGGAGGGTCGCGGAAACGTCACTTCCGGTTGTAGGGTGGAAGGATGAGCCGGAGGCTGGTCGCGGGACTCGTCGCGCTGATCGCCATCGGCGGTGTGTTCGCCTATGGGCTGAGCAAGCAGGACGAGGTGTCGAGCATCGACACGTCACACGTCACCGTGCCGCCCTCGGGGTTCCAGACGTTCGCGGCAGCCGACATCAAGGGCACCACGCTCGACGCGAGGCAGTTCTCGCTCTCGCGCCTGGAGGGGAAGCCGGTCTTCATCAACTTCTGGGGCTCGTGGTGCCCGCCCTGCAGGAAGGAGGCGCCCGACCTCCGGGACTTCTCGAACGGGCTGGGCGGGCAGGCCGCGTTCGTCGGCGTGGCGATCGACTCGCCGTCGGCCGATGCCCGCAACTTCATCCGCAAGGCCGGTTGGCGGTACCCGATCGTCAGCCGGCACTGCTGTGACCTCGCCAACGAGTACGGCGTGATCTCCTTCCCGACGACGATCGTCGTCAATCGGCGCGGCCAGGTCGTCGACCGGCTCGTCGGTCCGCAGACCGTGGCCCGGCTGCAGGCCGAACTCCGCGCAGTGCACTGATGCCCCTGCTCGCCGAGATCGCCCTCTCGCCCGTCGGGCTCAGCGCGGCCTTCGCGGCCGGCGTGATCTCGTTCGTCTCGCCCTGCGTCTGGCCGCTCGTGCCCGCCTACCTCTCGTACGTCTCCGGCGTCTCGTTCAACGACCTCGCCGATCAGACCCGCCGCGTCACCACGACGACGGCGGCGTTCGTGCTCGGCTTCGGCGCGGTCTTCACGGCGCTCGGGGCCGGCGCGGGCGCCGTGGGCGATCTGCTGACCGAGCACCGGCGGGCGCTCGAGATCGCCTCCGGCCTGCTGATCGTGCTCATGGGCGCCGTGCTCGCCGGCTTCGGCGGCATGCTGCTGCAGCAGGAACGGCGACTGCAGCCGGCGCGCGCCCCGGCCGGGCCGATCGGCGCCGTGGTCGCCGGCGCCGGCTTCGCGATCGGCTGGACGCCCTGCGTCGGGCCGACGCTCGCCGCGATCCTGACGCTGGCCGGCCGCTCCGGGCAGGCGCTCGACGGCGCCATCCTGCTGGCCGTCTACTCGCTCGGCCTGGGCGTGCCGTTCCTGCTCTCGGGCCTGCTCTTCACGCGCGGGCTCTCGAGTGTGGCACCGCTTCGGCGTCACGCGCCACTGCTCGTGCGCTCCTCCGGCGTCGTGCTGATGGGACTCGGCGCGCTTCTGGCGCTGGGCCAGCTGACCGCGCTCACGAGCGACCTTGCCAGCGCGTTCCCCGCGCTGGTCTAGCGAAAACCACCCAAACCCACCCGGCCTGCGCGGTTTCGCGGCGCGCGAAGACAGGGACAGCTCCGCGACGCGTCGTGGCACGTCTCAACCGGGAGGTTCCCATGCGCAGGCTCAAGCGCGCTCCGCGGCTCGCGGTCGTGGTCGGATTGGTGCTCGCGATCACGGCGGGTGCAATCGCGTACGCCGCGACCCAGCCGGCGATCCAGACCTTCACGCCGACGTCCGAGAAGCAGATCACGAACCTCGATGTGCTCCGCCAGCAGATCAGGAACTACTACGGCGATCCGCTCGGAACGGGGACATTCGCGCCCGACAGCTCCTACGCCAAGGAGGCCGAGGGTGTGGCGGCCAAGGGCTCGGAGAAGCTCGCCAGGGTCGCCAGGTGGCACAAGAGCGCGCCGGCCAAGGCGATCGTCCTCGACGTCGACGACACCTCGCTCGCCACGTGGAACTACGAGATCTTCAGCAACTGGTCGTTCAACCCGGCGACCAACGCCACCTACGTCACGAACCAGCTGTTCCCGCCGGTGCCCGGCATGGTCGACATGGCGAACACGGCCTCGGCCGAGGGCTACGCGATCTTCTACCTGACCGGCCGGCCGGCGACACAGGAGGCCGCGACGCTGGGCAACCTGACCTCGGACGGCATCGGCGTCGACGCGGGCTTCCCCGCGCCGACGACGCTGAACGACGGCGAGGACGGGCTGTTCACGAAGCCGGCCGTCGCCGACTATCCGGATTACCTCAAGGCGGCCTGCGCGGGCGATCCGAACGGCTCCTGCACCACCGCGCACTACAAGACCGCCACCCGCGCGCATATCGAGTCGCTCGGCTACGACATCGTGGCCAACTTCGGCGACCAGTTCAGCGACCTCGTGGGCGGATTCGCCGACAAGACCTTCAAGCTGCCGAACCCCAACTACTTCCTGCCGTGAGCGATGCATCGTGCGGCGGGGCGTCTCAGACGTCCCGCCGCATGACGCGCGCGGCTCGGCCGCAGGCGTAGAGCGCGAGCCCGCCCGGCCACCCGACCCAGAGCGCGACGAGCCCGATCGACACGAGCATCCCTCCGTGCGGGCCGCGCCGATCGCGGCCTTCACGAGGGAGTCGCACGAGGTGGCCCGAGGGTCCCAAGCCTGGATCCTCAGAGCGGGAGGAGGACGCTGCTCGAGGCGCTCGACGGCGTACTCCACGGCCACGCGCTCGAGGGCGCCGCCAGGACGAGGCGATACGTCCAGGCACGGCCACGGGCACTGCGAGGGATGCGGCAGCTACCCCAGACGCGGCCCGTGCGCTCCAGATGCACGCCAGGCCGCCCGTGCTCGAGGCAGCCCTCGACCCAGCGCCCGCCACGCAGGTCGTGCACCAGCAGGTGCAGGCGCGTGGCCTCGCCCCGCCCGCCGAAGCGGGCCCTCACCAACAGGCGACGGCCGATGGCGCGCAGCTTCAGCCCCGTGATGCGCGCGGTCACACGCACGGTGCCCGCGGACTGCTCTGCGAGCCCCAGCAGCCCCTGGCTCTCGAGCACGCCGACCGCGTAGCGCGTCGTGCGACGCGACGGCGCGGAAACCGCGAACGAGCCGTCGGCCCGCGTGGGGTAGCTGCCGACGAGGCGCGGCACCCGGCCCTTGGGATACGCCCAGATCTGCACGCGAGCGGGGCCGGGGGCCACGACGCGGCCCCCGACGCCGGCATTCGAGACGCCCAGGCCGCGGAGAGCCGGCAACCGCCGCGACGGCAGGTTCACGCTCAGCCGGCCGGTGTTGACCGGGCTCGAGCCATCGAGCGCACGCACCGAGACGGTCGCCCCGTCCAGTGGCAGGCCGTCCGGCACGCGCGCGACCGCCGTGCGGCCGTCTGCCGCCAGTCGCGTGTCCAGCAGCGTGCCCGCCAGACGCACCTCGACGAGCGCGACGCCGGAGAGGGCGTCCGCGACATCGACGCGCAGTTCGCGGGCGACGAAGTCGGCACTCACGCTCCCGATCGCCGGCGCGCCCGAGTCGACGCCCAGCGAGGACGTGTCGACGGTCTCGTTGCCGGCCGCATCACGCGCGACGACGCGCAGCACGTGCGTGCCTTCACCATGCACGGTGACCACACCGCCGGGCGCCGAGACCGGAGCGCCGTCGAGCAGGATCTCCGAGAACGAGGCGCCGTTCGCGTCGCTCGCTGCGAGCTCGACCGCCTGCGGTCCGCTGCTCCAGGTGAGCGCACCTCGCACGGCGACCTCCGGCGGCAGCTCGTCGACGGCGGCGCAGCGAACGCTTGCCGTGCCGGCGCCGAGGCCGGCACCCGAGAGCAGGCGCACCGCAAGACACACCTGGGTGGACCCGTGGACGAGGCCGGCCGGAATCGCCGCCTCGCTCACGCCCGGAGCTCCGACCTCCCAGTGCGTCGCGGCCAGGGCCTGGGCGCGCGCGGACGCCGCGCCGGCGCCGATGCCGAGATATGCGCCTGCGATGCCGCTGAGGCCGGCGGAGCCGGGCAGCGCGGGCCACCTGAGGTGCGCGCCATCGCGCGCGGCGACCAGGCCCAGCGGTGGGGCGAAGGCGTCGATCGAGGCCGGCGGCGGGTCGCCGTCCCAGTGGAAGGCGGCACTCGTGGACGCCGAGCAATGCCCCGGCCCGTCGCATTCGAGGAGCTCGATCCGGTACGCGCCATTTGCGAGCAGGGCGCTCGCAGGCACCGCGGAGCTCCGCAGCGCGCCGGCCAGATCATGCTGGAACACGAGCGCCCCGGTGGGGCCGTAGACCCAGAGGGCCGAGGCGACCACATCTGCCTCCGTGGAGGAGGAGATGGTCAGGGCGATCGGCGCATGACCCCACCAGCCCGCCACCGTGGAGGCGGGATCGCGCTCGACCTTGATCACTGCCTGCGCGGGAGGGCTGCGGTCGACGCTGAACGGCAGCGGTCCCACGCTCGAGTCGGCGTCGGCGTACGACTGCGCATAGACGGTGAGCGAATGCGGGCCGTCGGCGAGCGCCCCCAGGTCGATCGCGGCTGTTCCGCTGTCGCCCGTGCCGCAGAGCCAGGAGCAGGCCTGACCGCGCAGCGTCACACGCGCGCCGCCGTCGATCGCATAGGTGACGGCAGGGGCCCCGCTCTCGGGGTCGGAGGCCGCCCATTGCAACTCGGCGGAGGACCCGGCCTGCACCCCTGTCGGTCCGGTCGCCGACAGCGCGGGCGGCGTCGGGTCCGAGACGGTCACCCAGCCGCTCGCAAATGTGACGTTGTTGGCGCGCGAGGTCGCAAGTGCGATCGGGACACCGCCCTCGTTGTAGAGGCCGAGCTCGACCCAGTTGGCGAGGCTCGTCGAGACGGAGCTCGTGAACGTCCCGGCGCCGCAGCGCCGCAGCGTGTCGCCGGGCTGTCCCGCGAAGGAGTAGGCGCAGAGCGCCGTCGCAGTGCTCGCCTTGACGTAGCTCAGCGTCGTCGTCACGGATGCGATCTGCGCCGACGCCGGAGCATTGAAGAGATAGAGGCAGCCGTCGTGAGGGCCGAGCGTCCCGGCATTCAGCAACACCGTGCCACCCTCGAATCCGCACACCGCGGGCGCGTCGGCTCGCGGCACCCAGCCCGCGGCCGACATGGGCGTGCCGCTACCGAAGGGCACGACGAACGTGCCGGCGTGAGCGTGGGCCGGCGCAGAGAGCGCGAGCAGGAAGAGGGCGATGGCGGCGGTGATGCGCATGGGGTCTCAGATCTCTCAGCAGTCGTAGGAGGACGGGTCGTAGGTGCACATGGCCGAAGCGGGAGCCGCCACCGCGACGGCCTGGGGTGTCGGCGCGCTGGGCGCCGGCGGCGGGGCGGTCGCGGGCGCGGGAGAAGGCGTCCGGTGACGCAGCGCGCGTGGCGCGCGGGCTCGGACGACCGGCACCGAAGCCGGGGCGACCCGGCCGCCGGAGGCGACTGCGGCGACCGGCGAAGGAAAGCGATGCGCGCCCTCGTCGTGCGCGCCGAGTACGAGCGCGGCCGTGACCGCGACCGCGGCGGTCGCCGCGGCGGCGGCGCCGTGGACGGCCTCGGCGTGCTGGAGCACCTCGCGAGCGCGTTGTACGACGCCGCCCAGTGCACCGATCCCGGCCAGCCGATCGCGCAGGTCGCTGCGCAGCCGGGCCTGGGCATGCGCGAGGACGCGGTAGTAGGTCGAGCGCGGGAGCCCGGCAGCGCGCGCCGCTCCACCCTCGGCCCGCGCAGCGATCGCAGCGCGCTGGAACGGGTCGAGGCGTTCGAGTGCGAGCGCGAGGTCGGCACGGACCCTGCGCCGGTGCACCATCGCCGTCACCTCGTCCAAGCCGTCGGCCAGGGAGCCGGGGTCCGCGCCCGGCTGCCTCGGCTCCGGGAGCGCGTCTCCGAGCGCGAGCGGTGCTCGTGCGCGGCGCCGACCGTGGTCGATGGCCTTGTTGCGGGCGATCGCCGAGGCGCGCGCGCAGACCAGCTCGAGCGGGAGCGGGAGCTCGGGGGCGGGCGCGCCGAGCAATGCCAGCATGACCTCCGTGCGCACGTCGCCGGCGTCCTGCACCTCGACGCCGGCGCGGCGGAACTGCGCTGCGACGGCGCGGCGGACGCGATCCCCAGCGATCGGATCGCGGGCGTCGCCGGCCAGCATGCACGCGGCGGCGCGCAGGCTGAGTCGGCACGCAGGATCCGGCACTTCCCCCATTGGGCCACCGTCCCTCGATACCTAACACGTTGGCAATACTGCAAAGCGGGGAGGCGCCCGCGTCCGCTCCCGTACCCTCCTGGCGATGCGCCTGCTCTCCGTCACCGGGACGCGACCCCAGTTCGTGAAGGCCGCGCCACTGCACGCGGAGCTCCTCAAGCACGTCGAGCTCGTCGTTGCCGACACCGGCCAGCACTACGACCACGAGCTCTCGCGCGTCTTCAACGAGGAACTCGGGCTCGGCGAGCCCGACGTGCGGCTCGAGGTGGGCTCCGGCTCGCATGCCGAGCAGACGGCAGCGATGCTCGTCGGGGTCGAGCGCGCCGTCCTGGAGCGACATCCCGATGCGATGCTGGTCTACGGCGACACGAACTCGACCCTGGCGGGCGCGCTGGTCGCCGCCAAGCTCGGCGTCCCCCTGGCACATGTCGAGGCGGGCCTGCGCTCGTTCGACATGCGCATGCCCGAGGAAGTCAACCGCGTCGTCACCGACCGTCTCTCGCGGCTCCTGTTCTGCCCGTCCGGCACCGCCGTCTCCAACCTCGCGGCGGAGGGCATTCAGCGCGGCGTCGAGCTCGTGGGCGACGTCATGGTCGACCTCGCGCGCGTGTTCGGCCCCGTCGCCAGCGCGCGCTCGGCCTACCCTGCGGCGCTCGGGCTGGAACCGGGCTCCTACGCGCTGGCGACCGTGCACCGGCAGGCGAATACGGAACAGCCGGCGCTCGGCCGCCTGGTGGAAGGCCTGAGCCGGGTCCAGGGGCCTGTCGTGCTGCCGCTGCACCCCCGCACGCGCGCCGCGCTGGAGGCCGGCGGGATGCTGGCGGAGCTCGAGCGCTCGGCGACGGTCCTGCCGCCGCTCGGCTACCTCGACTTCACGGCGCTGCTGCGCGCGGCGCGCGTCTGCCTCACCGACTCGGGAGGCGTGCAGAAGGAGGCGTATCTGCACGCGGTGCCGTGCGTCACGCTGCGCGACACCACCGAGTGGGTCGAGACCGTCGAGCTGGGCTGGAACGTGCTCGTGAGCGAGCCCGGGGAGATCGCCGCCGCAGCCGCCGCGCCGCCACGCGGCACGAGCCACCCCGAGGTCTACGGCGACGGTCATGCGGCCGGCAGGATGGCTCGTCTGGTGACCGAAACCGCCTGGCGCACCGGCTAGGCTGCTCCGTCGTGGACGCTCGCATCGCCGTGATCGGGGCCGGCTACGTCGGACTGCCGCTGGCCGTCGCCTTCGCGGAGGCAGGCCACGCCGTGCTCTGCGTCGAGCCGGACGCCCCGCGCGTGGCCCGCATCAACGCCGGCGACTCCTACATCAAGGACGTCGCCGGCGAGACGCTGACAGGGCTCGTTCAGGCCGATCTCCTGCGCGCGACGGTGGACTACGCCGAGGTGGCGGCCTGCGACGACGTGATCGTCTGCGTGCCGACGCCCCTGACCGAGAATCGCGAGCCCGACCTCTCGTTCATCACCGCCGCGACCGAGTCGATCGCGCCGCACCTGCGCCGTGGTCACCTGATCGTGCTGGAGTCCACGACCTATCCCGGCACGACGCGGGATCACATGGGGCCGCTGCTCGAGCGGGTGTCGGGCCTCACGGCCGGCAGCGACTTCCATCTCGCGATGTCGCCTGAGCGCATCGACCCCGGCCGCACGGACTACACCGTGCGCACGATGCCGAAGATCGTCGGCGGCCTCACGCCCGCCTGCACGGAACGCGCGGTGGCGCTCTACTCCAAGGCCGTCGACACGCTCGTCCCGGTCTCGGCGCCCGAGACTGCCGAGCTGGCGAAGCTGCTCGAGAACATCTTCCGCTCGGTCAACATCGCGCTCATGAACGAGATGGCGATGCTCTGCGACCGCATGGGCATCGACGTCTGGGAGGTCGCCGACGCGGCTGCCACGAAGCCCTTCGGCTTCATGCGCTTCACGCCCGGCCCGGGCCTCGGCGGCCACTGCATCCCGCTCGACCCCTTCTACCTCTCCTGGCGCGCGCGCCAGTTCGACTTCCATACGGAGTTCATCGAGCTGGCGGGCAAGGTCAACCAGAACATGCCGTATTTCTGCCGCGAGAAGGTCGGCCGCGCCCTCAACGTCCATTCGAAGCCGCTGCGCGGATCGCACGTGCTCGTCGTCGGCGTGGCCTACAAGCCCGACATCGACGACACGCGCGAGTCGCCGGCACTGAAGCTCATCGAGTTGCTTCGCGACGAAGGTTGCGAGGTCAGCTATCACGATCCGTACGTTGCGAGGCTGCGCGAATTCGAGCTCGATTCGGTCGCGCTGGATCCCGCCATCGAGAGCTCCGACTGCGTCGTGGTCGTCACCAACCACAGCTCCATCGACTACGACGACGTCGTGCGGCGGGCTCAGCTCGTCGTCGACTTCCGCAACGCCACCGGGTCTGCAGGGACGGCCGACGGCAAGGTCGTCAAGCTGTGAGCGTCCGCATCGGCGTCGTCGGCCTGGGCTACTGGGGCCCGAACGTCGTGCGCAACATGGCCAGGGTGGCCGACCTCGCGTGGTGCTGCGACCTCTCGGACGAGAACCGTGCGCGCTACGCGCCGCAGTACCCGCAGACCCGCTTCACGGCCGATTTCGACGATCTGCTGAACGATCCCGAGCTCGACGCGATCGCCATCGCCTCGAGCGTGCCGTCGCATCACCCGCTCGGCATGCGCGCTCTCGCCGCGGGCAAGCACGTCTTCATCGAGAAGCCGCTGGCGGCCAGCGCGGCCGATGCCCGCGAGCTCGTGGAAGCGGCGGAGGCGGCTGACCGCCGTCTCATGGTCGGCCACCTGCTGCTCTTCCATCCGGCGCTGGCCTTCCTGCACACGCTGATCGACTCGGGCGAGCTCGGCGAGATCTACTACCTCTACGGCAATCGCCAGAACCTGGGCAAGGTGCGTGCCGACGAGAACGCCCTCTGGAGCCTCGGCGCGCACGACGTCGCCGTCCTGCTCGACCTCGTGGGCGAGCGGCCGGTCGAGGCCTGGGCGCGCGGCGAGTGCTACGTGCGCCCCGACGTCGAGGACGTCGTCTTCGGCTATCTGAAGTTTCCCTCCGGCGTGATCGCACATCTCCATCTGAGCTGGCTCGACCCCCACAAGATGCGCAAGCTGACGGTCGTGGGCTCGCAGAAGATGGTCGTGTTCGACGACATGGAGACGGACCGCAAGGTCACGATCTACGACAAGAGCGCCTCGCGCTCCCCCAGCACCGATTCCTATGGCGAGTACGTGAGCGTCCGCTTCGGCGACATCTCGATCCCGCGCATCGCCAACGACGAGCCGCTGCGGATCGAATGCCAGGAGTTCGTCGACGCCATCACGGCGGCCCGCGAGCCGCGCTGCAACGGGCGCGAGGGTCTCGCGGTGGTCGAGGTGCTCGAGGCCATGCAGGCGTCGCTCGACGACGGTGGCCGCGTGATGAAATTGCCGGCATGAGCCTGACCCAGGATCCCCGCGGTCCGAACCTGCACGTCGGCGTCGAGGTGACGATCGGCGAGGGCGTCGAGTTCGGCGCGAACGTGGTCGTGCACGACGGCTGCTCGATCGGCGCGGGCACGCTCGTCGGCGACAACGCCGTGCTCGGCAAGCGCCCGGCGCTCGGCGGCAGCTCGACCGCCAAGCGCGGACCGCTCCCGGGCCTGGCGATCGGTGCGAACTGCACCGTGTCGACAGGTGCCATCGTGTTCGCGGGCACGACGCTGGCCGACAACGTGATCGTCGGCGACCTCGCCGTCGTGCGCGAGCGCGTCACGATCGGCCGAAACAGCGTCGTCGGGCGCGGCGCGACCGTCGAGAACGACACGAGCATCGGCGCCCGCGTGCGTATCCAGGCCGAGGCCTACGTGACGGCCTACTGCGAGCTCGAGGACGACGTCTTCATCGCGCCGTGCGTCGTCACCACCAACGACAACTTCATGGGACGCACCGAGAAGCGGCGCGAGCTCATGAAGGGCGCAGTCGTGCGACGCGGCGCCCGCATCGGCGGTGCCGCCATCCTGCTGCCCGGCGTGGAGATCGGCGAGGACGCCTTCGTCGGAGCCGGCGCGATCGTGCTGCGCGACGTGCCGGCCCGGACCGTGGTCGTGGGGCAGCCCGCGCGCGTCCTGCGCGAGGTCGCGCCGGACGAGCTGCTCGGCGCCTGACGCAGGGCCCTACTGTCCGACGATCCAGTGCAGGCGGTAGGCGCCCCAGCCACGCCGTGCCGAGACCTGCACGAGGTACCAGTCGTCCACGGCCGTCGAGTTGCGGATGCTCAGGGAGCCGTTCGCCCCGGTCGGGCGGATGCGCTTGAGCGCACGCTTCGACGACCCCGCGAGGTTCGTGCTGTTGGGCGGGAAGACCTCGACGTCGAGGCCGAGGTTGCCACCCAGCGGCAAGGACTCGGTACGCAGGGTGAGCGTCTCGCCCGCATTGAGGTGGACCCTGTAGACATCACGCCTGTCATCGCCGAAGTCGGCGACTGCGTCGACCGACCCGTTGAACATCGCGAGGGTCTGCGCCTCCTTGGCGACGTCGTTCGGCTCGTCGGCGTCCGCCGGCGGCAGGCCGCTGGCCGGACCATCGGCGAGCTTCACCGCCGCCGTGACGTCGAGCAGCCCGAAGCCCGTGAGGCGGTCGCGCCCGATGCCGGTGTCGTCGCCGAGGCGACGGGCCGTGTGCTCGAGGATCCAGATGACCTGCGTCGGCGTGAACTCGGGGTGGCGCGCCAGCAGCACGGCTGCCGCCGCGCTGACATGCGGTGCGGCGAACGACGTGCCCATCACGGTGCCGTCGGACTGGACCATGCCCCCGGGTGGCGCGTCGAGCGATGATCCCGTCGGCGCGAGCGATCGCGGCACGGTCGTGATGATGCCGACGCCGGGGGCAGCGAGGTCGTTGAACACCGGGTCGGTGTTGGAGAACGGAGCCCACACCTGCGCCTGCGTGACGGCGGACACGCCGATCACATGCCGCAGCGCAGCCGGCCAGCTCGCGTAGGTGCCCAAGTCGCCCGGGGCATTGCCCACCGCGGCGACCACGACGGTGCCGCGGCCCACCGCGTACGAGATCGCGTCGCGCTCGGCCCGCGAGAACTCGTCGAGCTCCGGATCCTTCGGGTCGCGGTTGCCGCCCAGCGAGAGGTTGATCACACGCGCGCCCGCGCCCACGGCGTCACGGATCGCCTCGGACTCGACCTGCGGGTCGACGTCGCCGCCGCTGACCACGCGGTAGTCGAGCAGCTTCACATAGGGAGCGCCGACGCCCACGCCGCCCACGCCGTTGTTGGCATCGGCCGCGATGATTCCCGCGACGGCGGTGCCGTGGGTGAGCGACGGGAACGGATCGTGCGCCTCGTCGATGGGCGCCAGCGGTACGGCGCCTGCCAGATCGGGGCTCGTGCGATCGATGCCGCTATCGATCACTGCCACCGTCGCGGGCGCTTCCTGGGGCACCGGCAGCGTGTCCGCGTACCCGAACGCGTTGACCGCCGTGAGATTCCACTCGCGTGCTGCCAGCGGGTCGGTCGGCGTCCAGGCCAGCGTGCGCCGGCCCACTCGCAGCTCCGGCGAGAGCGACCCGAGGAAGCTTCCGGCGCCGCGCCAGCGGACGCGCCAGCGCCCTCCGTCTGCCCGGACGGTGAACCGGAACGAGCCGTCGGCACGTGTCTGTGCGCGCGCAACCCAGGTCCAGCGGCCGCCGATCACATGCTGCAGCGCGACGAAGCCACGCGCTCCGTTGGGGAACAGGCGACCGTGCAGTCGCGAGCCCGGGCGACCGCGCAGCACCAGTCCTGAGTGGCGGATCACGGGCACGGCCGCCGATGACAGCGAGCCCGCGACGAGGCGATAGCGCGCGGCCTCGCCGACGGGGCGCCGGAACGAGACCGCACCGTCGTCGGCCACGGGGTGGGTGGCGATGTCGCGCCAACTGGGGCTTCCGCCGCCCTGCAGGGTCACGGCACCGGGCGGCGCGTTGCCCGTGAGCAGGACGCGATTACGCACGACGCGCGAGTGCAGCACGATCGCAGCCGTCCTCGAGGCGGCCGCGCCCGGCGTCGCGGTGAACCACGTCGAGCGCAGCCCGAGGCGCTTGCGCACGAGCGAGGCCGAGAGGACGAGCGGTCCCGCGCTGCCGTTGAACGTCACCGTATTGACGCGCCCGGACGGGTAGGCGGCGATCTGCACACCCGTGATGAGGCCCGGATAGACGGCCTTCTGCGAGAGGTCGCGGTCGTCCAGCGAGAGTGTCCAGTCGTGGTAGGGCGAGATCGTGTCGAAGGGGTCGTCGACGGAGACGAGGTAGGGCGCGGGATCCACGCCCGGGAGCGACTCCTCGACCGCCGCGGTCCGGCCGCCCGAGGACGACGAGAAGTACGTGACGATCGGCTGTCCCTGATACAGCACGACCTGCCCGGCGGTCGCTTCGACCGCCGCCGAGGACGGTGCGCCCTCGCCCGCGAGTCCGCGGTAGACCTGGCTCCGCTCGTCGGGATAGAGGTCGTATGGGCTCGACGACGGCTTGCGGGTGGCGACGGCGTAGGTGCGCGCGGCGATCGCCTGCGCCTCCAGCGCCTCGGGCTTCCAGTCGGACGGCATCTCGCTGGCGACCACGCCGAGCAGATAGTTCTCGAGGGTCACGACGTTGACGACCGCAAGGCCGTCGGTCGCTGCCAGCACTCGCAACCTGCCGCGGTAGCGGCCGTCGCGCACGCCGTTGATCCCGGCGCCCGAGAGCGTCACGGGGCCACCGCCGGTCGCGGTCAGCGACACCGGGCCCGTCCAGCCGCTTGCGAGCACCGCGCCCGCCGCGTCGACGAGCGAGAATCCCGAGGCGTCCTTGCGCACCGTCACGACCGACGGTCCGGCGACTGCGAGCGTCGCGCTCCCGCCCTCGTCGGCGGCCGTGAGGCCGCCGGGCGCGCCGGCCGCGGCCTGCGTCAGCTTCTCCTGCAGCAGCACCCGCACCTGCGTGACGGCGCTCGCGCCGAGCGTCGTGCTCTGGTAGTAGTGCGCCAGGATCTGCTGGTGCGTCCAGCCCTGGAGCGCATAGCCCTGGGCGCCGTACTGGCCCATTCCGACCCCGTGGCCATAGCCGTGGCCGGTGAACGTGAACGTCGTGTCGGCGGACGCCGAGACAGGCGCCGCGAGCGCAGCGACGAGAGCGAGCACTATGGGGGTGCGGCGCAGGAACATGGAGTGCGGGCGCTCCGGGCGGCGCAGCCCGCGACTCAGAGTAGCGCGGCTTCGGTGATCGCCCCGCTTCCACCCCGGCCGCTCGGGGCGCGGATCCCGGGCGCCAGCGCCGCCACGATCCCCAGGCCGGTGACGGCGGCGATCACGATCGCGACGTGTGGAGGCACGACCTCGGCCAGTGCGCCGGCCAGCGCGAAGCCGAGTCCCTGCAGCGAGATCAGGCCGGCCTGGTTGACGCTGAACACACGCCCCAGGAGGCGCTCGGGCGTGACTTCGAGGATCAGCGCGTCCTGGCCGAGTATCCACGCGCCGCAGAGGCCCGAGACGAACAGCAGCGGCAGGGCGACGGCGAGCCCGGGCTCCACCGCGAACGCGAGCAGCGGCACGAAGGTCGCCGCTGCGAGCACTCCGATCAGCCGCAGCCGCCAGGCGGGCGGCACGAACCAGATGGCCACCAGTTCGCCCACCAGCATGCCCGTCGGGATGGCTGCGAGCCACCAACCGGCCGCCCCCTCGGAGAGCCCGAGATGAGCGACGTACGGCGCAGCCAGCGCTTCGGGCGCGACGGCGCAGGTGGGCACGAGCCAGCCGAGCAGCAGCACGCGGCGGATGCGCGGGTCGGAGAGCACCGCCGAGGCGCCGGCGAGCGAATCCCGGAGGACGTTCATCTCGCCCGCCTCGCCGCCGAGCGGCGAGCGCGCCCGCGTGGCCGCGCGGACGACGAGCGCCGAGACGAGAAAGCTCACGCAGTCGATCAGCAGCGCCCCGCGCGGCGAGGTCAGCGCGATCAGGATGCCGCCGGCGGCGTTGCCGACGACCTGCGCCGACTGCGCCACGATGCGGAAGAGGGAGCGGCCGGCGATGAAGGCGCCGCCGGGCAGGACCACGACCAGCAGCCGATTGCGCATGCCGCCGGCGACGGGCGAGATCAGCCCGAGCACGAAGAGCAGCGCGAGCAGCGCCCAGACCGGCACCGCCGAGCTCGCCATGAGCGCGACGATCGCCGCCGAGAGCAGGTCGCAGCCGATCATGAGGCGGCGCGGAGGCACGCGGTCGACGAGACTCGAGAGCAGCGCGCCGCTGAACAGGTACGGCACGAATGCGAGCGTGAAGGTGACGCCCGCGAGGAACGACGAGCCGGTTCGCTCGAACACGAGCACGGTGAGCGCGACCGCCGCCACGATGTCGCCCAGCATCGAGACCGTGTAGGCAGCGAACAGCGCCCGGAACTCGGGCACCCGCAGGGCGTCGCGGTACTTGCCGCCACCGGGCGCGGCCGCGCCCTCGGTCACCTGCCCGCGGAGCCGTACTGCTTGCGCCGGTACTCCGCGAAGCCGCCGCCGCCCTTGATGGGCTCCCACCATGCGCGGTTGTCGCGATACCACGCGACCGTGAGCTCGAGGCCCTCGTCGAACGTCACCGCGGGCCGCCAGCCGAGGCCCTGCAGCTTGCTCGTGTCGAGCGCGTAGCGCCGGTCGTGGCCGGGCCGGTCGGTGACGTAGCGGATGTGACTCTCGTCGCGCCCGGTGAGCTCGAGCAGGCGCGTCGTGGTGGTCAGGTTCTCGATCTCGTTGCCGCCGCCGACGTTGTAGATCTCACCGCTGGCCCCGCGCTCGAGCACGGTCTCGATGCCGGCGCAGTGGTCCTCGACGTAGATGAAGTCGCGCGACTGCCGCCCGTCTCCGTACACGGGCACGGGCTCGCCGTCGAGCAGGTTGGTCGTGAACAGCGGGATCAGCTTCTCGGGGTACTGGTTCGGCCCGTAGTTGTTGGAGCCGCGCGTGATGGCCGCGTCGACGCCGTACGTGCGCACGGCCGCGAGCACCTGGAGGTCGCCGCCGGCCTTCGAGGTCGAGTACGGCGAGCTCGGCCGCAGTGCGTCGTCCTCGCGCGAGGCATGGCCCGGCTCGATGTCGCCGTAGACCTCGTCGGTCGACACGTGCACGAGGCGGCCGCCGTGGTCCCGGATCCACTCCAGCAGGAGATAGGTGCCGAAGACGTCGGTCTGGATGAAGTCGCCGGCCTCCATGATCGAGCGATCGACGTGCGTCTCCGCGGCGAAGTTGACGATCGCCTCGCAGCCCGCAGCCGCATTCGCGACGGCATCGGCGTCGCAGATCGATCCGTGCACGAAGCGGTAGCGCTCGCTGTCTGCGACCTCGGCGAGGTTGGCGGGGTTGCCCGCGTAGGTGAGCGCGTCGAGGTTGACGACCTCGACGTCGTCGTGGCGTCGGAGCAGGCGCCGCACGAAATGCGAGCCGATGAACCCGCAGCCGCCGGTCACGAGGATACGTCTCACGGTTCCTCCGCGTTGGCCAGGGCAGCGAGACAATCACGCAGCCCGTCTCTCCAGTGTGGCAGCCGCGGAGCGTCGGCGTGCACGGTTCGCAGGATCGAGCAGGCCGGTCGCGGGGCAGGCCGCTGCAGCTCGCTCGAGGAGATCGGCACGACGCGTGCGTCCAACCCGGCCTCCTGCATGATCGCGCCGGCGAAGCCGCACCAGGTCGTCGACCCGCCACCGGCGAGGTGGTAGGTGCCGGGCCGGCAGCGCTCGACGAGCTCGAGCGTCGCCCGCGCGAGGTGCGGCGTCGCCGTCGGGCAGCCGACCTGGTCGTCGACCACGGCGATCTCCTCCCGCGTCGCCCCCAGCCGCAGCATCGTCAGCAGGAAGTTGTGACCGCGCGGCGAGAACACCCAGGCCGTGCGCACGACGTGGGCGTCGGGGTGCTCGGTCAGGAGGGCGCGCTCGCCTGCGAGCTTCGAGGCCCCGTAGACGCTGCGCGGCGAGACCGGCGAGCGCTCGTCGTAGCCCTCGGGGTCGTCGCCACCGAAGACGTAGTCGGTCGAGAACCCGACCAGCGCGGCGCCGCAAGCCCTCGCGGCGCGCGCCACGTGACGGCTGCCGTACTCGTTGGCCCGCCACGCGCCGTCGGGATCCGACTCCGCACCGTCGACGTCGGTCCAGGCTGCGCAGTGCAGCACGAGCTCGGGGCGGTGAGCGGCGAACGCGCTCTCCACCGAGCGCTCGTCGGCGACGTCGAGCTGGTCGCGTCCCAGAGCAGCGGCGTCAGCGCCGAGCAGCAGCGCGAACTCGCGGCCGAGCTGGCCGCCGCCGCCGGTCACCAGCACGCGGGTCATGCGTCGCGCGGAGAGAGGGTCGGGCTCATCGTCGACCAGAGGCCCCGAACGCGCTCGTCGTCCCAGCGCACGTTCTCCTCGTCGGGGTCCGCGGGGTCGTACTCCTCGGTGACGTGGTAGCAAAGCACGACGTCCGTGAGCGCCTCGAAGCCGTGCGCGACCTGCCCCGGGATGTAGACCGCCAGGCAGTTGTCGCCGTCGATGTCGATCGACCACGCGACGTCTCGGGTGGGCGAGTCGTCGCGCCGGTCGAGCAGCACGACGCGGGCACTCCCCTGCGGGCAGAAGAAGAGGTCGTCCTGGCCCCGGCGGTGCCAGTGCAGGCCGCGTATCACGCCCTGTTGCGAGAACGAGATGTTGGTCTGGAGGGAGGGCCTGCCGCCGGAGAGCTCGTGGTACCAGGATTCACGGCGGAGCTCGCAGAACCAGCCGCGCTCGTCGCCGAACTTGCGCAGGTGCACGACGTGGACGCCGTCGATGGGCGCACTCTCGATCCGTGGAGTCACTCGATCACCATACGATCCCGCTCGGCGTCAGTCGGTGCCCGCGAAGGCGCCGTCGGCGAGCGCGAGCAGGTATTCGCCGTAGCCGTTCTTGCGCAACGGCTCGGCGAGCCTGAGCAGCTGGTCGCGATCGATCCAGCCCTGCTGGTAGGCGATCTCCTCGGGGCACGCGACCTTGAGGCCCTGGCGCTGCTCGATCGTCTCGATGAAGTTCGCTGCCTGGTGGAGGGACTCGTGCGTTCCGGTGTCGAGCCAGGCATACCCGCGCCCCAGCCGCTCGACCATCAACTCGCCGCGCTCCAGGTAGCGGCGGTTGAGATCGGTGATCTCGAGCTCGCCGCGCGCCGAGGGCGAGAGCGCCGCGGCGTCGTCGGGGCCGTTCGCGTCGTAGAAGTAGAGGCCGGTGACGGCGTAGCTGGACTTCGGCTGCGCGGGCTTCTCCTCCAGGCCGATCGCACGTCCGTCGCCGTCGAACTCGACGACGCCGTAGCGCTCGGGGTCGCGCACCCAGTAGCCGAACACCGTTGCTCCGTGCTCACGGGCGCTTGCCACGCGCAGCACGTCGGTCAGGCCATGGCCGTGGAAGATGTTGTCGCCGAGCACGAGGCAGGAAGGCGCTCCGGCCAGGAACTCGCGCGCGATCAGCAGCGCCTGGGCGAGGCCGTCGGGACTCGGCTGTTGTGCGTATGCGAGCTCGAGGCCCCAGGCCGAGCCGTCTCCCAGCAGCTGATTGAACGCGGGAGCGTCCTGGGGTGTCGTGATCACGAGGATCTCGCGGATGCCCGCGAGCATGAGCGTGCTCAGCGGGTAGAAGATCATCGGCTTGTCGTAGACCGGGAGCAGCTGCTTGGAGACGACACGCGTGACCGGGTAGAGCCGGGTGCCCGACCCTCCGGCCAGGATGATGCCCCGTCGCTGCACGCTCAGCCCTCCTTGGACTTGGGCGGCAGGCCGATCGAGGCGGCGTCCATCACGGCGCGCGAGCGGCGGCGCCGTGGACGCGGTTTGGGGGCCGGGGTGGTTCCGTTGGCGGGCGGCTCGGCCGAAGCCTCGGCACGCTTCGCGGCGGGCGCGTCGGCGGCGGCCGGCGTGCCGTTCCCTCCTGCCGCCGCGCCGCCTGCCTCGCCGGGGCCCTTGCGGCGGCGGCGGCGGCGACGGCGCTTGCGCGCCGGCGAGCCGTCGGGTGCGGCCGTCGGAGTCTCGTCGGAATCCTTGCCCTCGATTACCGTTGCGCCGACAACTTCTGCCGCATGGCCGTTGGTGGGCGCGGCCGTTGCGTCGGCAGCCGGGCGCTCCTTGGGGCGCTTCTTGCGCGCGCGCCGCGGCTTCGCCGGCGGCTCCGCCTTCTGCTCGGGGAGGTTGCTCGCGAAGGCCGCTGCCAGCGCCTCGACGTCGGCGGGCAATTCCGCGCGCGCCGTCTCGATCGTGCGTGCCGCGATCGCATCGTGCGTCAGGGCCGCCGCGAGCGCCGCGGCGGCGATGGGCAGCTCCGCCTGGCGCAGCGAGGCCACGAGCAGCCGGGCGCGGACGTGGTGCTCCTCGCCTCGCGAGGACGCGAGTGTCCGGAGGAGGTCGCGAATCGCCGGGCTCGCCGCGGTGGCGGCGCGGTACTGGGTCTCGCGCGATGCGCGCGCCAGCTTCCACGTCCAGGTCAGGCGCTGAGACTGCGAGCCGGGCAGCGTCCCCGCCGCGATCGCCGTGAGCAGGACGCGCGCGCCCTGGGCACGATCGCTCGCCCAGGTCGGTGCCGCCTCGATCAGGCGCACCATGCGATCGATCGTGTTGACGTCGGGGTGGTGGGCCGCCAGATCCGCCAGAGCGATGCGCCGCAGCGAGCGGTGCTTGCACTCCGCCGCGCAGGTGGCAAAGAAGCGAATGCGTGTCTCCTCGCCGACCTTGGCGAGCGTCTCGGCGAGCCGCGGGAGGTCGGTGGGCGCGACGCGCCGTGCCGCCGTCTCGGCCCAGAACTCCTGCTCGTCGAGCGGCAGGCGATCGGCGGAGACGGTCTTCCAGTGCTCGGCGATCACCGCCCGCCTGCGCGCCGGGTCGTCCGTGACCGGGATCAGCCACTCCGCGTCGCGCAGCACGGGGCGCGCCTGTCGCCGCCAGCGCTGGCGCCGGCGCGGAGGCTTGGGAGTGACGAGCGCACCGGGCTTGTAGAGGTCGACGTCGAGCAGGCTGTGGAGCGTGATGGTGCGCTCGGAGTGGGGCGACGCGGGATCGACGAAGTCGACGACGACGCCCGCCTCCTTGCGGCGATGCAGGCGCATGACCCGGCCGATGCGCTGCTGGTAGACGCGGCGGCTGGCCGTCGGTGCGAGATGCATGCAGATCGTGGCGCGCGGAGCGTTCCACCCCTCGGCCAGGAGCTGCGCGTTGACGAGCACGTTGATGTCGCCGCGCTCGTAGGCGGCGAGCGTCGCGGCCAGTGCGCGCGGCGGCGTGCGTCCGCTGACCGAGCGCGCGCGCAGCCCGGTCGCGGGCATGGCCGCAGCAACGCGCTCCGCGTGGTCGACGCCGGCTGCGTAGACGATTCCCGCGCGATGATCGAAGCGGTCGCGATAGAGCATGGCGGCGGCCATGTTGAGCGCCTCGTGGTCGAGCGCCTCGGCCAGCGCACGCTGGTCGTAGTCGCCGCCCACGACGGGCACGTTGCGCAGGCTCGCGCCCGGTTTGACGCGCAGCGCGCGCAGCGGGGCGACGACGCCGCGCCGCACGGCATCGGCGAGCGGGAAGTCCGCCACCTCCGCCGGGAAGACGTCGCCGACGTGCTTCTGCAGCAGCTGGTCGGTGGCCGTCATGCCGATGTAGATGGGACGGCTGAAGCGCCGGATCGTCGCCGCCGTGCGCTCGCCGAGGGCGGTGTGTGCCTCGTCGCAGATGACGACGCCGTAGGCATCCGGGTGGATGTCGGCCGCGTGCTTGATGAACCAGGCGTAGGTCTCGATCGTGACGGCGGGCTGCCGCGGGAGGCGCTTGCCCTTCTCGATCGCACCGATCAGGCGCGGGCCGTACCCCTGCTCCTTGAGGTCGCGCATGAACTGATCGACCAGCAGGCGGCGATGGGTCAGGATGAGCACGCCGACGGTGCGGCAGGCCTCGACGAAGCCCGCGGCAGCGACCGTCTTGCCCGATGCCGTCGGGTGCTTGAAGCGGTAGCGGCGAATCGCGCCCGGATCGTGGATCTCGGGCTCCGCGACGGCTTCGGCCTCCTCGTCGTCCTCGCCCTCCTCGCCCTCGGCGACCGCCTGGACGTCGTCTCCGGCGTCGTCATCCTCGTCGTCCGCGTCCGCGTCCTCGTCCTCTGCGAGCTCGTCCTCGCCGGCCTCGAGCTCGTCGTCGTCGGCCTCGAGCTCCTCGCCCGGGAGCTCGTCGCCGTTCAGCTCCTCGTCGTCGGCCTCTGCCTCGCGCTCCTCGCTCGAGGTGAGTGCGGCGAGCATGCCGGCCAGCGCGTCGACCTGGTGGGGGCGCAGCGTGAGGCCGTTTGCGAGCGTCGGCGGGTCGCTTGCGAGCACCCGCTCGAGGCCGAGCATGAGCGAGAAGCGGAAGCGCCAGCTCGAGCTCGGCTCCTGGAGGCCGGCGGCGATCTCCTCCAGCGCAGCGTCGAGCGCACGACGGCGCGCCGTGCCCGGCGCCAGGGTGATGGCGGGGTCGTCCCCCTCGTACAGCAACGGCTCGCCACACCAGGCCGAAACCTGGGCGGCGGCGTCCACGAGATCGAGTTCTTCCAATGGCTCCGACGCGGCGGAAACCGACAGTTCGCGCAACAGCGCGCTCCTTCGAAGGCGTCCGCGGGATGACGCGCGACTCACGCGTCGCGCGGGCGCGGCTCGGGCAAACCGTCCCCCGAGGCTCCGTGCGTCCAAGTCTAGATGATCGGCGACGCGCACGGCAAGCGCGAGGCGACGGTATCCTGACGCGTGTGGATGACGGCTCCGTTCTGCTCCCTGTCGAACAGATCATCTGGGATGACGAGGAGATCGCCGAGCACTCCGGCGAGGACACCGAGGACGGCGACTGGTTCGCGATCCGCACAGACCCCTGGCCCTGCCCGGCCTGCGGTCAGGAGTTCGAGTACGTGACCGGGGCGCACTTCGTCATCGTGACGCCCACGGCCGACGATCTCATCGCGATCGCGCAGCGCTGCAAGGAAGTCGGCCGCAACCCGCGCATCGTCCCCTACGAGGACGATCTGCCCACGATGACGCTGTTCGCGTGGCACGCGCACGGCCGCCCCGTGCACGGCATCAAGAAGGGCTAGATCCGGCGTCAGGCGCGCTCGGGCACCAGGAGGCGCCAGATGGGCACGCCCTCGATCGTCGCGACGTGCTTGTAGCGCCGCGTGAGGATGTGGCCGATGTCGCCTCGCTTGTCGATCGTGCGGGGCTGCTGGTAGACCGCGATGTAGCGCGGCGCGTCAGGCCCGGCAAGCGTGTCCCGCAGACGCTGCAGCGCGCCAGGGATGTGCTCGATGCCGAGGAACCAGAGGTACGGGTACGGCGAGCGCCTGCCGGCTGCGAGGTACAGGCTCGCGTCGGCGTAGAGCGCATAGACGCGGTCTCCGGAGCGCGTGTGCGCGTGCAGGTAGCGGCCGACTGCGCCGTCCTTGACGATGCGCGAATCCGAGGTCGAGGCGAGGGAACGCTCGGTCGTGCCGTCGGCGGTGTACGCGGGCCAGGCCTTGTAGATGGGCAGGATCAGCGTCGCCAGGCCGAGTGCGAGCCCGACCCGGGGCGGGACTGCGGCCAGTGTGAGCGCGGCGAGAGCGCAGAGAGGCGTCAGGGGCCCGACGTAGTAGTGACCGTGGAACAGGCCACCGAGCGCGAAGCCCGTCAGCGAGAGCACGAACCAGATCGCGAGCAGCGTCGAATCGGGCCGGCGGAGCGCCAGCCAGAGACCCGGGAGCGCGAGTACCACCAGCATTCCCACGACGGGTCCCGCCGTGCGCAGCGAGTCGGTGAAGAGCGAGAACTTCTCCGAGACCGAGCCGGTCGCGACGCTCTCGACCGAGAGCCGGTAGTCGGCGACCGCGAACCACCAGTCGTGGAAGCCGGTCAGCGCGCCGTGCAACGCCGCCGCTCCCACGATCAGCGCGACGCCGAGGGCCAGCGCCCCCAGCGCCCGCAGCGCTTCGCCGGCAGGGCGCCAGCCGCGCCAGGCCGCCAGCACGAGCCAGATCCCCGCCGCGAGGCCGCCGTCGTAGCCCGACTGCTTGACGAGCACGCCTGCACCCGCGAAGAGGCCGGCGGCGAACATCAGCCTGAGGCCCCCGCGCACCTGCCAGCGAGCGGTGAGCGCCAGCGCGATCAGTGCAGGGAGCGTGGCCATCAGCTCGCCGTTGGCCGAGAAGCCCTCGATCACGGGGGCGCTCGAGAGCAGCCCGCTGAGCAGCGCGGCCGCTGCTCCCGCGCGGCGTCCTGCCAGGTTCGTGACGAGCAGCCCGAGCACGATCGCGATCGCGGACGACCACACGGCCGCCATCAGGCGGATGTCGAGCCGGTCCGAGCCGGGCAGCGCCTCGGCCCAGCGGTAGAGCAGGAGCAGCCCCTGCGGCCGGTCGACCCAGACGTCGCCGTAGAGGTCCGCCCCTGCGGCCCACCAGCGCGCGACGTACCCGTAGCCGCCCTCGTCGACCGACAGCGGGGTCGTCAGGAACGGCAGATGCAGGATGAATGACGCGAGCGCCGCCGCGGCCAGCGCCCACCACGCGGGGCGCTCCCGGGGATGTTCCGCGAGACGCACGAGCCGACTGTAGACGCGCCGCGGCGCGGACGACGCCGCGTCACCCGGCGCGAAGTGACACCGCCCTCTTCTGAGACGCGCCCTTAGAATGCGCGGCCATGTCGCAGCGAGCCCCAGATGCGCTCGCCGGCGCCCGCCAGGGCGGCGGCGAGCAGACCGGCCGCGGCGAGGTCTCGGTGCGCTGCCCGCTGTGCGATGCCGACCGCTATCGCGTGCGCTACGACTCGACCCTGACCGAGGCGATCGACCCGCAGCGCCACTACACGTCGACCTCGCGCGAGTTCGGCCGTTTCGGGCGCATCGTCGAATGCCGCTCCTGCGGGATCGTCTACATGAACCCGCGCCCCCATCACCTCGCGGTGCAGGACGCCTACGGCGATGTCGAGGACGTGCGCTACGTCGAGGAGGAGGAGGGGCGCGTCGCGACGTTCTCCGACAGCCTCGCTCACGTGCGCCGCTTCGCTCCCTCCGGCCGCCTGCTGGATGTGGGCTGCCACGTGGGCACGTTCATCGAGCTGGCTCAGGACGCCGGCTTCGAGGTCGCAGGCGTGGAACCCTCGCGCTGGGCCGCGAAGCGGGCCGAGGCGCGCGTGGACGGCCCCGTGCACGTCGGCGTGGTGGAGGACGCGCCGCTGCCCGAAGGGGCCTACGACGTCGTCACGATGTGGGACGTCATCGAGCATCTGCCCGACCCGGCGAGCACGCTTCGGGCCGTGCACTCGGCGCTTCGCCCCGGTGGCGTGTTCGCCGTCACCACGATGGACGTGGAGGCGCTCTTCCCGCGCGTCGCAGGCCGCTTCTGGCCGTGGTACATGCAGATGCACCTCGTCTACTTCTCGCGCCGCACGCTCGGCGAGCTGCTGCGCAGCTGCGGCTTCGAGGTCGTCGAGGTCTCGCGGCACCGCCGGATCGTGCGGGTCTCCTACGCCGTCTCCCGCCTCGGCAGCTACAGCCGCGCAGCCGAGCGAGTCGCTCGCGCCCTCACGCGGCGCCTCGGCGATCGCACGGTGGGCGTCGACCTCGGAGACATCATCACCGTGGTCGCACGCAAGCCTGCGGCCTGATGGTCGCGCACGCGCAGCGCCTCGCGAGCGCCTGAGATGCGGCTCGAGCCGGCGCTCCGGCTGTGGCGTGCCTGCCGCTATCCGCTGCTGGTCGTCGCGCTCTCCCGCATCGTCGTCGTACTGCTGTTCGCGATGGAGGGCTGGGTCACGCGTCCGCACGGCTCGGGCGTCGGCCTTCCGCAGATGCTGCGCGACCTCGGCTCCTGGGATGGCATCTGGTACCGCTCGATCGCAGTCCACGGCTACGACCCGACGATCGGCCACGGCGACAACGCCGCCTTCCTGCCGCTCTACCCCATGCTCCTGCGCGGTCTGCGCACGATCATGCCGTGGGTCGACCTGGTCTGGCTCGGCGCCGCGGCCTCGACGCTCCTCATGGCCGTCGGAATGTGCCTGCTCTACAAGCTCACGGACGAGCGCTTCGGCCGCGCGATCGCACGCCGAACGGTGCTGTTCCTCTCGATCTCGCCGCTCGCGTTCGTGTTCTCCGCGGTCTACGCGGAGAGTCTGTTCCTCGTGCTCGTCACGGGCACCTTCCTGCTGGCCGAGCGCGGGCGATTCCTGGCCGCCTCGGCACTCGGCGCGCTCGGCGTTCTGACGCGCCCGGTGGGCATCGCACTCGCGCCCGCGCTGGTGTGGATGGCGTGGGGAGAGCGCGAGGGACGCTGGAAGCGCGTCGCCCCGGTCGCCCTGCTGCCGCTGGCGGAAGGCCTGTTCACGCTCTACCTGTGGTGGGAGACGGGCGACCCGCTCGCCCAGACGCACGCGCAGGCACGCGGCTGGGGTCGCAGCCTCGGCCTACCGCCGCTCGTGATCTGGAACGCCTTCACCGGCCCCGTCCTCGACCGGCACGAGCTGCGCTTCCTCGTCCACATCGTCTTCGCGCTCGTGTGGACGGCCATGCTCGTCGAGCTGTGGAAGCGCCGCGAGGAGGTGCCGATCCCGTACCTCCTGTTCGCCGCCGGGTGCGTGGTGCTGCCCTTCGCCGCGGGCAGCCTCGTCTCGGCCGGTCGCATCGGCATGCTCGGGTTCCCGCTCTTCTGGGCCCTGGCGATCCTCGCTCGCCGCGAGGGCATCGACACGACCGTCAAGGTGCTCTCGCCCGCGCTCATGGCCGGCCTGATCTTCGTGACCTACGGCATACGCACGTTCACGCCGTGAATCCGCTGGCGGCGCGCCTGCGCGAGCGCATCGCCGCGTCGGGCCCGGTCGGTTTCAGCGTCTTCATGGAGAGCGCCCTCTACGACGACCGCGACGGGTTCTATGCCCGCGGAGCTCAGCTTGGAGCCGGTGGCGCATTCACGACCGCGCCGATCGCGGCGCCCTTTCTCGCCCGGGCTCTCGGGGCCGACCTGCGCGCTCTCTGGGAGCGCCTCGGGCAGCCAGAGCCGTTCACGCTCGTCGAGGTGGGCCCAGGGGACGGCTCACTCGTAGCCGGCCTCTCGGCCGAGCTGTCCGATCTGCCACTCGACCTCGTGCTCTGCGAGCGCGCGGCCGGCATGCTCGAGCAGGCCCGAGCGCGCGTCCCGGACGCGCGAGAGGCCGAGCTCTCGCAGCTCGCCGGCATCCGCGGCGCGATCATCGCCAACGAGGTGCACGACGCCTGCCCGGCTCACCGCCTGCGGTGGCCGCACGAGCTGCTCGTCGACGTCGGTCCCGACGGCCGCTTCGTGCTCGTCCCCGGCCCTCCGGCGGGCGACCTCGGTGACTCCCTGCTCGCCGCCGGCGTCCATCCGGTCGAAGGCGCCGAGTACGAGGTCTCGCCTGCGCAGGCGGCGCTCCAGCGCACCCTGGCCGGGGCGCTCGAGCGAGGCGCGCTGATCGTGCTCGACTACGGCGAGGCGGGCGCGGCGCGCTACGACCGGCCGGTGCCGCGGCTGCGCACGTATCTCAGCGGCATGGCCGGCGGCGATCCCCTGGCCGCGCCCGGTACGCAGGACATCACGGTCGACGTCGATTTCGGTGCGGTCCGCGCTGCCGGCGAAGCCGCGGGACTGCGCACGACGCTCGATGTCGGCCAGCCGGAGTGGCTGCTCGCGCACGGCGCACAGGCGGCGATCGCGCTGCTGCCGCGCCACGCCGCCGAGCGGCTCTGGCTCGAGGCGCTGTCCGATCCCGACGGAACCGGAGCGGCCTTCCGGGTGCTCGTGCAGGAGCGCGACTGACCTCGTCCGGGGAGGGGCTGCGCTTGAATGGGATGGTGATTGCATGAGCACTCGCATTCTGCTGGTCGCGCGTCACGGCCAGGCGACGCAGGGCCCCGACCACGTCTGGACGCCCGATGACCCGCTCACGGCGCTCGGCCACCGTCAGGCGGCCGATCTGGCCGTGCACGTGGCCGGCCTGCGCCGTCGGCCCACGCGCATCGTCGCGAGCCCGTTCCTCCGGGCGCAGGAGACCGCCGCTCCGTGCGCGGAGGCACTCGGGCTGGCGGTCGAGACCGACCCGCGGCTCGCGGAGTTCGCCTCCACGCTGCCGTCGCCCTGGACGCTCGCGGAGACCGACGAGCTGATGCCCTATGACGACATCTGGCACCCGGGCGACGCCGGCTGGGACGGCGAGACGATCGGCAGCTTCTTCGAGCGCACCGGTGCCGCCGCCGAGGATCACGCGCGTGCCGACGAGGTGGCGCTGGTGGTCTGCCACGCCGGCACCACGATCGGCATCATCCGCTGGGCGATGATGATCCCGCCGAACGAGCCGGACGCCTTCGACCTCTTCATCGCCAACGCCAGCCTGACGGAGATCCGGACGCGCATCGACCGCCACGGGCGCGAGCGGCGGCACCTGCGCCGCGTTGGCGACGTCCGCTACCTGAACGAGGTCACGGGCATCTAGGACGTCGCCGCCGGGTCGGTCAGGGCCAGCTTCCAGTTCGCGAGGTCGGCCGTGGCGACGACGTCGCCCGTGGCGCTCAGAACCTGCAGCGTGCGCTCGTCGGTGGCGCGCAGCCGCAGCGTGCTCGCGCGCCCGCGCCACGCCCTCGGCAGCTCGATGCAGGCCGCCCACGCGCCCTGCCCGAGCGGCAGCGCATGGATGAACGGGTACTCGCGCGAGTTGTAGAGCGTGTACGTCCAGCTGCCGTCGCTCGCGCTCGTGCGCGTCAAGGGCTGACCCTGCATCGTCCAGCCGTTCGGCCGCTCGCCGCCCGAGGCCGAGAACACGATCTTCGTGGCGACGGGATCGAGCGTCCGCGTCGAGATGTTGTACGCGAGCACCTTGTAGCGGGTGGCGTCGGTGGCCGAGGCACGGCGCGTCAGGTAGATGGTCGATCCGCGCGGGGCGACGGCGTCGAACGCGACGGTGCCGTCGAACGTCAGCGGCGTCAGCTGCTTGCCCGGCCCGGCCACGAGGAAGCGGGAGCGCCCGCCCTGGCCCTGACGCGCGTAGGACAGCACGACGGTTCGCCCGTCGAACGACACGCCGCCGAGTTGCCCTCCGACCGTCACCTTCGGGAGGAGGTAGTCGGCCGGCACCTGCACACGCGAGCTGCCGCCCGGCCAGTGCATCGTCAGCACGCCGTTCTTCAGCGTCGCGCTCGCGCCCGGCCCGCCGGCCACGCGCTGGAGTCCGGGATTCGCGGCGGCCGGGGCGGCCGCGAAGGCGCTCGCGACCGCGAGCGCGCAGGTCAGGGTGCGGAGCGGAGTCTTCATGCTGACGATACGCCTGCGGGCATCCGCGAGGTTCCCGGAAAACGACGGCGGGGCCGCGTCCTGAGACGCGGCCCCGCGTTCGTGCCAGCAGCAGACGAGCTGCTTACATCATGTCGGGCATGCCGCCACCGGGCATGCCGCCGCCACCCGCAGGCGCCTTCTCGGGCGCCTCGGCCACGATGGCCTCGGTGGTGAGGATGTTCTTGGCGATCGAGGCCGCGTTCTGCAGCGCCGAGCGCGTCACCATGGCCGGATCGATGATGCCGGCCTTGACCAGGTCGACCGTCTCGCCGGAGTCGACGTTGAGGCCCCAGCCCTTCTTGGCGAGCCGCACCTCGTTGACGACCACGGAGGCCTCGAGGCCCGCGTTGGTCGCGAGCTGACGGAGCGGCTCCTCGAGCGAGCGCTTGATGATGCGCGCGCCCGTGGACTCGTCGTCGTCGCCCGTGACGTCGATGGCCTTCGCGGCCAGCATGAGCGCGACGCCGCCGCCCGGCACGATGCCCTCCTCGAGGGCCGCGCGGGTGGCCTGCAGCGCGTCCTCGACGCGATGCTTCTTCTCCTTCATCTCCGTCTCGGTGGCCGCGCCGACCTTGACGACGGCTACACCGCCCGAGAGCTTCGCGAGGCGCTCCTGGAGCTTCTCGCGATCGAAGTCGGAGTCGGTCGACTCGACCTCGGCCTTGATCTGCTTGATCCGGGCCTTGAT
>Ga0157379_10000483_pt1 | contig 32258 bp, 36 predicted proteins | sample S25metaG_FD_121802 | JGI IMG/M metagenome (GOLD analysis project Ga0157379, IMG submission 121802) | Switchgrass rhizosphere microbial communities from Kellogg Biological Station, Michigan, USA - S2-5 metaG | ecosystem: Host-associated > Plants > Roots > Rhizosphere > Soil | place: USA... | reverse complement strand
TCGTCACGACCGAGCTCGTGACGATCCGGGTCGGTCGCGGGGTCTACGTGACCCGCCCGGTGCCGATCGAGCGCTGGACGTACGACCGCGGCAACCGCCGCCTCGTCCGCTACCTCACGTTCCGCGACGGCCGGCTCGTCGACATCGATGAGGGCGGGTACGGCTACTGAGCCGAGCGCCGGCAAGAGCGCACCCTCACCCCTCTCGGTAGCGTCAATCCTCCTCTTTTGGGCTGTCTCTCCTCCGTCACCGTGAGCGTCTACGAGCGTGTCGGAGGGTAGAAAGTCTGCGCCCCTCAGAGGAGAGATGCCGTGGACATCCGCCCCATCCGGAGCTGCATCGTCGTGATCGTGTGTGTGGTGCTCGGCATCGCCGGATCGGCGGCCGCGCAATCCGACCTGCTCGGCAGTGATCACGGTGGCCACTACTGGTTCACCTTCTGTCAGGGGAAGCCCGACACGACCGCGCTTCCGCCGGATCCCCGCTCACTGGTCACTCCGACCTATGACAAGGCGGTCGCGTTCAACGTCTCCTGGTACTCGTGCCTGAATCGGCAACCGGCAACCTGCGGTGAGCTGCGCTCCTTGCAAGCGACCGGCGGAGGAGTCCTCGGCGGTAACGGCAACCCCGAGGCGGGGTGGCAGTTCAGCAGCGGCCATCCGTCGAGCATGTTCTCGATCTCGTCGACGCAATACAACGCGTTGTGGCTGCGCTGGGGGATGCTCTGGCGTCCGTCCGATTTCGATCAGGTACTGGCCGAACGTTACGGCACTCCGCTCAGCGCGCAGCGCAATCCCTATCCACTCCCCGGTGAGGATCCCAATCTCACCAACGGCGGCTCCGGCCAGTTGCCGATGGCGCTGACGCAGACCCACAACGCGGACGGCAGCTGGAGCGGCAACATCGGCGTCACCTGCTCGATCTGCCACAGCGGTCAGGTTGGAACCGCCGCCGACGGCCCCGGGCTCGGCCCCCTCTTCGGCAACAACGGCCTCGCCGACGTCAACGTGCTGCTGAGCGAGCTGGGTGGCGCCAACAATGGCTTCACCGTCATCAGCCTGAACCGCGCCCGTGGCAGCGGCAACATCACCAACTTCCAGCTGTTCGGTCTGCTCACGATCTTCGATCCCGCGACCACCGTTCCGGCGATGGTAGGGAATCCCGACCTCTGGATCTCCGGCACGACCGGCAGCGAGGACCCGCCGAACTGGTGGAACCTCGGCCATCGCCCGACGAAGTTCTACGACGCCGGCATGAGCAGCGACTCCACGCGCATCGAGCTCTCCTGGTACATGCCGGGCGCCGCGACACCGCAGTATCAGGAAGGCTACGACTGGATCGACGATCACGACTACGCGGCCAACACGTGGATGCTGGGCCTGCATTCGCCCGCGTATCCGCTGCCGATCGACACCAAGCTCGCGAAGCAGGGCGCCGTACTGTTCCACACGCTCGACCTCTGGGCGCCGGAGCGCCACAATTCCGTTGCGCGGCCGGAGGGCGGCAACGGCTCCTGCGCGAGCTGTCACGGGGCCTATGCGCCGCGCTACGTGAACGATCCGGCATTCCTGGCGACGCCCATGCTCGCCGGCATCGCCGCGAACGTCTCGCCGATCGAGATCATCAATACCGATCCCGCACGCATGGTCGCGAATAGCGCGGCCGTCGAGCAGGCGGCCCAGGTGAGCTACTTCACCTACTACGGGCAGGATGGCTGTGCCGAGAAGTACAACCTCATCGGCTATCTGGCGCAGCCGCTCTACGGTGTCTGGGCCTCGGCGCCGTACTTCCACAACGGCTCGGTCCCGAACGTCTGGGGCGTGCTGAAATCGTCCGATCGTCCGCTGTTCTGGCGGCGCCTGTCCAAGCCCAAGCGCGCGGGCGTCGTCATGGGATTCGAGACCGATCTCGCGCGCGCCTACGACCCGGTCGCGATGGGGTGGAAGTACGACGATCTGCGCTGCGGATCGTTCGGAGTCACACCCTATCTGCAGTGCGATCCGGCCGACCCCGAGCAAACGCCGTTGGTCGAGTCGTGGCTCGACATCCTCTTCGCGAACGGTTCACTGGCCTGGAACATCTTCGGTACAGTGATGTCGCCGAGCTGGACGAACGCGCAGATCGAGGACCGGAAGATCTACAACACGCGCATGCACAGCCAATCGAACAGCGGCCACGAGTTCAGCGATGTCCTCACGGACTCGGAACGGACCGCGCTGATCGAATATCTGAAGACGCTGTAACGGCGCCGGTCAGGCGCCGTCAGCCGTTGGCAGGGCCGGAACCGGGCGCCGCGACGTCAGGCTTCGGAGGGCCCGATGGCCGGGAGTTGTCGACCATCAGGAAGGTCGCTCGGGTCACCGTGACCGCCTTCCGGCACGACGGACATACCGGCGTCATCGTGCTTCCCGTTACTCCTTGCAGATACGACAGAGCGCGCTTGCAGTGCGGGCAGGGACCAAACCAGGCAGTCGCCATGATATCTCCTTCCTCTGCACGCCGAGACGTCGCCGCAAACGCGGAAGGCGACTCGTATCGTGAGAAACAGACCGCCGGCTCGTGACAGGAACTGGGCGCGGGATGCGCCGCCGGCGACGCGCGCGTGAGAGCCGGGCGCGGGTGCGTCGTGGGTGAACCACTCTCGCACTGAAGAGGCTGCGGCGCAAGGCAAATTGCGGGATGTACGCCTGCGACGTTCGCCCCAGACCTTGCGCTGGTCGCTCTCTCTGCGTTCGACTCGGTTGTACCCTTCGCCGGGTCCTGATAACTTCCGTACGGCGGTTGTTTGGGGCCAATCCCGCTGCAGATCGTCCTGCGACGGCGCTTTTCCCAACGCAGCGACCGTTGCACATGCCTGACTCCGCAGAACGCATCCATCTTCGAAACGAGCTCGAGGCTCACGTCACGCAGCTCGGGTATTCCTGCGTGCGCACGGTGAGCAACGAGATTCCCGTCCCGGAGATCGTCCGGATGAGCCCCATCCGCCATCGGATCGCCTACGGCGAGACGGTGCTGCGCACGGATCTCACCCGCAAGCGCTGTCACGATCGGTTGCGATTCTTCTCGCAGCGGCGCACCCGCCATCGCAGCAGCATCCTGTTCTTCATCGGCGTGTCGATGCGTGATCAGGACAAGCTCGAAGAGCTCCTGGTTCAACTCGACATTCGCAGCGGCATCCGTGGCGGCCACGTGCACGTCGTGCCGATCGCCGCAGCGAAAGCCGAACGACGTCGCGCCGCTCCTCGTACGGCTCGACGCTGAGAGTTCTCCCAACATCGTTGCGAGATCCTTTTTGTCCGAGCGGCCGTCGCGCTCGACCCACGTATAACTACGTAGTGCAAGAATGAACCGGTTTGCATGGTTCTTGTCGCGAGCTCGTGATACTCAACGCGGCTGTGGAAGGTGATCGACCTGGAAGTTGAGGCCGCCGCTGGGCACTGACCCTGGTCGACCAAGCGATCCAGGAGCGCGCTGGACGCTCGGATCGCGATTCGTCGCCCGCCGCACGATTCTGCGTCCGTTGGCGACGACCCCCGCGACCTGTTCGAACGCGCGACTCCGCATGAGGCGTGGCGGGGCTGGAGGTGAGAGATGCGCATTTTCCTGATTCACATTCGCGATCCGCAATTCTACGCGCTCCCGGCCGCGACACGCGCCAAGAACGGGAACATCCGCGTGATGGGGTTCCCACCGATCGGCATCATGTCGCTCTCGTCCGTCTTGAAGCGCGCCGGCCACGAATGCGTCATGTTCGATCAAGCCAATCCTGAGACGCCGAACGAGGTCATCATCGCGGCGATCCAGAGCCAGCGGCCCGATCTCGTCGGTCTGAGCTTCTTGAGTACGACCAGCTATCCGTACGCGAAGATGCTCGCGCGCCAGATTCGCGCCGCGGTCGCGGACGTGCGGCTGGCGTTCGGCGGCGTCTTCGCCACGCTCAACGCCCAGCTGGTCGCGCTCCAATGCCCCGAGGTCGATTTCGTCTGCCGCGGTGACGGCGAGCAGCTCATCCTCGATCTCGTCGACCATCTGGACGACCCGTCCGACGTCGCGGGCCTCACCTGGATTCGCGACGGCAAGCTCATGCACAACCCGAACCGCATGCTGGACCGCAACCTGGACCAGTGGCCGTTCCCGGATCGCGAGAGCCTACCGCTCGATTTCGTCGAATCGATGCCTCTCGACGTGCCGGCCGTGCTGTCGATGGACCGTTTCACGACCATGCAGACGTCGCGTGGCTGCCCATGGCCGTGCGTCTTCTGCGACATTCCGATCTTCAACGAGGGCAAGTGGCGCTCGCGCAGCGCCGAGCACGTCGTGAAGGAGTTCGAGCATCTGCAGGAGCTCGGCTACGGGTCGGTCTATTTCGTCGACGATCATTTCCTCCTGCAGCCGAAGCGGATCGAGGCGATCTGTAAGGGCATCAACGACGCCGACGTCACGATCGAATGGGGCTGTGAGGGCCGCGTCGATTCCGTTGCCCAGCACCTCTTCCCCGCCATGGCCAAGGCCCATTGCCGTACGCTCATGTTCGGCATCGAGAGCGGCAGTCAAAAGGTGCTCGATCGCTTGAAGAAGGAGCAGACGCTGGAGGAGGTCGAGACCGCCGTGACGAACGCCAAGCAAGCGGGCATCGAGCTCGTGCATGGCTTCTTCGTCGTCGGCAGTCCGGACGAGACGGTGGAGGATCTGCGGTCGACGTTCGACTTCGCCTCGAAGCTGCGGCTCGACACCTTCGGCTTCAATCGCCTGTGCGTCTATCGCGGAACGCCGCTCTGGCACGAGTACGTGACTCGCGGCCTCGTGAACGATGCCACCGATTGGTACAAATATTTCAAATGCTCCGAGATCGACTCCACGTGTCTTCCCGGTGAGGTCATCAACGAGGAGCGTACCGCGGGGTTCCGGCGGTTGTTTCGCTACAAGCTCACGCACTACCCGTTGCAGACCATCCGCGTCCTGCGACGTTTCATGCGCCACATGAAGGTGCGGGACGTCGTGTACCTGATCGTCAAGCCATTCCTCGGAAGTGGCCGTGGCCCGACCAAGAACGAGGTCCTGTCACGCGCCGTCGAGCACGCGTCGCTGAAGGACGCCGCCGCGGACCTGACTCAGGTGGACGACGCGCTCCTCGAGCACGTCATGAGCGAGGCCAGAGCGGAGCGCGTGCGGATCCAGGCGGAGGCGGCGCTCGCGGTCGCCCCGTGAGCCGCGCCCCCGTGGAAACGCCCCTCTAGGGCAACGGAACCGTGCCCGAGCCGTAGACGTCCAGCGTCTCGCTCTCGGCCTCGTCGACGACCCGGTCCGCCCGCGCGGCCTAGAGACGTCTCGATTCACCGTCAATGTGGGTGCGACGATTCGTGCTTGGCGACGGCCAGCACCGCGGCGACGGCGCGCTCGACGTCGAGGACGTCGGTATTGATCACCAGATCATAGTGCGTGGGCGACTCTTCCGTGATGCCGTAGAAGCGCTCGAGGTACTTGAGCCGCTGTCGATCCGATTCCACCAGCACCTGCGCGTGCTCCTCCTCCGTGATGAGCTTGTTCGGCAGCCAGGCGCGGCGCACGCGGGTCGGCATCGACGCGGTGACATGCACACGCAGCACGTCAGGCTGGCCCTTCAGCGCCAACGAGGCGGCGTGGGCGAGGATCACGACCCGCCCACGCTTGGCGATCTCGAGAATCGCGTCCTGTATGAGTCGCCGGGCATCGTCGAGCGGTGGAGGCGCCGGCGGAGAGGTATCGGCCACGTAGTAGTCGCGATCGCGCGGAAAGTAGCCGGCGGCGTCGGCAGGAGGCGTCGCCAGAGCGCCGACGATTGCATCGACCAGACGCGCCAGCAGGCCCGTATAGTGCTCGGCGCTCGCTAGGACGGCCGGATCCACACCGGCATGCTCGGCCGCGAGGGACAGCACCTCGTCGTCGACGTAGGTGAAGCCGAGGCCCTCGGCCACGAGTCGCCCGATCGTCTCCCCGCCCGCAGCCGTCACCTGCGAAACGCACACCGCCCGATAGGCCATGGCTCCTCCGATCGGCCAGAGACCATGGTGCCAACCTCGGCGCAATGCAAATGAAATTTCGTTGAACGAGCGGAAGGTCCCTCGGGACCGGGCGTTGCTCAGTCGCGCACGCCGCGCACGAAGGTCCGCTCCTCCCGTAGGATGAGGCGCTGCTCCTCGGCGAACGCGAAGTTGGCGCGGCCCTCGGGGTCGCCGCGCAGCCGTGCGCGGTACACCTCGTAGTCGGACAGGCTGTCGAATCCGATGATGCCGTACGCGACGTCGTTCGTGCCCTCGTGGGGCATGAAGTAGCCGATCACGTTGCCGCCGCACCGGGGAATGATGTGCAGCCACTTCCGTGCGTATTCCTCGAACGCGTCTCGTTGGAAGGGATCGATCTGATAGCGGATGAGGCAGGTCACGTTCACGTCGAGCCTCCTCTCTCACTCGCGTGGGAAGGCGTCGTAGAGCCTGTCGATCGGCACGATCCCGCGCACGAAGTCGAAGCGTCCGGCGCGCATCGCCGCCGCGCCGTCGAGGAACGCGCGCAACACGAGCCGTGAGAGCGCCCCCCCGATGCTCACCCGCCGGACGCCGATCTCGGCGAGCTGTGCCAGCGTGATCGAAGGATCGGCAAAGCCCATCACGACGTTGACCGGACAGTGGACGGCCGAGACGACGACCCGCATCTCGTCCAGGGTGCGGAGACCCGGCGCATAGACGACGTCGGCGCCGGCCTCTTCGAACGCCTGGAGGCGGCGGATCGTGTCGTCGAGCCTCGTGATGCCGTAGAGGAGATTCTCGGCGCGCGCCGTGAGGACGAACGGCCCCGGCAGCGCGCGGGCCGCCGCGGCGGCCGCCGCGACCCGCTCGACGGCGAGGGGGAAATCGTAGACGGGTGTCCTCGGATCCGCCGTGGCGTCCTCGATCGAGCCGCCCACGGCGCCGCATTGCCAGGCGGCATCGATCGCGCGCGCCGCCTCCTCGGGCGCGTCGGCGTAGCCGTTCTCGAGATCGGCGCTGACGGGGAGGTCCGTGGCCGCGACGATCGTTCGACAGTTGTCGAGCACGTCCTGACGCCCGGCGCGCCGACGCCCCAGCACATTGGCCACACCGAGGCTCGTCGTCCCGAGGGCCTCGAAGCCGAGGTGCGTCAGCAGTCGGGCCGTGCCGGCGTCCCACGGATTCGGCAGGAGGAGGGGCTCGTTGCGCTCGTGGAGTGCACGGAATCGCTTGGCGCGTTCGATGATGTCGGGCATGGCGGCACTCTGCCCTTGCCGCCCACATCCGTCCAATGCATAGTATCTCAGTTATCTATCAGGTTTATGCATGACGCTGGACGAGCTCGAGACCTTCCTCTCCATCGCGCGTCTCGGCGGCTTCACCGAAGCCTCGCACGCGCTGACCCGATCGCAGCCGGCAATCAGCCGCCGCATCCATCAGCTCGAGCAGTCGCTCGACGCCGAGCTCTTCGAGCGCGTCGGTCACCGCGTGAGCTTGACGGAGGCCGGTAAGGTGCTCCTCCCCTACGCCGAAGCCGTGCTCGCCGCCGCCCGCGATGGGGAACGGGCCGTTCGCGACTCGCGCGGCGCCGCCGGCCCGCAGGCGCTGAAGATCGCGATCGTCGGTACGCTCGCCGACTCGCATCTGGTCGACGCGCTCCGCGCCTTCGAGGCCCGGCACAAGGCGGCCTCGGTCGAGCTCACGACAGCCACCAGCCGGGAGGTGAGCGCGTTGGTACGCAACGGCGATGCCCATCTCGGCCTGCGATACTTTCGGGACGCCGATCCCCGCCTCGAGTCGAAGGTCCTCGGCGTCGAAAGGCTCTTCGTCATCGTCCCGGCGGGACACCCCGTTCGCCAGCGGCGACTGCGTAGCCTCCGCCGTCTCGAGGGGGAGCGCTGGCTCGGCTTTGCCGCCGAGCGCGGCCAGCCGGACTCCTTCGGGCGCCTCCTCGAGCGCACGCTTGCCGAGGCGGGCTTCGCGGATCCTCGCTACACGCCGGTCGACAGCTTGACCGCGCAGAAGCGTCTGGTCGAGGCGGGTCTCGGCGTCGCGCTGATGCCGAAGAGCAGCGTGCGCGAGGAGCTCCGCATCGGCAGCCTGCGGGCGATCGAGATTCAAGGCTTGCGTCTCGAGCAACCGGTCGTCGCGGTGCGCCGGAGAGGCGGCTACGAGAGCCCGTTGGCAGCGGCGTTTCTCTTGCTTCTGAGAGACTTCACCCCGGATCTGCACGGGTGAGCGTGTTGACCCGCGAGTGCGTGGAACAATCCTTGACGCTCGCGAGTTGCGGCGCTACGCCGTGAGGCACCCGGAGGTGATCGCATATGCGCAACTGCGGTCTTTTCCCCCTCGCTTTCGTCGCGTTCCTGGCCGCCGCCACGCCGAGCGCGCTCGCGAATGTGTCGGGGGCTCAACGCTGCTCGGTCGCCAAGCTCAAGGCGGCCGTGAAGAAGGCCGCCGGTCAGGGTGCCTGTCAGGAGAAGGCGATCAAGAACGCCGTCACGGTGGACTCCGGATGCCTCGCGGCCGCCGGGACCCGCTTCAGCCTGGCCTTTCAGGAAGCGGAAGCCCACGGCGGGTGCTTGACCACGGGTGATGCCGGCAACGTCGAGAATCAGGTCGATGCGCTCGGCGTCGACCTGGTCAACGCACTCGGCTCGACCGGGACCACCGCGAAGTGCAACGTCGACAAGATGAAAGCGGCCCTGAAACTGACCGCCGGGCTCGTTCGATGCGACGAGAAAGCGATCGACCATAGCGTGCCCGTAGACCGCACCTGCCTCGGTCGGGCCGCCGACCACCCCGAAAACCTCTTCGGGAAGGCCGAGTTTGAATGCCCCGGTGCGGGATCGGGTCCTACCAACGACATGGTGACCGCGGTGGGAGCATTCGTGCCCCACCTGGGACGCGCGCTCGCTCCCACCTCGACCCTCCCGTGCGAGCCACCCCTACTGAGATGGGCACCTGTGCAGTCCGGAGACATCGGCGGCCTCGCGGCGGACGCCAGCGGCAATGTCTTCGCCGTCAACCACGGGTTCTCCGCTGTCCAGAAGTACGACAACGACGGCAACTTCCTCACGATCTGGGGAAGCAACGGCAGCGGCCCGGGGCAGTTCTCCAACCCGACGCTGGACGCCGTGGACGCGAGCGGAAACGTCTTCGTCGCCGACGGCGACGCCCTCAACGATCGCATCGAGAAGTTCGACAACAGCGGGACCTTCCTCACGGCATGGGGCAGCATGGGGAGCGGTACGGGACAGTTCGACCACCCCGAGGGAGTCGCCGTCGACGCCGGCGGCCACGTGTTCGTCGTCGACACCGGGAACAGCCGCATCGAGAAGTTCGACAACGGCGGCATGTTCCTCACCGCGTGGGGGAGCGCGGGAGGCGGCCCGGGGCAGTTCAACTTCCCCCTGAGCTCCCGTGAGGGCATTGCGGTCGACGTGAACGGGAACGTCTACGTCGTCGACACCGGCAATTCCCGTATCCAGAAGTTCGACAACGGCGGCACGTTCCTCACCATGTGGGGCAGCGCCGGGAGCGGTGGGGGACAGTTCGACTCCCCCACAGGCCTCGCCGTCGACGCGAACGGCAGCGTCATCGTCACGGATACCGGCAATGACCGCATCGAGCGGTTCGATGGCAGCGGCACGTTGCTTACGACGTGCGGCGGCACCGGTTTCCCTGGGGGATTCGACGTTCCGCGCGGCATCACGGTCGATGCGAACGGTAACATCTTCGTCGCCGACATCTTCCACATCGCGAAGTTCGACGACAACCCCTGATCACGATCGGGCCGCTCAGACCGTGTCCTTCCCGAGGATGACCTGGCTTGGCCTGGTCGTGACGCTCCTTCTGTCCCGCGACGTTCTCGCGCAGTCGAAGGGACCCGCGATGGCCCAACACGTCTCCTACCGCACGGTGCAAGTGGGCGGCCTCTCCATCTTCTACCGCGAAGCCGGGCCGAAGGACGCGCCGGTCATTCTGCTCCTGCACGGGCTTCCGTCGTCGTCGCGCATGTTCGAGCCGCTGCTGACGCGCCTGGCGGGCCAATTTCGCATGGTCGCTCCCGACTATCCGGGGTTCGGGCACAGCGATGCGCCGGCACCAACGGAGTTCTCGTACACCTTCGACAACATCGCCAAGGTGATGGAGCACTTCACCGAGGCCCTGAAACTGACCAAGTACACGCTGTACATGCAGGACTACGGCGGACCGGTCGGCTTCCGGATGGCGCTCGCCCATCCGGCTCGCGTCGAAGCCCTGATCGTGCAAGATGCCGTCGCCCACAACGAAGGCCTCGGTGCCAACTGGAAGACCAGGCGTGCGTTCTGGGCAGACCGCGCGTCATACGAGGCGGCGCTGCGAACGAACCTGCTCTCTCTGGACACCACCCGGACGCGGCACGTCGGCAACGACCCGAACCCCGAGAAGTACGATCCGGATCTCTGGACCGACGAATACGCCTTCCTGAACAAGCCCGGCGAGGCGGACATCCAGAGCGATCTGTTCTACGACTACCGCACCAACGTCGACGCCTACCCGCAGTGGCAGGCCTGGATGCAAAAGGCTCAGCCCCGCCTGCTGGTGCTGTGGGGGAAATACGACCTATCATTCGAGCAGACGGAACCGGAGGCGTACCGTCGGGACGTTCCGAAAGCTCAGGTCCACGTCCTCGATGCGGGGCACTTTGCCCTGGATACCGCCGCCGATGAAATTGCCGATCTCGTTCGACATTTCATGTTGAACCAACCGTAGGTCGGCGATCGGCCGGGATCGCGCGATCAGTCCCTGCGAATGTAAATGTACTTGACGTGACCAAGCCAACGGGCACACCGCGATCCGCCAGGATGGCTGCCGAATTCGAGCGCCCCTATCCCCCGGGCTGGCTCGACCGTCTGACGGATTGGATCGACCGGATGCCCGGCCCGAACGCCCTCTACTGTCTCGTCCTGCTGCTCATCCAGCTCGGTTGGTTGACGGCGCTGCTGTGGCTCAACGGCAAAGTGCCCGTCGGCACGATCAACGTGCGACTCGTCTTCTTCGTCGTCGTGGCACCGTATCTCCTTTGGGTGCGCTTCTACCTGGATCGCGTCGCCGCCGCGGCGCTGGATGCCTTTCGATCCGTCCTCGCCGTCAGCGAAGCCGAATTCCTGAGGCTGCGCTACGAGCTGACGACGCTGCCCGCGCGGACGGCTCGCATCGTGACGTCCGTGGCCGTGCCAATCTTCTTCCTCAACAATCTGCTGCAGCAAACCTCGATCGCTCGGGATTTCGGGTCGTCCTTCGAGACCGCCCTGATCGTCGTTGGTCCGGTCGGGCTCTTCACGGTTGCCGTCGTCGCCGTGAGCATCGTTCAGGCGATCCATCAGCTCCGCATGGTGGTGCGCATCTACGAGCTCGTCGGAAAGATCACGCTGTTTCGAGTGAGGCCTCTGTATGCGTTCTCGCATCTGGCGGCACGAACCGGCGTGAGCTTTCTTCTACTCGCGTACTACATCGCCGCCATTCGACCCGATTTGGCGTCCAGCGTCCCGGCCCTCGAGGCCCTGCTCGCCGCCATGGTCCCGACCGCGATCGCGTGCTTCGTGCTGCCGCTTCGTGGGATGCACGCGCGTCTCGTCGCCGAGAAGGAGCGCGCGCTCGCGCAGGTCGCGGCTCGCCTCGAGGCCGTGTTCGTTCGGCTGCACGAGCGTGTGGATCAGGAGACGCTCGTCGATGCCGACAAGCTCAACGCTCAGATCACGAGTCTTTCCGCCGAACGTGCGGCGCTGACCGGCATCTCCACTTGGCCATGGGAGCCCGCGACGATGACGGGATTCCTCACCACACTGGTCTTGCCGGCGTTGATCTGGGGAATGCAGCGCGTTCTCGCGCGGGTCGGATTCTGAGGATCCCCCGAGCGGAGGCTGTCGAGCAGCTCTGAGTCCTCCCTCATGGTGCGTCCTGTCGTCGACTGCCTCGACTCCAGCGGGGATGGGCGTATCCTCGCACTGGATGGAGAGAACCCCACTGGAAACGATCGACGACCCGGCCGGGGTAGTCCGCGACGACGCCGCAGATGCCAAAGTGATCGTCGACGTGGAGCCACACGACCACGGCGAGACCCTGCTCGATGAGGCGCTGGAAGAAACCTTCCCGGCCAGCGATCCGATCGCCCCTGCGATCAAGGCGCGATGAATGAGGTCGGTGATGGATCGAGTTGTCCGAGGAATCCGGCCATGCAGCTGAAGAACGCCGTCGCCCTCGTCACTGGCGCCAACCGTGGCCTCGGCCAGGCCTTCGCCAAAGCACTGCTGCGCGCCGGCGCCGTGAAGGTCTACGCCGCGGCGCGCGACCCATCGACCATCCGCCTCGACGGCGTCGAGAAGATCCGGCTCGACGTGACCCGCCCCGAAGACGTGGCCGCCGCCGCGGAGGCATGTCGCGACGTCACCCTGCTGATCAACAACGCCGGGATTACGCGCGGTTCGAGCTTCCTCGCCACGGGCAGCGTCGAGGCCGCCCGCGCCGAGTTGGAGACGAACTACTTCGGTCCGCTGACGTTGAGCAAGGCGTTTGCTCCGGTGCTCGCGGCGAACGGCGGCGGCGCGATCGTCAACGTGCTGTCCGTCCTGAGCTGGCTCAATCTCGGCAGCCTCGCCACCTACTGCGCCTCGAAGGCGGCCGCCTGGTCCTTGACCAATGGATTGCGGAACGAGGTGCGCGCGCAGGGCACGCAGGTGCTGGCCCTGCACGTCGGCTTGATGGATACCGACATGGCGAAGGGCATCGACGCGCCGAAGGCCGACCCCGCCGACGTGGTTCGGCAAGTCCTCGACGCAATCGTCGCCGGTCGCGAAGAAGTGCTCGCCGACGAGGTCAGCCGCCAGGTCAAACGTGGCCTCTCGGCCGAGCCCGGCAGCTACTTCGGCGACGGTTCACACTGACCCGCGACTCGGCCGCCAGCTGTCGACCCCCAGGGAAGGAGCGGCACGATGACTGAACCCAGCGGAGCCACGCTCGGCGGCCGCTTCACGTTTCCCGGCACATCCCTCACGGTCCAACGGATGGGCTACGGGGCGATGCAACTGGCCGGCCCCGGCGTCTGGGGGCCCCCGAAGGATCCGGACGCTGCCCTCGCCGTCCTGCGCGAGGCCGTTGCCGCCGGCGTCAACCATATCGACACCAGCGACTTCTATGGTCCGCACGTCACCAACCAGATCATTCGCCAGGCCCTGCACCCCTACCCCGCTGGACTGGTGATCGTCACCAAGCTCGGGGCTCGCCGCCCGCCGGACAGGTCGTGGCAACCGGCCCTGTCGCCCCAGGAGCTGACCGCCGGCGTCCACGACAACCTTCGCAACCTGGGGGTGGAGGTGCTGGACGTCGTCAACCTCCGGGTCATGGGCACCATCGACGGTCCGTTGGAGGGCTCCATCGAAGCCCCGCTCACCGTGTTGGCCGACCTCCAGCGACAGGGCCTGATCCGCCACATCGGCCTGAGCAACGTCACCGCCGCCCAGGTTGCCGAGGCGCAGGCGATCACCAACGTCGTTTGTGTGCAGAACAACTACAACCTGGCCCACCGCGACGACGATGCCCTGATCGACGACCTGGCCCGGCAGGGCATCGCGTACGTGCCGTTCTTCCCTCTCGGCGGGTTCTCGCCTCTGCAGTCGTCCACCCTGTCGTCCCTTGCGGACCGACTCGGAGCCACGCCGATGCAGATCGCGCTCGCGTGGCTGCTGCATCGGTCGCCCAACATCCTGTTGATCCCCGGCACATCGTCGCATGCTCACCTGCGCGAGAACCTCGCCGCCGGTGAGTTGACGCTGTCGCCGCAAAGCATGGCGGAGTTGGATGGGATCGCCGCCGCGGCGGTGGCAACGAAGCAGTGACGGCGCCCGCGGCAGATCAGGCGAGATCGTCACTCGGCACCGACGCGAGACCAGAGGCATCGGACCCGAGAGCACGTACGAGGTCCTCGCGCTCGATGGCGCACAGCTCGGCATCCTCGGTCGCGCGAACGGTCGCCGTCCGCGGGACGCTACGCAACACCGCGATCTCTCCGAACGAGTCGCCCGGCCCGAGCATGCGGCGCGCGGTCCCGTTGTGGAGGACCTCCGTAGCGCCCCTCAGCACGACGTAGAAGCGCTGTCCATGGTCGCCTTCTCGCACGATCTCCGTGTCACGTCTGACGCTCACGAGCGACGCTCGTGCCGCGAGGCGCGCCAGCTCCTCGGGATCGAGCCGCGCCAGAAGCGGTACCGCGCCCAAGGCGGATACCAGCGCATTGCTGGCCTCGTGGGGAGCGCGCACGCCATCTCCCGCGATCGCCGGTAGGAAGTCGTCACGGTCGAGTGCGTAGAGCTCGACGTCGCCGACGGCGGTCACCGTCGCAGTACGCGGCACGGAACGCAGGAGAGCGATCTCCCCAAACGCGTCGCCCGCCTGGAGCGTCCTGACGGGAAGGCCATCGATCGTAACCAGTGCACTGCCGGTGGCCAGGACGTAGAAGAGCCGCCCCGCGTCTCCCTGCCGGACGATCACCTCGTCGGGAGCGAAGCGCTGCCGGCGAAGGCTGGCAACAACGCACTCGAGCTCGGCGAGACGAAGGCGGTCGAAGAGCCGCAGTCCGCGGAGGAGTCGCGTCTCGTGCTCCCGCGACTGTGCGTTCGCATCAGCACGCCGGAGTGCCGGCCAGCCGAGGATCACGAGGACCGGCAGAATCATGCCCGTGGCGGCCAGACTGCCCGAAATGCCGAGCAGCGTGACCAGGGCGGGCGCGAGAAACGCGCCGAGCCCCTCGAGCGCGAGCTTGGAGCTCTCCATCACGCCGACGACCTGGCCGGCAAGGCGCGGGTTCACCGTGCGTTGCAGTAGTGCCGTACCAGTCACTTCGGAGAACGAGTACCCCGCACCCTGCACGAAGACGAGGAAGAGGTCCACCAGCGGGTTCATGAACAGTGCGACGAAGGACACCGGAAGACCGAAGAGCACCAGCCCGATCCCGAACGGTCCCGCGAGCTCGCGCCTGCCCGCGAGAGCGAACGTCGCCGGCACTGCCAGCAGCGCGCCCGCACCCGCCGCGGCCCAGACCGCGCCGACGGCAGAGCGGCCGAGATCGACCCCGCCGTCGAGCACCACGACCACAACGAGCGCCAACCAGAGCCCGCGGACCAAAGCGCGGGCACCGTTGAATCGTGCGATCAACGCGGCGTCGCGATTTGCCACGACCGCGCGCACCGCCGCAAGCGATTCGCGCGCGAGCGGACGAAGACGCACCGGCCGATGATCCGTCGGCGAATCGGACTCGATGCCGGCGGTCAGCGCCGCGACCAGCAGCAGTACGGCGGCCACTCCCAGGAAGCCGGCGCCCGCCCCGATCGTCGCGACGACGACGCCGCCGGCGAGCGCGCCCACCACCTGCGCGATCATCTTGATCGTCCCGAGGGCGGCGATCGCGTGTGCGAGCTGTCGCGGCGTGCGTGAGAGCCACGGCAGGAGCGCCGCCTGCGCCGGCCGGTACGCGGTTCCGATCATCGCGTCGAGCGCGGCAAGCGTCACGATGACGCCAAACGGCAGTCGAAGCAGGACGGCAGCCCCGATGCCGCCCACGAGGAGTGCACGGATCACCGGCACTACCATCAGTATGCGCTTGCGCGACTGGCGGGTCGCGGCGGCGGCAGCGACGATACCCGCCAGCGCCGCGGGCAGGAACCGAATCCCGATGAGGCCGACGGCAAGCGGGCCGCCCGCATCAAACGCGCAAACGGAGAGCACGATGTTTCCCGTCCACTCGCAAGCCGTGATTCCCGCGAACGCGGCCGCGAGGCGGCGCAGTGCTCGGCGCGTCGAGACGTCGTCGCGAGGGGAGTTCTTACCGGCCGTGCTCACCGACGCCCATGAAGCCGTGTGGTCCCCGTCATCCGCGTAACAGTTCGGCATGAAGGCATCCGCGTCAAGCCCGTAAGCGGATCTTCACACTCGGTCCCATCGTCGTGTTGCCGTGGGGGCCCTCCGGTTGATAGGAGCGCGCGGGATGGCCTTGGAGGGCACACTATGACCGATCGTGAACAGTTCGCTTGGAGAGCGGGGCGGGTGCTGCTCAGCCTCATCTTCATTCTCAGCGCGCTCGGCAAGCTCGCCGATCTCAGCGGGACGGCCGCGTTCATGCGCGCCGCAGGGATGCCTGCCGTATGGCTGTTCCTGCCGGCCGCCATCGTGCTCGAGCTCGGCGGTGGTCTCGCGATCTTGACCGGCTACGGGATGCGCCTCGGCGTAGCGGCATTGATCGTGTTCCTGATCCCCGCGACTTTGATCTTCCATCCGTTCTGGCAGGAGTCCGGCATGGCGCGCATGGGGCAGATGATCAACTTCATGAAGAACCTCGCAATCATGGGAGGGCTCCTGATTGTCGTACCGGCCAGCGCCGAGCGACCGCGGACCTGAACCGGTGAATGGCCGGCGCCAGGACGGGGTCGGCCGCGACAGTGTTTGACACCATGCACGCGTGGGTCACCGCGGCCGCGATTCTCCTCACGCTGGTCATCCTCTGGGACGCCTTCCAGACGATCGTCCTCTCCCGCCGCGTCTCACGACGGTTCCGGCTGTCCCGAGGCTTCTATCGGCTCGTCTGGACGCCGTGGCGCGCGGTCGCCCAACGCGTTCACTCGGCGAAGCGGCGCGAGAACATCCTCACCGTGTTCGGCCCTCTCTCTTTGTTGCTGCTGATCGCGCTCTGGGCAGTCGGCTTGGTCGTGTCCTTTGCCTTGCTCCACTGGGGCCTCGGGTCGCGAGTCCGGGACGCGCAGGGTGCATCGGGATTCGGGATCGATCTGTACCTGAGCGGCACCACCTTCTTCACGCTCGGGCTGGGGGACGTGACTCCAAGGACGGCGTTGACTCGCGGCCTCACGGTTCTCGAGTCCGGCATGGGGTTCGCATTCCTGGCCCTCGTGATCGGCTATGTCCCCTTGATCTCGCAAGCGTTTTCCCGTCGCGAAGCGAGCATCTCGATGCTCGATGCGAGCGCCGGATCCCCTCCGACCGCCACGCGACTCCTGCGCGAGCACTTCCGGGATCAGGATGCGGATCTTGGCGGCCTGCTCCGCGACTGGGAGCGCTGGTCCGCGGAGCTCCTCGAGAGCCACGTCTCGTTTCCGGTGCTCTCCTACTTTCGCTCCCAGCACGACAACCAGTCGTGGGTCGCGGCGCTGACGGCGATTCTCGACGTCTGCGCGCTGCTGATCACGCGCATCGACGAACGTCCAATCCCGACGGCACGGCGGACGTTCGCCATGGCACGTCACGCCGTCGTCGACCTGTGTGCCGTTTTCCGCCTGCAGCCGGATCCCCCGCCCGTCGATCGCCTGCCGCTCAGCGAGGAGAAACGCCTCCAATCACTCGTCGCGCCGGCGGGCGCTCGGTTTCGGACGGATGAGGCGTCCGCCGTGGATTTCAGGGCACTACGAGAGGCGTACGAGCCCTACGTCCACGCGCTGGCGCGCTTTCTCCTCATGCCCCTTCCGGGATGGATTCCTCCTGACGACATGCCCGAGCGGTGGCACACGATGGTCTGACGTCGATCGGCGTTGGGAGGTTCATCCATGACGAAGACGATACGCCCGAAGCTCGTATGGTTGATGCTGGTGTTCGCATGTGGTTTCTGTCTCGGCAAGGTGGTGCACCCACCAACAACGGTTCATGCGGAGTCGAGCATGCGCGTGTTCGAGATCAGGACCTACACGGCCGCCGAAGGCAAGCTCGATGCACTTCACGCGCGGTTCCGGGATCACACCCTCGCGCTCTTCAAGAAGCACGGCATGACGAGCATCGGCTACTTCAAGCCACAGGACGCTCCGCTCAAGCAAAACACACTCATCTACATCCTGGCGCATCCCAGTCGCGAGGCGGCGGCGAAGAATTGGCAGGCGTTCCGCGACGATCCCGAATGGCAGCAGGTGAAGGCAACTTCCGAAGCGCAAGGCGCCCTGACGACGAAGATCGAGTCGGTCTTTGCGGACCCGACGGACTACTCGCCGATGCAATGAATCGAACTCGTGCTGCCTACGACAGCGCTCTACTCATCGGCGCGCTATGTTGCGCTGCACGCGCGACGATTCGTATCGGGGCGCTCACGGTCCGATGCACCGGGCACCGGCCGGCGATCTCCATCAAACTCTCGCTGCTCCGCACTGAGATCGCCGACGAGCGCTATCTTCAATCCTATCTGATCGACGGTCCTGCCGTCGGTATCGCAGGTGGCGCAATCCTCGGCGTGGACCCTCGCGAACGACAAGACGACGTGCACCTGGCGTAGCGGCCACCCCTTCCGGTCGGCGTACATCTGGACCGTGATGCTCGTACACGTCCCGAGTGCTGCCAGCAGGAGCTCGTAGGGATTTGGTCCGGCGTCGGCACCTCCGACCGATGCATGCGCTCAGCGTCCTGATCGGGCAACCGCTGATGGCACTACTGGAGGAGCTCAAGGCGGCCGCGCCCATTCCGCAGCCCCCCGCGCAGGTCCCTGTCGGCCTCCCGTCCGAGCTCCTGCTCCGCCGCCCGGACGTCGCCCGCTCGGAACGGCAGCTCGCGGCCCAGACGGCCGAGATCGGCGTCGCGACCCGCGACCTCTTTCCGCGCTTCTTCATCTCCGGGGCGGCGAGCCTGCAGAGCGTCCGCGGCTCCGACTTCTTCGACTGGCAGAGCCGGCTCCTCTCCCTCGGCCCGAGCGTGTCTTGGCCGATCTTCGAGGGCGGGCGCATCCGCGCCAACATCGCGCTCCAGACCGCGACGCAGCAAGAGCTCCTCACGGCATACGAGGGCGTCGTACTGCAGGCGTTCCAGGACGTCGAAGATGCGCTCGTCGGGTTCTCGCACGAGCAGTCGACCAGCGCGCAGCTCGAGGACGCCGTACGGGCCAACGGGCGCGCCGCCGATCTCGCGCGGCAGGCCTACGGACAGGGGCTCACCGACTTCCTCACCGTGCTCGTCGCGGAGCAGTCCGTCTTCACCTCCCAGGATACGCTCGCCCAGACCAAGCGCGACGTCGCGCTGCAGCTGGTCGCGCTCTACAAGGCGGTCGGCGGTGGGTGGGAAGCTACGGCCACACAAGAAGCTTCTGCCAGCGGATCGAGATGAGTCCGTCGCTCATTCGATCTTGTGCGCGCACGATCACCGTGCTTGAACGCGACGGTGGACACCTTCCGTCTCAGCGTCGAGCAGAAGGCGCTGCAGCTCAACCTCGACGACCAGAAGTACGGCACCCTCGCGGAGATCGGTGCTGGTCAAGAGGTGGCGAGCCGGTTCTTCCGCGCCGGCCGCGCGGCCGGGACGGTCGCCAAGTCAATGTCGGCATACGACATGAAGGTCAGCGACGCGATCTATGGTCGCACGGCTCGCTATGTCTCTCGCGAGCGGCTCCTGTCGATGTTGACGCACGAGTACAGCCTACTGCTGGAGCGGTTGGCGGCGTCGCGCGGTGCCGAGACGTGTTTCTTCGCCTTCGCGGACACCGTGGCGACCTGCGGCCCGAGTCGGGAGCGCGGGGAAGCCTGGCTCGGGGTGCGCTTCCAGCACGCATCGCAGGCCGAGCCGTCGGACATCCTGGTGCACGTCAATCTGCTGGACAAAGTGAGGCTGCACGAACAGGAGGCGCTCGGCGTCCTTGGCGTAAACCTCATCCACGCGGCGTACTTCCTGCGCGACGACCCAGCGCGCCTGATCGCCGCGCTGGTCGACGACCTGCCACACCAGCGCGTCGAGGTCGACCTCATTCGCTTCTCCGGTCCCGCCTTTCCGGGCGTCGACAACCGCCTGCTGAGCCTCCAACTCGTCGAGCAGGGGCTCACCGATGCCGTCATGTTCACGGCGGGGGGCGAGGTCGTGCAGCCGTCTGAGGTGCTCTACAAGAAACCGGTGCTGATCGAGCGCGGACGCTTCCGTCCGCTGACGCATCTGACGCTCGATATCCTGGAGCGAGCGCACGAGCAGTTCCTCGAAGACCCGGAGCTGCACGGCGAGGAGCCGGTGGTCTTGATGGAGATGACGCTCGCGGGTCTCGGCGGTGAGGGCGCCATCGTGCACGCCGACTTCCTGTCACGCGTGGACACGTTGCGAACCGTCGGCAAGACCGTGCTGGTCTCGAAATTTGGGCGCTACTTCCGGCTCGTCGACTATCTGTCGCGCTATACGCAGAACAAGATCGGCCTCGCAGTGGGTATCCCGAGCGTGCGGCAGATCGGCGACGAACAGTTCTACGGGGATCTGCCCGGCGGCGTGCTCGAAGCGGCGGGACGGATGTTTCGCCGAAATGTCCGGCTGTACGTGTATCCGACACGCGATCCGAGCACGGGAGAGCTGATCACGGCCGAGAACCTCGAGGTTCCACCGGAGACGCGTGCGTTGCACACGCTGCTCCTGCAACGCCGGTGCTTCGTATCAATCCGCGGCTACAACCCGGACCTTCTCGGCATCCTCGCTGATGAGGTCCTCGCGCAACTCCAGCGGGGCGACCCTGCGTGGGAGGCGGCGGTGCCGGCCGGCGTCGCGGACACGATTAAGCGCGAAGGTCTTTTCGGTTGGCCGGTTGAGCGTACGACGGCGCCTTGACTGGAACGCGCTCAGATCTCCACGCCGGGAAAGCGCTCGCGAATGATCTGCTCGATCCGGCCGACTTCCTCTCGCCGCAACAGGCCCCGGCCGACGCGCCGCCGGACACCGTCCAGGAGATCGAGCCAATCCTCCAGCGGCGGGTGCTCGATCGGCTGACGTCGTTCGGCCCGCGCCGAGCGCGCGAAGAACGTCCACCGATCCCCGAAGTGCTCCGCGTACACCCGGACCGTCTCGCCCTCCGGCGTCCGGCGTTTCCAGCTGATCTCAGCTTTCGGCATGGGCAGGAGCATAGCTGAGGAGCTGACACTCGATGGGTCCGTTCCAGAGCGCGCGCCGCGCGGTCGGCCGGCGGTGGAACGCGCTTTCGAACGCCGGATTCCCCGACAGGATGACCATCCGCCAGCCATCGAGTCGGCGAAAGTTCTCGCCGAGCTGAAAGTAGAACGTCTTCATCCCTTGCTGCCCGCCGCCCTTCAGCCGGTCGCCGTACGGCGGATTGCTGACCAACAAGCCGGGCGGCGCCGTCGGAATCGGCAAGGGCTTGCTGGCGTCTGCCTGCGCGATGCGCACGGTGTCGGCCAGGTCCGCCGCGGCGACGTTCTTGGCCGCGGCGGCGACGGCCTCTTCCTCCCGATCGAATCCGGCAATCGCGTGGGGTGCGCGCCGCTCGCCGGCCCGAGCCTCGTCGCGGAGATCCGTGAGCGTCCGCGTCGCCTCGGCGCCCATGTGCGGCCAGCGTTCGACCGCGAACGCACGCCTCACGCCCGGGGCGCGCCGGCGTGCGATCAACGCAGCCTCGATCGCGAAGGTCCCCGAGCCGCACATCGGATCGAGAAGCGGTTCGTCCCCGGTGTACTTCGCCACGCGCAGAATCGCGGCTGCCAGCGTCTCCTTGAGCGGCGTCACGATCGGGCTCACGCGATAGCCGCGGCGGTTCAGCGGCTCGCCGCAGAGGTCCAACGAGAGGGCGAGCTTCGTCTTGGCGAGATGCGCCACCACGCGAAAGACCGGCTGCCGCGTGTCGACGTCGGGGCGCGCACCGAACTTGCTCCGCATGCGGTCCGCGATGGCATCCTTGATCTTCAGCCCGACGAACCCCGAGTGGTCGTGCTCGCTGTCACGGAGCGTCGCCTCGACCATGAAGGTCGAGGCGGTCGTGAGATGCTCTTCCCAGGGCACGCTCGCCGCCGCCTCATAGAGCCCCTCGGCACCGTGCGCCTCGAATTCACCGAGGGGATAGAGCACCCGCATGGCGATGCGGGTCCAGAGACAGATGCGGAGCGCCTCCTGCAGGTTGGCGGCAAAGCGCACGCCGCCGCGATCCTGCCGTATCTTCACGGCGCCGAGGTCGGTCAGCTCCGCGGCGAGGAGATCCTCGGTGCCACGCGTGGTCGTGGCGAACAACGAAAGCCGGCGGGGCATTGCGTCGCATAGCGCGCCTCGGCGCTGACGTCCACGGCCGTCACGCCGCGACCGGCAGCGGGACGGCTGACCGCGGACGAGGGCAGCAGTTCCTGGCACAGGCGGGCATCAGCGCAAGGCCGCGCGTGGAGGCGACCGATGTCGGACGCGTCCGAAGGGTTCTCGACTCACGGCCACGGTTGCCATGCCTCTTCCTCGACTTCGATCTTTCCGTGGCGTAGCGACGCGTCCCAGCGTGTGCGGTCACCGTCGCGCCAGAACCGCAGATCGACGCGTGCCCCGCCGATGGCGAGCTCGTGGAGGGTGATCTCGGGAAGCCAGCGCGGGAGCATGGGATCGACGAAGAGCCGCCCCTCGGGCGCATCACCACGGAGACCGAGGATCGCCTGCAGTAGATGGAAGACGCTGCCAGCCGCCCACGCCTGGGGCACGTTTGCCGCTGGGTACAATACCGGGAAATTCCCCTCCTCTCGCGCGATTCCGGCATAGAGCTCGGGCAGACGGTAGCTCGCGAAGTAGCTCGCCGCCTCGGAGATGTCACGCGCGACGCGGGCAGCTTCGTCGGCGAATCCATAACGCTTCATGCCGAGCGCGATGAGACCGTTGTCATGCGGCCATACCGAGCCCAACTGGTAAGCGAACGGGTTATAGGCGGGGTTCTTTGCCGACAACGTCCGGATCCCCCACCCGCTCCACATGTCGGGCTCGAAGAAGCGATGGACGAGCCGCGCCGCGCGCTCACGGCTGACGATTCCGCTCCACAGGCAGTGGCCGATATTCGACGCGATGGTGTGCACGGGACGTTTCTCTGGATCGAGCGCGTAGGCGTAGAAACCAGTCTCTTCGCACCAGAAGCGATCTTCGAACTGCTGGCGGAGTCGACGCGCCTTCTGACGGAGATCGCCCGCCCGGGCCGGCTCGCCGAGAGCCTCGAAGACTTCCGCCATCCGTAGCCACGCGTCGAAGACGTATCCCTGGAGCTCGCAGAGAGCTTTCGGCTGCCGGACCTGGCTTCCGTCGGGGTAGACGACGGCGTCGGCAGCGTCCTTCCACCCCATGTTCTCGTAGCCCTGCGGCGAGTGTGTCCGATATTCCTGGAAACCGTCGCCGTCGAAGTCACCATACCGATCGATCCACTCGAGACAGCGGACGGCGACGTCGCGGTGCTCGCGCAGCAGGGTCTCGTCACCGAGCCAGCGCCACGCCTCGTGCAGCACGATCAGGTACAGCGGCGTCGCATCGGCCGTGCCGTAGTACGGCGTGTGTGGTATCAAGCGGAAGTGCGCGAGCTCACCGGCACGCAACTCATGGGGCATCTTGCCGGGCTCGGCATCGCGCGCATCGTCCGCCTCGGTCGCCTGCAGTGCGGCGAGCTTCTTCAGCGCGCCGCGCGCAAAGCCGGCGTGGACCAACATGTTTTGCAGGCTCACGATCAGCGAGTCACGCCCGAAGACGGCTACGAACCACGGGACGCCGGCAGCGGGCACCCACACGTCGGGCGCAAAGTCGTGGTCGTAGAGACGCAGCGCCCCCATGTCCTCGACCGATTGCCGGTAGAGCCGATACACGTCCTCGTTCGCCGTCGTGACGCGCGTCGCGACGCTCTGCCACTCGCGATGCAGTCGGTCGCGATCCGTGTCGCGGATCTCATGGAGGCACCCTGCCTCCGGCGCGTGCTCGACGTTCGCGCGCATGAGAACGTAGTGGCAGCAGGTGTGCCACGAGGCGCCCGGATCGAGCGCGACCTCGAACGAAATGCGCCCGTTCGCGTAGGTCGGGGGCGACCCGCTCCTGCGGAGGCGGTAGACCAGGCTGCGGTGGAAATCCCCGTTCGCGTAGGTGGTGCTGAGCTCGGTACGCGCCTCATCCCAGCGCGTCACGACCCGCCCACGCCGGATGAACGCTCGCTGCTTCACCTCGAACAAATCCGCGAAGTCCGCGCGCAGCGCGACCTCTAGATTGAAGCGAATCGGGGCAAGCCCATGGTTCACGACGTCCAGATCCTCGTGGATGCCATCCGCGATCCCGCGCGCAATGACCAATGAGAGCGTCTGCTCGGGAATCTCGCCCCCGACCGTCCGCACCCGCCGATTCGTCAGGTAGATGCGCGCGGCATAGTATGCGGTCGCCGCCGAGGTGAGACGGAGCCACGGCGCCCCGTCGGCGAAGATCGCCCAGTAGGAGACGAAGCGAGTGTCGTCGGCATAGACGCCGAGCTCGGTCTCGCCCTCGATCTGTCCATCGAGGCCGGTGACCATGAACGTTGCATCCTGATTGATGCTCAGGACGGGCGGGCCGACGGCGATCTCGACCGGCATCTTCGGTTCTCCACGCGATTTAGATCGTACTCCATCTTCCGCTGCACGGCACGTTGCAAGCTCGGGCCCGGGAGAGCCCCTCCGCCCTCCCGTATCGTCAACCTCCTTCGGTCGTCTGAATCACAGATTCATCGTTTGCTGGCGCCGTTCCCACGCGACGAGGCTCGGGACGCCCAACAGGATGATCGCCATCAAGGGATTGCCGCCGATGACGAAAAGGTGCGTCACCACGGCACCAATCATTACTCCGACGAGCATCAGGGCACCCAATCCGCTCGTACGCGGGATCAAGAGCAGAATCGCGCCCGCGACTTCCAACGCGCCGGTCAGATACCGGAACCACCTCGGAAGGTGACGAGATTCCATCTCGCCGAGTCGAAGCAGCACGAGGCCGAGGACGAGCTGGAGCACGCCAAAGACAAGGCCGTGCGCGACGTATGGAAGGCGTACGACGACACGAAGGTCGCGCTGGCGAAGCATCAGGCTTCCGCCGCGCTGCTCACCGCTTCCGACAAAGCGTGGGCGGCGACACTGGACTCGTACCAGCATGGCCTCTCGCCGTTCCCCGACGTGCGTGAGGCAGAGCGCAATCTGCAAAGTGCGCGGACGGTCGACCAAGCGGCGCGGGCCGAGGTCCTGACGCGCGCCGCCGCCTTCGCCTTCGCAACCGGCGATCTCGCGCGGACCTGAGCCTCAGGCGTGGACCACAAATGAAATTTCGCTGAACGCGCGGACGATCAGCGCGGATACTCCTGCACCCGTCCGTAGTACGTGCGCCCGTGGCCGTCGCCGCACACGCACGGGTCGCCGTCGTAGACGCGCCCGGGAGCCCGGCACGTGGCCGTGTTGCCGTTCTGGTCGAAGGCGAGGCAGCGCGGGTAGGTATCGTCCACGATCATTGGCGTCCCCCCATGAACGCCGGGGTGGCAGGACGCGACGACGAGCAGACCGGCGAGCAACCCGACGACGCGGAGACGGAGCGACATGGCGCGAGCTCCTACCACCTGACTCCATCCGAGGCCAGGATTGTGAGAGGCACATCGGAGCCGTGGCATGCGCAGATCAACATGCTTGCAGCGCAAGAGAACACGAACATGCTCGCTCGCGGCACAGATCGATGAGACGGCCGGCAAGTCGTCCGCATCACCGGAAACACCGACCGAAAAGGACAGGGCGCAAGCTGGGCTAGCCGACGCCTGCGCAACTTCCCGTTCCCGCCCGATTGTACAAACTTCACCCCAAATATGGTGCGCACGGCGGCGTATATGCGTCCGGGAGGGTTCGCCCGGCAGACGCTGCCCTTCGCGGGACCCTTGCGGCAGTTGCGCCCCCCGGTCGGGCAGGATCTAGCGGGCTGCTCCACAGCCGGCGGGCACGCTCCTTGCGAGGTGAAGAGGCTCCTCGACCCGGTTCGGGCTCGTCGCCTGCGAGTTGCGTAGTCGAGGCCGAGACAAAAGACCACTTGAATTGGGAGCTGCTCAACGAGGCAGCCGACACGTGGAAGGGAGTCGGCGCAGCACGGGCAAATCAAGCGTGCGACCGGATGCTCCAGACAATGCAGATCACCTTCGACCAGCGCGGTGTGGATCCGCATCGGGACGCGACTTGCGCTCTTGGCGCCCTGCGGGAGTGGTAAATGATGGCGATCCACCAGCACCGGGTGCTGCTTGTTGAGGACAACGTGGATACGCGCGACGCGATTGTACTGATCCTCGAACTCCAAGGGTACGGTACAGCGGTTGCCAGCGATGGCTACGAAGGCCTGCGGGTCGCCCGCGAGAGCGTCGGCCTGTGCCTGATCCTACTCGATGCCAACATGCCGGGAATGGACGGCGTGGGGTTTCGCCGAGAGCAGCTTGCGGACGAGCGCCTGCGAAAAGTGCCCGTGGTCGTCGTGAGTGCCCTGCCCCACTATCATCCGATGCTCAGGCCCCTTGCCGGTCTCGAGATGGCTCAGAAGCCCCTCGATGCGCGGGAGCTCATCGCCCTGGTCGAAAAGTACTGCCGACCCGATCCCGAAGGCTGCGAAGTTCACCACTAGGCCTCACTGGAAGGCTCCGGGAGTTGGTCGCTGGCGCTACGACTTTCCTCCTCCGCTTGGGCTGAGTCGCCCGGGGGCAATGGCCTCTCCTCTTTCGCCGCTCGGAGGTCACGTTTGTCTACGAGACTCATAGGGGTCATCAGGAGACTACTGCCTTGGTAGACCCTCACTTCGAGGTAGTCCCCCGGCGCGAGGTCCAGCTGATCAGACAACCGCTTCGGAATCACGATTTGTCGACTCACTCCGACCTTGACGGCTAGCATCGGACCCCCGGTCGAGGGATTCAGCTCCCCGTGGCGCGATCGATCGCGCGGCCAGTCTTCTCGACCGGCCCCTTAGGGTTGACCGTATCCGAGACCTTGTCGGACGCATGGTCCAGTTTGGCGCCCGCCTTTTGCGCGGGCCCCTTGTGCTCCGCGCATGCAGAGGCGCTCACCGCCACAGACAGCGCGATGATTGTGGTCAGCACTCGCACCTTCTTGATGGTCACGGAAGAACCAGGTGCGGACTACCAGACCCGCCGCCAAGCAGACCGACCGCGAGAAACACGACTGCCACCACAACGAACAGGTAGCCGAACTGGGTCGAGAGGCCCGCGACGCCACGAAACCCGAGTACGGCAGCAATGAGGGCGATCACAAAAAAGACGAGCGCGTAGTGGATCATGATTGCTCCGCCTGGTCTGGAGTCTTGCCCTTGACCGCACCCTTCACCGTGTCGACCACGCCCTCGATGGCATCCTTGGCGTCACCGGCGAGCTGATCGAGCTTGCCTTCGCGCTTGAGCGACTTGTCGTTGGTCAGTGCCCCGGCGGCCTCTTTGATCCGGCCCTTGGCTTTGTCGATTGTCCCATCCATCTGTCGTGTCTCCCTATCTATGAGGTTGAGCAGCTCCACAGAGCCGCGTGTCGTCGCCACGTTGAGCAAGATGGGAGCCACAGGGAGCAAGATGGGAGCCACAGGCATCTTGCCGGGAAAAGCGCGCAAGCGCGTGGTCAACTCGGATTCCCGGCGCCCTGAAACTTGTAATACCAACAATCCAACTACAGATAGTTACACCCTCTCACTTCTCACAAAATCCAACTACGGGAAGTTGTTGAGGAGGATCAAGCTCCCCGATGGGCGTGAGACTTGCTGACGAGCGAAGAGCGATGGCTCACGAACTGTCTGGCAAGGGGCGGAGCTCTGCGACGACTGCTCACTAAGGAGAATAGCGATGGCGACGAGACAATCGACAAAGACGAAGAGGACACGCGCAGCGACACCGGCGAAGAAGAAGGCTTCCAGCCAAAGAAATGCACGAAAGCCTTCGAGCGCCGCGAAACAAATCAAACAGACCGCGATGCAGGTTTTAGCGGGAGCCGCAGCGGGCGCCGTTCGGGCGATCATTCCCCCGCTCGAGGATGCCATCAGCAAAGGGGCGAAAACGGCAGGGGCTCCGGCGAGAGCGCCCAAGGCAGGGCGTGGCAAAGCGAAGCGTTGAACACGTGAAGGAATTCGGCACGCGAACGCCAGTGGCGGCGGTGCCCGCAGAGAACGAGGACCTCGCTGGCCTCATCGCGCGCCTCGGGGCCGACGTAGTCACGCTCGTCGAAAGCAAGGCGGGTCTCGTCACTATCGAGCTGAAGGAAGAGCTCGCCGGGTATACGAAGACGCTAGTCCGACTAGGAATGGCAACGGCTGCCGCGTTGGTTGGCCTTGTCCTCTTGAACGTCGCGCTCGCTTTCCTCGCATCGGCATTCTTCCGTCCGATGAATGTCGGCCCTACCGTTCAGTATGCACTCGGATTTGCGCTGGTGGGGCTGCCCTATCTCGCTGCAGGAGCGCTTGCGGTCGGACGATATCAGCGGCGACTCGGAGAAACAGCATACCGGGTGCGCGAGGACTGCAGGACGCCAGCACCGAGCCGACCCGCAGTGGCAGGCACGCGGTGAAGAAGCGGGCCGAAGGCGCGCCTCTCGTTGCGACGTCGGAAGGCGGCGATCCCATCGTTTCCGCTCCGTCTTCGAAGGTGGAGCTGGAGCGTCGCATGGAGGGAGCGCGCGAATCCATTGCGCTGACCGTGGAGGAGATCAAGGACCGCGTCGAAGGGCAGTACGAGACCGTCAAGGCGACCGTCGAGGGCGTTCTCGATTGGCGCGAGCAACTTCAACGCGATCCGATTCTCTGGAGTGTCGGTGCGCTGTCCGCCGGCTTCGCGCTGGGCTACACATTCGGCTACGCCCACAACAGGGCCAACGCACCGAAGCGCTCTTCAGCCATGACGGTTTTCACCGACACGCTGGTAGCACAACTGGGTGCCCTCGGCGGCACGCTCCCCCGCGAGGCGCTCGACCCGAGTGTGTCGAAACTGCTTGGCTTCGATATTTCTCAGGTCTTGCAAGAAATCAGCAATGGGCACGCGGAACGCAGGACAAAGACGAAGGCAGCACCACGGCCACGACGAAAGGCAAAAACACGCCGTCCGCGGTAACTCGAAAAGGAGAATCGTATGGGCTTGATTCTTGTCATCGTATTGCTCTTGCTCGTAGTTGGAGGCCTGCCGAACGTCGGCGGCCACAAATATGGCTACGGGCCCTCCGGTATCGGGGGCCTGTTGCTCATCATCGTCGTACTTCTACTCTTGACGGGTCGACTGTAGGCTTTCCGGGTCGCGTGGGCTGCATCACAAGCACGCAGTCTGGGACGGATCGCCCGAGGCGCCGAAGATCGCGAACAGCCCGTCGCCCGTGTACATGGAGATGAGGCCGTTGTTCAGGTGGATCGGCCCGCCCACATGGGCGAAGAAGCGATTCAGGATGTGCATCACGTCGTAGCCAGGTTTCGCTCGGTCAGGGGCGTGTAGCCGCGGATATCGCAGACCAGGATCGCCACGTCCTGTTCGCGGGGCGCGTGATGAGTGAGGGTCTCGGCCTGCACCAGCGCCAGGTCCGCCCCCGTGCGCACGAGGCGTTCCAGCATCACGTCGCCCTTGCTGCGCGTCTGGCACGCGAGGCGCACGGACGGATCCCAGCCTCGCTCCCGGGCAATCTCCCGCTCCCGCCGCGTGCGGGCGGAGACGTTGGAGAGCCCGTCGAGGATGCGCACGCGGCACGTCGTGCAGCGCGCCCGGCCGCCACACTCCCGCTGGTGGGGAATCCCATGGGCGAGGGAGATCTTCAGCAGCGTGAGCGCCGTGTCGTCAACGTCCACGGCGACATTCGCTGCCGCGGCATCCTCCTCCGCATACGTCACCCTCCACATGACGGGAACAACAGTGCTCAATAGAAGCCGGGTAGCACGCGATGCGTGCGCAGCGGGTAGTCCGCGTATTCGGGGAAGAGAGCCGATAGCACCGTTTCCTCGTTCTGCATCCGCACGAGCTGGACGGCGAATTGCAGCGCCACGATGGCGACGGCCAAGGGCGACAAATATTGCAGCGCGAGTCCCAGCACCAAGACCGCTTCGCCGAGATAGAGCGGATGACGGACATAGGCATAGGGACCGCTGGTGACCAGCTTCCGCGCTTCCGCCATCACGCTGAAAGAACGCCCGAGATGAAGTAGCGAAAAGACCGCGAAGCCGGTGCCACCCAGGATCAGCGTGAGCGAGAGCAAGGAAAATGCAAACCCCATCTCATACCGCGGCAGCCAGACCAGCGAAGCGGTGAGATAGGTGCCGCACAATGCAGCCAGGCGCACAGTCAGACCCTTCCCCTTGGTCTGCGGCGGGCGGCGCAGCAGGAGAACGGTAAGCGTGACAGTGATGAGAGCAATCCCCGCGATCTGCGCCATCAGCGACAGGATCAGAGCCGGTCCAAGAGTGGACAATTTCGCCTTCTCGATTCGCGCGATGAGCGCGGGCACGATCCGCCCCGCCGCCGCCCCGTACCACAGGACGAGCGGCATTGCGGCCAGCACATCGTAGAGCTTCGTCTCCTGGAACAGGCGCCAGGCTGCCACGAACCGGCCGGCGCGCGATGATTCGCTTGCATGGACAATCGGGCGGAACGTCACGGAACCTCGCGCGCCGCAGCATCGAAGACCGGAGCAGCGAGCCCCGCCCTCAGCCCACGGCGAAGAGTCGCCACTCCTCGGGAACGCCGTGGAGGCTGTGGCGAGGTGCTCGTCTCGAGCACGGTCAAGGATCTCGTCGCAGGTTCGGGCCTGCGCTTCAACGATCGCGGCTCACACACGATGTTGGCCAGCGCCGAAGCCGCCTCTCCAGTAGTCGAGGCGCACTCGCGAGCCTCGAGGAAGTACGCACGCGCCTCGTTGGGGCCATGCAGTCGAAGCGCGGCACACCCGCCGCAGTTCGCTCTCAGGAACGGCTGTCGAAGTCCCCGAGCGATGCGGTCAGCATCATCGAAACGCCCGGCGTTGAGCGCTTTGGTGGACACGATCACGCCAGGATCGCTGAAATGCGTGGCAGGGATGTGCTCTATCCCTTGCAGAGAACTAGCCATCATCAGGCGGGCCCAAGCTATTGACTTTGCTGTAGATTCTAAATCGCAGACTCGATAGCATGGATGCAGTGCAGCCAGTTTTCTCATTGACAGTTCGGAAACGCCCTTGGTACGCCTCGACCTTCAACAGGGGGAGGAAGGCGAATGTTCCGATTTCTCGTCCTTGGTCTCCTGCGAGACGGAAAATCACGTCACGGGTACGCCCTGATGAAGGAGTACCGTGAACGCGCCGGTCTTCAACTGAGCACGGGAAACTTCTATCGGGAGCTCCAGCGCCTGGTCGCCGAAGGGCTTGTCCGAACGGTTGACCGCCCCTCAGACGGTGACGCCCGGCGCGCCCCGTACGAGATCACCCCTAGTGGCTCCGACGCGTTCGACACTTGGCTTACCGGGCCGACAGGCTCCGGCATGGGGCGGTATGAGGACGAGCTCTCCTCCCGGGCTCTGTTCATCGCGGCTGCGGACCCAGGGGTTGCTCAGCGGCTCCTTGAGGGCTGGAAGGAAGACCTCTGGATCGTCAGCAAGATGCACGAACGCTCTCGGGGTGCTCTGGTTAGACAGCGGACCAATGGAGTGAGACAGCCTTTCGATGCCTTGCCCCTGTTACTGGCCCGAAGTTTGAAGCACCTCGGGGCCGATCTCGAGTTCCTGGACGAATTGGCCTCGGCATATCGCGAATGGGTCGCCAAGGAACGCCCTCCGGCACCCCAGTCCGCCCGCACGGAAGGCGCTTCGCAGCGGCGATTGATGCGCGGCAAGGACCCGGACAGGCGGCGGTGATCGACTCGATTACCGCCCTCTGCTAGCTAGCTCGGGCTCTCGTGTTCTGGATCCCCGACGCCTTCCGCATCCCCCTCTGTTTTCTTCGTTCGAACTACGGACGGGTTGCCTTAACCATCGGCGCGCTGGCCGCAGGGGTCGCCCTAGTGTGCGCGATCCAGCTCGTCAATGAATCGGTCTTGCGCGCATTCGAGGACGTCATCGACACGATGGCGGGCCGTGCTGCCCTTCAGATAAGTGCCGGCAACGCTGGATTCTTTCCGGAAGAGGTCGCGGACACTGTTACGAAAGTCCCCGGTGTCGAGCTCGCAGCCCAGACCGTGGGCGCGACGGCCTTCGTTGCTGATGACAGCGGTGAGCTCCTGACCATCCACGGTGTGGACATCACGAACGACGCCGCAGTGCGAGTCTATCAGGTGCGCGACGCGCAGGGGGTTCGACTAAAGGATCCCTTGGTGTTCCTGAACCAGCCGGACTCGGTGATCCTGACGAATGAGTTCGCTCGCCGACGCAACCTGCGCGTCGGTGATGGTATCGAACTCGAAGCGCCAGCAGGACGGCAGCGGTTTACCATTCGGGGGCTTCTCGAGCCGGAGGGAATCGCTCGAGTTCACGGTGGCGATTTAGCCATCATGGACCTCTACGCAGCAGAAG
>Ga0157379_10000476_pt1 | contig 32565 bp, 56 predicted proteins | sample S25metaG_FD_121802 | JGI IMG/M metagenome (GOLD analysis project Ga0157379, IMG submission 121802) | Switchgrass rhizosphere microbial communities from Kellogg Biological Station, Michigan, USA - S2-5 metaG | ecosystem: Host-associated > Plants > Roots > Rhizosphere > Soil | place: USA... | reverse complement strand
TAGCCAGAGAGGATGCGGGCGAAATCCCCGCACAGCACCACCATATTTAAGGATTGTAAATGGATAATAATAAGTTTGATCATTTAGTTCCGAAAGTTGCGAACGATCTATTGATGGATTTTTTTAGAAACCTAGAAAGATATCCTGAGTTTTCCGAAGTGATAGATACATCACCATTGCTTAATCTGACGGTCGGTGTTTTTATCGGAACATTAGTTAATGTGCTAGATAAAATAAAAGAACACACTATAGGTGAAGTGAGGTTGATAGAGAATATTAATCTAACACAACGCACAATTTTAGAAGCAATAGAGAAATTACCTTTTGTGAAAAAAATAGAATGGATAGAGAACACATGAATTTCAAAGAAGCATACGAACATCTTAAAGAAGGCAAAAAGATTCGAAGAAGATCATGGCCTGCATCGATATATTTAAAACGATCTCAAGCATTAATACTTGGCGAAGATGATCAATATAAATGTTTTAGGCAAGAGTGTGTTCCCTATAATATTGATCTTTCTATTATTGATTCGAATGAATGGATGATTTTAGGAGAAAGCAAATTGCTGTCTTTTTCAGAAATTATCGAGCCATTGATGCAAGGAAAAAATGTCAGGTTGAACAATTGGCCTGATAGTTGTTTTTTAGAAATGGATAAATCAAAAGATGTATTTTTACGTAGGATAGTTGAGTTTGATTTCAAACCTTCATTTTCATGTTTTGCTTCAACAGATTGGGAAATTTTAGAATAATGAAAAAATATTTAATTATGTTATTAGCTTTACCTATTGTTTGTTCCGCAAAACCAACAGCGCTTGCGGTAGCCGCTTCACAAAATGTGACAACACAAATCATGCAACCGACTGATATAAACAGCGCACATGGTATTAACTTAACAAATGATACAACTAAACCACAAATGTTTTATTGGACAATTACTCTATGTCCCGATACTCAGCCAGAACGTTGTCAATCATTTAGCGATCATACGTCGCTTTATCCAGGTCAAAAGTGGAGTAAAGTTTACAACCTTAAGTCAACTATCGTTTTCAAAGCAATTGGTAGTAAATCGGTAACAGCAAAAACAGAAATTACAGGCGCAGCCTATAGTCTTGCTTTAGATCAAAAATATGTGGATGTGCATTACTAATGAAAGAGGTATGTTTCAAATGCAAAGGCGAACTAAATGAAACGCCTGTTAAATTCAATGGGAAGTATTGGTGTAATTGGCACATTCCAGCTAAATATTTTGATCCACGCTATGAACATCTAATTGATGAAGAGCAATTTAATAAAAATATTAAGGAATTGAATAAGTGAAATGCTATTACACTCAAAGCGTAAATAAGGATGTACATTACTAATGACAAATGAAGAAATAGAAAAAATGATACACATGAATCAGCGATTAAATTTAATTCTAGGTTATGCGCTTGGATTTGTAACTAAAACAGCTCGTCAAAGCGACGAGGATGAAAGTAAATATCGATGGCTAATATGTGCGGTAGAAAACTTGCTATATCTCGATAAACCACTTCCACCGATGCCATAGGATTTAATATGCAAGCACACTGCACCCAAAATACTGATCGAGAATGCAGAAATGAGGATTGCTGTTTGAAGAAAACAAAATGTGAAAAATGTGATGATCATGGATCATATATCGTACATGGCGTAATTGATGAACCATTAGAAATTGATTGTGAATGCAAAATAGATGATATTCATCGTGAATTGGTAATTAAAGACAATTTAGTCGTGGGGTTGAAATGACAATCGAACTAGACGAGAAAAGTTATATTGTCGGAATGTGGTTTTCTTCGTGCTCCAAAACCGGCAATGATGTTTTGATGTGTGTGATTGCTCATCCAAAGAAGAAAGGTTTATTTAAAGGATGGAGTCGAACTCGTTATTGTACTAGTCCAGAAATATTCAATAATGACGATAAAAAGATTTGGAATAGTTTTATTAGTCGCAAAGGCCAAACTGAGGATGATTTAATTGAAATTATGAATAATATTCATCAAGAATCCAGAATGGCTTATGACTGCTTAGATAAAATTATCGTACGCGGTAGCCTAGCAAAATTGATGGAAATGGCACCTAAGCATCATTGGATGAACATGCAGCAAGTTCAATAGGATTAAGATGATTTCATTTATACCGACTCATGATGTTACTGACATATCAGATTCCGTCTTAGAAGATAATGGAAAACTAAAATTATTTCCTAGTAGTTTTTGGAGAAATTTAAATTGGAATGACTTCAGAGTTTTTTGTCATAAAAAAGGGCGCTATGGAATTCCTACAATTGAAATGATCGATTTTCTAAAAGAAATAATTGGGAATAGAAAAGCAATTGAAATTGGTGCCGGTAATGGCGATTTAGGTTATCGTCTTGGCATTCACATGACAGATAGTAAATTACAGAATAGACCTGAAGTAGCACTTGAATATAAATTGATGGGACAACCAACAATCGACTATCCTGATGATGTTGAAGAAATGGAAGGATTGATTGCAGTATTAACACATAAACCAGAAGTCGTGATTGGTTCGTGGGTTACAACTTACGGAAATCCTTACACAAATAAATATGGGTGTAATTTATATGGCATCAATGAAAAATTAATGATTTGTCACGTTGATACTTATATTTTGATCGGCAATATTGATCAACATGGCGATAAGCCAATTATGGATTTGCCACATAAAGAATATATTTTCGATTGGCATGTAAGCCGAGCAAAAAATCAAAGTAACAATCGAATATGGATTTGGAGCAAACATGACTAGTTGGTTATTAGCATCAGCATTTTCTTGTGTTCTATTTGTTATTTTTAAATGGAATGTATACCAATTAGTGATGGTGACATGTGTATTTGCAATATTCCTTAACACGACGAGAATTTAAATGTTTTATAAACTTGATGAAAACAAAAATGCAGTACCTTGTTCATGTGATGAATGGGGCGATCAAATACAAGAAATGACGAGGACACGCACTAAACATGTTAATCAAGAAACAGTTGGCGACTATTGGATTTCAACCGTTTGGCTTGGATTAGAGCATGGATATAACAAAAATCGCCCATTAATTTTTGAAACGATGATAAAACATAAATCGAAAAAATGGCTTGATTATCAAGCGCGTTATTCGACATGGAAAGAAGCGGAAGAAGGTCATAAACAAGCGGTTGAATGGGTTAAAAATGGGTGCAAAGACGAAGATGAAATCATCAGTGACGAATGAACGCGGACATTTTTTAAATGATGCGCAAAAGAATGTTAAAAGAGAAATAATGCTTAATCTTTTAAATGGTTTATTTGGAGAGATTCAAAAAAATAGTGAACTTTTTCCAGAGCCTCAACATATAACCGATCTAATATTTTCTGTGTTGATTATGTTTAACAGAGACACGCTAGCACATACGTTTGAAACATTTAAGCTAACAGATCAAGGAAGCAAGATCATGCGACAATTATTTGAAGCTGTTAGAAAGGAAGTAGTAGATAAACTGAGAGTAGGGAAAAACTAAACGGATGCAAAGAAAATGAATAAAATACCTAAAAGAGAAAGCGATTCTTACGTATGCGAAGCATGTAGAAAAACATTCTATTTTTCGCCGGAATCTGATTGGAGCGAGAAAGATGCTCTGGAAGAATATAAAAAAGATCATCCAGACACTCAACATCATCCTGCTGCAAGAGTGTGTGATAATTGCCATAAAAAGATAAAAGCATGGCTTGCGACACTCTCTCCTCGTCAAAAAGAGGAAATGAGAAAGAAATATGAAAAAGAGTTTTTGAACTAACTGACTATAGGATGAAATAATGAGCATTGAGGATTTTGTCAAAGAACGAGAAACGCCTTACAGTAAAATTACTGCTGTAACCGTTAATGATGATGGCACAGTTTCCTATACAGAGAAATATGATCTCACTCATCCACTCTGTCCTGTTGTCAAAATAAATGATAGGCCGCAAACACTGACACTTAATCAACGCATCCCCAAATTTCATTTTGAGATTATTCATGGCAGCGTTGATTATAATTTACCCGAAAACTGCGCACAAAATACCCGAAAGTTGGATATTAAATAATCACCGGCTATTTTGATCACTATATATACTAAAAACAGCCTTTTTTGCCTAAGCTGTGAGCAATTACCGGTAATTGTAATTACCGGAATTATGAACTGAGGATATGATGGAAAAATGTTGTAAACAAACTTTTCAATTAGCACTAGAACAAGTTCTATTCACAATAAGAAGCTGTGAAATAACCGATATAACAGAATTATGTAAAGCTATCAAATATGGGATAGAACTTTTAGAGAAGACTGAGGAAAAATGATGAATCACCAAGACGATGAAGGTAAGTGGAAACCCGAAAAAGACTGTCTGTGTCAGCAATGCTGGTATTATGGCATCGGCTGGAAAGATGCAATGATAGCTTACAACCAATTTATCTTTGCTAAAGAAACATCGCATATCATAAAAGATATGATGGAACACAACGAAAAAGAGCCTTATAGCAGTGATGAAATTGTTGAAACAATGATGCAATCCTTAAAGAGAGTTTATGATGGAAAAGTGGATAAGCGTTAAAGAAGAGCTTCCTATCAATATGTCCCATGTGTTGGTTTGGTTTGCTGGACTATATAACGAATATAAAATTGCTTGGTACCATTTAGGACATTTTTATCAAAATATTCTTATTGATGAAGATATAACAAAATGGGTTACTCATTGGATGGCGTTGCCACCACCACCGGAGAAAAAATAATGAAGTGGATAAGTGTTAAAGAAAGACTACCAAATCATGACGAAACTATTTTGGTTTGCACACCGACAGGTCAAGCTGTTTGCGTATTTGTTGATTCTATAAAGATGAACGAAGTGCTTCGCAAAAAAGGCTATCCAGGCGAATGTGTCGATACAACTAAAAACCCTTATTATTTTTGTTCGCAAGAAACTAAACAACATACTTTGAATGGCGTCAGTCATTGGATGCCATTACCGGAGCCACCAAAATGAAAGACAAAAAATATTATCAACCTGTATTAACCGAAGATGAAATTGCTGATGCCGCTGTTTTCCAAAAGAAATGTCTGGAAGCTTTTGCGGAAATATCGCATAAATATAATGATGGTAAAAATTTCGAAATATTCTCGATAGGAATATCACTTGTTATTTCCAATTTCCTATCAACGATAGGCATAACAAAGATTGATACTTACTTGGATGACATGGTAGCAAACATTAAACGAATTCATGACAAAGTACGCGAAAGCTCTTCTTATATGGAATATCGTAAAGGCGTCAAAATTAACGAAGGAAATTTTAATTAATGAGTGAAATCAAATTCGACCAAGAATTAATAGCATCTTTATGTCTTGAAATTGGTGATAGACAAAGATTAATAGCTAAACTATTTGCGCCCATGGAAGATCAAACGATTATAAAGCATCTCGCAGCATCAGCAATTCATAATACAATGTTCATGAAAGATGTTTATAACCATCTCGAAGGAACAAAAGAACCCGTTTCAGCTCTCACAAAAAAGTTTCTTGATGAGTGCGGGTGTGACTTTAACAAAGAAGATAAAAATGAATGAATTTTTAAAACAATGTTTTTGTCCACATAAAGATATAACAACGACCACTGAAGTTTATGTTGGTTCTCCATTTATTGTTAAATCTTTAATTCAGTGTTCAACTTGTAAAAAAACATTCGCACAACATCCTAATGCGAAATGTTGCCACGTTGAGCACATTCATCATCAGATGATATGGGAATATATGATGAAAGATGTTTCAAACTTTAAAAAACAAGGAAGCTAGTATGTTTAATGAATTAGAATTTAGAATTGAACTTCTTCAAGACAGAATAAAATCTTTAAAAAGACAATACAAGTCAGCTCTAACAGTAATTATATTCTGCATCGCTGTTTTAATATTTGATGGATATGTTTATTTTCATCAAGGGTTATCAAATACAACATTGATTTGCTTAGGCGTAATATTTTCTAATGTTCTATGGTTTTTGTCATCATTATTCGAAATTGAATATGAGAGAAAATCAGAGTCTTGTTCTTTAAAGCACTATCAAACTCTCCAAGAGTCAAACATTTATGTTAAGATAGTGGAGAAATTACAAAAAACCGAAATGCTTTATCATGAATTAAATAGAGATATGCAGTCTATCGTTAATAAATCTAAGACTGTTTGTCCCGAAAGTACGCCACCAAAATCAGAGTCGCCAGTGGTGGAAAAGTAGTGGTACAAATATCCAATAATTTATTGCCCTCGTTTGGCCTATATAAATAGGCCACGACAGTTAAAATATAAAGGACTGCTAACCCGAGCAATATTTGTTTTGCTGCGATGAATTTATCTTTTTCAGTTATTTTGCCGCTGATATGAATTTCAAGGTTTTGTGAATCGAAAGATTTTACTTTATAGATATCCTCTAACAATCTGTTACCCGCTTCCAGTCGGTTTTTCATCGCACAATTATTTTTGTTTCATGATTTCCTTTTCTTGCAAATAGCTCGCCGTGTGTTTTATCAACATGACAGGCTATTTTTAATATAGCTAAGGCTTTTGAAATGATTTCTGCTTTTGTTTCCACTTTATAATGACTCATTAACTCTTTTAGAGATTCTGATGCTCTTTTATCTAATTGTAATGTGAGTTCAGTCATATAGTCCCGTTTAGCGTTTACCGCCTAGATTCAGGCGGTAATTTTGCATATTCAACATGGATAAGCAATCACTATTTTTTCTTATGCTTTTTCTTAGGCATCTTTTCTTTTTTCATTGGCATTTCTTTTTCCTTTTTGTCTTTCATGGGATATTCCTTTAAGTTAATTGAAAGAATATATATTATAGTTTTTTAACCGAAGATAAAAGGAATTATCTATGCCATTAGTTAAGGGCGCAAAAGCAAAAAGCAAGAAAGGATTTTCCACTAATGTGAAGCGTGAAATGGAAGCCGGTAAACCACAAAAACAGGCCGTTGCCATTGCTTATTCTGAAGCACGTGCGGGCAAAAAGAAAAAGAAAAAAGGGTCTAAGTAAGACCCTTTTCGCTCAAATCAAAGATCGGTTAAGCCTGGTTCTTCCAAGGGTGATTCAACTTTTGGTGCTTCTTTTTCTTTTAACAACTCGTCTTTTTCTTTCAATAGCTGATCTTTCTTAGCAAGTTCAGCGGTTAGTTCTTCATTTGTCTTTTTAAGCACCGCAGCTTCAACCAAAGAATCATGAAAACGCTTTTCTAGCACAGCAAGACCGGCTTTAAAATTAATATTAGCGCTTAAAACTTCACGAAGGGTTTGATCAAGAGCGTTCTTTTGTGCGTCCAGTTGCTCGATAACATCTTTCAAACTTTTATTTTCAGACGCGTATGCAGTATTTTTTGCTTGTAAATCTGTTACAACATCCATTTGTGTTTCTCCATGAAATAAATGACATTCAAACATAATCTTTTCATGGAGAAAGCACAATATCTAATTACAAACCGATTAAATCACCGATCTTTGCCGTATCATCCACCTGTTTTAAAACATAAGGTTCAGGCGGTGTATAAGGTGATTTCCCATCGTACACAATCAAATTCATCAATGTACCAGGCGGCACATTCTTTGTTACTTCTACATAGTTTCCATTTTCATCCCAAATACCCGTTGTTAAAGGCATTTCTATTGAATTTAATAAACCCCAAGCCATAAATTATCCTCTAAACGAAATCCATAAATATAACAACACCAGGTTGACCGGCGGTAGTACTACTATTTACTAAACCAAATGCAATTGCACCGCTTGATCCGGAACCATAGCCAGTTCCTGCTAATCCCGCTGTTGCACCAGAACCGGAACCACCCACACGTTGCCGTCCACCTTGTCCCAATGGATTACTGCCACCAAATCCACTTTGTGCGATAGCAGTTGTCGAGCTAAATCCAATGCCACCTGAACCACCATCAATTTGAACAGGTGAGCTTCCGCTATTGACTGTTCCACCTGCCCCGCCATTGGCTGATCCAACACTTCCCGATGCTGCCGAAATACCACCACCAGCACCACCGCTCCACTGTACATAGCCAGTAATAAGCGTTGAGCCACCTGTATTTCCTGCGGCTGCACCTGATGATGTACCGCCAGCACCGATTGTAATCGAAATTGTGGTTGGTGCTGTAATTACGCCTTCACCATAACCACCAGCGCCACCACCACCACCGACTGATACAGCGCTTGTATTACCCGCTGCACCACCACCACTTCCACCACCACCGCAGCCTCTATACCATGTGTATTTAGTCCCTGACGTTGCAGTATAGGTTCCGCTGCCCGTAATAACCTGCATAACAACTTGCGAAATCCCTGTCCCTGCTGGGGAAGCCCACGTCCCATCACCGCGCCAGAATGTAGTGCCTGATGCAGACGTACCGCTATTTAAACTACCGACTGGGACTTGGACAGCACTTGGTAATGATGTCGTCCAAGCGGGAACGCCTGAACCATTCGTAGCGAGGACGCTATTGTTTGCAGTCGTAAGTCCTGTTACAGCATTTGCACTCGATGCATATAAAAGCGTGCTAACAGAATAGGTATCAGCAAATGTTGAGGTGCTATAAACATTATTCGTTCCATCCGATCTTAATAACTTGCCCGCTGTGCCTGATGCGCTTGGATAAGTCGGAGTTGACCAAGCAGATATTGCACCACTGACTGATTGCAAAACCTTTCCTGATGCACTTGGATTAGCTAAGAATTGTGGGACTGAACTTGCATCCGTCACTAAAACACCACCAGCCGCAGAACTCAATCCAGCAACCGTATTGGTTGAGCTTGAATAGAGAAGTTGATTTGCGGTTGTAGTAGCAGGATATGCTGCGGTTGACCAAGCAAGTCCCGTCGCAGCACCTGAACTGACCTGCAATATTTGGCCATCCGTTCCGCCCACCGCAAGTCTGACGTTTTGTGTAGAGTAACCAATCAAATCACCTTTTGTGGTTAAGGGTGAAATGTTATTAAACGATGTTGTTTTATTAGCGACATCACTTAAGTTGTTTGCCTTCAGCAAAACCATGCTTGCTGAAAAAGTAAATTGGCTGAAATTAATCGCATCAGTACCGACAGCCGAAACAGTCGCGGTTTCAATAAATGAAGAACCACCATAGGAGGTACCGTTATTGATAACGACTAAATCACCAGGCTGTATTTCCGCGGGTTGGTCATAGTCAGTTGCACGAGTTAATACCCAAGCAACAGCGCCTGACCCTTGGTTAGTTAAGGTATAAATACCATTTTGCAATGAACTTGCTTGTACCCAAACCAAGATACGCGCATTCGTCGGTGGGGTTGTGCCATCAGTAGTAAACTGTGCTAACGCGCCCGAGTTCGTGAGCGTTGCTCCAATACCGGATGCACCATTTGCATAGGTTGCGGTAAGCGCCCCTGTTGTTGCCGCATAACAAGCAGGTTGAACAGTTAAACCTGTAGCGACAGTATCAACATAGTTTTTTGTCGCGGCATCTTGTGGATTAGTGGGATCGAGCAAGGAAACAATTTTATTCGATCCCATATTGATTTGGCCGCTCATCGTACCACCCGAAAGCGGTAAATAACTTGCAAGTTGCGTGCTTAAATAATTAAGCGTGACGGCATCTTGAGAAGCGGAGGGATTAGTCAAATTGGTAATTTTATTATTGCCCATATTGATAATGCCTGACATCGTTCCGCCTGTTAATGGCAAAAACACGCCCGATGTTTGGGAAGTCACATAAGCCATTGTTGCAGCATCTTGGGGATTGGTCGGATCGGTTACATTAGTTACTTTATGGCTATTCATATTAAGCGCTTGTGCTTGTGCGCCTAATGCAGTGATAAGCGTACTGCTTGATGATGTCCAGTTAGTCCCATCCGATACCAAAACATTTCCTGCCGCGCCTGGCGAGACTGGGAATGTGCCCGTTGTCCAAGTGGGTGCGCCTGCGCCACCCGATGTTAAAAGCTGTCCGGCAGTTCCTGGTGCCAATAACGCAAGAGAGCTTGCAGTAGAATAAGGAATCGCGCCAAGAGTCGGTGTTAAATTTGCATTGGTTCCACCTTTGCTCATCGTCAAAAAATTTGAGATGGGATCAAATCCGAAAAGGATGGAAATTTGAGAAAGCGTTTCTTTCTGTGTCACACCGCCTTGTACGACCGGCAAAAAATCCGTATACAATGCGCTAGAAACTGCGGATAAAGCAGAAATTTTTATGCCAGCCATTTTAAATCCTTTTAAAATGATAAGACGAAAATAAGGGGCGGTATTTCACGCCCCTATCGATTACGCTACGCGTTGCACTAATACAGAGACATTCACCGTACCGGTTGAGTAATCGGTCGTGCCGCCTGCATATTTAGCCACTAAAGCAGCGCCTGCCGCTGTAGAGGTATTCATTGCAACTGTTCCGGCTAATGGATTACCAGTGCCCCCCCAAATAGTATTGACTGGTGTCCCCAATAGCGCCGCTGTAATACCCGCATTATTGTAAACAGTCGTACCGTCAGTGATTTGCACTAAACGATCGCCACCACCACCAGAGAAACCGGAAGCGGAATAGTTCACAATGACATTTCTAACTTTGTACTGTTTGGAACCCGAGGATGCCTGAATGGTGACAGATCCACCGGTTGCAAGCGCTGCGGCTGTCAACGCAACGTCTTGCCATACAAGATCAGAAATCGCGTCTGGGCTTGCGAAGCTTGTGAACGCATATTTATTTGCAGCTTGGCTAAATCCTAAGTTCGTAACCGCTGAAGATGCGCTTGCCAAATCAGATAGGTTATTAGCGACTTGCAGATAAAGCGATGAACCCGCTGCGGTAATGGTCGTAAAGTTAATGTTATTTGCGCCGGATGTAATCGGGTTACCGATTGCGGCAGGCAGTGGCTCAACCACAGTCCACATCGATCCACCAAAAACCGTACCAGCCGATACGGGCACATATTGACCGCCTCTGATTTGTTCACGGCATTGGAAGTCACCACGACGTGTTAAGACAGCGGCAACCCCTGTTGCGCCTGCTACGGTGCACTGATAGATACCATTTTGGAACGCAGAGCTTTGGCCTGCTAACAAAACGAAATCATTAATGTTTACCGCAACGCTATCAATCGTCAAAGCACCCGTTGCATACGTAAACGTCGCACCAACACCGTTATTTAAAGGGCCGTTAAAATACGTGCCGCTTTGGTTTGAGCTTGCGACCACACGAACAGACGCTAATTGTTGAAACGCATTCAAAGATTCAATCGTAGACATTTTCAAACTCCTTTTAAATTAATCCTAAAATCCATTTAAAAAACTTAAGCTTAAGTTTTTAACTTCCCACCACTATGCTTGTTGCAGTTGTTCCACTCGAATTAATCTGTAAAGAACAAATCGGGTGAAATACACCTGCCGCAAGCCCGACGAGAACCTGTGTCGTGCCATCCCATTTGACGTATGAAACATTTCCAGTAACACCCACGTACAACCATCGCATCTTTTCGCCATACTGTGTATCAAGGGTCGGTATTAGCGTTCTCGCAACACCTGCGAGCATACGTGTTGGCCCCGTAAAATTCAGACCGTCTAATGGTGGGACATCTTGTTTCTGTAAAAAAGCCATTCTATTATCTCCTTATAACTTTAAGTAGGTGTCCACAAATGAAGTGGGCTGCATATTGCCGTCCGTTGGCGAAACACCCGATGAATTTGTGGTAAATGACCAGTTAAGTGTGACAGGTGACGTATTACCGCCTTCTAAGAAACTTATTCCTGATGAGGATAAACCCTGTGTTCCGACAATTGGCACACTGCCCGTATGGGTATGAGCAGGAAGAACCGCCGCCTCACCACCAAGGAATTGTCCCAATGCGCGTGATGTTAATCCGGAACCTGCACCAAATCGCGCAAGTGCTCGTCCTAATGCGCGCGGCAATGTCATTGCTTTGTTAGCAACAAAGTCATTAACCGCATTACCTGATCGACCACCGGCAACGGGCGCCCATGTGTCAATCACAGTCGAATAAAGCAGGTTATAGAGTGGGAAGGTGGATACATCAGCAAGACCTGTGGCACCGGAAGCAGCACTACCGATACTCGTATCATTTAATGGAACCCAGCCGCCCATGGTTTCGGTGTCATAGCCTAATGCAATGTAACCCGTACGAGGCGCATACATCACAGCCTCAATCGCATCATTAGGAACGAAATTAACGCCAGGAACTTGATTGCCCATGTAAGCGGATGGCATTGTGAAATCGATAGTCGTGGTTGCAGTGAAAGGATATTCGACTTGCAAAAATAATCCGTCATTTCCACATTCACCAATGTTTGCGCCGGTAATGCTGGGCACATTGGAAGTCGGCGGTGTAACCGTAAATTTTTGCCATGCATTGCTTAAGGAAAGTACCTGTGTCTGTGTGACAACGCCTAATGTTGCCGATGGGCCGTCTCCAAAAAATTGCAGCCAATTTAATGCAAGATTTGCATTTCCTGCGGTGCATCTTGCAAAAATGGTCAGAGTGACAGCTTGGTTTTGAATATTCTGAACGCCATGTGTAATAGGGAATTGAACACATTTAATGGTTTCACCTGATCCAGCAACAGAGCAATTATAGTGAAGATACTCAAGCGGCGTTGGTTCACCATTCGGAAATGTCTCGCCTGTCGAAAATTTCACGAAATTTAATGTGTCAGTCGCGCCACTTCCATTTTTAATGAAGACGATATCCGGGCCTGCATTAGATGCAGTAAGGGCTAACCCTGAATGCGCACCAGGGGCTATCTTCATAAAATTAGAAGTGGCAACAGGTGTATAACCAATATTATTACGTAACATCACATTGTTTGTGACGAAATTTGTGATGTTGTAAGCATTCGTGATAATACTTCCACCACCACCTGATCCTGGCGAGAAGTCATCAATTGTCCATTGCAGGATGCCATTTGAGTCATAGACTTCAAGGTAATAAAGTTGTGTTGGATTAGCCGTATCAAACTTGAAATAAAATGGGCCTTGCGATCCATTTTCATTAAATAGAATGCCAAGACTTCCAACATTAGGGATTGTCACATACGGCCATGGGGTTAACCCTGTATTATCTGTAAAAACAGGATTTACTACCTGATGATTTAGATTGCTGAATGTTGCAAGATAGCCGCCGCCCAAAGGTCGTCCAACCATATCGGCTATATACCAAATGGGTACGGGTGCTAATGAATATGAAGTCGTTGCCATCTTTATCTCATCCTTGAGTAAATAATGCTTGCTTTTTATCCTAACTTTATTCTATAGTCGATTAATTAATCAACTAGTGGAGCAAAATGATGGGTCTTCTTCTTATACTCTCTATTTATGTTTTTATAAAAGCTGCCAAATTTTTTTCGCAGTGCTAGTTATCATACCTTTTGGTAACGCAGATAATGCACCCGCTGCCAGTAAAGCATTTCTCCATGGTCTGAACGCCATGTGACGCTTATAATCAAGCTGTCCTTGTCTTAACAAATCCGAAATATCATTGTGGCCTTGTATTTGTAAATTCTCATGTATGGCATCAAGCAATCTATTTCGTGCTTCAAGTCCAGCACGCCCATGGCTACGTTCGGCTGCCGAAAATAATGATCGCGCATAATCAGATGCATTTTTGCCGACATCGGATTGGAGCTTAAACAAATTATTGTAGTCACCATAATGCGCTGCATTTAACGCATTTCGATATGGCAATGTATTAGGAAGAAATTGTTTCGCATCTTCAATTAACTGAGGATCAACATTCAATGGGCCAATGTTCCGTTCCTCTGCTAATCCACGGGCTGCTTTTAAATGTTGAGTAGCACCATATTTAGTTAAATGCGGAATAGCCTGCAAAAATCTTGCAACACCCGCTATAGGAAGAGCATTTCTTGCTGTACCACGCAAAGCGGCTTCACCTGAATATTTAGGTGCACCAAATAATTCGTTAATAGCGGCACTCGTATCTTCAGGCGTAATTTTCTGAATCGCATTGGTGACGGCTTCGGGAAGCAAATGCAATCTATCCGATCCATAACGTGATACATCTAATGGAAATTGAGCAAGCGAATTGATTGCTTCATTTGCACCAGCAACACCCTGTCCAAGTGCATGCAATGGATGACGATTAAATAATAATCCAGGCGCTTCCGTTTTCAATTTTTCCCAATAACCAGGGATTGATTGAACTGCATTATAAAATTTATTCGATACGTCAGTTGCTATACGTGGAATGGCTAAAGCCGCGGATTGTCCTAAGGTCTCTTTAGGTTCCTCATCATGAACTCTATATTGTTCGAACTCATCATTAGGTGGCGTCACAGAGGCCGCGCCTGATGGTTCATCTACTCTATATTGTTCAAATTCATCGGCCATTTGTATATCCTGCTTTTTTAGCTGCTTCTACCTTATCATTCGGAATATGATATTTTTGATTATTCTTATACATAATCGTAACCGGAGGATTTAAGATATTATTCACCTTCTCTTCAATATCTTTTGTGCTCACCAATTTATTTGCACGCTTAGTTGCTTCACCTAAGTTTAAATGATCATCTGTCATGTATCCTAGAATAAAATCATTTTTTGTTTCGGCGATTTCTTTAAGCGTTCTAAGTGACTGTAATTTCCCTTGAATAACACCCATTGTGTCATTCTCATCAATTTTAATTTTGTCAGCCAAGTTAAATTCTTTTTCAAGTGCCTTACCTTTAAATGAATTAACGGTAGACGCTTTAAATGCTTGAGCTGTAGAAATAAGATCGCCTATCATTTTTTGTTGTTCAGGCGTTCCATTCTTTGATAAGTACCATAATTGCTTATCTTGGAAATAAGGAATCTGATCACGCATCTTTTGAAATTCAGGATTTTGGGTAATTTGGGTTAATCGATCGAGAATAACACCTGAATTACTCAAATCTAATTGCTGTTTACCGACATCGGCAATTGCTTTCCCTCTTTCATTTCCGAGTTCTTCGCCTTCTTTTATGATGCTTTTAAAGCGAGCAGCATTATTAGCATAATCATCTTGCTTAGGCGTATTTCCATTGTTAGCAATGTTCGATACTTCCTGAGGAGTTGACGTGACATTATTGCCATTTTTATCGTAGGTAGAGGCATTCGCATTATTGCCTTGTATGGTGTATGTCTGCCCTGGTTGTTGTTGTCCAATAGCCGTTCTATCTTGTTGAGACAAGTTAGGCTGATTTTGTAGTAAAGCATTTCCTTGGGTCGGTGTAGAGGAAGTGCCACCAAAATCAAATGCCTTTTTCACAGAATTAACAATTCTTTGAAGTGGCGATTGATTAACACTCTCCATGAGACTCGGAATATTCAACAAAGAATTTCCTGTTGTTTGTCCCGTTCCAGCACCATAAATTAATTGCTTGGCCGCTTCTCTTTGTTGGGGATTTAAGTTCGCAACAAAGTTTTCATTACCCATCAATTTTGCTAAATATTGTGGTTGCATAAAATTGGCATAAGCCAATTTAGACAATCCCTCTGCGGGAACAGTGAGCGGTGCATATTGTGCTTCAACGTTACTTTTTGTCAGCGCATTGATTCCCTGAAGTCCTGTGACAAGTGGGCCACCTGCTTCAACATCCGCGACAACTTTAGGTAATGGTAATGCCATAACAATGTCCTTTTATAATCCGATTATTTTTAGTAAACCACCAATCGTATTATTGAAATCCTGATTCTCACCGGCTTTTTTGCCGTAAGCTGCTTCACCCATCTCTTGTCCTAAATTGCTGAACAAGTTTGTCAGCGCATTTGCAGAACTCTGCCCACCTTGGATTAGATTTTGTTGTCCTGTGCCATATTGAGTATTAATCCCCAATACATTTTGCAGCCATTGATTCATATCTTGCGAACTGATATTGGATGCATTTTGTTGTGCCTGCATTTGAAGTGGTGTTGATCCAGTTAATCCACTTGCTGATCCCAAATTATTTGCAGCACGAATAGCTTGTTGTTGCTGGAATTTAGCAAAAGGCGACTCTTGGTATTTGTTCATCAAACTATTGATAAACCCAGACGGATTCTGCATGCCTTGCAACCAATGCTGATAGTTTCCAATCGCACCGGTGCCTGCGCTCAAAAATGGGTTCTGAACATTTTGCGCTTGGTTCGCATAATGTTGATATTGCTTCATGGCATCTTCATAAGGCGCGCCAGAATTTCCGAATAATCCACTCAAAAATCCCTCTAAGCCACCGCCAGCCAAGCCGCCGTAACTTGATCCCTGTCCACCTGAAGCCCCTGCATTTGATCCACTGAACATAGCTATACATCCTTGTATAGTGTTAGAACGACGTCCAAACCCCAGCCTTGAAGTATTGGGCGCTATCAATTGTTGTATTATATATCATTTGTCCGTTCTGGACATTTTGTAAAGCATTACGTTGGGCAGTCGTTAAGTGCGGCAATAATATACCGCCTGCCGTCAAATAACCGATCAGGTTCATATAAAAAACAGACATTGAACCTACCCAAATATCCGATAGATTTAATGTCCCTTTTTTTACAAGGGCATCATATAAAGGAAACTGGTCGAAGTCTGTTGCCATACTTACTCCGGTAAAACTTCCATTGCCCACGATGCCCCTAAAATAACGAATGGCACCGCATCAAAAAATTCAAATTTCGTCACAAATGCTTGTCCACGTTTAGTTGTTCCAAGTTTTCGCCATAGTGTTCTAAATGTTCGTTGTCCAACATGACCCATTGGTGCTTTAGCGGAATAACCATAAGTTTGACCGCCATCTTTTGATATGGATAAAAACACAAACAAAAGGCCCGGATTTGTTAGCATCAACTCTTGTTCTAATAAGAGATCAACACTTGACTCTGTTTGCAAAGTAAGTCCTGCTTCCGTCAATAAATCTAACTCTTCGAATGTCGGATTTAAGTCGGCCAAACTGCCTTGCAATAAATCGATCTGTAACCGGTCTACACGAATGCGCTGATAACCTGGTGGCACAATGGCGCGAGTGATACGCATACGCCTAATTGCTTCACCATCGTTCGTATAAACGCCCGCATCAACGCTGTAAAGGATAGGGTTTAGGTAATCACCAACGTAATTAATTCCATTGAAATAGGCGTGCGTTTGCGCAGGATGTCTATCACCATTTAGCACTTCTTCTTCGTGCCAATATTTAAAGGGATCACTTTCAGCATCAAGAGAAGGTCTGCTTTGGCTCACGTTATAAACAAACGTGTGATTGGCTAATGTAAAATTCATTCGATAAAAAATGAGACCATTTTCTTTAATCAGAAAAGCACGACAATCAGAAACCTGATCAAGTGACGCATATTGCGCTAATTGAAAATCCAATGCTCTATTGCTAGCTGGTACAGATTCAGTTCCACGTACCTGCATGACGCTTCCCAAGCCATCACGATCCTGCGATAGAAACATCATCAAATCAAAACCAGTCGAAATACTACCAATCGCAGGCGTTCCATATTCCATTAAAAGCGAGTTATTACGCCTGAATGGCAGATTTGTGCCGATACCTTGATTTTCCCATACTTCCGTGAAGTTTTGAGAAAACAAAAATAATCGCCTATGCAATGTACGACATGCCACAATGGTTCCAGGATGCGTGGTAATCGCACCTTGCTGTAGCTGTCCGCTGTTCGTAACAAAGATGGAACCTGAACCCGTCGAAGAAAACGTTATCGCTGTGCCGCCATCGGTTGTTGAGATAGTAAAGGTTGTGCCATTAACTACTGTCTTAACATAATATGTTACACCAACCGCAATAGTCGGTGTTCCCACAGGCAATGTACCACCACCATTGAATGTAATCGGTGTGCCTGGTGCATAATTTAATGTGGTTCCACTTGTTAAAACCAAATTAGGCGAGCCCCCGCTGGTCGCAACAAAACTATTTCCGGTGCCTGTTGTAAAATCTGGCCCCCAGATTAATCCATTGTTGAAACTGGATAATTGAAAATTATTCGTGTCGCCATGTGCAACAATAAAGAATCCATCCAGGAAGCACACATCAATTGGTTTCGCAGGAAATGATGGATCAGTAATTGGCGTAAAGGTTGAGGAAATCGTATCCCATATATAGCCTTTTACGCCGTCTACAAAAATAATCTGAAATTGATTCGCATCGATTCCGACATAGCCGGTCGTTGTCGTCAGTGTTCCTAAAATAGATGTATTACCGGAGGAATCAACTCGATAGACTGAATTACCAATCACGCAATATTCGTTAATATCGCCATCGGAGGGTTGCTTAAAAACAAACTGTGCTCGAAAACCACCTGTCGCAACACTGAAATCAAGTTGTTGATCAACGAGACCCGATGTATTAATTAATACTTTTGGTTTCTTGCCTAAGGGATCAATATACTCGAACATATTCACAGAGCGTTCAGCATCAATGCTGCTTACTCTCTGGTTGTTATAGCTGCCAACAATGTCATAGTCAGTCGTCTGCGTCATTAGTAGCTCAAAATATTCGGCCAGTAGAAAGGTTCAGGTGCGGTCATTACAACTGACGGTCTGATCGTTAAGTCTGTTTCATTGGCATTTTTGAATGTCATATAATAATCTTCGTACTCATCCTCATTTTCTTTCGGCCAATTGCCAGACGGATAATAAGCAAGAAACTTTCTAGCCAATGCATACTTCAAGAAACCGTAATAATTAGGCGGTAATTCACCAAGGGTATCTTGTGGCCCCAATGAATTGATCATCGACTTGACCTGAATCTTGAATGGATAAGGCTGATCGGGTACGGGGTAAACCGTAATAAAGCTTTCATCCGCTTGCTTGTTCAAAAAGATAAAGCCAGGTCTTGCTAAAAGATTCGTTTGACGAACAACACCCCAATAGGTCGCTTTATTAATGATGCGTAGCGGATAAACCAGTGCAGTCGCCGAGGTATTAAGATTTCCTTGATAAGTGGTAATCGTATTGATCGGAGTGCCATTGGTTTGAAGCGGAATGAATATATTCATCAACGCATTTTGTTCGGTCAAAGCAAGACGCAGTGTCGTTGCATCTACAAAGATCGTGTAATAGGTCACGCCAGTAACTAACGGTTGTGGAATCATACCAAAGCTTTGAAGTGTCACCGGTGTGCCGGTTGGGAATGCTGCTGTGTTACTGATCGTTAGCGTATTAGATGTATTATCAGCCGTGAAGTTAAACGTAATTGGGTTTGCTTGCTGATTAATACCAGTCCCTGGCACTGTATAGTTCGCAAAAACCAAATCGACTACACGATCGGCTGTAATATCGGTACCCAATATCATATCCGAAATCGAATAGGTGTCTTTACCCACAATAAATGTGTGATCAAGTGTTGTGAGATAAGGGATGTAAATGCTATCTGAAGCAAACTTATCTAATAGCTCATTGATTAGATCAAGCCCTGTCTTAAGCATGAATCCATCAGGTGTCTCGTCTACCCCAAGCTCGCCCAAGAGGTAAAGAGAATTCACAATCACATCGTTGGTCGTCCTAACCACTTGGGCCATAAAAGCCTCGCTCTGTCGAAAAAATCCATAAAAATCGACACACCAAAGTGATGTGTCGATTCAATCGACATGAATGCTTAGGAATCGTCGCCTTCGCCATCCACAGGGAACGCAACTGGATCAAGACCCTTTGTGATGTCTTTAGCGAGCATTTGTGCGTGCGCGCCGTTGTTACACATATAGGCATTGAATTCCATGGATTCGCCTCTTAGGTTTGGGCTACGTCCCGCATGGCGAGCTTGTTCAGCTTGAACCTTTTTAACGAATTGGTTTTTAGCGTTATGTTCAGATTCATAACGATTTTGGCGAGTCTTCGCCATCGCTGCTTCTTTGCTTGGGCTTCCGTCGTATCGATTTTTCATGAGGTAATTCCTTTTGTTTATTTACATCGTTTGGATGTCTAAACCATTCACCCGTTGCCACCATGTCATTTGCTACTTCATCCTCAACCACTCGAAAGGGTTGTGTTTTGTGATAGATACAGCAAAGTGACATGGGGCAAATCTCCTTATGACAATAATTTAACAGCGTATTGTGGGTGCCATTTAAAGCCGCACAAAATATCGATACGCATTAAGTTTTGGTAACCTAAAATATCGCCGGTTTGTGTGACGGCGAGGGACAATCCGGTTTCAGGATCAATCGCAACGCTTGAATATGGCACTTGTAATTTGTAGAGAGGTGGGCAGACGATATCCAATGCACGCGCAGGATATGCGACGTTTACGTTATAACTTGGCACCATGGTGACAACAGCGGCATTTGGGACGGCATTGCTGACGTTTTGTAATGGGCTGGATGTGTCACTGATAATGGTCGGGTTAACTTGTAAGGTGATTGCGCCACCACCACTTGAGTTAGCCGCAGCGGTTACAACAAACTGCATGGGCTGACCGGTTGATTGACGGGACAATGGATTAACACTATTCACACCGGCAATCGAGATTAAATCGCCTGGTAAGAAGTAATTGGTTACGCCCGCTGATGCACCAGCCAATACAATGGTGTTACCAGAAGAAACAGCACCGTTAACGGTCAATGTATCGCCTGAATGTAATAAGGGGCCAGCACCCGCTACGTGGTTAACAATGTTTTGGGATTGGAAAATATCGAAGTAAGACAAATGACCGATCGCGGATTGTCTGACGATATCTTCGTTAAACACCGGTGTGAAGTTGTTCAACAATGCTGATTTTAAGCTTGAACCGTCACGAACGGTCATTGCTAAATAAGCATCGGATGCAATGTTGACACCTTGTTCCAACAACTTAGCGCCTGCCAAGTCAACAGTTTGGAAGCTGTTAATTGGAGTGCCTGCGGTACCTGTGAAGAAATACAATTCCAACTCAGCATCTGCACAAATATCACGTTCCATTTGGGTGATAATGTTTTGGATCGCAGGTTGAATAAACATGCGGCTGAAGTCTTCAATACGCAATGATAAGTCTTGAATGGTGTAAGCAATCAAGGCATGGTATTGATGCGCTACCGTAATGGTCTCGACTGTTTCGATAATATCTTGCGGAACAGCGGTTGAACCATCGCCCACAATGAAGTTATTTTGTCTGCGAACCTGTAAGGTATCGCCGATCTTATAACCTGAACTTTGGAAATCGTCTTGATAGATGCGTGATCCAGTCATGACAAAAGGCGCGTTATTCGCAAACATTGCGAGCGCGGTATTAGACACTAACTGCGTATTAATAAATTGATTCGACATTGCCCGTCTCCATTCCATTGGTTGTAGGCAACTGGCGATGTCGTTATAAATTCATCACGACTTTTTCATGTGATAACTTTATAGCGAATCTATTTCCAGCTACCCGATCTCATGCGCTGCCGGATCGTTCCGACAGGTGTTTTATCGGTGACCACATGTGAATTGGTGACTGGATTGTTTTTGATTTGTCCTAAAGGACGGGTTTGGGGTGCGTTTTTCTGCTCGCCACCACTAATCAAAGCATGCGACAGTCTAGCCATCTCACTTGCTTGGTCTAATGGGTGGAGTTTGGAAATACGGTGTAGTTCTTCGGGGTTCTTACCAAGTTTATAGAGCACTTCTCCGGCGCTTCCTGCGCCACTACGCGGCAATGTGACTGCATAATCGCGCATTGATGGGGTATAGGGTGTATCACGCCCAAATACGACATCGTGAAAGTCATCGTACTTATCGCCAACATTATCCAAGTGTTTTTGAAACTCTTGGTATTGTCGTTGAACATGTGCCTGACTTTGCGCTTCATGCGCTTTACGCTCTTCCATTTCCTTGTGTTGGAGCGCATAGCTCACTGCTTTGTGGATATGCTCATCTATCCCGCCACCTTGCGGCGCTTGATAGGGATTCATTGTCTGTTCATGTGAGGCTTGCGTAGGTTGAGCCATCCTAGACTCTAAGTCGCCAATCCTGGCATGCAGTTCACGAACTTCCCGCTCGTGCGCTCTCTTTTGAGATTTCAACCGTTTTTGAACGGCTAATGTCTCTTTCGAGTGCGATCCCTCTGCTTCGCCGCCTTCCTCACCACCTTCCGGTTGTGATTCTTCGGCACCCATACTATCCATCACTTGATCAGCAAGACCATCCTGGCCTTGGTTAGAATCATGTCGAACATCCATATTCATCTCCACTCGGCATACTTGCCCATAGGTATTTGTGGCGTCCTAGTCGCCCAGCAACTCCTGTCGCTGATAAGCAAATTTTACGCTTCTCGATAGAATAAAATAGGTACACAGGTATAGATTAGAAAGGAAAAAGCCTCTATTGAGAGGCTTCTTTTTGAGGGTTATTGTGCTTATGAATATCCGCCAGAATCTTCGCTATCTCAACATCGGTACCTTCTCGATGCTTGATATGATCCAATCCATGCGTGACTTCGGCTTTCTTCAGGTTCAATTGATGATCCCAAATATTAAGTTGATTTGCAGCTTCCGCCTTTTGCGCATCTAATAATATCTGAGCTTTCTCAAGTTCCTGTTTCTGTTTCTTGATCTGCAACTCTTCCATTTGAATCTGCAATGCACCCTGTTTCTCTTGAATCTGAGCTTGTTTCAAGGCCATTTCAGCTTGCATCATCTGTTGTTGTGGATCAGGTTGTTTTGGTGGCGGTTGTTCACCCTTTTCTTTCGCAATAATTTCAGGCGGTACCAAGGTTTGGAATCGCTCTTTAATCGTCGGCATTTGTTGTAAATCAAGCTGACTTGCCCATAGATCAGCAATCAATGGGAATGCTTGCGGGAATGCCTTCAAGGTATCAGCAAAGAATTCCAAGCTAATATCTTTTTGAACCGCAAAGGATGGGCCTGTATCAATCTCAACGTCAAAGTCACCAGGCGCTAATTGATTGATGACCTTTCGCATATCGCCTTCACCTTCGGCCTTATTCATGATAATGGAAGATGATGTGCCATCTCGTTTCGAGATATTCATGTGTCTTTCTTCATCACCAATAATATATGGCAATAAGTCATTGACGATTCGACCACCTTGTTCAATGGCTTGATTGAGATTGTCGAAATAAACATAAGCTGACATCGATCCTTCAAGCTTACGCTCGCGTCTTGCTTTGCCGGATATATCTCGCCCTTGTAACTCGTCACTTTCAGAGAAGCCCAATATCTCTTTGATGTCCTGACTTGTCGATTGTGCGGTCATGAATAGACCTTGAGATATTTCCCAAGGCGGCATTTTCTGAGGCATCATTCCAGTTTTTGGGTCGGGCTTTGCTCGTAAAATACCCATTTGTAACTCGGGGTTACGCCAATCCTGTTCGTAGCCGATAATGTTATCAGGGGTACCCAGCCATTGCTCACGACGACGGTTTTTAAGTTCTGCGGCAGTTTCAGAACGGGAATAATTATGGAGTTTCTGGGCATCACGCGCCTCATGAATAAACGATTTCGTGTACTGACGACCTTCAATGTAATAACTATCACCGTCTACGAAGGGAATAGGTAACTGGCGAGAAGGCCACTCGCTAAAGTCAATAATGCGGTCTCGTATAAGACGATAATGCATAATCTTGTAATCTTGCGTCTGCCTTTCACCGACTTTAATGGGTCGATCTTTTTCAACAATACGCCTTGCTTCGCCAGTACCGGCGATGTCCAGTTTTCGTTGATAAGCTTTCTGTTCTTCTTCCCATTCATCATTGGTTAATACCTTAAACTCATTGCCGATTTTGATACGGTTAATGACGAGCGGAAACCATTCCTTCACAAACTCATCACACACAATGATTGTGTCTCGCGTTGTCCATTGGAAATCGAGCAACATATACGGATCGATATATGACACCGGATTTAATACGTATGGATAGGTCGCAAAGAATTCATCGCGTGTAAATACAAATCGACGAGAGCAAAAGTTACCATCGCCTTTATGTGGTTTTAATGCGGTGGGATCCCATGAACACATTGTCGCATCGGGAATTAAGTCGTATCGTATGATCTTGTTAAAACTACGCGGTGATTCATAATCGAGTAAGATTTGGAATGCACCGAAGCCCATCAATAAGGAGGATTTAAATGCTGTTTGATAAACTAAATCATTTTGCGATTGATAGGATATCGTTCGCACTAAATCGGCTCTTAAATTTATTTGTTCTTGCGTTGCTTTACCTGTTAGCGATCTTACTATTAAGTCTGGCTTGTTCTTGCGTTGTTCACCTATTACTTTCTTTGTGGAGTCATACAACTTATTGAATGTCATTGCAGGCTTAAACAAACGCGTAAACTCGGAACGCTCAACCGCAGTCCATTGATCGCGCAACACGAAATTCATGTCATCTTTGCCGCGCACAATGTTTTCGTTGAAATAACTATTCCATGTATTTAAGTGCTGGTTACAATTTTGTAGCACGTCAACTTCATCAATTCCCGCATCATTCAACATCTCAATGCGGCGTTCTTCCATTTCATTGATTTCATCAGGCGATAAATTTTCTGTATTGACGTCGTGTTCTTCGCGTTCCATGATTCACATTCCTTGTGAATAAAACGGTTATAAATGGCTCCAAAGTCTTTTTGTTCTGATATGTGAAACATAAGTGGGTTTCACGCCAAATTTTCTCGCAATATCCTTATTGCGAAGTCCTTTTTCGATCATTTCTTTAATGTGTTTTACAAAAGACTCATCAAATTTAGCCGCTGGGTTGTTTTGACCTCGACGCATTCCTTTCCATGATCTTCCGCCCATTCCCTGCATGGTCGGTGAGCAAACATCGCAATAGTGCCCTGCTTTGCCACCTGTTTTTTTAGCCATATTCAGTCTACAACGCGCTGCAAAAAACCGTTCGCCGCATCTAGCACAGTTCATTGGAACATTGAAATATGCGCGTTCTCGGCGTTTACGGTTTTGTCTTTCCATATCACATGCCTTGCAAATCTTACAAAGGCCATATGGTTGGGTAATATCTTTGAAAAAATACTGGGAAGGATTTTGATAAATCGTACGACAGGTATGACATTCTTTCATGTCCTGTTCGTTAATATACTTAAGCGTTCTTTTCTTTCTCATTGTCAACCATCCGTGGTTAATTATGAAAACTTTGTCAACCTTATCATCCTGACAAGGGGTAGGCGGCTAATAAACTAAAAGCACTAGAAGCATCTTTCAGCAATCGGTTTCTTAAAATTTATTAGCCTTCCTGTTCTATTGTACTACGCAACAACTTCCACATCAGCTTTATTCAAGTCTGCATAAGTCACTTCTTTCCAATCATCACACTTGATGTCATCACGGGAAAGAGAGTGCACCCCAGCATGTGCGTTTGGTGCTGGCATGATCTTCCAGGGTAAAGGCATACCTGGCATCAAGCAGATAAAGCCATCTTTGCGTCCCCAACCTTCACGTACCATATACTTACCTTGCTCTAATAAATCTAATGCTTCCTGAAACCTCATTGTTACTTTTCTCCTTAAATTAGACTGCGAATTTTATATATAACTTCTGGGTGCAAGGTATTTAACTTATCATTAAATTCCTTTAAACAATCGATTGCTATTTTCATATCAGTAAAAAGATCGCGTTTGTACCTTTCAGTGTCTGCTCCGCATGGCATAGGTACATTACATTGATTACCTAACATATTAGCTCCTATGGCAGAACTGTTAATTGACAAGATGTACCTGTGAAAACTGGTTTATACCATTGCGTACCATCTGAACCACGCGCAATAATCACATCTGAGGGTTTCACACTAAACCCTTGGGTTTTGATATAGTTATCTAAATATCCCGCCGCTGAGATTGTTGCAAGCGTATCAAGTGGCGCATGTAAGTGCCCAATACGTGGCACAACATCATTATTTTGACCTGGAAAATTGATCTTAAAGTTTGTTACTGACATGGTGTTTCTCCTTAGTTAATTAACCCCATACTATCCCTGTTTCATGACATGATTCGCATTTTTGGACTTGCTGGGATATTAAAAATAATTTTTTCCCAGCCCCATCGCATATCGGACACTTATGTGGTTTTTTTCCACCGAAATATTGGACTTGCTGAACATATTTATTCTTTTCAAGTGCCTCTAATCTTTTCTCTAATTCTTTAACTTTGCTTTCTAAACACGTAATCGCCCCACAATGTATTTCACACTCAGACTTAATCTCTCTTATTTCTTCATTGCGTCGAGCGCCTTCAAATATAATATCTTTCGCAACTTGCGCATCAGCTTGATAGGCTTTCTCTAACTCTCGATTGCATTTCTGCAAATTAAGCATCTGAACTTCGCAACCGCGTTGCCATGTTTCAATGGTCTGACGCATCTCATGAATCATATTTGCCGATACGTAACTATTTTCTATTTTAGAAACTCTATCAAATATATCTGTGATATTTTGTATTGATGGTAAATCAGGTACATGACATCCGCTCATCTTGTAATATTCCTCACATAATTTACGAGCTTTATCTATTGCTCGCTGTAAAAACTCAAAATCATCATGACTCATGTTTAAGCCTTTGGATAAGTTTTATTAATATCCCACCCGCAATACGGACAATGATTACTGTTAGCATGAAACCAATAGCATGCGCTCATCGTCCAATCGCTCTATAAAATAGTTCTTCATTACGCAACTCTTGTGGTTTCGCAACGCCACTATGATCTAACAAAATACCTGGCACTTGACGCACGATGTCTTTGTCATTTGCTAGAACTTCTTTTTTGTTTTGATCTTCAGTCATGGCTCATTTTCTCCATATCTTCTTCGGTCATTAAAATTGGGCAAACATATTTTTTCCATTCTTCCACAGCTTCCGAAAACGATTCTATAGCATTATCGCAAGGTGAATATTTATCAAATGATGCTTTGATAGTAGTTGTTTTTGAATCAATAAAATCTTTAGCTAAATCACCTACACAATCATTCCTATTTTTTTGTTTTCTCAGCCATGTTTCAAAATTCATTTAGGTATCCAAGTATTTTTAATAGTGCAGCATTTAATGACATTGCTAACAATTTTTTCTTCTTTATCAAAATCATCATCTTTCGGAACAAATTTTGGTATCGCAATTTTTCTATCTCCATCATTCACATAAGACACAGGATTTTCAATTTCATGATAATAATTGCGTCTTGTTCCATAACCAAATTCATTATCATCCATAATGTCATTCAATAACTGACTATTCATCGTTTTTATTTTGTCAGTATCAAATTTTCCTGTATCAATATCTTGATGCTTATCAAACTTAGCCATGACTGTTTGACGACATTCTCTAACTCTTAATTCCCTGAGTCGCTCATATCGTGTATATGGGACAGTCACCCATTTATGTGATTCATTCATCGTCCATGACATGCGGAAAATCCATATAATTATTATTAAAATGCCTTTCATTAATAGTAGAAAGTTCTTCAGAAATCCTTTCTAAAGATTTAGCTATTTGTGCAAGATACCGAATGTGTTCCGGTTTTGATTTCTTTTTAGTTTTTTCAACACTCATTGAATCATCCTTAATTCTGCCAACGCATGACTGGATTCCACATGTCCACTTTCTCAGTCGGTTTCTTTGTTTCAATGATCCGATCTGATGCGAATTTCATTAATCCATATTGTAATCCATCGTGCGGATGTGAGTATTTGTTTTTGTTCGGTTTGTCTTGGTAACGTTCTTCACCTGTTAGTTTCAACCGCTTAAAGACATAACCATTAATAAATCCCTTACGCAATACAGGACAAGCCTCACGCGATAATAAAAACGCGGGCTGACCATCAATCATTGAGTTTAGGAAATAACGGACACTTGATATACGTACATCAGGATCATTTGTAGTCGCTCCATTGGTTTTAATTCCGAGTGCATTGAGTTCACCAATGCAACTCAGCTCTTCCATGATATCGTCACCGGCTGCACCACTTGGATCAGCTTCGGACTCACCCACTTTATTGTATGGGAAGGACACTGGCAAGTCAGGAAGCACAACATTTTTCGCAAATGTACGTATCCCCATATCTTGCGCTACATATTCTTTTAGGATTCGCGCTTGCCCTCTCGGGCTAATCTGAAACACAACGCAAGCAGGAGTAAGACCAAAGTCCCAGCATAAATGTATAGGCAAACCCTGTATGGCATCGAGCCTGGGGACAGAATGAAGATCATCGTTATACTCAGGATATACGCGCTTACCAGACTCAACGATGCCATATTTGCCGCCACAGTAGACTTTGATAAATCCTTCCGTACGTTTCTCAGCCAATTTAACGTAATAGTCGGGAGAAAGGTTAGAATAATTGTCGCAGCCAGGATTAGCGATGTAATTCCCCATTTTATCTTTTGCAAAGCTGCCGTCTCCATTAATGATTAAGCCCGAAGGCTGATGAAATATCTTGTAGTTCGGTGTCGGATTTATTTCGAAATCTTTATTGATCCAGTGATCTTCATCGGGTGGATTTGTGTCTGCGATAATGCCTGACCAATAAGGCTCAGAACAAAAAGCCCGAGAAGGATAGCGATGATTAACGCGACCAATCAAATGATGCAAAACAGCTTGTGGGACTTCAGAAAGTTCATTGATGTATGCGCCTGTTGCTTCAATTGATTTCAGTTTACGAATATCTTCATCACGATCTAACGCGATGAAAACCAACTCCAATTCAATTATGCCGTTGCCATCGTTGAATGTGTGCTCGTAAGTGAGTAACGGTTTTTGTCGCTTTTTAATGACGCCCAAGTCACCAAACCACTGTAACCAGGTTTGGAGGGTGGTTGACTGTAATTCGCCGGACGTGTTTCGTACGATGAGCCATTTTGATCGCCGCCTATCATTGAACCATCGGGGCATTGCGCAGGCAGTTCTAACAATTTCATTAATGCAGATTGTAGATTTACCACTACCGTAAGGGCCCATAATGAGCTTAACAAAAGTATTATCAGCATGAAAAAGCTTGCCAGTTGGATTCGGAATATAGATACAGTCTTTATCGCTTGCATAGATTTTCGTTGCATCCTTATCAAATAAAATATGTTGAACATCTTGTCGTTTGACTGAATCACGAAGCGCATAAAAATCTTGTTTGCATTGCGCAAGTGAGATCATGGTTTATGTCCTGTAGGGAATCGATCATCGACAGGTCGTCTGGGTTCTTTTAATTGCTCGCGTGTTGTAAAGCGCATACCACAACGCAAACATTCGCGTCTGCGTTCGATTGCATCTCGCACTTCATCGTGACGGGTATAAACAACATGCGAGTCTGGGTATTTGCATCCAGTACATTGCATAGTTTATTTAGCCTCGAGAACCTGCCTCATGACTTCATTACCATGTACGACTTTTGCAGCCGAATTGGTTGGACGTGGCACAACAACTTTCGTATGAAAGATAGGTGCATGTGGTTTTGGGTTTTGTGAATTAGGTAGGTCAAATGCTGTTGCGCCCACCCCTTGGTCGCCGTTTTCTTCTTTCATATCAATATCCTTTTGATAATTACTTACGAAGTCCGCTTAGTGTTTTAGCAAGATTAGCACGTTTAGCAAGCGTCTTATTCTTAGAATGAGATGCCTTCTCAATCTTTTTTGCGGGAATTTTTTTCCCTTCAGGAACGCCTAATTCTCGGTGCAATGCACCTTTGTGTTTAGCCGTCGCTTTCTGAATCCATTTTTTGTCCGCCATCTTTAGCAACTCCTTTCGCTGCAAGTTCACGTTTCAGTTCTGCTATCTCTTCGTAGAGTTCGCGCATGCCAGAATTATCGCCATATAATCTCGGAACAAGTTTAGATGCTAACCATTTACGCGTATCCACTCTTAAACGAGAGCGCGCGGCAAACTCAGTATTAATAACTTCATAATCGTTTCCATCTCTGTCTTGTCTAACAATCACATCATGGGAGCTATCATCAGATATTTCGATTATTTCTTCTACGAGTGCGCGTACTTGATCTTTTTTTGCTTTCGCGTAAAGGTCAGAAAACATTTCATATTTTCGTAACCATTGATAGATGGTGTCATGAGAAGGCCAGTGAGGATTTTCACGGCACAGTTTTTTGAGTCCAGATCCATTTGCTGCAATAGTATCGCAAATTTCTTTGGCTAGTTTTTCGGTATAAATTGTAGGTCTTCCGCCTGACATATCACAAATCCGTATGTGAAATATGAATCAATTATGTATCAAATAATATCCTAAGTCACGAGTGAATATCCGCGCTTGATACGGCGCTTGGATAATTGTTCGATTTGTTTCTGTAATTCGAGTCCGCTCGTACAAGCAATAAAGCGAACACGGCAAACATGACGACCGCCATAATTAATCCTAATGCCCACATCACCTAACAAATCCTTGTGTAGTGATAAATAGTAAAATCGACCGTTAGTTTTGTTCTCAAATTTAATCATAAAGCCTCGGATGTTGTTGCCTATCCGTGGCTAGATAATATTATTTTGATTCCAAAAATTTCTTCTCAAGTAGTTTCAAAGCAGACTCACACTCTTCATGTGAAAGGATGTTGTCACTCGGCTTTATATTAAATGCTTCGCTCAACAAAGCAAGTGCGAGTGCAGTTTCGGAACCCACAGCCGGTGAGATTAAGGCCCCAGCGACAGTCGGTGCAAACTTTTCAATAACGGGAAATGCCTTACCTAAAAAATCCTTAAACATCATAAACCCCTGTTAACATTCCATGTGCGAGAGCGGTAGCGCGACCTTTGACTTGCTCAGCCCATTTGCTGTTTAGCATTTCAAAAGCGGCTTGTTTGTAATCATGTTGTGAAATCGCATTCAGCATTTTGTTAAATGTGAGAAACTTTTTCCATCCCATAAATGCCATATCAATCAACACGATCTGACGATCCAATGTTAAATCTTCAAACCAGGGAAATGCAATTAATTGTTTATAGAAATATTCGATATCTTGTTGGAACTGATTATTGATGCATTCATCAGACCACCCTCTGTCAGACAAATTATAACCAATACCAATCGTGATTTTGCCGACGGTATCCACGTAGGGAAAGCGATTATATCCTTCATGCTGGACAAGCGATCGACGCAACTTGGCTATCATTTCTGGTGTCATCATGACTCTCTCTCATCAATCCTAGAGAAAAGATCGTATCACAAGCACACCCACATTTCTTGCAAACATAGTAATCGTTCAAAACTTCCACATATTCCTTGTGGCAACGCGATAAGATCATACGTCATTCCTTAACGTAAAAAATGCCCGCTGGTGACGGGCTGTCATATTTGACTAGATTGATGAAAGCTAAGCGGCTGTTGGAATCGTTGAGAGATAGAACAAAAATAGTTTCTTCGCTTCTTCAAATCCGTGCGCGACTTCGGCGAAAGCTCCCTGCTCTCGCAAACACTGCAACCATTCTGCCTGTTCTGGGTCGATTTTTCCACCTTTTATTGGCTTCATTTCGCAATAGAATCCAGTGTAGACGGGGGTTCTAAGGCAAACAAAGACATCGGGAAAACCCTTAGAGGTTCCCATCATTTTGAACAAATATCCCTCTTGTAAGGATCGTCTGCCACCGTTGGGGCTATGATGAACCTTGTAGTTTTGTTTCTTTAACCAAGTCACAAATTTGATCTGTTCCGTTCTCTCGGGGTTCGAGCGTTTCTTTTTTATCAAACTGACAATCCGTGTCATAGGTTGATTTTCCATAAAGTTGTTTAAGGGCGGCAAAGGTTTTCGCTTTGTATTTCTTGCCGCGACGAGTCCATTCGTTCGCTTGGAATTGTTTCACGTATAACATCCTTGTTATATTGATCACTTTTTGTATAGGTTTATAACCTTATTGGAAGCCCGTGGCGCCGTTTTCTCTGCTATGGGTACCCTAAGACCCCTTGATATCCTTTCGAGCATCTCGTTGGCCTCTTTACGCCGTAATAGGCGGGATCGATCATACCAGTCTCCGACGGGTAGGTTTGCAGCGGCTTCCTCACTCAACGACAAAAGAAAATCCATTCTCTCTTTGTCCAAGGGCGTACTCTCCGGTTAATAAATCATCATTTTTCGTTTCATTTGGGTAAGCATTTCTTTGAAGGCAGGTGGAACGACCATTTTCTTGCGGGCTTCATGTTCCTCTATGTGGGCAGCCTCGTTCTTCATCTGTGCCCAATCGTGTTTGACCGCATTGGCCTCTTGCATGGGCGCAGCCTTGGGGGAAGGCTTTGGCTTGTGATCTGCTTTGGGCTTTTCATTGCGTGAAACGCAAAAGCTTTTTTCTTTTATTTTTTTAGAATCTTTTATTTTTTTTATATCTTTTATTACTAGTGCCTGTTTTCCCAGATTCTGGCTTTTACGAGAAGTCGACAAACCCGTATTCTGGATGCCTGTGGATAACTCGTCTCCACAATACGGGTTTTCAGTATTCTGGGTTTCCACAAAATTAACTAGGGAAGTTTCCCAATAAAGAACCTTTCCTAGTTCGTCTCTAACAGGCTCAATTTTGACCAGCCCCGCTTCTTTTAACATCTTGATTCTTTTCTGGATGTACTCTCTACCTTTGCCAAAGCGTTTGCCTAAGTGGGTTTGGCAGATTTGCCAGTTCTCGGGCTT
>Ga0157379_10000475_pt1 | contig 32587 bp, 36 predicted proteins | sample S25metaG_FD_121802 | JGI IMG/M metagenome (GOLD analysis project Ga0157379, IMG submission 121802) | Switchgrass rhizosphere microbial communities from Kellogg Biological Station, Michigan, USA - S2-5 metaG | ecosystem: Host-associated > Plants > Roots > Rhizosphere > Soil | place: USA... | reverse complement strand
TGAACAACTGGAATCTGTTCATATTTCGAGGCAACGAGCACAGGCTGCATATGATCTCATCGACTATTATAATCACTTTTCGAAAGGAGATACAACCAGGTTGGACAATCTACAGAAGGAGGGCGGAAAGGAAGGCAGGCATCAGGCCGCCGTTATTCTGAGACGGTTAACGACCGTGGCCAAGGAAGTTGATCTTCCCGACGCCGACAAGGTGTGTCCCAGGACATTGCTATCAGATCAGTGAACGCTAATCCACACCAAGACTCGAGATAATATTGACAAATACTGCGAGAAATTTGAGAAGAATATGCTGCGCCTATTTGATCGATGTTACCGTAAAGGAGACCCAACAATGATGAACGTATGTTATACGCTAACAACCTAGTGGAAACGACTTAAGGATACTTTCAGCATTGCGCTCAAACTTTATTGGAGTTTAATGGTGGCTTATCATGCATTCAAATCTATGTCAACCAGCACGACTTCTTCATTTCTCGAGATCGGGTTCAAGACTTGGGGGCGGTTGAAAGTGGACAACTGTAAGTCCGGTTATTCAAACGAACTTAAAGAGACATAATAACATTTACTTCAGATGGGAAATATTACCAGACCCAGATGTAAGTCCACCAAAGTCAGAAAGTGGTCTGGAGAGTCTTTTCGCCAGCATCAAGACCACCGTTGCACAAGAGGCACAGATTGTTCAAGCTGTCTTTCCAAATCCGCCTATGGTTATGCAGGTATTTCTACAACGAGTATTTGCACAATCGGTAACACCGTGCTGCGTTCTCTTTCGCGAAATGCTAACAGATTACAGGTACAACAATACTTGGAACTGTTATTCCAAAAAGCCTCAAACATATCCCAACTTTCCTTCCTTCGAATGCTGAACCTTTCCCATTCACAAACCTCAGCTCTTGTCGAATCTCTCAAGCAATACGATTTATCTCATGTAACAGCACGACTCGCTTCAGATAGAGCAGTCGCGGAAGGCTCATTAGCAGCAGGCCCCGGAAGTCAGGTAGTATCTGTTTCTGTTATGCTTGAAACAGCTTTGGAGGAACTCTTTATGCCATATACCGAGGGTCAAAAATACCTAGAACGTGAAAGCAAGAATCTTGGTGAACTGTATAGTTCGTATTTATATCGCTTTTCGCGATACCATGTAAGACTATTTCTCGGCTTCAGTCGGATCCGCTTTAATGTCTTTTATAGGAGTCCATATCCAAAACGAAGAGCTCCGGTCTTCTGAATAGGGTTGTGAATCAGATCACAACCTCCGGATCCTCTTCTACAGCTACCACTGGGACGACCACATCTCAAGCCGCTGCTGCCTTCATGAAGTTTAGTGGCTTTGGTATCAGCGAGAAAGAAAAGGAGAAAGAAAGACCGGGAGAAGATCTCCCTCGGGAAGAGGATGGAAGGCTCAGTGTGGATGTTGCCGAGAGGATGCTGAAATGGCATGCCGAAGCTGTCGGTCGATGTGTTGAACTCAGTCCCACACATGATGTGTACGTTCTATTTTGACTCTTTTAGTAACCGTATTGACTTTTCTTTAGTCCAAAGAATGCCTTTTCTCTTCTTCGTGTACTTGCAGAAGCCTTGGGCAGATCGTATCTCGAAGCGTCCGTGGAAACGTAAGGCATAGCATCTTTTCGACCGACCCTCTAACTCGCATCACCTTCAGGGAGATGACCCGACTTGAAAACCGGGATCCAAAACTAGAACCCGATATTTCCTCTCTGTACACTATCGCCATGGTCGACATGATCTGCCATCTCTGGCAACAATACGTCAATATCGCCCTCATGCCCCTTTCAAGCACATCAGTAACAACACGTCGAGAAATGGTCATGTTCAATAACCAAACTATCAGCAGAATCGAAGGAGGGGCGAATTCGCTTTTGCAACGGGTTACTGACAGCATCGTCGCATGGCTTGCCGCGCAGTTGAGTAAACAGAAGAAGACGGATTTTAAACCGAAGAATGATGACTTGTCTTTTGCGCGGGTGAATACGGAGCCGTGTGAGGCTTGTTGCGAGACCTTGGAGAAAGTTGGGGAGATGGCGAAGCATAATCTTACTGGAAAGAACTTGGAGACTTTTTTGACCGAAATCGGTGTCTCCTTCCATTCGTATGTCACATTTATCCAATTTCTTCCGTCCCTGACTTTTCTTTGAAAAGGTTATTGCTGGAACATCTGAAGAAATTCCCGGTTAGCTATACAGGCGGGTTGATGTTAGCCAAGTACGTTGATATTTCTTTTTTCATTTTGGACCACCTTAAGCTTCTCTTTTAAGGGATCTGAAATCATACCAAGATACTATCGCTGCATTCAACATGCCAGCTCTTTCAGAGCGCTTCGAATTTATCCGCCAACTTGGGAATGTGTTCCTGATCCAGCCTGACATTCTCCGAACATACATCACGGAGAACTATTTGGGCCGTATCGAGCCCTCCCTCCTCCGGCCCTATTTGGCTCAACGACCAGATTGGAGCAAGGAAGAAAAGATGTTCGAGGGCTTCTTTGGTGATGATGAGCAGGAAGGACGAGGCTTCAAGGATCGTCTTGGTGTATCGAGGATGATGAAGGAGTTGGAGTTTCTGCGGATTGATAGTGCTTTGCGCCTCGATGGTGCTAGCTCTGCATTCGCTACATCATTTAGTTTTAATAGTCTGAATACGAGGTAATTAGGTATCTAATTGTGACATTTGTATAATTTATACTTTTTGTAATACCACTGAGCCCTAGCATAAATGTCATTGATATAGATTGCCATACGTATACAAACTGCAATCAACTATCGCTTCCCTTTGCCTTTACTCTTCCCGTCCCTCCCTTTAGAAGCCGAAGCCGAAGATCCTTTGCCTTTGCTAATGGACCGGATGGCTTTTCGGACATTCAGCACTGACTCTCCTCCTTCGCCAATCCTGGATTTCTTATTTGATCCATCTAACTTAGAAACCAGTGCCAAAGCTGCTTTGCGCTCCTCCTGAGCCGGTCGCTCGTTGGCATCAAACTAAAGGAGAAAAGACTAAGTTTTCCCAAAACCCAGATATTCCTAGCAAAACTTACCTTCCGCTTGACACCTCGTAGCTTCTTTTCCCCTTCAAGCTTTTTATCAAACCTATAGATGATGTCAATCAAAAGGATTTCTTTAATAGCAATAACGGTATCACTCACTTCCCCATACTTGCAGTACTGATACGGGTTGAAGCCAGGGTCTTCTCGATGTCATGTTTGCGTTCGTCCTTGGACGGCCCGGTACCTGCTCTTTCCATGTTCTTAAGACGCTGCTTCTCATTTTTAGTGACACGCTCTTTCCGTTCATCTCTGGCTGCCTTTACAGGGTCATAATCGGCATCTGAAATACGCTTCATAAGAAAAATAGACAACGCAAAAGACAGACATAAACGCACCAGCATTACCAGGTAACTCAGTAATCCATTGTTCCTCCTTTTCACGGTTCTTGCCTCCTCTGCCCCACCGGTTAACCCATTCCTGCTTCTCCTCATCGAACACCTTCTTATCCTTCTTCGTCTTCGAAATACCCTTCGCGGCGGCAAACTTCTCCCATTTAGTTGGCGGCTTGGGCTTAGGCAATGGCTTGGAACGAGGAAGCAGTGTAGCTGGCGGTGGTAATTTTGCGAGAGGACCGTCGGCGGTTTGTTCGACGGGGAGGGAGAAGAGTGATGCGATTAGAGCTTGACAACCATCTCGTGCCGTCGACTGTAATAATTCTTCGCGATTACTCCTGATGGCCGATTAGTACATGCACAGGTTTATGGATCGGACGACTAACCGGTACTCTTCGAAGTCCAATGGATTTAGGTCAGTGACAGTCAGGAATCCCGGGTCAATATCGAGTGGAATGTCCTTCTCGACAATGACAGATTTTCTACAATGTTATCAGTTGAAGATTCTTAATGACAAAGTAACTACGTACTGTTTTGCTCGCTCGCCCTCAATTATTGAAGAAACATCCATGACTGAGAAAAGTGGAGATAGGCGCCGAGGCTTTGCTTTCTTTGACACGATCATGACATCCGTGTTGGTCACTCTTCCGGGAATTCGGCTGTCCTATGACACCTCCTGCAAATGCGCCGGTTTGGGTACTAGTGGTTATTCGGGGAACAAAATAGCGTGAGGCACGTCGGTGCTACTGACTGCCCGTGCAGCCTTAGATTGTCTAGTCCTCCTTCATCCACCTCCAGACTTGGTAACTTGCCACGAAAGTGACAACTGTTTTCAGATGGAGCTCACTGCCCCAAAGACACTCAATTCAATAGCTAATCCTCCACCCCCAGGTTAAGGAACAAAACGCCGTATGCCGACATATTTTATTCTTCCGCATCCTCGGCGTAGGACGAGCCCGCTACTGCTTTACATTTCGAGGTTCACGTCTACTGCTATACTGTTTCTTCATCCTAAAATATAAGAGCGGTGTATTTCTCTGGGGCTAACAACAATCCAGACCCGCTCTCCCCGCCTTAACATCTCAATGTCGATCCAAAGCTTTCAGCTTCCTAACCTCTTCTCTTCCTGCCCCTTCCCCCTCAGCTATCACCGCAACGGTGATACTATTGCGCTGGAATCCGATGCTTGGTATCGCAGCGGATTTGTCAACTTCTCCAGAGAGCAAGAAATTCGTCTAGAAACTCTGAAAGCCAGCAATCTCATGGCTTCCATATACGACGACGCTGATGACCGACGCCTACGTGCTGCTTGTGACCTCCTTCACCTAATTCTCCTTTATGGCGACTTCACTGATGATTTGGCATCACAAAGCAATCAAGCCATTGCGGATATTATTGCCAACATCTTCAAACAAGCCTATAACTATTCCGATAGGCCAGATGAGTCCTACCATGACGCTCCCGTTCTCAAACTATCAGAAGAGTACGTCTTTTCGTCCTTTCAATCATTCAGTTTCTAATTCTCCTTCCATAGCTTCTGGGGTCGTCTTCATGACGCACCACGTTCATTCAAGTCCCGCTTCGCCGAAAACATGGTTGGCTTCATCCAAGCTCGCCGACTCCAATCAAAACATCGCGATACTGGCCTAGTTCCTGAGCTCGAGACGTATCTCCAAATTCGACGGGACACCAGTGGTCTCAAGCCTCTCATCGACTTCCTTGAATACACGCTGCGAATCGACTTCCCCGAAGAAGTGATTAATCATCCCGTCATGCAAGCTCTCAAGGACTGTACCAACGATTTTACGACATGGTCTAATGTGAGTAAATCTTTTTCGGAAGCATTTCTCCCGTAGCTCAAATTTTTCTAGGATCTTTACTCGTATAACAAGGAACAAGCCCGCAGTGATAACTACAACATGGTCGCCATCCTTATGCATAGCGAAGGCATGGACCTACAAGACGCCATCGACCGCGTCGGAGATATGTGCATTAAAGTTCTCGAAGAATTCGAGAATCTCAAATCTCAACTTCCCTCATGGAACCCTAAGGTCGATCAGGACATCAAAAGATACATCAGTGGGCTCGAAAATTGGTTTATCGCCTGTCTTCATTGGAGTTTCCTTTCTGGGCGATACTTTGGGAAAGAAGGGCCAAGCATCCGTGAAACTCATGTTGTGAAATTGCTGCCAAAGAAGTCGCACAAGAAGCCTGTCATTTCAACATCTGCAGTAAGCTCCCTTTGATATGAATATCGTATTGTTATCCACATATTTATTTTTAGTGCACCCCTTCACATTATACTTTAAGTATGGCAAGTCCGATACCAGAGTCGGTGTCGTACACGAGTTGTCGAGCATAAACTCAAGGAAAAGACTGCATTATCTCTCTTCTACAATATGGCCTCAATAATTCCTCTACACCATAAAAAATCACGGTGTCTCTCAAACATTACATATTAACCACATACAAATTCCTATAATTTACATACAACACATCCTCACATAAATTATTATATCTTCCCGATCCTCTGATATGATGGATGGTCTCTATCTGGAGAACAAGGCACATGCGAAGATACGCCTTTACATCATCTTCTGACACAGCTGTATTCTTCTGGAGGTGGACAGCCTGATATTTTTTCACAATCCGACTAAGTTCCAACAATCGGTATTTTCTTAGCTCTGCTATACTTTGGAGACGATCTAGCCATGTCTACGCACGTTGTCCATCAACTGACATTGGTATGAACCTTTAACTGAGAAATCAGCGACAACTGAAATATTCATACCACAATGTACTCGCAAAGCTATGATACTAACACATGGGGAAATTCAATAAATAGATGAGACACTAATGGATTCTTATGCTGAACTCTAATCCAAACAAAGCTGTAGGCTTTAATTTGGAATATTAGACTAGTTTATATGTTAGAATAAATATATCGACGAAGCCAATATGCGAAAATAGGCATATAAACCTGCATTATTTTTTAAATAAAAACGCCAATATCTATCCTCGCTTGAATGACAAATAGTGCAATCGTTATCGGCAAGTTTCTATATTGATTTTCCCGATGTGTAATTAGGGCAATTGGGTCTAATAATGCCAACGTCCTGGGATAATACTTATTCCTCGGCGCTCATACCAAGTTCAAATTCTCAACATATAATCGACTTCTTATATTAGAGTTCCGTTCCTGCAAGATATTTCCCCATGGATGAAGAGAGGGAAAAGAGTTTACTAGTGGTATGGCTGCTGCTGGGCAAATTCGATGCAACGAAAACATGCATGACATCTTGAAATTATCTCCACAGATAATAGACCTATGCAAAGAATAGGATAAATTATAAACACCAAGAAAGGGAAAAAATTAGCTAACCCAGGACAATACAAAGCGACGATCAACAAAACGACGTGTGCATATAAGAAGACAGAAATCCAGCACCAATGGCCCCTCCGTCTGACCCGAAAATCCCACGCTACGAAACCTCAACAGGCCCCTGACTACTCCATGCATCTAATTCATTCTTGGTAGCACCCACTCGTCGACCTGTCCATTCTTCTTCTCCCACCTTCGATGCCCAATCTTCATCCTCTGCCCACGTAGTCCACGCATCCGCTTCCGTCTTTCCAGCGGCGGCATCACGAGCTAGAGATGACTTGCTTTTATGTCGCTGTCGAGCCTTCGGAGGGGAAGGACTTGGTAGGTTGGGACGATGTAGGCTTACCATGGGAGATGGCGTCGTCGAGATGGTATACTCCGTGCCAATGACATTGTGCGGCGGAGGACGAAGGATAGGAGGCGGAGGAGATCGTCTTTTACTAGACTTTTTTGACCGTAGAGATGAGATGGAGCTGGAAGAAGAAGGAGTGAGAGGGCTTGCGGTACCTGCACGTAAAGAGCCAGAAGACCGAGTCCGTTCTGGTGGGTAGTTATGACGTTGGACGGAAGAGCTTTCTACAATATTGCTAGTGGAGATGGACTTGTCCTCAGATCCATTTGAGACTTTATGAGGCGCTTTTTGAGGCGTGGGAGGAGATTCGATGTCATGTCTTCGGTTAGCTCGGATCTGGTCTATATCCTCATCGGTGTCACTACCAGCATCATGGAAGAGGGGCTCTCGTGATGCCTCGTCCGCGGTATTAAGTTGCTCCGGCGTTATAGCATTTGAGGCTTTGACAATTGAGTCAATCAGCCAAAACTGGAGAATGTTCATGAAGATTGGGAAGAGACCCATTACACTTGGAAAATCGAGTGAGCTAAATTTAGGGCAATATCAAATCGTTACTCACAAGATAACCTGAATTCTCTCATGTCCACTTGTCCAGCTCAACAAGTACTCAGCAATGTCGAAGATACCAGGCCATGCGGCAAATAGGCCGACGACCAGAAGCTTCATGGTCAATATGGTGAAGACATATACAGATGCCTGCTTGGCCCAATATTTAAGCGAGGGTGGGTCTCCATACTGGCCAGACTTGAATCCTTTTAGTTTGAGACGCCCAGTAAGGAGCTTGTCAGTGAAATGAAGGACGAGATAAATGTATCCAACTCCTAGAAAACCACAATATGAGAAAGAGTGTTTGACCGGGAATGAATACACACCGAGAGTGGTGTCTACGAGAATATTGAGGAAGTACAGATCACAAGGGTTGCCTTTCGCGACTCTAGCAATAATGTCCGATATTAAGATGTTAAGTCCATGAACGAATGCTTGGCCCAGAATTTGTTTCGAGACATCAAAAAGCCTTTAATCCAAGGTGAGCTGAAATCACTGCGCCGAGAATGACTACGTACCATATTCGCCATGGTCGCATCGGCTTTTCCCTATACCGCTTATAAACAAGAGACATAACGACCAACACTCCCATTAACCCTTGGACAATCTAAAGGCGAATCACCCAGTTGTGTAAATATGCCACATTCATTATGCTTGAAAGAGTGCACACCAGAGCTGTCGGCCCAAGTAAACGACATGCTTCATCTACAGGACCCAGACGTGTATTTCCGCTCTCTATATGTGCAAATTGTTTTGGAGGTGGAAACGAGACAGACATGGTACAAGAACAAGAGATCAACGCCTACGGACTCCTTCAAGTCCTTGCGCCAACAAAGCCCGCTTACGTTAGGAGTAGACGGAACTATTCGGTTGTCACCTTTGTGACCGGAACCAAAATTTTGAATCTGCAGGTATCATTGCCAGACAAAAACATGAAGAAGAGGTTTCTCTTATTTTTCGTTGTTTTATTTGATTAAACTTTAGACAAAATGGTTGCAACGCTCAACGGTCTCTCTCTTTGACACCCGGCCGTCACGATCCACTATTAGCCCTCTCTGAGAATGATTTAGAGATAAAGTAGGATCTTCCTCCCCAAATATTCTTACAGTAAAAGTTTCTTATCCTTCAATTGTTATGAACAGGGAATCTCGTTCAAGCCAGCCACTCTGCCGACGGACTTGTTATCTTCTTGACTCTGTCGCCTCTTCGGCTCTGGCTACAACTGTTGCTCGCTCCTATTTTCATTTCAAAATCCCGACCCTTTCAGGAAGTTCTCCCTGCCCACGATATCTCTCAGGTTTTGCAACTTTCTCTGCTAACACCTTCAGCACATCCAAGGAGTAGATCATCGTTAGAAGAACAAGATGAAAGAAGTCTTTAAATACAAAGCTATTGTCTCTGCGCGTTAAGGTTATTCGATGACTAGACTTGAGGTAGCATGCTAATACGTCGCTGGTTGTAGTGCTCTGGTTGTTGCGAAGTCTCACCGTAATGTGTATCGCCTTCCCGATACGGATAAGAATCCAAAGGGGTGTTTGGTTGCCCAGAACCTACATGGTGGAATGGTTGCACATCATATCCTTCCATAGGAGGAGCTGTTTGATAACGTGGTGGTTCCAAATCTATTTCAGCTGGACCATGAATTGGTAGTGTCTTCTGTTCAGGCGCATTTTCCTCCGTGTGCGCTCTCTCCCTGGACAAGTACACTGCGTCTGGAAATGGATACACCCATACTTCTGTATGGCCACGGCTGTGGGCCAACGAAGCCACGACCATCACTGTTGCGAGCCAAAGGAGGACTGTAGACGAAGTTTTATCACACGTCGACCACTACCAAATTCCTGAAGCTATACGTACGTATAATGAATAATAACCAAGAAAGAGCTTCTAATGATGACTTCTGTTGACACAGAGATTGGAGATCGTCTATAAGCAGACAGTGGGTGAGCCGATCGGTCTGACGTTTATAGTAATCTAGAAGGTACCGTCTATGTCCGAGCAGCTCCCATCAAAGGTCCTCGACGTCGATATTTTTCCAGCAGTGACTACCCAGAGAATCATAAGAACAGCTATAAGTCACCCTGTCAACTCTCCATCGCTATCCTATTTAGTCCGGTCTATTACTCACAGACCCATCCAATCTCCAGAAGAACCATGGAGGCTTTGGACCTGAGGCGGCGAAGGCTCATCACTAGGCTGTAAGGAAGAATACGGTAAGATATCGAGGACTGACTAGTGTCTAGAGAAAGGAGCTCTTACATTGGGATAACAGTGACAATTGTCTAAGGCAAATATACCATTATTTCATCTATCGAACGGATAGGTCTAATACTCACTAATGTGGCTATTGCTACAGCTATGCCTGCGAACTGAAGATGATGGCGAAGATGGCTATGGTCATCGTCCCCGTCATCGTCATCGTCATCGTCATCCCAATCATTGTCGTTGTCGGATCCGTTGTTTAGCTGAACAGAAAGGACAAGAAAATTTATTCCCAGTCCCATTATGATAACACTGCATAATAACACTAGGACTGGTTCGCTCATTGGTTAGAACTTCCTCGGAACGCGGAACTTGGAGGCACGCACGTAGGATTATAGAGCGCAATGAACTTAGTACTTTCATTGTCTTTAGAAGTGTTGTCGAAAGCCTCAGAGTGAGGGGGGAAATTGTACGTCTGCAGATCCTTCTTCACGCTACATTTAAGTTAGGCCATTCCACGGCATGCCGTTTTAACCCGCTCTCACCATAAAATTAGCCTCGTAGGGGTCTGCTGTTCTTCCCCTTCCATCTTCTCGTACAGCCTCGAGTGTTTTGATGCATGCATATCGTCTGTGAATAATAATAGCTGCGGCGCAAATACAGAGTGTCTATTGTTAACTGTGCATTTTTATGTTGCGGTTTGGCGTAAATCGGCGCCTGCGTCAGCGGAAGACCGCGTTTGAAATTATTGATGTCGCAAATCTCCGAACTGCTGTATGCATGAATGAGTGAGACAATATTTCCGGGGTAGCGGCTACAGGGAAATGCGAATAAGGATGGGTGGGAGGCACACTGAAGTTACGGACTTGTCAGACGGAAAGCTTAGGGTGAGCGTGGCCTTCAAAGTCAACGGTAACAAACTTCGGCCTCAAACATTCCCGAAAGTAATCTCACTCGTATATAGACTTGTCAGACGGAAAGCTTAGGGTGAGCATGACCTTCAAAGTCAACGGTAAGAAGCTTCGGCCTCAACCATTCCCGGAAGGAATCCCACTCGTATATCGGAGACGGAGACTGAGCATTCATAAAAGTTTAAAAATATACCTAGTTTACTTTCACCATCTCTTGAAATTCTTCCCCTGCATCTGAGGGAAATCGTACCCCATGAAAGAGGACATCCCAGACTAGATGGAAAATTCTTTAGTAATATTATTCAATACGAAAACCAAGTACTTACGTCAGTATCCGCAGCAACTCCGTAGCCGCCAAAGTGAAGGTTCTTCAACTCAGTTGAATTGTTAATAACTAGATAGTAGGGTCAATTCCGGCCCACCCCTTGCTTGCGGGAGTCCTTCTCGGATTGAGAATACAGACTGAGAGTGTCCAAGGCAATCTCTCTTCGAGTCTCACACAATATACAGGACCGAATCATTTCTTTCGTGACCAGTATGCATGAATTCAGCTTCAGGAAAAGGATATTTATCCAGCGGTTTTTTTATGAATGGAAATGGGCTAGGATAAAATATTATATTATAATATAGGAATTCCTCTTTGTAATTGTTTCACATGTCCGCCTGAGGCAACAATCCCGCGGCTGCTATTCTGACGCTCATTCGGGGGCTCAGAATTCTTTCTCTGAGGCAAGTGAAATTGGAAGAATATAGATTTGACATCTTTCATCTGAATTATCCTATAAGTTTGAGTAGACCTGTTCAGGGAAGCAGTGAGAGGGATAAGTTGAAGATCAAATTCAAACCAAGCAAGTCAAAGATGAACTATATTACTGAGCGATGTGAAGATATATCAATCGTTGGACGCAAGTTTTGGATCTATGTGAGAAATCCCCAGCACTCAAGGTGGAAAGAATAGATCCGGGTCTGGACGACGTCCCTCTAATACAGATTTTGAGAGCAGACATAATATAAAGGAAGGTAGTAACGCAGGTAGTTATTCAAATGGAAGCTCTGGAGAATCAGATTCGGGACAAGGAGCCAACAACTCGAAGAGTACGCCTGCAGGTGGTGGTAGTTCCAAAACTCAGCGTCACACTCTATCTCCAGAGGACAAATCATGTGAGAGTGAAGCCAATTTCCAAGATGTAGTAAGGATTGTCTTCAAATTTTCTCCTCTATGTGTTCACAATATAACGCATAATGGCGTGCCATTGGGAAATCATCGTCACGTACATTTTTGTGGTGTATCATCAATAAGATTTGTCTTTCCTTCATCGAAGGAGCATCTTATTATTATACAGCTATATGATGTCGATTATGCAATAGTCTCTACTTTGGAATTTATCAAAATATTGTTGGTCAGTACAATTGCCATTGGATATAAAGACACTAATCGACCAACCTGAAATTTAAATGGCCGAGAATTCTGGGTTTGAGAACCCTTTGGCCTTTTAATAGGTGAACCCCGAATCAAAATTCTGACTTCTACCGAGGATGTAAAATGTGAGAAAATCTTTGCTCTCGTACTTCTCCTGACATTGTTTTAGTCGCCACATTCCATCCTTGTGCATTTGAAACAACTTGCTCTTATGACGAATACTCTTCCGAATCGGACGCCGCTGAAAAAGAAGAAGGGGAGGACAATAGCCTCCATAGCGATCAACTCACCTCGCCCTCGTCCTCTTTTTCTTCCACGAAGCAAGTCTCCTCTACAGATACGTCCATAGCATTTCCTTTTCCCCAAATATCCATGAGGATTCTTGCCAGGAAGGTGGAGACGAACTTGAAGGAGATGAAGAAATTCTAACCATGCTTGGTGAGGCTCAACTTGCTGAATCGCTTGTGAATTGCAAATTTAATTCTGATATAAAACTCTGCTCTCGAAGGTATCATTCCTTAAGCTTTTTTACTACCATTATATCCAAATTGTTATCGACTACTTCACTATTTAACGAACTGGCGTGTAGGTGGCTACTATTGTGTAGTCCACAGACTCATTGTATTTCATTACTGGCAAATTTAATTCTGATCAAATGATCGACGCCTGGCGTCAACTGAGGCTTGGTTTATCTCTTTCTCCTTATTTGCATCGCGTTGTCGAAGACTACCTATATCCCAATCTCAACCTTCGCCTGGACATCGCCTCTTCAACCTGGTGACTGGGCGCCCCGCATTCCTTTTCATAAACTCATAAACTGGAGTAATATAAAGACAGATGCGTAATAACACAGCCATTATATCAGATAAAAGTGTGCTTTTGGGCGCATTTTGACGGAAACACTGGTCGTGGTGAACGAACGTGACAAAATCTTGAGGGCGGGGAGGCAGCATCGACGCAACGATCGCCAGCAGCCGAGAGTGGTCGCACCATGTTGATGTACAGTCACGGTTTCGCTCTGATAAAAGTGCCAAAGTGATTCTCACATATATCCCTAGACATATGTGCAAAACGAACGTCTGAGCTGCTTTTGCAAATACTAGTTTTTCTTAGAAATACTCAAGAACTCACAACTATTTTCCAAATACTCCAAAAATACTCCAGAAATGGACCGTTGTCGCAAAAATCCGTTTTACCCGACGCCCTGAAGGTCCTGATTCAGCCTTATCAGGATTTTTCCTTCTCTGTCAGATTTCATAGACAGCGTTTTTAGCATATAAACACTCTTTGTCCATATCAGACCAGATCCGGAAATTTGGATTTTTGCGACACCCCTATTGCCTGTCCATGTTTATTACGTGTCGAGTTATTGGGAAATGAAAGTAAAATGAACGAAGGAACTATTTGCATCATTTGCAACTCCGACCACTTCACATATAACTTCCTTCCTTTCCAATTAGTATTAGATATCCCAGTCATGTCTACACCTCGAAAACAACCTCAGCCACCATCCATACCACCAACCGGAGCTAGAACAACATCTACACGAGGTGCCAGCTCGATACCCACTGCACGCATGACTTCAAGGCCGACACCTTCTACCTCTGCGGCATCCCCAGTTGCCAGACCCCGAACGATATCCTCTCGAGGTGCTGCGCCTTCTAGTCCGATCAGCACGCGAACTCGAACTACGTCGGCTCGAGGGGCCGCACCATCTTCCTCAGGTCTCGCGCCTCCAAAGTCTCCTGCACGGACCAGATCGCCTGCACCATCGAAGACACGTCCGCCTTCACCACCCAAGGAGTCGAAAGGACCTGCATTGAGTATTCGAGAAGTTATCGCATTGAAACGCGCCGAGGCAAAAAAGGCGCAACTTGCATCCAAGACTTTGAGACATGAACCTTCTGTCAACGAGATACCAGGAGCTAGGTCTCCCGGAGAGGTTGACGAAGTAGAACTAAGTAGATGGAGCATACGTGATAGTATTGAGCGTGCAAGGTCCTCAGGTGTGCGAATTAGATTCGTGTTCTCGAGCTTTCACTGACGTCGCGTCGTACAGGGAGCCTTAACCTCGCATCCAGAGATCTATCGTCGATACCCTCAGCCTTGTTTGATCTCCATTTGGGAATAACACCGGAGCCATTAAAACTTGCTCCAAAGGAAACCAAGGAGGAGCTTCTCGCTGGAAAGACGCTAAAGGAACGCGTGCAGACTGCGTGGTTCGAAGCAGTGGATCTTACTATCTTGAAACTGCGAGACAACGTCATTGTCGAGATTCAGCCGGAAATATCCATGTTCGGATCGTTAAAGACCCTTGATGTAGGCCTTATCTACTATAATTCTCTCCTGGGTTCTTATATGCATCTACAGCTCCGTAACAATCGTCTGACAGTCATCCCAGATGCGATAGCAGAACTCATGAATCTGGTTACCCTTGATCTTTCATGCAACCAACTGACCACTCTTCCCTTGGACATCGCGACTCTCCCCATGTTGACCACGCTTGACGTTTCCTCAAATCAACTCACAGCTTTACCATTGAGTGTTTCATCCCCACCACCTTCGTCTTCCGCGTTTAAACCGACCTCTATATTCGCTCCTGCAACTATCGACCGTGCTACTGAGCCACTTCCCAACCTTAAGTATCTCTTAGCATCCAATAATAAACTTGAGGCCAGCAATATTCCGACCGATGATTTACCCTTACATCTTATCAAGGTTGATCTTGGGGGTAATCCTTTAGGAAATGCTGAGGCCTTGGTCGGTGGTCTCTCTCGATTGACCAAACTGAAGCAGCTACTCCTCAACAACGCAGCCGTAGGAGATGAATCATTCGCTTCAGTGGAGGGCTTCAAAACTCTAGAGCATTTAGATGTTGGAAAAACAAAGGTCACGGAAGTTGTTCGAAACGTATTCCAAGGACGACCCGTATCATTCGAAGGAGAGGATATCCCTGGAGGTGTCAAGATTGTACTGGGCAATTACATCCAGAAAGAAAAGTGGGAGATCGAGGCAGAAAGACGAGCTCGTCGGGGTAGACCAGTGGTTGATCCTATTAAGGGGGATTGGGGGGTTGGGGCGGAAAGTCGAACCCGCCAGCCTCAGCCTCAAGCCCAGCCTATCAAAGAGGACTGGGAGATCGAAGCAGAAATGGGACTATTGACTGAAGCTGGGAGAAGGCGAGCCCGTACTGCTGCTGCTCAGGTCGCTCCTACCACGCCACCTGCAGATACTCCCTCAACACCACCCAAGTCTCCAGCGACAGTTGGCGGAAGTACAGGGCAATCTCTGGCGCAATACTACAATGTACGTTCTTTGACATTGACCCTCCCTCGGTCATTGCCTCCTGCACATTCTCGGACCCGTTCTCTCGCTCCGACTGTTAGCGACGGTTCTGATCCTACAGTCCCAGCAGCGACCCTACCCCTTCCAATCATTGTTTCGCAGTCCTTTTCACATACACTGCGATGTCTAGTCCTCTCAAACCGTCGGTTCGACCCCTCTTTCGTACTTCCAATGGATTTTATAGAGTCGGAACCTCTTTTGCCAGCACTTGAAGAGCTCTCGCTCGATAACTGTGGACTGGGAGACATCGTCCCCATTTCTCTAGACAGTTTTTCGGCTTCATCTCGAAGGGATCCTATCTTCAATATATTGGCCAGCATATTCCCTTCATTGAACACCTTGGAGTTAAGCGATAACAAGTTGACGAATATGTCGGGAATTCGGGCCCTTCTCATACCTGACCCAGCGCGTAAAACGAAAGGCCTCAAGGCACTTCGAATTCGCGGGAACAAGTTAACTGACCTGATGGGTCTCGAAGTCGTTGCACAGGTGTTGCAGAGTGAAGGAAAGGTAGAGTCGTGGCGTCTGGAAGAGCTGGACTTGAGGGACAACGAGATTGCACGGCTTCCGCCAATGCTTGGATACCTTCCTGTCGATGTATTGCTGGTGGAGGGTAACGTTTTCCGCGTCCCTGCTCGTCGTGTCTGGGAAAGAGATGGTATTTCAATTCCCCTACTTCTAGACATTCGGATACTAATTCACCATCTAGGAACGAAAGGACTGCTGAATTGGTTGAAGGAACGTGTGGAATAAATACCCGCTTCGCTATTATACCGATATTATGAATTTAATACATGGTAATCGACATGTATGAGGTTAACTGATATTTCTAGAGTTGCCTTGCCTATCACTCCCAATAATAAATACCCGCATGTTTATGGTTCCTTCTTTCGTTGCGCATGTTCAGCGAGAATTGCTTCTTCCCGTTCCTGCTTAAGCTCATCGACTTCTTCTTGCAGTTTCTCAATCTCATCATCTGAACTGGCACCGGTATCCATGGACTGCTCATTCCACATGGCTGCGTAGAGACCTCCTGCTCGCAGTAGTTCTTCGTGAGTGCCTTGTTCTTCAACAGCGCCATCTTTCAACACGATGATCATATCTGAGATATTCGGTGAGTAAATGCTTGGAACATATTCAAAGGTAACCCACCTGCTTCAACAACGGTCCGTAGCCTAGGTGGCAGAAGTACGTTCATAGCTAAGTTTGGCAAGGTGAAGGATCACATACCGATGGGCAATGAAAATACTCGTTCTCTGCTTGTCAAGCAATGTCGAGTTAATTTCCTGCATCAGCTCTCCTTCTGTCTTCGCATCCAGCGCAGAGGTCTAGGCGGCATCAGTAAATGGCATTGAGGTACGTGGAGAATAACATACCGCCTCATCGAAGAACAGGATTGGAGGGTCCTTCAGCAATACCCTGGCTACAGCCAGCCGTTGCTTTTCACCACCGGATATCATCAAACCTCTCTCACCAACAGTTGTCTTGTACCCGTCAGGAAGACGCCGAACGGTATCATGGACTCTTGCTTTCCGTGCAGCTTCCCATACTTCGTCGTCCGATGCATCGATCCTTCCATACCGAATATTATGCATAACATCAGCATGGAAGAGCGGTGTATCTTGGGGAACGACACCGATATTGCGTCGGAGACTTTCTAGGGTGACTTTGGTGACATCTTGACCGTCGATTAGGATGCGACCGGATCCAGGATCGTAGAAACGGAAGAGAAGTCTGAAGACGGTCGATTTCCCGCATCCTGAGGGCCCAACGATGGCAACTTTTTTTCCAGCGGGAACGGTGAAAGAAAGAGAGCGGAAAATGGGTCGCTCAGGGTGGTATCCAAAGGAAACATTTTCAAACTGAATACTTCCTCCACGGAGATTGAGTGGCTTCGCACTGGGTGCACTCTATGTTGATGACGATTGTCAGATGGATGAGGATGGACTGGACTGATACGGAATCCTCACAATAAGCGGTTTGTTCTGTGTTTGGAGACCAAAGAGAACCTCCATGTCCAACAAGCTTTGCCTCATTTCACGATATATCGTACCCAGGAAGTTAAGAGGCAATGAAAGTTGGAAAAGCAGCTGATTAGCCATGACAAGATCGCCAACCGTCATCGTTCCTAATCGTACTGGTCAGCGAGTGTTCAGAATAACAGAACAGAATGGGCTTACCGTTCACGATTCCTTGAGCGGCGAGGAACATTATGAGGGTCAGGCCAGTGGAGAAGATGATGTTCTGTCCCGAGTTCAAGAACGCTAAAGAGGTAGCAATCCTCAGTGATGATTCTTCATACGACTTGAGGTGACGATCGTATTGTGCAATTTCATATGGCTCATTGTTAAAATGCTAGAAAAACATCCCGGTTAACTTGTTACTCGGAGAAGATACGAATGTTTCCTGCTTTTACGGCCTCATAATTAATCAATGAATCAACAGCAACTGTCGCAGCTTTATTGTCAGCTTTGTTGGCGTCGCGTCGGAATTTCGTTCTATGTTAGAGTATGATAAATCGGTTGAAAGTAGATGATTAGAGATAACCTACCTCCAAGCAGTTGTTCTAACCGTAAACCAGGTATAAGCGGCCATCGTGCCAAGTACCACTGTTGCGAACTGTGCACCGAATTGGTACGTCTACTCGGCATATTAAGACAGGATAATATAGATATGAGGCAAATCAACACGAACAAGTATCCCGCAAACCATGGATATCTCGAAGGCTGTTGGGACGATACGGAAGATAATAGCCGATAGTAAGAACGTGATACCCCTGAGGAAAACTCAACACATGAAACTTCAGGTTTAGTTGAGGAAGCGTTACTTGGTGCCTCGGTCAATTGCACGCGTCAGTCCACCAGTTTGTCTTGAGAGGTGGAATTTGAGATCGAGGTGAAGAAGATGTTCAAAGGTTTCTCTAGCGACTCTACGGACGGCAGTCTGTCCGACACGTGCAAAGACTGCATTCAAAAGTTCCGTGGAGAGTGTTGCTCCTATTCGAGCAAGACCATCTACATGGCTTTAGTCAGATGAATATCTAAATCGAATGACATTATGGCTCACATCCGAGAATCAGTGACCCAGAAAGTACCCAAACAGTCGTCTCAGATGTAATGGGTACATTGAGTGCATCGATGATGTCCTTGAAAAGAAACGGAACTTGGACGTTCAGGACCTTTATAGAAAATCATAAGCTACCATCTATTTATCTAGTACTGTAACATACCTTTCCTGTGACAAGTAAAGCTAGTCCAAATATTACTCTTCCTCGGACACCCCAGTCGTTGGGCGGCCATATATGGACAAGCAATCGCTTAATGATGGCCAAATCTCTCTGCCTCTGTTCCTTGGGGGATATATCATGTTCGAACTTTGGGACTACTGGTGATGGTTCGGAAGATTTGGGTAAATCAGTAAATTTGGAAACTGGTGTCGATGATTCTGGAGTAGGAGGTTTCGATGATAGATGTTGGTAGAAACGTGAAATTGGTTGAACTCTGCCGAGAGGTAGCCCGTTCCGGGGGACAGCTGACCGCAAGACCGAATTGGTTTGTAGACCTTTTAAGGGAGAAGATGTTCTATAACATCGTACTGAGTGTTTTAATAAGTAGTCAACACATCGTGTTCTGATGAACGGAGTTAACATTGACTGTTCCGGTTTGAGGACCTGAAACAAATTTGCAAGTAATACTTAGCTACGGTTCGCATAAGGACCAATACAAAATACCTTTGAAAGTTTTTCAAGGCTCCGTCTAGGAGCGAGCACTGTCAAAATATTATAGACGTGGAATGGACGACCGTCGAATCGATTACATACGCGGATAACGTGATTACTTTGGCGGATGATATCTTATCTGATAAGGAACAATTTAATCTTATCGATATTTCGGGGAAGTTCTTTTTACCGAGCATTCTATCTAACAGATATCCGAAAGCACAGTCAAAATAAAGCTGAAGAGATATAGATTAACTTCAATTCCTCATGTAATAATTTGGCTCAAATAATCTTCGACATGAAATTGGGAGATGGCGTAATGATAGGCCGATTTGAGCCATAAGGATCCTCCTATATCCTTATTTCCAAGACAATTCTAAACTTATTATATCATAGGTTTAGAACTTGAAACTTTTTGCTTTTGAAACAATCGGAATCTTACAGTCCATTGGGGTACAGCACAGTTGCAAGAGGTCTGATCCTGCCTCCATAATCATTTGATGAGCTTGTCCTAGGGTGCAGTAATAAACCCACCATTCGGTTTTTTTTTGCATATCATATGTCACTGTTCAAAAATCAGCGTGGATCATATCTATACAAGTCGTATGCGGAATGCTACATGAAATAGGAATAAATATTATAGTAATCTATATTAATATGCCAATAAGATAGTGTTAAAATTTTCTTCTATAATCCGAATCCAAAGGGTTAGGCTGCATTTGCCCGAGGTCTTCCGCCATCGAAATGCAATAGTTGAACGAGGCCGCATCTCTTCACTTCTTCGCCTTTCTCGCCGAAGTAGCGTTTTGATAGGAAACTCCAGTAAAGTGTCCCGGCCATCCAATCCTCTAAACCACGAATGTAATTGACAACGTTTTGGTTCGTTTCACCGTCCCACAATGGAACCTCGGCCTTTGCTTGAAGAAAATTCTGCACTCTCTGCCCAGAGAGCTCTGCTATGTGATCGATTGCACCTTGCAGGTCTGTTTTGTGGTTCTTCATGATGATTGTGACTAGGTTATAGGTGTCCCCACGAGCCTGTTCAACATTGTAGGAGAATAGATCCTAGCCAAAAAGTATTAACAGTGGTTCTTGGTATTGGGCCGAGCTGGGTATTCGACTCACATTGGTCAAAGCAATATAATCATTCGCACAATCTGAAAGTGTCTGGATAATAGGATTCTCTAAGACAGCTGAAGAGAGGTCGATTCCAAGGGCATATTCCATTAGGTCGAAGCATGGACGACAACCGCTATTATCACGACGTAAGACGAGATAGTCGTCCGTACGAGGTAGTGAACCATCCTCGCGGGATTTGGCTTCACTCTTGACGGCTTTAAAGAAATGATCCATGTGTTTCCGAAAACGGGCTTGAACGCCTGGACCAGCTTGTTGGATACAACGACCCCAGAAGCTGTTCATGTATGTGAATAATAATGTTAAAGTGCTTAAAGAATGGATACATACTTTCTGCAGAGCTTGCTGGCCGCACTTTCTGTTGAGGGAAGCACTGTACCATCAGGAAGATGTTCCCTGTATACCAAAGGTGAATCGAATGCGTTCATTATAACTGCTGCAAAACTTTTTGTGTCCCCAAGAGAAAGAGGGTCCGATAGATCGTCCAAGTGGAAGAGAATATTCATGAAATCACAGATGATACGAAGACGTTCGTCGTCGGTATATGGGTAGCAATACCCCGTCAGGATGCCCGCTTTGAGGCCATAAAGATTGCGGAGTTGTGTTTCGCTGAGGCGGCCATAAATTGCCTTGAACCATTCGTCAGAGTCAGCGGCGATGGCATCTCCGTTTGGTGGATAGGAGAGGGTAAAGGGTAAGGAAAACTGAGGAAGTTGGAAACTGTGAGGGAGAGCGATAGGCATGTGGGTGAGAATGCTTCTGGAAATGAAAAACAGCTAAAACGGTCGTTGAAGGGGGTAAATCCGCCGCTTGGGGTGGCCTTTTATGCCATATCCACCAAGGTTTGGCATTGAATCTGCACTATTACCTGGGGTCTACAACCTATTCAGAGACAAGGGTTGCCCAAGGGAAAGGATTATGTTGAATATGTATAGCGCTTGGTTCACCGGAGCTTCAAGTTCGTCCTCGGAACTAAACCAATATACTTATGGGTCCGACTACATCTGAATCCGGATCTTGGACAGGAAGGAGTAGCCAAAAACTTCCCGAGGGATCGCTATCCTGGAAGAGCATAAAGGATAGTAAAAGAATGGCGAACGCTGCCCGACCTATCAAGTAACAAAAGGTTCACAATCGCTGTCCATAATTGCTCCAAGTCAATCTAGGTATCGAGCAATCAATCGCAAAACAAAAGAGGAGGAAGAGAATAACGTGAAGATGCTCCTTGAATACTTGTGAGGAAAAACGTTATTTGTTTCCCTTGAGGAAGAAAGCTTCGGGGGATTCAGAAGTTCGGACACTGTGGCAGAGGCTGTGTCGCGTTGAATGAATGAATCTTGCCAGATCAGGCCACTTACCGACATACGGGGTATACTGCATCCTTAAATGATGGAATCAGTTTGAACCTAAGGGCTATGGTTAGAAACAGCTGAACGATATGAATGTTCCCTGGTCTTGGTTTGGGAGAGCTGTACTTTACAAGGTTATCAGATTGTCGATCGTGAGGAGAAGGAAGAATTTTCATGTTAAATATCGGTATTTCCTTGCATAGAATAGTTTAAAAATCCGAAAATAAACGTTACTCTGGTTAACACCCGAAGAATATGCACCTTTACGCTAAGAGGCACGATAAAAAAATTATCAATTTGTGTCATGAAGCTCATTGGGCTGAACACCCTCAATTATACAAGTCACCGTTTGGAACTGCGATGGCTGACATGTTACGAAGACGAGTGGAGCTTTGAATTGTGCCATACTAGGTTTGAGAATAAGTAGAAGTCGGAGGACAAACTTTGTTCTTCCACTAAGCGCCCATTGTCCAAATCTTAGACGCTGGCAGGCTACGAAAATATTCATTACACAACACAGATTATATCTAGGGACATATACAAGGCAATACAGACATACTCCTTGAAGATAAACTATGACAATCGCATAGGTATTTCTGTCGACCCTTGATGTCAAGGAAGGAGAACAGACCCAAACCTTCCATAAAGCCTGACGCCGTATGCACAACTGAGAATTAGACGTCAGACCTTGGACTCTTCTCTGAGATGTAAGCCAATATTGCATAAGCCTTCCCTTTAATTAAAACCAAATGGACACCGAGAAACTGGTATCTTCACTCCGCATGGCGTGCCACCACCCCGGTGGTATATACAACATATCGCCCGGTTCAAGGGTCGAACAAAAGGATTGAGGTCGAACAACAGTCTTGAATAAAGGGAATTCCTTCTCTTGTGAAGGATTGAAAACATCAACGAGAGAGGTATTGCTCAGCGAGGGGGTGCTACGCCTCAACGGGGCGGAGTCGGAGTGCCGATCGTGATTTTCGGATTCCAACCGGGTGGTATGCGGCGCTGCAGGGTCCGAGAAAGGGTACATCTCCTCTCGAAAAGGTGGCGCTAACCATACGGTCTTACGTCCTACTACCTGGCCTATTAACAGTAAGAAATACGGCTATGAAAGGGGTTGCTTTCCGACCATCGACGCACCATAGCAATTAAAATAAGGATCCTAACAAGTTTCGATATCACTGCTCCGCATAAAATGATTCTGAAAATGGCATGGTACACGTACAGTATGAGCCGGAGAAACTGTTCCGGCGGGGCCTAACCAGGCATTGATAACCAATTGCTCTTCGTTCCCTGGAGGTTTATAGTCTGGAAACGAGGAGGGTGGATGAGGGGAAGAATAAGCATAATCAGGGATAACGATGTCGGAACGCAGTTTGGGAAATTGGGTGAGAAGATTATGCTGTGCCAGATATAAAGGTGAGTCGGCATCTGTAATAGTTGAAATGTCATCACTTTTCGAGTGTAGAATACCGATTCCACGAAGAAACATCTCCCAAGGCATCATTTTCTGAGTCCATTCGCTTTCTCGATAATCTTTGCCAATCTCTATAGGAACGATGCGTCCCCGTCCTGCGACGCGAAGAAGATATGAAGAAGATCCCCAGTAGTTATATGTTAACGCGGGCCAATCGCTCAGAAACCCACGGAGCATGAAGGGACATTCCAGTTTCCCCAGAAATGAAGTTATTGAAGGAGGCGATATACTACGAACCTCCTGCGAAGCTAAGCCCTGAACTTGGGGAAGCGCCACAGTCCTCCGCAATTCATGGCTTTCAGCGATATGGCCGCCGTTCGTGGCAATGGGCAGGTAGATGGTTTGGATCCGATTTATGGTCTCTAGAATAAGATCAAGCCGGCCATTGCCAGGTGCACCTGCAATTACGATGGCCATGTCGAGACGCACGACGGAATCCTCCCATTCTTTCTCGCTCTTGACGCGATGCGGGTGCCGAAGTTCCAATAAGGCGTGTATGAGACGTGAGTCGGAGTAGATTATCCTAGTATATACGGAAACGGGTTGATGTTCAGCCGAATAAGCTTGGATTTCCTTGTCGGAATGTTGCTCCAACTGTTCCAAAACGACACAAGCTTCTCCTAGCGACATATTTGGGCCTGAAGCAACAAAGAGGTCACAGAATGCTTCGTGGACAGATTGTGGGAGTTCTGTTCGGTCAAATCAGACAATGAACATTGAGAATACCTCAAATTCTCAATCACCAGATGTAGAAGTATCCACCCGGTCCGCAAGCTGGCTGTGGAGTTGACTGAGAGTCGTCTCAGCCCAAGGAACTGTCCTGTCCAAAGTCATTTAGCCTAGAGCTAAAAAAAAACTGTTTATTAAATTATTGAAATAAAATAAATAAATCGCGATACTGCTCAACACCTGCTGAATGCCTGAAAAGAGCCTGAAAATTCAAGAGAAAGCCCATCAAGTCTCGCTTCTGGTAAGCGTATGGGAGAATGATATCAAGTGACTTACCGCGGGGCGAATTGGAGTAAAGAATGAGTAATTAAAGATGGAAGGCGAAGCTACGGAGAGCTAAGTTGGAAAAGGAAGATGTTTTTTCAAAGGGAAGGCGCGCCTCAATAACTTCTCAATCTCCAAATATGGCGGCCACAGACGAAATGAATTGGCGGACTTTAGAATTCATACTCCGGTGGCTTCAAGATCATCCTGTTGTGTTCTTCCTAGTCTTATACCTTTAGAACTCTTTTGAAAGCGGTGAGTTTTGCTTTTTTCGAGTAGCTTCTTTTTAATGCAGAATGCAATGTGTTTCTAAATATTATATTATCCAGATTCAAACAAGGGTAGCCTTTTAGATTTTCCCACGTTTTGTCTAGATAACTACCTTGTTGTTATTCTGGCGAAAAGAGTAATAACGACACAAGAAATTTCGATATTTGCCATTGAAACACCGCCTTTTCCGCCGCGAACAGAAGTGCCCCCGGAGATTAAATATGGAATATATTGTCCACGCCCCCTGAAATCCTTCGATCCCGTGCTTCGGAAACATCCTTGCTTGAGACGAAAGAAGGGTCTTTGCAAATACATCTGCTAAGAAGTCATTGGACTCGTACCATCGGCCAGGAACTGTTTCACAGGTTCACTGCAACTATTGGCCGAATTCTATCAATGCTATTTCGGCCTAATCTCTTGTATCCTGACTTTTCTGCCCTCTGCCGCATGGTCGCTTGTTTCTCTTGAGCCGACTCGGAGACCTCAAAGGATTCCCTCGTTATGTTTGGTCTCTTCAGATCTGAGTTGCCTCTTATGAAGAAAACGGATTTGGCCCTTTCCTGTGTGGCAACAAGGAATTAACGAATATTCCTATACGGAGATCCAATTTGAAGAGAACAAGCACTTTTAAGCCTTGCTTCCAACCTCGAAGATCGACTTCCCAAGTATTCTTTACTGTCCCTGCAGCGTCACGAGGAAGGAAGGAGAGAAGAATGATGTAGATGTGGGGCAATCTGGGTAAGTTACAAGAATCCGGGGTGAAAACTGGGAGAATCTTCCGATGTGAAGGCATTATACGATAGCAAGCTCATTATTGATGAACGTGGCGTGGTAAGGACCTCCTTCACTTGTCTTTCAGGCTGAGATTGCTGGCGTTCAACCTTTTGATTGACAGGAATCCAGGCTATCATAATAGAAGGTCTATTCATATGTAAGTCGATATCCACTGGCTGGGAGATTATCAAAGAGAAGAATAAGATTCTGTCTATGAGAGTTTTCATGCATCCCTCTCTGAGAGCCGAGTGAATAATCTGGAATGAAAGATTATCCTATTTCTTTCTCTCCCGATCATACATGGAATCAACCCTCGTGCCCTGCCTTTCGCTACTAAAGTCTCTCAGCTGCGCAAAAAGCCCGTGTCTAGTGCTCCGAGCAATCATAATTGGTCTCTCGTGACTCGGTTTCTTAAACCTCCAATACATCGATCTTGGGAGAGCCTGTCTCATGCTACATCGGAATTGGCATTTCTGGATATCCGCTTGTCCAGAAGCTAGATGCAATCCCAGGGGAAGCTCGGTGATACCACTCTTGGGCGCAACAAGCTATACTTCCAATGGCTCAAACAAGGCCCGTGCATTCTCTGCCGCGAATAAAAGCCACAGAGAGCATTTCTCCCTCTCAGGCACTTATCTCTCAGTGCTTTTTTACACCTTCTTGTATCCCAAACTTTGGTCAATATGGTCCAACCCAAGGAAGTCGATGTGATTGTTGCTGGGTATATGTCATCTTACACACATCAAAGCGTAGTGAACTAACCGGTTTGTTGTGACATTTAGTGGTGGTCCAGCTGGTTAGTACCCCCGCACCATATGAAATGCTGAACGCCTTGCTAAACTTTTCTAGGTTGTGTCGCTGCTGGGCGTCTGGCGTATGCTGACCCGAACCTGCAAGTTATGCTTATTGAAGGTAACTCTATATTGACATCGTATTTATATTTTACTCAACCTGTCTTTCAGGGGGAGCCAATAACAAGGATGATCCATGGGTTTACCGCCCTGGTATCTATGTCAAGAATATGCAACGTGATGGAATGTACGTAGTATACCACCGGATTTGGTCGCTTTTTAACCTTGAAATGGGATCTCTTAGAAATGAAAAGGCTACCTTCTATACGGATACCATGGCTTCTTCACATCTTCGTGGCAGGAAATCTATTGTACCGTGAGTCCTTCGTTCTATACCATATTCCTGTGTTAATACACGCCATTTAGCTGCGCAAATATTCTTGGTATGTTATATGCAGCATTTAAATGTCTTTTTTTTTTTGCTAATCTGTCCCGGATATTAGGCGGTGGTAGCAGGTTCGTAGCCTTAATTCGTCGATCTTACATATTCCTCATATGCGTAATGCAGTATCAACTTCCAAATGTATACCAGGGCAAGTGCCTCCGATTGGGATGATTTCAAGATGCCCGGATGGACCGCCAAAGGTAGATTTGATTTCATTCAAATGCTACATGGGCTCAAATATTTTTTAAAGATCTCCTTCCTCTTATGAAGAGAGTCGGTGGCTTTCTCAGACTTAGATGGTCTTATATCTTACCTCGACTATTTGAAATTATAGCTTGAGAATTACCAGAAGGCCACTAATAATAATACCCACGGTTACGATGGACCCATTGCCATTTCTAATGGTGGTGCAGTCACTGCTCTTGCCCAAGACTTCTTGAGAGCGTCGGATGCAATTGGGATCCCCTACAGCGGTATGTCATTCCGTTCTGCCATGTATGATTTTATCCAAAACGCAGTCAAGATGATATCCAGGGTGAGATATCTATTTCTATCTTTCTCTATGTGTGATCAGAGCTCGTAATTAGACCTCGACACCGCCCATGGATCCGAAATTTGGGCGAAGTATATCAACAGGCATACTGGTAGACGTAGTGATGCTGCCACTGGTCAGTCCATTTCGTTTACTTTGTATTTTCACGCAGCCGATATATTGTCTGTCAGCCTACGTGCACAGCGTCATGGACACCCAGACCAACCTTCACCTCCGCTGCAATGCGCGCGTCTCTCGTGTGATCTTTGAGGGAACCAAGGCCGTTGGTGTCGCCTACGTCCCCGCGAGGAATCGTGGTCATGGTGGCCAGCTTATGGAGACCATTGTAAAGGTACGACACTAAAAATTGCGCTATCAACCAAGTATAAATAAACCACAATAAAGGCGCGCAAATGTGTTGTCCTGGCGTCGGGTACACTTGGTACACCTCAGGTAATGTTTTATCAATATATCTTCAGTGTTATCCTTCACTTTTTATTCCTTAGATCTTGGAACGCTCAGGTGTCGGCGATGGCAAGCTTCTGAAGGACTTAGGTATTAAGGTTTGTACTTACGTTTCTTCCGACGTCTTACTCTTGCCAACTGATCTATCACACAGGTCGTTTCAGATCTTCCCGGCGTTGGGTATGTCCCGTCGACTATCTCTTGAAAACTATTAATATCTGGCAGTGAACAATACCAGGATCACTACACTACCCTCTCCAGTCAGTTTTTCTCCACCCCAATTATTTCCTAGACAGAAGCTGAGATAATAACAATAGTCTACCGTGTTTCACAAGAGTCTTTCACTTTGGATGACTTCCTTCGAGGTGACAAGGCTACTCAAGACAGGGTAAGTATATCCATAATGCATCGGCGCGTATCTTGCTAATACCAACCATAACTTCAGCTCTTCGCTCAATGGGAAGCCACACCAGAGAAGGCAGCTCTGTCTTCCAATGCGATCGATGCTGGGTTTAAGGTGGAAACGCTATAATTGACTATAGGGACGTTTCTGATGTATATCATCTAGATTCGCCCCACAGAAGAGGAATTGAAGGAGATGGGCCCAGAATTCAACGAACTTTGGAAGACATACTTCAAGGATAAGCCTGATAAACCCGTCATGGTAAACTCATTTTTATTTTATTTTATTTGTTATAATGCTGATAAATTGTAGTTCGGTAGTATTGTGTCCGGAGCATATGCTGATCACAGTCTGTTGCCGCCGGTACGCGAAAAAAACCTATATCTGTCGATTTTTGAAACTAATTAGGGGATTTAGGGCAAATATATCACCATGTTCCAATATTTGGAATATCCGGCTAGTCGTGGAAGGATTCACATCACCTCCCCTGACCCATACAAGGCGCCCGTATTCGACAGTGGCTTCATGAACCACAAAGCCGACTTTGCGCCTATCCGCTGGAGCTACAAGGTGACTCGTGAAGTGGCCAGGCGTATGGATGGTAAGTAATTACAAGTCTCCAAACGCTCGCGTTTATTGACCTTGTGGAATTAGCTTATCGTGGTGAACTCGCTTCGCATCACCCACATTTCCATCCTGCATCTCGGCCGCTTGCACTGATATTGATATCAAGACTGCGAAGCAGATACTTCCCGACGGTTTCACTGTTGGAATTCATATGGGCACATGGCACCGTCCATCCGAACCTTATAACCCCGACAAAGTCCATGAGAATATTAAGTGAGTGGAATGCGGAATGTAAGGACGCTTTTTTTACATTAAACTGTACAGGTATACCAAGGAAGATGACAAAGCTATTGATGACTGGATTGCGGACCATGGTAAGTTCGTTGAACATGTCGCATTTAGGTGTACTGAAAATACCTTGGTGTAAACAGTTGAGACCACTTGGCATTCTTTGGGAACCTGTGCAATGAAGCCTCGCGCCGAGGGTGGTGTCCTAGACGCTCGCCTCAATGTCTATGGCACTTCGAACCTGAAGGTCGTGGACCTTTCTTTGTGCCCCGACAACTTGGGAACTGTAAGTTAATTATACTTCGACACGAAACATTCAGTTACTAATTCATTCTTGAAGAACACCTATTCATCTGCCCTCCTTTGTGGTGAGAAGGGTGCAGATCTCTTGGCTGAAGACCTCGGTGAGTAATATTCTTGATGTTTGGGGGAGGTTACCTTAAATAAATTTGTACGTATAGGTCTCAAGATCAAGACTCCCCATGCTCCTGTCCCTCATGCTCCGATCCCTATTGGCAAACCCGCTGCTGCTTTACCCCGTGCATTACCCCTTCGTGTGATGTGAAGGCGCTAACTTCGCTCACAACCAACTCCCTTTTTATGACAAAGTGTAATTGTATGACCTTATGCCTGTGTAACCAGAAACCATTTCATGAATTTAAGAAGGAAAGCGTTTCCCTTCATTATTAAGCAGTGGAACCAATTCAGTACAACACAAAACTCCACAGCATAACTATTTGATAGAAATATCGTTGGAGCAGAGACCTAACGCTGCTTTTTGGCTGGTCGATGACTATCGTTGGCCTCAAGGATCAATCCTTCAGATCCATTGCCTTCCATATCGTTATTGGTAGAAAGAGTCTCAAGCTTTATGGAAATACTGGATAAGAAAAATTCTCAGATCTATACAATGTCTCATACCTTTGTGAGAAGCTCGAGAGGCACAGGATTCTCAGAGTCCAATTCTATTGCTCTTCGTAAGTGGGATTTAGCCTTGTGTAAGTAATTCATATTAAGGGTGATGTCTGTTGAAAGGAATCCGTACAAGGAAATTTAGAAATCCGTAAGGAGAATCTCAAATTTCTGACTTACTTTCAAATTGAGACGCGGATGGACAAGTGAGAAATATACATAACAGTCCAGCATAAATATGGAGAGAAGGCACATCATTATATGGGAATGAAGGGAGATACCTGTGAAAACGGAGAGTGAGGTTAATAAGACGGACTTTGAAGGTGAGCTTACAAGTCCAGTTCGTCCAGAGCTTCCCTTTGCCTTCCAGCTTTGATAAGCCAAAGTATGAGTTCTCGTAATATGGGAACGCGCTAAATATTTTTCTCAGAAATGGCCTTCTCATTTGAGATCGGCGAACTTACGTCTTCGGTAGTTCGTACCATCATAACCCTTAGGAACTCAAGACGCCTGGGGTCATCGTGTCCAGCAACCTCGCCATCACTGGATGAGCTTGTTAACAGCACCCCGGTCTGCCATAGAGGTTTCCAATCAAATTCTGGACATCTAGCCAGAATACCCCAAGCTTTCCGAGCTCTTTTCCAGTCATGTTTATGGATGCACAGCTGGAGAAGGTCAACCAGACGACGAATATGGTATTTTCGTTCCGAATTAGGGGCCCTTGATCCCAGAGAGTCAAATAAAAATTCCTTCTCGGTAAATCTTCGTGGTCTTGACATGCAAATAATAGGTGACCTTGAAAGTCGAGAGAAAGTGAAACTCCGATTAGAGAAATGGACGTTACGCCCATACGCACCTACACCACCGGCTTGGCATCCACTTTATCATAGCTATTACTCCTATCTAAATTTTGGGCCAAAGATGCGTAGCTCATCAACTCATTCTACTCGAAGTACATCTCCTCTACTAGTTGAGCCGCAACATGGCAAAATACCTGTAACGCCCACCGTCTTACGCTCCATCTTCGCATCATCCCGAACACCTCTCGAGGAGCGATCCATATCACGCGTTGCATTCTTCAGGCGAGTACTTAGATATTTGTTATCGTTTTATACAAAATATATCAAAATGACACGGTTATTCTAATAATTTGCAATAGATTTGCAGGATTTCTCCTGAGCTGTTTGGGAATCAGTCTTGCGGCAGCTCGATGGCGTGGTATAAGGCTAGGGATTGTAGGAAAATGAGAAATTTCGACACAAAGAACATCCGCTGTCTGAACCCATAATCGTCTTATACCTCATTGTACCAATTTACGTGTTCATTTCAACCACTACAATTTGGCACTCTCTTTGGATATCAAATCTTGTACAAATGCTGCCACATTTTTGACAACATGTTCGGGGGCTTCCAACATTAACCAATGACCTTTTCCGAGTAACATCATAGATTTCAATGAAGGGACCAATTTTTCCATCCGCTTGACCTGTGTGGGTGAACAGGTTGCGTCTCGGTCTCCCCACAGGAATAGAACAGGGAGGGATGCTGGAAGGCGGTCTGGAAGTACTCCAGCTATGGAAGGGGCAGCTCAGTGGAACGTAATAGACGATCGAATAAGAGTGTCATTATTCACCTTCTTCGTCAAAGCGATGCTTGGTGGTCCTGTAATAATTCAGCGGCCCATTCATCCCACCAGCTCTGAAGTTCATTAAATAATAGTCGAATTCCTAATGCAACGTTAGTCATCTGTGATGTGTTGATATGTTAAAATTCACCGACCTTGCCACTCAGGAGTGAACCGGCTTCACTACCAACAGCGTTACTGGTCTCCGTCTGGGGAATTTCCCAGATTTTCTGGAGGAGAGAAGTACTCTGCTTTGGAACCTGATAACTCACAGAAATAAATTGTGGAAGCTGAAAACGTCGTTAATAAAATGCAATTCAGTATTAATTGGCTCTCAACTTACTATACCCTCAATTTCCTTGGTGGTCGATGGTGTGTCGAAATACAACTGGTAATCAAACCTTGGTTGCCGTTTGACAACTTCCTCGAGGGACAAATATTCCTTTGGAGTGGGCGTAAATGGAATGGAGAGGCTGAGAATAATTCTTTAATAAAGGGAAATTTCTAAGAGTTGGACACACAGCGTACCCTACAACTGCGCGCACTCGGTCAGGATGCCAGAGTGCAAACCTCCAGGTCGTTGCGCATCCCCAGTCATGCCCCAAAATTATCTGCATGAGTGGTATTAATATACCTTGAATATTTGTGTTTCTGGATCTACACACGACTTTTGGAATTCCTAGGAAATCCAGAAGACCAGCAAGATCTGCACTCAAAGCCTTTGTCGAATAATGGGCAGGATCATGCGGTTTGTCCTGATCAATGTATAACCACAAGGTTTAAGAAGTATGAGACAACTCAGCATACCGTTCCCCCATATCCAAGCATGTCCGGAACGACGACTCTCCATCCACATTTCTCTACCCATGGTGGAATGCAATATCTCCAGCCATACCTACGAGTTTGAGGGCCAGTGCACAATATGGAAGTCTAGTGAGTATTATTCAAGGTAGGGCAAGAACATAAGTTCATTACCAGATATCCGGAAATCCATGCACGCAAAGCAACGTAGGTGTGGAGCTGGGTGAATAATTCTTCGGTATTTGGTCAATGAAATGATATTTCCGTCCTGTCGACAATTGGGCAGTGCGGTGGTTGAACGAATCTGGGTCCAGGGGATCCATGTTAAGTTAAATATTAGATTTTCTTCTGGTATGTAATGAGGCTCAATGTAAGAGTGACAGTTTAGTGGTTGGAGTCTGACTGCCAAAAGGGTACATGGGAAGGTCATCAGCCGGTCACGTGGGGGTGAAAAGAAATG
>Ga0157379_10000474_pt1 | contig 32668 bp, 23 predicted proteins | sample S25metaG_FD_121802 | JGI IMG/M metagenome (GOLD analysis project Ga0157379, IMG submission 121802) | Switchgrass rhizosphere microbial communities from Kellogg Biological Station, Michigan, USA - S2-5 metaG | ecosystem: Host-associated > Plants > Roots > Rhizosphere > Soil | place: USA... | reverse complement strand
TCTCCTCTGTTCGCCCCATAACGTCGCCCGACGTGTTTGCACCATGCGCGCACCGCTGGCGTAGTGGCCTATTGCGCGGCCGGGCGCGAGGCCATATGACCAAAACGCTCCTGGTTTTTCCGCTTGCCCCTGAGACAATGGATGACGAACACAGCTAGCGGCCGACGTGTCTGTCTTGTCGGTGCGGGATACATCGCGAGCGTTCATGCCGAGGCGCTGCGTGCTCTGGGCATTCCCGTCGCCGCCATCGTTGACCCGAGCCAGGCGGCACGCGAGAAACTTGCCCGTGCATTCGGCGTCACCGACACCTATGCGTCGATAGATCGGGCCCTGGCCGCAGGCGGGTTCGAGCGCGCCCATCTGCTCGTACCGCCCGACATTCACGCTGCTGCAGCGCTGCCGCTCCTGCGCGCGAACAAGGCTTTGTTGGTGGAAAAACCGTTGGCCACCAGCGTCGCACAGTGCGACGAGTTGATCGCCGCCGCCGGACAGGAGGTGCCGCTCGGCGTCAACCAGAACTTTGTCCATCATCCGGCATTCGCGCGTCTGACCGACGCGGTCGCCAACTTTGCGCTCGGCAAACCGCGCTTTGTCGATGTCGTCTATCATGCGCCGCTGCGACAGCTCGCCTCGCGCCAGTTCGGCCATTGGATGTTCCGCGAGCCGCGCAACATCTTGCTGGAGCAGGCGGTGCATCCGCTGTCACAAATCGTCAAGCTCTGCGGCGATATCGCCGCGCTCGAAGCCATCGGCGGGGCCGCCATCGAAATCGCGCCGAACGCCAAGCTGGTGCCGTCCTTCACCGCGGCGCTGGCTGGGACGCTCGCGCCGGCAGCATTGCGCTTTGCCGTTGGCCAGGACTTTCCGTTTTGGCAAGTGTGTGTCCTTTGCGATGACGGCGCGCTGTTCGCAGACATCCTTGCCAACCGGTTCTGGAGCGTGAAGCGCACGCGGTGGATGGAGGCGGTCGACGGCTTTGTCTCTGGTCAGGCTTCGGCGTTCGACATCGCGCGCGCCAGCTGGCAGAACTTTTTGGCCTATGGCCTGTCGGCTGTGAAACTCCGCGGCCGTTCGGATTCCTTCTTTCAGTCGATGAGGCACAGCATCAGCGCCTTCCACAGATCGGTGGACGAGCGCCGGCCGCCGCCGCTCGACGGCAAGTTCGGCCGCGACCTGGTCGCGCTATGCGAGCGCATCGCGGCGCAGATCATGCCAAGCGTGCCGGCGGCAACACCAAAGAGCCGGCCGCCAACGACAAGCGGTTGCGACGTCGCAGTGCTCGGCGGCACCGGCTTTATCGGCACGTCCGTGGTGACGCGCCTGCGTGCCGCCGGGCTGACAGTTTCGGTGATGGCCCGCAATTTGACGAACCTGCCGCCCATTTTCCAGGACGCTGGCGTGCAACTCATCCGCGGCGACATCCGCAGCGCCACCGATGTGCGTCAGGCCATCGCCGGCGCGAAGCGCGTTGTCAATCTCGCCCATGGCGGCGGCGGTGGGAGCTTCGCAGAAATCCGCGATGCGATGGTCGGCGGCGCCGAAACCGTCGCCCAGGCTTGCGTACAAGACGGCAAAGTGCCGCTCATCTATATCGGATCGATCGCGGCGCTTTATCTCGGGCCGCAAGCAACAGCGGTCGTCGGCGCGACACGAAGCGATCCGCAAGCCGCACAGCGCGCCGAATATGCCCGCGCCAAGGCGCTGTGCGAGGAGCGCCTGCTGCAATTGCACCGCGATGCCGGTCTGGCGCTCTGCATCCTGCGTCCCGGATTGGTCGTGGGTGCCGGCACCTCGCCTTTTCATTCGGGTCTCGGCTTCTACAACAACGAGCAGCACTGCATCGGCTGGAACGGCGGGCGCAATCCGCTGCCCTTCGTGCTGGTCGACGACGTCGCCGGCGCAATCGTGGCCGCTTGCACGCGCCAGATCGCCGACGGCAGAAGCTACAATCTGGTCGGCGATGTTCGCCCCACCGCGCGCGACTATCTTGCAGAGCTGGCGCGAACGCTGCATCGGCCGCTGCGCTTTCATCCCAAGAGTCCGCAAGGCCTCTATCTCAATGAACTGGGCAAGTGGTGCGTCAAACGTCTCGGCGGCCGGCAGGTGGCACCGCCGTCGCTGCGTGACATCCGCTCGCGCGGCTTGATGGCCGAATTCGACTGCAGCGATGTCAAGCGCGATCTCGGCTGGCACCCGGTCGCAGACCAGGCGACCTTCTACCGCCAAGCGTTCGGGGCCCTGCTCGAGCCATGACCGGCGAAGCTCCACGGCGATTGCTGCTGAGCGCATTTTCGACGTTCGGAGTTGGCGGCCCGCAAATCCGTTTCGCCACTATCGCCAACAAGCTCGGTCGACGTTTTCGTCATGTCATCGTCGCCATGGACGATACGTTCGACTGCCGAAGCCGGTTGAGCGCAGATCTCGATGTGACGTTTCTTCCGGTGCACAATCGCAAGGGCGACACGCTCGGCAATCGCCGGCGCTTTCGCACCATCCTGCAGCAGCAGCGGCCGGACTGCCTGGTGACCTACAATTGGGGCACCGTCGAATGGGCGATGGCGAACTGGCCGCGGCTCGTGCGGCAGGTGCATGTCGAAGACGGCTTCGGTCCCGAGGAAGCGGCGCGCCAGTTGCCGCGCCGGGTCCTGACGCGCCGGCTGGTGCTGCGCGGCAGCACTGTCGTGGTGCCGTCGCGCCAGCTCGAGCGCATCGCGCTCAACATCTGGAAACTGAACCGCCGGACGCTGCAATACATTCCGAACGGTATCGACTGCGAGCGCTTTTCCAATCCGAATGTCGAGCCGCTACTTCAGCGCAACGGCTTGCCTGTCGTCGGCACCGTTGCCGCGCTGCGGCCGGAGAAAAACCTGATTCGCCTGCTCGACGCCTTCCGCATCGTGCGCGCTGAACGCCCGTGCCGGCTCGTAATTGCGGGTGACGGACAGGAAAGGGCGCGGCTCGAAGCCCATGCCGCCGCGGTCGGCCTGCAGGCGAGCGTCACCTTCACCGGTCATCGGCCGGACACTGAGCGCGTCTATGCCGGACTGGACGTTTTCGCCTTGTCATCCGACACCGAACAGATGCCGACAACCGTGCTCGAGGCCATGGCTGCCGGACTGCCGGTCGCTGCCACCAATGTCGGCGACGTCCAAGGCATGCTCGCGGCCGAGAATGTCCGCTTCGTCGTGCCGCCAACTGCCGAGGATCTGGCGCACGCCATTGCCGCGCTTCTGGACGACGCCCACTTGCGCCAAGCCATCGGCGCCGCGAACAAGGCTCGCGCCCGCAGTGAATTCGGCGCAGATCGGATGATCGCAGCCTATGGCGAACTGTTTGCCGGGGCGGCTGCCCACCGCGCTGAACGCGGCGGTCGCCCGATGCGGACTACGCTTTAGCGCGCGCCGGCCTAGCGCGGTCGGGCGAGAATTTCGCGGAACAGGCGCAACTGTCCGTCCGTCGTGGCTTGCCAATCGAAACCTTCCGCATAGCGCCGGGTCGCCGCCCGATCCGGCGGCGCCTGGCGCAGTAGGGTCAGCGCGTTGACCACGCCTGGCGCGTCGAGACTTTGCATCAGCCGGCCGGCCGCTGGACTGGCTACGACTTCCGGCGTTCCCCACACGGCGGAGGCGATGACAGGCGTGCCGCACGCCATCGCTTCCAGCAGCACATTGGCCCAGCCTTCGCGGCTCGATGCCAGCACCAGCGCATCGGCGCAGTTATAGACGTCACACAACGCCGATTGATCGAGCACGCCGAGAAAGCGCACGCGGTCCAGGACACCGAGCTCGCGGCCAAGTGCCTCCAGCGCGGACCTTTCCGGCCCGTCACCGGCAATGAGCAAACTCACGCCGGGTAGGTCGGCGAGTGCCCGGATGACGTGGTGATGACCTTTGCGTTCGATCAGATGGCCCACCGAGGCAATGGTGAAGCCTTCGAGGTGCATGGCGCGACGCGCGGCAACGCGATCGCGCGGCTCGAACAATTGCAGATCTACGCCGTTGCGCAGCACCGTGATCCGCTCGGATGCGACACCGAGTTCGACCAGCCCGTCCTTCAGTGCCTGACAAACGGTGATCAGTCCGTCAGCCTGGCCGGCGGCCGCGACGATGCGCCGGCGCGCCAGCCAATTGTGCGGGATCAGGCTGATATCGGTGCCGCGCGCGGTCACGACCACCGGCAAACCGAAGGCCCGCGCCAGCCAGACTGCCGCAACGCCGTCTGGATAGAAATAATGCGCGTCGATCAGATCCACGCGCTCGCCTGTTGCGCGGATCCGTGTCAGCTCGCCTCGCATGGCGCGATATAGCGTGTAGGGCGTCAGGTTCATGCCCAGTTTGGGCACGACGATGTAGCGCGGATGTGCCGTGGGAATGCCATTGCGCTCACTGTGATGGGGAACCTTCCACAAGGGACCGACGTCGCCATAGGTAACGAATCGCGGCAGCCAGGGCACCGGTGCAAGCACATGTGCCTTCACGCCACCGCTGGCGATGAGTTTGCGCAACCGAGTCTCGACAAAAATCCCGTGCGAGCGCTGCACTTCGTTCGGAAACAAGGTCGTGACCGTCAATACCGATAGCGGCTCGTCGTCGGATCGCGGCTTTTGGTTGGAGACCATTTTGTCCGGGCTCTTTTTTGTCACAGCTTAGCGACTCAAAAAAACTTGTGACAATTTTAGGTAGTCGACGATTTGCAACGTCACGATGATTCTCGTCGTCGCCGCATATTCGTTTTGATCAAGCAATCATGGGCTTTTCTTGAAGTCAGGACAATTACATACCGAACCAAGTTTAGATGACCGCATAACGGATCGTTAAATCGCGCTCACTACCCTCCCTTGCATCAACGAGGGATTTTCAGATGCGCTCAGTTCGAAATTTGGTTCTCGCATGCTCGGCTTTGGCGCCGATCGCCCTTTCGACGCCTGCCTTCGCCGCACTCGACTCAGGACTGCGCGGCGCGATACTGCGAGAAGATACCGATGGGCTCAAGGTCGCTGCCAAGAAACCGGTCGTCAATTTCGGCATGCACTCCCTCGACTTCGCCGCGCCGCGTTCGGACTTCGCATCGGTCAACTACCTCGCCACGGCGCAGACCTCGCCCGCCTATTTCAAGACCGCCCGCCAGATCGCCAACTCGATGGGTTTCCTCGGCAACACCAACGGAGCCGGCGTCATCATCGGCATCATCGATACCGGCGTCGACCTGGACCATCCCCAGTTTCGCACCGCTACTGGCGCGTCGCGTGTCCTGCCTGGCGCCTGCTTCGGCGGATTTTCATCCACGCTGTGCGCCACGGCAGGGAACAAACTCGGTGGTGACGATCTCGTCTGGCCGGTGATAACGCACGGCACCCACGTTGCCGGCATTGCGGCCGGCCTGGGGGTCGGTCTGGCGTCCGGGGCATCGATCCTGCCTGTACGCGTGTGCGATTCGTCCACCGGCTCGTGTCCGGGCGACATCGACGGCGCCATCGTATGGGCGTCCAAGAACGGCGCCAAAGTGATCAATCTCAGCCTTGGCGGCTCGACACTCACCTCACGCGACCTGACTGCCTCGCGCACGGCCGTCGCCAACGGCGCGCTGCTGGTGGTCGCCGCCGGCAATGGCGGTAACGCCAAGCCAGCCGGCGGCTTTCTGGCAGGCGCCGCACTCTATGATGGTGTGCGCGGCTCGCTGATCGTGGTCGGCGCGCTCGATGCCACCAACCACATCGCATCCTTCAGTCAGACACCGGGCAACACCTGCTTGCTGCAGAGTAGCGGCACCTATTGCATGCGGGACTACTTCGTGGTCGCGCCGGGTTATGCCATCACCTCGGCCGTCGGCGGTGGCGGCTTGGCGACGTTGTCAGGCACGTCGATGGCGACGCCCTATGTCACCGGCGTGGCGGCGAACATCAAGGGCCTGTGGCCCTACCTCACGGCGGCGCAGGTCGCCAATGTCATCTTCGGAACCGCGATCGATTTGGGCACGCCAGGACCAGACGCTGTATACGGCAGGGGTCTGGTCGATCTCGCCACCGCGCTGCAACCTTCCGGCACGACGTCGATCGTCACGAGCGGCACCACGATCACCGACACGACGACGACCACCACCACCACAACCAGCGCGCCAGGATCAAAGTCCAACGGCAACAGCAAGAAGATCAACTCCATCGCGATGAGCGGCGCGCTGAGCGCCGGCATCAGCCAGAGTCCGCTGTTGAAGAAGGTGGTGGCCGTCGACAGTTTCGGCCGCGCCTATAGCGCCGATCTGACACAAGGCGTGCGCAATGACGGCTTCGACCTCTCCTCGTTCGTGCTGCTCGACAATCTGCTCACGACGTCGAGCGCGCCGGGCACTGTCGCCAGCGGCTTGCAAACCATCTCCACCGCCGGCTATTCCGAGCAGCTTGGCCTCGTCACCATGTCGGGCCTCGTCGACACCGTGACGACACCGGCCGCGTTTGCCGCGACGCCCACGACGCGCGATCTCGTGCACGGCTACGTGTCCAATCTGGCCATCAGTGCGGCGCCGAGCGAAGGGCTGACATTCGATGCGGGCTACAGGCTGCGCCTTGCCGGCCGCATCAACGAATATGATGCCAATTCCAGTCAGGCCTATTCCGGGCTGTTCCTCTCCGCATCCGCAGTGAACTCGCCCTATGCCGCCTTGACCGATGGCGGAAATTATTTCGGGACGACAGTTGCACTCGCTGACGGCCTCAAGCTGCGCACCGGATTCTCCTGGCTCAGTCCTGACAGCCAGAAGCCCTTCACGCCGGCCGCCTCCGATCAGCTCGCCCGATATGCGCTGCGCAACCAGACTTCGCAGTTCGACCAGCGCGGCGCGAATGCGACGACGGTGAGCCTGTCTTGGGACTTTGCCGACTGGGGTGGATTGGGCGTGGTGGCATCACAGACTGACGAGCGCAACGGCGTGCTGGGCGGTACGGGATCGGGTGCCCTCAATGTCGCGCATTCGGCCAACACGTCGGCGGTCGATACTTCCTTGCGCATTTCTCTCGGGCGGAACTGGCTGGCGACGCTGTCCTATGGCGAGGGGTTGACCCATCTCAGCCTGCAGCCCGACGGCCTGCTCACCGCGGCCAGCGCGCTGCACAGCCGCTCCTATGGTATCGCGGTGGCGACGCGCGATGTGCTGGGCGATGATGCGTTGGGCTTTGCGCTGACCCGTCCGATGCACATCTATAGCGGTTTCGGCACGGCGAGCGTGGCCACGGCTGTCGACGATGCGGGCAGGCTCACCATCACCCAAGGCCGGATCGGCTTTGCCGAGAGCACGCCGGAGACCGACCTTGAAATCGGCTACACCAAGTCGTTCCTGGGCGGCCAGCTCTCGCTGCAGACCGATGCCGCCTACCAGCTCGATGTCGGTGGCGAGACCGGACGCAATGCCGCGACGCTCGTCACACGCCTCAGACTGAGTTTGTAAGCCGAGCGCAGACCCCCAAACCGGCGCTCGCCTCTCCCCGGCGGACCCAACGGTCCGCCGGATTTTTTTGCCGCGGAGCTCGCTCGCGCGGCGTTTACCCTTGCAGCAATCACCGCGCCGCGCGGCTTGATCTGGTGCGGCCTATGGCCCTTTAGTAGGCGCTGCAACACCGTCGCCATGCCGGCGCAAGCGGACAGTTTGGAGCGCGAAGTCGCCGGTGACCGTCCAGGACTTGCCCTTTCCCTACCGCGCGCTCGCCTGGCTTAGCCTGTTCACCGCAATCCTGCTCGTCTATGGCAGCCTTGTTCCCTTCGAATTTCGTGCCCTCCCTTTGGCTGCTGCAATCGACCGGTTCGCGCACATTCCATGGCTCGATATCGTCATCGAAGAACGCGCCGATTGGGTTGCGAACTTGATCCTCTATGTGCCCTTCGGCTTTGTGCTCTGCGGCGCCTTGAGCGGGCGCAGTCTCTTCCTTGCCATGCTGCTGACGGCCGTCAGCGGCACCCTGCTCGCAGTGGGTATCGAATTTCTCCAGATCTGGGCCGAGCCGCGCACGGTTTCGCTCAACGATATCGCCGCCGAGATTGCCGGCACGTTGCTCGGCATTGCGGCTTGGGCAAGCTTCGGACGCAGGCTGGTGCGGGCGGCGCAAGTGGTGCTGCGCGGTGGACCGCAGGCCCTGCCCGCAGCCCTGATCTTCTACCTGCTCGCCTATTGCTTCATCACGCTCTTCCCCTTCGACTTCCTCGTCAGCGCCGCGGAGTTGCATGCGCGGCTGGCCGATCCCGACACGTTGGTTTGGCTGCCGCGCACAACCTTTTCGCTGCGCGGCATTGCTGCACTCGGATTGAAGGCAGCCTTGCTGGCGCCCCTCGGCATGGCGCTTTGGCTGGTGTGGGGTCGGGGCGCGTTGGCCGCCGCAGCCGTGGCGCTCACTCTGTCGGGCCTGCTCGAACTCGCGCACTTGTTCGAATATTCCGAACAGACCGATGCCCTCAGTCTGGTGGCGGCGATGGTGGGTGCCGTAGCGGGAAATCTGCTGGCGCGCTCGCCGGTCCTGCACGAACGTCGGCTGCTCTCCTGGGTGCGGGGCGCGGCGTTTCTGGCGGCACCGCTCTATCTCGCACTCTTGCCGATTGCGCGCGGCTGGCGCGGCGGACATGTCAGCCGCGCGCTGATCGCGAACACAATCGCCACCACGCATTGGCTGCCGTTCTACTATCACTACTTCACGAGCGAAGGGCATGCCTTGGCGAGCGTCGTGAGCATCTCGGCCAGCTTCGCACCGCTGGGCGCTTTGGCCTGGGCGATGCGCTTAGAGCCCAATGCCCCTCGCGGTCAGACGCGCTCCGTCCTGCCCGTCGCCATCGTCGCGTTCGTCCTCGCCAATGGGCTCGAAATCGGCGGCTTGATCACCGCGGGCAATCGCCCCGATCCGACCAATGTACTGATCGCGATGGCGGTTGCGGTTTTTGCGCAGCGTGTCTGTGAATGGTTGGAGCGCGTGATCGGCGAATTGCCGGTGGCGGCACGATGACCGCGCGCCGCTCGGGCTATCTGGCGTACGGGCTAGTTCTGCTCGCACTGGTCGGCTGGTTTATTGCCGATTTTCCGATTCTCCGCGTGCCGCTGGCCGTCGGATTTGCAGTCTATGGCGCCTGTCTGTGGCGTTGGCCGTGGCTATGGCTCGTTGCGGTGCCGGCGCTGCTGCCGCTGTTCGATCTTGCCTCCTGGTCGGGACGGTTCTTCTTCGACGAGTTTGATGCCGTTGTGCTTTTGACGGTTGGCGTTCTTGCCTTGCGCGAGAACGCGCCGGTTCCGACCACGCCGCTGTCCCGTGGCACGCTGATCGTGCTCGCATTGCTGGCGTTGTCCTACGCTGTCAGTTCGCTCATCCGGTTGTGGCCGCCGGCGCCGATCACGGTGGACTCCTTCGCCAACTATGCCAGCCCCTATAACAGTCTGCGCGTGGCCAAGGGTTTCGTCTGGGCGCTGTTGCTGCTGCAACCGCTGCGCCAGGCAATCGCGCGCACCCCAAACGCGAGGCTCCTGCTCGGCTATGGCTTCGTACTCGGTTTGCTCGGCGTCGCCTTCGTCACGCTGTACGAACGTTGGCTGTTCACCGGCGTACTCGCCTGGGTGACCAGCTATCGAACCACCGCCAGCTTTTCGAGCATGCACACCGGCGACGGTCCGATCGATGTTTGGCTGGCGCTCGCCATTCCGTTTCTGGGCCTGCTGCTGATCCATCCCCGCTGGCTGAAGCTTTTGCCGCTCACCGGCGGGCTGATCTTGTTGGCGCTCTACTGCCTGATCGCCGCGCAGTCGCGCAGTCCGGTGATCGCCGTCGCCCTGGGCTATGGCGTTGGTCTTCTCGCGCTGCTCGCCACACGCAGCCATCGCGGCCGCGCGGCGGGGGCGCTGGCGATAGGACTGGGCGGCATCGTGCTGGTGGCGGTCGTGGCCCTACCGATGCTGGAACAAACATCGATCGGCCAGAGATTCTCCGAATCCTCCGAGGATGCCGGCGTTCGCCTGCACCATTGGCGTTACGACTTGTCGCTGCGCAAGCATTCGTTCTTCACCCAACTCTTCGGCATGGGGGTGGGAAGTTTCCCAGCGATCCATCAAGAGCGCTCGATCCTCGAGCCGCGCGCCACGCGGTATCAATACGTGGCCGGGCCGCAAGGCCACTTCCTCACCTTCTGGCCCGACATCGACCTTTACATGCAGCAGATAGTGCCCGCGACGCAGAATTCCGATTACCGGTTCAGCGTTAAAGTCCGCACCGGCGAAAAGCCGTCATCGCTGGTGGTGCTGTGGTGTGAGGTGTGGATGCTGACCTCGGCAAGCTGCACCAAGAATGTCTTCGACACCCGCCCTTTGCCCGACCAATGGCAGAGCTGGTCAACCACGATCCATACCGGACCGGTGGGCGCCGGCCGCCATGTGGCGGGACTGTTTTTCCCGCGCCCGACGAAGCTCGGCTTCTATGTCTCGAGCCGCAATCAGCGCGGCATCGATGTGACGGATCTGAGCCTGAAGGATGGCAACGGCCGCGAGTTGTTGGTCAACGGCGACTTTGCCGAAGGCGCCGACTACTGGTTCTGGAGCGAGGACAATCATTGGCAGTGGCACACGGCAAATCTGGCGGTCAACATCCTGTTCGACCAGGGCTGGTTCGGACTCATCGCCGTCGGTCTGCTGCTCGGCCTCACCATCGCCCGGCTGCTGCGTCAGATCGGCCGGAACGATTCGCTTTCGGCGGTCTACCTGGCGGCCATCATCGCCTTCGTCGTGACGGGTGTGACGGTCAGCACCTTCGACCAGCCGCGGCTGGCGCTGGCGTTTTATCTGTTGTGCTTTGCGGTCCTGGTTCGCGACGCTTCCGAAAGCCGTTTGCGTGCCGCAGCGACCTGAATAGGGCGCCGTCGTTCAATCTGCCAGTACGGCCAGCCGCGGCGACGCGGCTGACTGTTCGCGTTCCATGAAGGCTTCGAACATCCACACAAGCCACAAGGTGCGGCTGTGATCGTGGCGGCCGCTTTGGTGCTGCGTAATGAGCCGATCTACGGTTTTGGCATCGATGAAGCCGGCCGAAGCAAACGCGGTTTTCGATTGCACCCGGGCGCGGAAGTGTTCGCCGAGCGCGCCGCGGAACCAGGCGGCCAGCGGAACTGAGAAGCCCTGTTTCGGCCGGTTCAGAAGCTTCTTGGGCACCAGCCGTTCAAAGGCCCGCTTTAGTAGGATTTTTCCTTCCCCGCCGCTTTGCTTGGCCGAAAGCGGCAGGCCCAGCGCCCAATCAACGAAGGTGTGGTCGAGCATCGGCACGCGCACTTCGAGACTGCAGGCCATCGCAGTGCGGTCGACCTTGGCCAGGATGTCGCCGGGCAACCAGGTCTTCAGATCGATATATTGCGCCAGCGTGACCGGATCGTCGGTCGGCGCTTGGGCGGCGTAGCGCTTGAGCACGTCGCAGGCATGGTACCCGTTGAGTGTCTGGCGCAGTTGCGGTGAGAACAGGGCGCCGCGTTGCGCATCATCCACCACCGAGACGTTCCAGAAATAGCCCATCGCGGAATTGAGGCTGAGCTCGCGCAACGTGTGCCGGGCGCGCAGGAAGCGCGGCGCCCAGTCGAGCTGAGGATAGATGTCGGCCATCAATCCAAAGACCGGCGCGCGGAACGCGCCCGGCAGCAGCCGGCGCAAACCTTCCTCGCGCGCATGAAACGCGTAGCGGCGATAGCCGGCAAACAGCTCGTCGCCGCCGTCGCCGGAAAGCGCGACCGTGACGTGCTTGCGCGCCAGTTGCATCAGCCGAAGCGCGGGCAGCGCCGAACTGTCGCCGAACGGCTCGTCGAAGATGGCCGGCAGTTTCTCGACCAGGTCGGCCTCGCTGCCGTCCATCCGCTCGATCACATGCTTGGCGTGATAACGCTCCGCCACGCTACGCGCGTAATCCGTTTCGTCATGCGCGGCATCGTTGAAGCCGATGCTGAACGCCATGATGGGATCGCGCGAGGCCTGCGCCATCAATGCCATGGTGCCGCTCGAATCCACGCCGCCGGAGAGAAACGCACCGACCGGCACGTCGGCCACCAGCTGCGCCTTGACGATGTCGGCGAGACGGGAGATCAGGCTGTCGTCCAGCGCCGCCAGCTCGCCCGCCGCAATGACCGCGGGCTTGGGATCCCAATATTGCCGCAGCGCGAGCCGCTGGCCGCGGCGGGCCAGAAGCGTGTAGCCGGCGGGAAGTTTCGCCACCTGCGAATAGATCGTGCGCGGCTCCGCGATGTATCCGAGCGCGAAGAATTCCTCCACCGCGCAGGGATCGATGTCGCGCGACAAGGCCGGATGCACCAGAAGCGACTTGAGCTCCGAACCAAAAATGAGCGTCTGGTCCGGCAGGATCGCATAATAGAGCGGCTTTTCGCCCAACCGGTCGCGCGCCAGGAACAGGCTGTGTTCGCCGGCGTCCCACAGCGCAAAGGCAAACTGTCCGGTCAGATGGCTGACGCAGTCGATACCCCACTCTTTCCATGCGTTGATGACGACTTCCGTATCGGACTGCGAAACGAAACCGTGACCCTTGCGTTCGAGCTCGCGGCGCACGGTCTTGAAGTTGAAAATTTCACCGTTGAAGATGATGCAGACCGAACCATCGGTGCTGAACATCGGCTGGTCGCCGGTGACAAGATCGATGACCGCAAGCCGGCGATGACCAAGACCCACGCCGGGAGCAAAGTGGAACCCGTCGCCATCGGGACCGCGATGCGCAATCGCGTCGCTCATGGCCTTGACGAGAACGCGATCCGCCGCGCGCTCGCCTTTCAGGTCATACCAGCCGCATAGTCCGCACACCTGCGTCGCTCCTAGTTCGAATGCATCGCGTGACCAGAGGTCACAGAGTTGAGCCGGTCGGGCAGGTCCGGCAAGGCCAGCAGCGTTTGCGACAGCCGCGCCCGGGCTTCATCGTCCGAACCCTCGACGCCGGTCGACACCGCCACGATCGCCTGGCCTTCGCGTCCGCTGAGGGCGGCTGGGATCTGCAACAGTTTCACCGTCATCGGGTTCGCGGTGAAGCGCCCATCGATCCAATAGGACGCCCAGATGATGCGCCGCTCTGCCGGTGAACTCACCACCCATTCCTGCATCTGGATCGCCTGGCCGTGCAGGTTCGCCTGCACACTGCCGGTGCCGATCAGGGTCCACACCTCGTCATCCCACAGATGGTTGTTGTGTGCCGTCAACGCATGCGCCATTCGGGTCCGCGCATAATACACCACGTAGAGATCGACGGCCGAACCGGCGAGTGGTTCGTTGGGCGCAAGCGCCAGTGCCAGGCTGGCGTCGGCGTCGGGAAAGCTTGGATGCCAGCCACCCATCGGCTCGGCGATACGCCAACCTGCGATGGTCATCGGCTTTAGTAGGCCGGCATAGCTCGGCGTGACGGTGCGGCTGTCTTGCCAGCGTGCCAGCGCCGGTCCCGAGACGATCAGGATCGTTGCAACGATTAGGACAGCCGAGACTTTTGGCAGGCCATCAGTCCTGGTATCGGAAACCTCGACATCCGGCTTTGAGTCCGGGGGATCGCGAAACAGCGAGCCCAGCAAAAAAAGCAGCAGCAGGATCGCGACGTTGAAGCCCCAGCCATAGACAAGATGATCGGCGCCGATGCCGTATTGGTTGCTCGTGTAATGCGCCAGCAAGATGATCCCGACGACACGCAAGCCGTTGCCGATCAGCGGAACGACGACGCAGGCAACAAGAAACAACACCACCTTGTACCACTTGCGGAACATCATGTAGGCGAAGAGCACACCGAGTGCGACGGTTGCGATAAGGAAGCGCAAGCCCGCACAGGCCTCGGCGATTTCGAACCGGCCATTGGTCAGCTCGATCAGCGTGCCTTCGGTGTGATGCGGCATGGCGATAAGATTGAGGCAGGCGTCGACGAAGAGCGTCGCAAAGCGCTGCATCGGTCCGATCAGATACTGCCCTGCCGGGACGAGAAAAATGAGGTACAAGACGGGAAACCAGATCAGCTTGAACACGCGCAAACCCAGCATGGCGACGATCGCCATCTGGATGAGGCCCACGATGGCGAGCTGGCGCAATTCGTTGATCGCGGCGAGTTCGCCGAGCCACCAGGCGAACAACAGGATCGGCGCCGCCCACAGCACGCGCCACTCTACTGTTGGTCTGATCTGGCGCAGTTGCTCGCGCTTTTCCCACACGAGATAGAGCGAAATCGGAATGACCAAGAAACAGTGCGAATAGGTCTCGTAGCTCCACCAGACCTCGGTCGCCGTCGCCACCTGGTCTATAAATTGTAGCAATATCAATGAGATAAGCAAGGCAAGCGCGATACCGTGAACGCGCCATGATTGAGCAATCGTCATGTCGGGCTGCGTCACGCCTGCGCTCCGGAGACGTCGCTCTCGAAACGTCGCGCCGTCACACCGCGCAGGCGCTCGGTCAGCCTGTCTCTCGCCGAAGTGCTTTGCGCCAGGCGCTCCAGCAACTGATCCAAGCCGACGAAGATTTGCTGCCAATCGTGGTGCTGTTCGACATACGTCCTGGCGTTCTGCATGACCTCGTGGCGCAGCGGGCTTTCGATCGCAGTCACGACCGCGTCGGCAAAACGCGCCGGTTCGTTTTCAATCCACAAATCCACACCCGCCTTGACGTCGAGCGCACGCGTGGCTTGCGCTGTCGCCACGACGGGCTTGGTCATCGCCATCGCTTCGAGCACCTTGTTTTGCACCCCACGCGCGATGAGCAGCGGCGCCACGACAGCGCACGCCGATTGAATATAGGGCCTAATGTCGTCGACCGCACCGGTGACCGTGATCCTTGCGTCCTGCAATCGGCGCAATGCGGCCGGCGGATGGGCGCCGACAAAATAGACATGGGCGGAAGGCAGCTTGGCAAATACCAGCGGCGCAACCTGCTTGGCGAACCAGATGGCGCCATCGACATTCGGGCGATAGTCCATGCGACCCGTCATGACGATGGCTTGCGCATCCGGCGGGAACGGGCTTGGAAGCTTTCCCGGCGAGTAATAGGTGAGATCGACGCCGTTGCTCAGCGCCGCGATCTTCTCCGCACTGTGCGGCGCCAGCGCCGCGAAGGTCCGCGCTTCGAACGGCGAAACCAGTAGTGTGCGGCCGAACGCCTGGGCCGCCTTGGTCTCGAGCGCCAACAGCGTTCGGGCCTCGCGGGCATAGAGCCAGCGCAGCGCCCCGCTGCTGGCTGCTGCATATTGCCGCCACTTGTCGGAATCCACGTCCACCATGTCGAATAGCGTGCGGCTGCATCGCGTGGCATCGCCCAGCAGATAAGGCGCCATGGCCGAACCAAACACCACGAAGTTTTCGATCTTCTCCGTCGCGAAGAGTTCCTGCAGCCAGCGCGACACGAGCCGGCTGCCGAACACCGCCAGCGTGATGGGCTGGCCCGAAAGCAGCGCCTGCAGCGCGCGCCACAATTTCGCGGCCCGCCCCACTGGCACGAACAGGCACTTGCCGCCGGCGAGCCGGCGCACTTCGTCGCGATGGGCAAGGTCTTCGGGATCGTCGATGAAGCAGGCCAGATGCACCGGACCGCGCGCCGCCAGATGCTTCAGCAGTGCGTATGAGCGGATCTTGTCGCCCTTGTTTGGGGGAAAGGGCAAGCGATGACAGAGCAGAAGCGTCGCGCCGCTCATTGCGGCGCGGGCGACGGGCTGAGCGGGTAGACCTTGTCGACGCGGTTCCAGCGAAAATCCTTCAACAGGCGTTCCAGCCGGCCATAGGTCCGGCTCAGGTTGAGATAGTGGCGCAGGCGGGTCTTCAGCGCCGTGCCTGCCACGCGTGGCTGCTCCGGGTCGATCTCCCATGGATGAAAGTAGAACATGCAGGGTTGCCTGTCCTGCCGCGAGACCGCCTGCAGGCTCTGTCGAAACAGGCCATACGGCAGCAGCCGGAAATAACCGCCGCCGCCCGAAGGCCAATTGGTCCCGAGCCAGCGTACGGTGGTGACTGGAATCTCGATGAACTTGCTGTCTTCGAAGGGATAGAAGGCAAACCGCGGTTGCTCGGGAATGCCATACAGATCATGTCGGATGGGATTGGTGCTGGAGCTGTAGCGATAGCCGGCATCCTCGAGCGCGTTCAGAGCCCAGAGATTTTTGCGCGTGACGGAGAACGACGTCGCCCGATAGCCCTGCACCGCCGTCCCGCTAATGTCTTCGAGCAGGTGCTTGGAGCGCTGCACATCGGCGAAGAACAGCGGGCGCGACTGGTGATCGGCGCGGAAATGTGCGAGGCCGTGCGAGGCCAGCTCGTGGCCATTTTCCACGATGCGCTTTACAAGTTGCGGATAACGCTCGGCGATCCAACCGAGCGTGAAGAACGTCGCCTTGGTATCGCTGTCGGCAAAAAGTTGCAGGATACGATCGACGTTGCGTTCGATGCGGCATTCGAGCTTGTCCCAGTCGCGCCGCCGGACATGCGAAAAAAAAGCCTCGACTTGAAAGTAGTCCTCGACATCGACGGTCATGGCGTTGCATGCCGCGCCCCGCTGCACGATCACCGGGCGCCGAGCCCAATCGGCAACCGGATCATGTTCAATTGCAGCCATATTCAAAAGCGTGTCTCCAAGTCAAATGCACGCTAGGAAGCGTCGGAACCGCGCATATTGAAGAAGTCCTGGATGAACGTGCCGGCGCGGCGCATGAACGTCTCCTGCTGGGCCAAGCGTTGCTCGATCCCGCTCAGCCTCGTCGTCAGGCTGCCATTGAGCGTCGCGGCCTGGCCATTGGCCATCTCACCAGCGCCGCCAAGCGGTACCGGATCATCCGAACCGTTGATCTCACTTGCTAGATCGGCCGCGACCCGATTGACGTCATCGCCCGAGAAGCGATGCAGCTCATCGAGGAATCCGAGCATCATGAGGCGATTGCCCAGCGTGTTGATGCGGCGCGGGATGCCGCCAGTATGCCGATGCAAGGCCTCGACCGCGCTGACTTCGAAAGCTGGGTCGTTCTTCCAGCCGACCTGTTTGAGGCGGTGCAGCAGATAGGCGCCGCACTCCGCGCTGCTCATCGGTCCCAGATGATAGGACGCGATCACGCGCTGGCGCAGTTGTTCGAGATCGGGGCTGGCAATGATCCGGCGGAATTGCGGCTGGCCGACCAGGAAGCTCTGGAACGGCGCGGCATTGCCGACCTGGATGTTGGAGAGCATGCGCAATTCTTCCAGTGCGCCTTCGGAAAGGTTTTGCGCTTCGTCGACGATCAGCAATGCCCGGCGGCCCTGGCGATGGGTGGTTTCGAAGAAGGATTGCAGGCGCAGCAACACGCCACTCTTGTCCGCCGGCAAGTCGTTGAGGCCGAGGGCCGCCGCCACCATGCGCAACAGGTCATGCCCGGACAGCAACGTCGTCACGACATGGGCGGCGATTACCTTTTTGGGATCGACTTTGGCGATCAGCCGTTTGACGAGCGTGGTCTTGCCTGCCCCGACATCGCCGGTGATGACGATGAACCCTTCGCCACGCTGCAGGCCATAGGTCAGATGCGCCATGGCCTGGGAGTGCACGCTGCTTTCGAAGTAGAAGCGCTCGTCGGGCGTCAGCAGAAACGGCTCGTCCCGAAGCTTATAGAAGTCCGTATACATAATGGACCAGTTCGCCTAGGCAGACCGTGTCGACGGATCACCCGCGGCCGTGTTCGCATAGCCATAGTAGGACGTGTATTCCGGTTCGTTCCACTTCGGCGCTTTATTGAACAAAAGATTGATATTGGCACACGAGGCGATGGCTTCCAGAGCTTTGCGCAGCTGGTGTCGATCGGTCTGGTCCGCCGCCACCACCATGATCAGCTGGTGCACGTAGGCCGCCAGTGTCGCCGGCTCGGGCGAGGCCAGGACAGGCGGCGTATCAAGGACGATGACGCGATCGGGATAGCGGTTGGAGAGTTCGCGGCACAGATCAACCATCCGGCCGCTCGAAATCAGTTCGGGACTGTCGACGCGCGAACTGCCGGCGAAGATCACCGCGAGATTGGGAATGTCCGCGCAACGGCACATGACGTCGGACACGCGCGGAGCCTTGCCGCTCAACAGGTCGGTCAAGCCTTCTTTCGGCGTCGACTTGAACATGTTGGCCACGGCCGGTCGAACCACGTCGGCATCGACGAGCAGAACCTGCAGGCCGCGCTCGGCCGCCAGGCTGATTGCGAGATTGATCGAGGTGAAGGTCTTGCCTTCGCCCGGGAGCGAGCTTGTCACCATGACGAGATTGTTGACGGCGGCACGCGTGTCGGGATCGCGGATCTTCTGCAGGAGCTTGCGCTTGATGCCGCGAAATTCGTTCGAGATCATCGAGGCCATATTGTCCGGCGTGATCATGCCGTTCTGGCGCAGGACGCGAAAATCCAGATGCACTTGGCGGCTTTTGCCCTCGCTCGGTACCCGGCGCTCCGGCGCGACGTTGTTGAGAGGCGCGGCCGCATGGCGCATGTCGGAGGCTGGTGGCGGGGCCGCTGGTGGGCTCGGCACCAGCCGCGGCTCGGACTTGGCGGCGCTTTCCTGCTTGGCAAGGCGCTGCGCCATTCGCTCGATCAAATTGAGGGACGGTGGTGTTTTATCCGTCATAGCATGGCCTGCAAGGTTCCGCGAAAGGTCGCATCAAGCGCGACCAGGACAATCATGTAGCAGCCAATCAGCAGCCCGACCGAGGTTGCCGTTGCCACAATCGCGCTCGTCGTCCGAAGCCTGTCGCCGAAGCGGCTGATTTTGCCGACGACGCCGATCACGGGATAGTCGAACTCCGCGGTCAGCTGTTCCTTGGCGATGAAGCGTCCGGCGTTGATGCTGAGTGCGATGGCAGCGGCGAGGCCCGCGGCGAGACCGGCGATCAGAACGATGGAGTTGAGCGCCGGGCGGTTGGGTGCCACGGGATAGGGCGCCTTCTTCGGCGGTTCGACCACGCGCACGGTAATCGCCGACTGCTGGTCGTTGACCGATTGCGACAGCCGCGCCGATTCACGCCGCGCAAGCAGGTCCTGATAGGTCTTGTGAATGAGATCGTAGTCGCGGTCCAGGTTGGCAAATTTTGTCGCAACTGAGATACCCGCCACGGTCATTTTCTTGGAGTTCTCCAGCGCCCGCTCTGCTTCGGCCACCTGGTGCGACTGGAATGCGACCTCGGTCATCGCGTCGGACACTTTGCTTTGGGTCTGGACGTAAACCGGATTGGGGATCGACTGGTTGCCACTTCCTTGGCTTCCGACCGGCGGCGTCGCGGCCAGCTCGGCCTGCAATTGCGCGATGACGCGCTTGGTGGCTTTGACATCGGGATGATCGTCGGTGAAGCGCGACTGGAGTTCGACCAAGTTCTGCTTGGCTTCAGCCAGGCGCTGCAGCAGGCTGCCGCCGTTGCCAGTGCTGACGAAGTTGCCCGAGCCCGAACCCAGCACGATCGGGCCAGGTCCGTCGATATAGATGACGCGCGGGATGGCGGCGAGCTGCGCACGCAGGCTGCTCAGCCGGGCCATGGCGGCACCGAGCGCCAGACGGGCGGATTGGACATGCGCGCCGGCAACTTCGGGCGAGATGGCGTTCGACAGAACGTCCAGATTGGCCTGACGGAAATCCGCCCGGCGCTGTTCGGCCTGTTTCAGCAGCACCTCATATTCGGCAATCTTGGTATCGAGAAAGGTCTGCGCGCCTTCCAGGTCGCGGCGTTTGTCGCCGATATTGGAATCGACAAAAATCGAGAGCAGGCTTTGCGTGACGCTCAGCGATTTGTTTGGATCGTTGTCGGCATAGGATATTTCGAACAGGTTTTTCGTGCCCAGCGGCGTAATCGTGATGTTGTCGAGCAGGCTCTGCACGTCACGCGCCATCTGCGCGCCCGAAAGCTTGTCGCCGTCCGGATTGGTGAGATGGACGACCTGCTCAAGATTGGGCCGCGTCAGCAAGGTGTTCAGCATGACCGAAACCTGCTGCTCCGGATCGGTCGAAACGGTGAGGCCGCGCAGCAAAGGCGCCATCATCGTATCGGTGTCGACATAGATCTTGGCCACCGCCTGGAACTGGTTGGGAATGAGCGCGATCCCGACCCAGCCAATGACGCAAACGGCCCATGCCAGCCCGACTGCGATCCAACGATAGTGCCAAGCGCCGCTGAGATAGGTGCGAAGGTGTATGAGCCAAGGTTGCATGCTGCTTAGACCGTTGCCCTCAATCAGGTTTCATAGAACGGGTCGGCCCCTTGTGAGGCAAATGCTCTCAAAGGAGAGTTAACTTCCCGATGTGACAGTAAAAATTCCGCTCCGATATGTTAAGCCCATACCGTGTCATTTATACAAGCATTTGAGGGGATTGCAGTTAATCGAGTGTGCGCGACCCGGCCCGCTCATTTACAATCCCTCCAATTACAATCCCTCCAATTTCAGCGCACCGCGATGGCCCATGGCGTGCCACTGGAACGATAGTTGGAATTCGTTCAGCCTTTTCGGTGTTAAATGTAGCGGGTGCCAACTAAGGGCTTGCACGACGCGTCTATGACTTCAGTCCTAGTCACCATCGACACCGAACTGTCGCCCTCTGCCCATTTGCGGGGCAGGAGCGGCATGGAAAATTTTGACACTGCAATTCTCGGTCGCGTTCCCGATGGCGAGTGGGGCATCCGATACCAACTCGATCAGCTCGACACGTACGGCGTGAAAGCCGTTTTTTTTGTTGAGGCCCTGAGCGCCGAGGTGGTCGGTCTCGACATATTGAAACGAACCATTGAACCGATCCTGTCCGCGGGCCACGAAGTTCAACTCCATACACACACCGAGTGGCTGGCGTTTCTTGCCACTGACCCGGTTTCTGGACGCCGCGGACAAAACATGGCGGACTTCACCTACGAAGATCAGTGCCGCCTGCTCGAGTGCGGCATGGCAAATCTCACGAAGGCAGGTGCGCCGGAGCCCATCGCGTTTCGCGCCGGCAATTACGGCGCCAACAACGACACGCTGCGCGCACTTGCGCGCCTGGGGCTGCAGTTCGATACCAGCTACAATTTTCACTATCTCGGCAATCCCTGCCACATCGTCACCGGCCAGCCGCTGCTTGATCCGGTGTTGCTCGAGGGCGTGATCGAAGTGCCGATCGCATTTTTCGCCGATCAGCCCGATGGGTGCCGACATGCTCAGTTGGCCGCCGTGTCGGCATCGGAAATCCGCAACGTACTCGACCAGTCCATCGCCCAACAGCGTCGGACCACCGTCATCGTCAGCCACAGCTTTGAACTGCTCAACGCCGCGCGCACCAAGGCAAATCAGATCGTGGTGCGTCGCTTTGAGAGACTATGCGCGATGTTGAACGAATTGAGCGCACGCGCCCCGACCCGCGGCTTTGCCGATCTCGACCGCCAGGCCGTGACGTCGCCTTCCAGCCAGTTGGCGCCGCTTCACTCCGGCAAGTGGCGCACCGCGTCACGCATGATGGAGCAGGCGCTCGGCACGGTCATCTACCGCTGATCGTTGGCGCGTATTTCAGTTCGGCGCGGTTCGCGTCGATCATGAATTTGCACGCCCAGTTCAGATATTGCCACTTGCCGTACCAACCATCGACCGGGAACGAGCCTTGCACGCCGCCGCGAATTTCGCTGGCACCTTGCGTGCGCAAGGTGCGCCGGACAAAACCATTCGCCCGTGCCGCGGCATTTTTGTAGAGGTCCTGTTTCGCCGGGCCGCTGAGCAGGAACAGGCTTTCGGCAATCTGTGCGCTGCCGGTGAGACAAACCCAGCCGGCTGCGGCCTGCCAGTGCTCGTCGAGTCGACCCGGCAACCGGCCGTCCGCCGCGATCAGCGGCGCCAGTCCGTCGGCCGTGCGGCACGCTGCCGCCAGATATTTCTCGTTGCCGGTAGCGAGATAGGCCTCGACCACGCCGCGCAGTGCGTAACCGATCGTGTGGGTGAGGGGATTTTTCTGATCCGTCAGACAGCAATTGGCGAACCAGCCATTGGCGCGCTGCTGGCTCAGCGCCCAATCGACTTGTTTGACGGCCGCTTCCTGGTAGCCGCGGCCCGGCTCGCGCAGCGCCGCCCGGAACAGACCGATCGAAACATGAGTCTCATAGACTTTATCGCCGGCCGCCGCGAAGGGCGTGTCATGCGCACGCCAACAGCCGTCGGCATCTTGCGTTGCCAGCAGCCAGTTCGCGGCGCGCACCATCGCTGCGCGGTAACGCTCATCGATCCCGGTCCCCGCGGCCAGTCCGATCAATATCTGCCCTGTATCGAACGTCGCGGGCAGCACAGGCTCCTGATCGACCATGCCGCCTTGAAAAGCGCCATCGTGGAATTGGATCGACACCAGCCAGTCGAGCATACGCCGCGCGCGGGCGATCAATTGTCCATCGCCGCTCTCCAGACCGCAGGAAATAAACGTGTCTGCGATATAACCCGTCGTCTCGGGATAGGAGCTGGCCCAGCCTTCGGTCAAACTGAAGTGGCGGGCGACCCCGCCATCGTGCGAGGCCGAGCAATCCTGCGCCAAGCTGAGCCAGCATAGACCTTCGGCGATCGCGCGGTGCGGACCCGGATCGTCGGTGGACAGTCCCGCCCGATCGGCGCGCCGCACCACGCGCGCCCGCGCCGGAAGCTGCAATTCGTCGAGCCACCCGCGCGCCACCTTACGCAATGCCCGCACCGACGGGCTCATGGTTTGCTCCCCAAAAGATCGTCCAGCAGCGCCGCCACGGTGCCGGCCTGTGTTTGCGCGCTGAAGTTCTGCTGGAACCATGGCGTAACCGCACGCGGTTCGGTGGAAGCGTGCAGGAAATCGCGGAGCTTGCGATCGGCGGTCAAATCGCTTTCCCTGGGATCGATGGCGACATAGAAAACGCCGCTGCGAGCGAGGATGCGCTCCACCGGAGAATCCTTCGGCGTATAGGCCAGGATCGGTTTGCCGAAGCGCACATAATCCAGGAGCTTGGACGGCAGCTGCAACGCCGCGTTTTTCTCATTCAGGTCGAGCAGCAGAAGATAATCGGCCGCGGCAGTTTCGCGCAAAGCTTCGTCCCGCTCGACCAGGCGATTGTCGAATTCCACCAGCCCGCAGCTTCGCATCCGCTCCAACAGCGGGCCGTGGCGTTGCAGGATCCGGCGTTCGATCGGCCCGACCAGCCTGACGCGGATGTCGGTTGCGCCAATACCGAGCCGTTCGAGAGCGGTGAGCAATTTTTCCGGATGGCGCTCACCATACAGGGTGCCGACATGCGCCAGCACGCGATGCGGGCGCGCCGGCACCGGCGTCGCGACGATGCTGTCCCGCGGGTCGTAGCTGTTCCACAGGACCGAAACCTTCGCCGCGAACTGCGGATAGCGTTCGCGCCACACGGAAGCGACCGTGTCGGTATTGGCAATCAGACGATCGGCCCGCGCGAAGATCGTGCGCTCGATTAGCGCATCGTAGGGATAGGGCCACTGGCGGGTGCGAAACGGATTGTCGCAAACCGGGTCCTGAAAATCGGCGACCCAGGGCAGGGCGAATTTCGCCTTTAACTGGCGCGCGACGAGATGCGAGGCAAGATAGGGCGAAGTCGAATAGATCGCGGCAATGTCCTCTTCCCTGATGAGGCGGTTCGCCGCCGCAATCGCAGCGGGAGCCCAGGGCAAACGGTCGTCATAGGGCGCACCGAACCGCATGAACCAGGTGGCGGCCAGCGACGCCGCGCGATTGCCGACGGATTCGGCGCCGGTCGGGACGCGCCACACGGACCGGCCCTCGCTCCGCGCACCTTCGCGGCTGGACGCAAGGACTAAGCACTCGTAACCCTGCTCGGGCAGAAAGTCGCGCAATTGGCCCGGTCGAATCGCCGCCGCGGCATTGTCGGGCGGGAAGGCATAGCTCAGCAGCAGCAATCGGCGCATCACAGCTCGTCACTGGTGACGGGTTGGCGGTGCAAGGCCGGGCGACCCGACAAGCGGTTGCGCACCGAACGCAGCGCGCGCAGCAGAAGTGCCACGACGGGCAGCACGCCGCGGCACATCCAGCGCGTCAAGGCGAACAGTGGAGTCCACCAGGCGCTGGGAAAGCGACGCTCATAGCCGAGCGCTGCCAGGTCGTGCCCCATGAAGGCCTCGCAGACGAAGATCTCCCGCGCGCTCATTTCGCGTTTCCAGCGATAGACATTGGCCGCCTCGGGCGTCTGTTTCAGCTTCTGGTGGATATGCGCTTCACGGGCGGGAACCAGTTGATCGGCCCGTTCCTGCCACAGCAGCATTTGCGGTTCGAAGCTCTCGCCCAGAAAATCGCAGATGCCGCGCAGCGTCTGTTCGGTGTCGAGTACCAGGTCCTCGTAGCGCACCTCGCGGATTTGGCTCGCAAATGGCGAACGCAGCCAACGCTGGCGGTACTGCATCGTCTCCAGCCACTCTTGCGCATTGGTGTGGAGCCACCGGCCATTCCACCGCCGCGACTGGAAGGATTTGGCCACGTCGCGGCCGTCGCGGATGAAGTGGATGAACCGCGCGCCGGGAAACAGCGCCGCCAGGCGTGGCACGATCTCGATATATCCCGGCGTCTTGTCGCCCCAGCGCGGCTTGCCGTCGCGCGCCATATGCGCGTGATAGACGATCTCCACGATGTCGCGCAGCCGTGGTTGGTGCAACCGCGAAACCGCTTCACGAAATTCGCTCGCGGCCAAATTCATGTCCGGCCAGCGATAGTGATTGGTCATGATGCGGATGACGTTGTGGATTTCTTCCGGCGTCAGAACGCGATCGGCGCCGAGCGCCGCGGGCAGGCGCAGCAGGTACCACGTCTCGGGCGGAATGCAGAGCCGCGAGTGGGACGCCAGAATGAGGCGCAGCAGCGTCGAACCCGAGCGTCCTGATCCGATGATGAAAAACGGGGCGGAATTCACGATTTCGACTCGCCGGCGGGCTTCACGATCCGGCGGTCAGGCGTCGCAGGCGGCGCTGAACCGGCTCGAATTTCAGGCATACGAACGGCAGGGGATCGTCCAGGCGAAGATAGGCATCCATGACTTTTGCCTGCGGCGAAATCTGTGCAAGCGGATCAGGCGCCCCCACCGCGCGTGCCTTGTGATAGGCGAGCGAGTCGCGCCAGGCCCGTGGCGGCGTGACCGATTTTGTAGCAGGCGCCGGCAGGCCGAGTTCACCGCAATAGACTGCAAGCGGGATGTTCACGCCATTCAAGGTGGCGACCTCCTCCTGATAGTCCGTGCGACCGACGGTGGGCTCGACCATGTAGAATTTTTTGTCGCGGGCGTCCCGCTTGTACTCCATGCTTCCCAGCCCGACAAATCCGACGCCGGCGAAGAAGCGGTTCGTCATGTCGATCAGTTCGTCTTGCGCATCGGGCGCCGGCACGCAGCTCGCCGTGCCACCGACCAAGGGCGGCCATTGGCAGATTTTTTGTCCGACGAAGGACACGGGCGGAGCGCCCCGTGCGCTGCGATACTGCAAACAGAAATAGACGTCGCTGTCGCTCCCCTCGATCCATTCCTGCGCAATGACTTCGACCACGACCTCGCGCATCTGGGTCCACAGCTCGATGGCCTCGCGCGCGCTCGCGACCTTGTAGGCCTTGGCGAATTTGTTGCTGTAGGCCGCCTCCTTTGTGAGCGGCTTGACGACGCAGGGATAGCGCAACTCATCGAAGCGCTGCAGATCCATGCCGACCGCCAGGCTAAGCGAGCGCGGGATCAAACAGTTGAGTTTTTCGGCGGCCCGCTGGAAGCCCTGCTTGTCGAGCAGTGTGCGCATTGTTGCGACATCCGGCATCGAGAAGTGATAGGCCGGCGCAAGGCGGTCCTGCGCTGCGCAAACCGTCGCGACACTGTCCTCCTGGGTGAGGATCAACACCGGCTTGTGCGGCAGGCGCGCGGCAAGCTGCAACAGCGCAGTGACGAACGCCTCGCCGGCCAGCGCTGACACCCGCACCTTGTGGCCGAAGCGTGTGGCCAGCGTCGCCTTCGACAGATCGGTGTCGAGCGCGATGGTCGGTACGTGTTCCTGCGCCAGGCTGCGCACTACGCCGAGGCCGTTGACATCGACACCGGCGACGACCGCGACCGATTTGCGCAGCATGGCAGAGTCGAACTTCGCGTCCAGCATGTCTCGGCTTTGCTTGAGCTTTGGCGTGAATCGGCATTACATTGGACAGCAAGGCTGCCCGGAACAACCAGGATAGCGCGCGAATACTAATACAAGTTTCATCTGATTTCGGGCTTCGCACAATCGCAGCAGCCCTCAGTCCAGTACAGTACGGATCATCACAATTTGCATCGCGCTCATGCGGGGTTTCATTGCTGAAATTTAGCGGCGTGCTGATCGGCCAACTCCTGTTGCTCGCGGCAGCGCTCATCGCGCTCGGCGAATTCGCGGTTAACTTTCCCTACCCCTCGCCGCTCATCAAACCGCTGCTGCCGCCCCATCTGCGCTGGCCCACCGGCCAGGTCATGGGTTGGATCGAGACGCAGACGATCGATCCGGCCTTCCAGCGGTTTTTCTATCGCGATCCCGACCGGGTGGTGCCGGGCGGCGCGAGCCTGGTGGCGCCGGCCGACGGCTTGGTCCAGAAGTCCGAGTTCAGGGGCGGCGTGACCTATCTGGTGATCGGACTGTCCTTCTGGGATGTGCACGTCGTGCGCACACCCGTCGCCGGCATCGTCAAATCCGTCGCGACCGACGGGGAATATTACGCGCGCTTTCCCACCAAGGCCGAGGCCGACGCTTCGTTTTTTCTGCGCGGCAAGGCGGCCCCGGTGCAACAAATCGTGACGCTGCAAACGACCATGGGCGAGGTGCGGGTCCGCCTGATCACGAGCTATTGGGCCAGCAGGATCAAGGTTTGGGCACATCCCGGCCAGCATCTGGAGAAGGGTCAACGCATCGGACGGATATTGCTCGGAAGCACCGTTGTCGGCGAGTTCCCCGGTCGGATCGATTTTGCCGTCAAACCCATGCAGCATGTGGCGGGGGGCGAGACGGTGATCGGGACCGTGCGGCCAGACCGATGAAGAATCGGCTCATCGTCAACGGCAGGTTCTCCTGGCCACTGCTCGTCGCGTTCCTATATCTGGTCGCGACCATTATCGTCTTCGACCTGTTGTGGCGCGTCCTGACAGTATCCTTCGAAGCGTTGGCGCTCGGCGCAGTGGTGGTTGCAGCGCTGGGCGCTGGCCTGATCTTTGTCTTGGCCCGCGGCCCAAAACGTTAACGCCATGTTGCCAAATCGGTGTTTAGCATAGTGTTGCAATCGGATGGCCGGTTCGCAGTCGCGCTGCTAGTCGCTCGCGCGGACCGCCGTGAACGGACCTGCCTGGCATGCACAAGATTCTTACCGTTGTGGGCACGCGCCCCGAAGCCATCAAGATGGCGCCGCTGATTCGGCGGCTGAAGGCGGCGCCGGGCATCGAGGTATTTGTCTGCTCGAGCGGCCAGCACAAGGAGATGATCAAACAGGTCTTCGACCTGTTCGCGATCGCTCCCGATTGCGACCTGGAAGTCATGCAGCCCGACCAGAAACTCGCAGAGCTTACCGGCCGGGTGCTTTCGGGCATGGAGAACCTGATCGCGGCGCAGCGTCCGGACCGGGTGCTGGTGCATGGCGACACGACCACAACCATGGCCACTACGATCGCCGCCTACTACCAGAAAGTCCCGGTCGGCCATGTCGAGGCCGGCTTGCGCACCAAAAACATTTACGCGCCCTGGCCGGAAGAGATCAACCGGCGGGTGACCGACGCGATCGCTGATCGGCTGTACGCCCCAACGCAGTCGGCGCGCGACAATCTGCTCGCGGAAGGCGTGGCGCCCGACAAGATTCTGGTCACGGGCAACACAGTGATCGATGCCCTGTACGACATCGTTCGCGGGCCGTTGGCGAAGCCCGCCACGCAACGCGAGCTGGCGGCACGCTTTCCCTTCTTCAAGGGCGCGAAAAAGACGATCCTGGTCACCTGTCATCGCCGGGAAAGTTACGGCGACGGCTTTCGTGACGTCTGCGCCGCGCTGGTCGCGCTGGCCAAGCGCGCAGACGTGCAGATCGTCTTTCCCATCCATCGCAATCCCCATGTGCGCGCGGCCTTTGCGCTGCTCGAGGCGCAACCGAACGTGAAGCTGATCGAGCCGCTCGACTATCTGGATTTCGTCTACGCCCAGTCCAAGAGCTATTTCATCCTGTCCGACAGCGGCGGGGTGCAGGAAGAAGCCCCTTCGCTCGGCAAGCCCGTGCTTGTCATGCGCGACGTCACCGAGCGGCCGGAAGCGGTCGCCGCCGGAACGGTGAAGCTGGTCGGCACCGACACCAACCGCATCGTAACCACGGCCGCGACCTTGCTCGACGATCCGGCCGCCTATGCCGCGATGAGCGCTGTGCACAATCCCTACGGCGACGGCAAGGCCTGCGAGCGCATCATCGCTTCTCTCGTCAAGGATTTCGCCCATGTCGGACATTGAGGATCGCCTGAACGGCGCATTCGAACCGCCGGCCGCCAAGCGCATCTGCGTACTCGGTCTTGGCTATGTCGGGCTGCCGGTCGCGGGCGCGCTGGCCAGCCGCGGGTTCGAGGTGATCGGCGTCGACGTCACCCCGCGCATCGTCGACGTCATCAACACGGGCAAGATACACATCGTCGAGCCTGACCTTGACATGGTGGTGCAGGCCGCGGTTTCGGCCGGCAAGCTGCGCGCCACACTGAAGCCCGAACCGGCTGACGCCTTCATCATCGCGGTGCCGACCCCGTTTACCGACAATCACCAGCCCGACGTGTCTTATGTGCGAACGGCGACGGACATGATCGCGCCGCTGCTGCGCAGCGGCAATCTCGTCATCCTGGAGTCGACGTCGCCGGTCGGCACGACGGAGCAGATTTGTGCCTGGATCGCGGCGCAACGCCCCGACCTTGTCATGCCGCAAGCCGAGCGCGACGAAGCCGACATTCATATCGCGCACTGTCCCGAACGGGTGCTGCCCGGCAGCGTGCTGCGCGAGCTGGTCGACAACGACCGCATCATCGGCGGCATCTCGCCCGACTGTGCCGCGCACGCGGCCGCGCTGTATCGCAGCTTCGTGCGCGGCGAGATGCACCTGACCAACGCTCGCACCGCCGAGCTCGCCAAGCTGGTCGAAAATGCCTATCGCGATGTGAACATCGCGTTCGCCAACGAGCTTTCGGCGGTCTGCGACCAGCTTGACGTCAATGTGTGGGACTTGATCGGGCTCGCCAACAAGCATCCGCGCGTGAACATCCTCGCGCCCGGTCCGGGCGTGGGCGGACACTGCATCGCGGTCGACCCCTGGTTCATCATCGCCGCGGCGCCGCACGCCACGCCCATCATCCGTGCCGCCCGTGCCGTCAATGACGGCAAGCCCGATCTCGTCTTCGCCAAGGTGAAAGCCGCTGCCGACCGCCTGCGCAGCCCAGTGATCGCCTGTCTCGGCCTGTCCTATAAGGCCGACATCGATGATCTGCGCGAGAGCCCGGCGCTGCAGATCGTCGAGCGCCTGGCGCGCGAAAAGGTCGGCGAACTGCTGGTCGTCGAGCCCAACATCAAGCAGGTGCCGACGAGCCTGGCCGGCAAGGTCAGACAGGTTGAGCTGCGCGACGCACTTTCCGCCGCCGACATCGTGGTCCTGCTCGTCGACCACCGCCAGTTCAAGCGCGTCGACCGCGACCTGCTGAAGCCGAAGATCACCATCGACACGCGCGGCATCTGGCGCTGACGCCGCCGACTCAGGCGGCCGGATTGTTGCGCAACGCCTGCAGGCGCTCGCGTGCGCCGGCGAAGAAGGTCAACAGCATCGCTTCCGGACCTTCCGGCCTGCCGCAATACGCCCAGGTCGCCATGATGACCGCGGCATAGGTGGCCGCGCCCAGGCCGATGTCGAGCGCGAGTCGCAGCGGTCCGGTGAACGTGAGCAGGGCATTGCACGAAAGCACGACGACGCTCATCGCGAGGCTAGCCGCGAACGGCCGCCACAATGTGTCGAAGACGTCGCGCAAGTTCAGCTCGAGCGCCCGCGCCAGCGCCATGAACAGTGTCGGGGTTATCAGCAGGGTCACGAAAAATCGCGTCATCGCGATCACAACCGCGGAGCGGACAAAGATCGCCATCGGGGCGATGAAACACAACAGGGCCGCGAAGCGGACCCATTGCAGCCTGGCCGAAGTGCGCGGCTGACCAATGACGTCGAAGGCGGAATAAACGCTGCTCGACAGGCCCAGTACGCCGAAGGCGAGCGCCAACCAGGGCAGCATCGGCTTCACGTCGCCCCATTGCTTGCCGAGCACCAAGTCGACCATGTCATTGCTCACCAATGCGACGCCGACCGCAGTCGAGGTGCAGATCAGGGCCGACCAGTAGAGTACCTTCAGGTACAACTCGCGGCGCTTGGCGTGGTCGTGCTGAATCTTGGCCATCACCGGAAACAGTGTCGCAATCATCGGCGCATTGATCTCGGCGGTTGCGCTGGTGCCGACATCGGTCGCTACCTCATAGCGCCCCATCGTCGCGGCGCCGCCGAAACCGCCCACGGCGAGCTTGTCGACCTGGGTGTTCAGGTAGAACGCCACGGCGCGGATCAGTGTCCAGATCGAGAACGACCAGATCTCGCGCACCTTGGCGAATGAAATTCTCGGGCGATAGGGTTCGATGATGTAGCTGAGCGCAATCGCGGCGATTTGTTGCGACATGATGCCGATCACCAGCGCCCAGTAATTGCGCAGGATCGCCGCGCTGATGAGGGTCAGTGCGAACGACACAAAACTCGGACTGGCGTCATAGGCGAACTGGGCGCGAAATCGCAGGTCGCGCCGGAAATTGACAATCCCGATATTCTCGAGGCCCCCGATCATGGTGCGGAATGCGACCACATGGACGACCGCGGCGGCGCGTGGTTCGTGAAAGTAGATTGCGGTCACCGGCGCCGCCAGCCAGATGATGGCGCCAAGTCCAAGGTTCAGCAGCAGCGAAACCGTCCAGGCCGAATCGTAATGCGCCCGCGTCGGCGCCTGCAGCCTGATGAGCGCCAACAACTGGCCGGTCTGAGCGAACACCTCGATGGCGCCGGCGATGATCATCGCGATGGCGACGATGCCGAAATCGGCCGGCGTCAGCAGGCGCGCCAGAACAATCGTGTTGACGAGTCCGAGCAGGCGCACCGACCAGCGCGACGCCATTGTCCAGGCCGAGCCACGCGCGAGGTGGAATCCAAGACTGCGTTTCTTCTTAGGTTCGGCCATGGTGTCTTTGGTTGGCGCCAAGCAGACGTTCGACCCGGTGATTCGCGATGCGTCGCTTGCCGCCCAGCTAAGGTTTTTGCGGCGCATTTATCAAGGCTGGCATTCACCCGTACAGCGCGGGGTCGCCGGCCGGCTGAGTGCGCGCAGCGACTGCGCCGCCAACAGCGCGGCCGCGACTTCGAAGATCGGTGCCATCTCCACCAGGAAGCGATATTCGATGGCAAAGACACTCACCAGCAAAATGGTGCGTGCCAGGAAGAAGACTGCCGCGAGCACGACAAAGTCCTGCAGGTCGCGCCGGCGGGCCATGAACGCGTACGCCACCAGACCGGCATACGCGAAGAGGAGGCCGCTGCGGTAATAGGCAGTCGCGGTGACCTTGATCGGTGTTAGTCCGAGCGCACCGATGAGCGGCGAAAGCCAGGAGGACCAGAGCCAGAATGCGCGTTCGAATGGCCGGGCCACTTTGGCGAACCAAGGTTCGCGCCCGAGCCGGTTCTGCGCCAAGCGTGCAAATTCCGCGTCGACACGCAACGGAAATGGCTTGCCCGTGGCATGGCGCAATTCGTCCAGCAGCACGGCGACCTGCGCGCGTTCGTGCGAATCGACATAAGCATCGGGCGGGAAAGAAATGCGCGCATAGTCCTTGTCGGCGTAGAAGATCGCGTGCGCGCGCTGCTTCTCGTCGACCGCCCAGCTATAGACCCAGGACAGGTAACCCTTGGGTCCGGCACTGCCGTCAGGCTGAATGCCGAACGCCGGCAAAACATTGACCCCTTCGACGAGATTGCGCGCCGTCCAGAGTCCGAGCGGGAGCGCGACAATCGCCCCGACCAAGACGAGACGCTTCAGCGCCTGTCCCGGGCTGTGCACCATGACAGCGGTAAGTGCGATCGGCGCGATCAGGGCCACGGAATCGAGCCGCAGGAATGCCGCCGCGGCCAGCGCGAGCGCAAGCCCCACGCTACGCAGACGCTTCTCCGCAAGCGACAGCAGCAGTTCCGCCAAGATCCATGCGGTGGCGGCAATTGCCAAGGCTTCGGTCAACCCCGCGCCGGCCCAGACCAGTTGCACCGGCGAAACCGACAGCAGCAGCGCGCAAATGACGGCCGCAACACGCGAGCGCGACCAGACCAGAACCGCCCGGGTCAGCCAGACATTGGCCATCGCACCGATCGCGGCATGGGCGATGATGACCACCGTTTGCGAGCGGCCGAACAGCCACCAGAGCGCGGCGAGGAACCAGGGATAGCCGGGAAGTCCGTTGCCGCCAAAATGCGGCGCGCAGTGCGGCGTCGCCAGGTCGGATGCCGAGACGCCACAACCGCGCAGGATATTGTCGGCCACCCTGGAGTACATCAGCCAGTCGCCGCCGAAATACGACGCCGCCCTGCCCGCCAGCACGCGCGCCACGAAGGACAACAGCAGCGTCAGGACGTAGAGGCTTCTCGGATCGGCAAGCGATCGGCGC
>Ga0157379_10000472_pt1 | contig 32703 bp, 24 predicted proteins | sample S25metaG_FD_121802 | JGI IMG/M metagenome (GOLD analysis project Ga0157379, IMG submission 121802) | Switchgrass rhizosphere microbial communities from Kellogg Biological Station, Michigan, USA - S2-5 metaG | ecosystem: Host-associated > Plants > Roots > Rhizosphere > Soil | place: USA... | reverse complement strand
TGGCGCGACTCGAGCTGCGCGTCGGCGAGCGCTGTCGTGACCCGCGAGACGAGGCCGGGGTGCGCGAGGTCGTTGCCTGAGATGTTGACGTGGACGTCGAGCTCGGCGAACGCTCGGTCGCGAAGCTGCCATTCGCGCACCTGCCGGCACGCCGCACGCAGCACGAAATCGGTGAGCGGGATGATGAGCCCCGCCTCCTCGGCGAGCGGGATGAAGGCGAGCGGGCTGATCGGGCCGAGCTCGCGGTGGTTCCAGCGCGCGAGCGCCTCGAAGCCGGTGACGCGGCGGCGACCGAGGTCGAAGATCGGCTGGTACGCGACCGACAGCTCGCCCGCTGCGAGGGCGTCGCGCAGGTCGCGCTCGAGGCGTAGCCGATGCGACACCTCGGTGTGCAACACGGCGTCGAAGAGCGCGTAGCGCGCCTTGCCGTTGACCTTCGCCCTGTACATCGCGGTGTCGGCGTCGCGCAGCATCTCGGACGGCGTCCCGTAGCCCAGCCCGCTGAAGGTGATGCCGATGCTCGCGCTCATCGTGATGTCGGTGCCGGCGATGCGGAACGGCTGGCGAAGCGCGTCGAGCAGCCGCTCGGCGAGCGTCACCGCGTAGCGCTCGTCATCGAGGTCGTCGGTGAGGATTGCGAACTCGTCGCCGCCGAGGCGCGCGACGATGTCGCCGGGACGGACCTGCTGCTCGATGCGACGCGCGACGGCGACCAGGAACTCGTCGCCGACGGCGTGGCCGAGGCTGTCGTTGATCAGCTTGAAGCCGTCGAAGTCGAGGAACATGAGGCTGAAGTGCCGTGCCGGTTGCGCGTGCACGCGCGCGAGCGCGGCGACGAGCTGCTCCAGGAAGCGACGTCGGTTCGGCAGCCGCGTCAGACTGTCGTGGAAGGCGATGTGCTGCAGCCTCGCCTCGGCCTGGCGGCGCGCGGTGACGTCCTGCATCTGCAGGATCAGGCTCGGCGAGGCGCTCTCGATCTCGGAGATGAAGCTGCCGTGCACCGCCGCCCACACCTCGTCGCCTTCGCCGTGGCGCAGCCGCAGCTCGACCGAGAACGATTCGACCTCGGCAGCGTTGAGCTGCGCGAGGTGGGCGTCGAGCGCGGCGACCGAGTCGGGATCGACGAAGTCGGCGAAGAGGCTTCCCTCGGTCGCCTCGTAGCTGCCCAGCCCGAGCAGGCTGCGCAGCGCCGCGTTCATCTGCAGCACATGCCCCTTCGGAGAGACCAGCGCCATGCCGATCGAGGCGTGCGTGAACGCGCTGTGGAAGCGCCGTTCGCTCGCCTCGAGCTCGCGGACGTGGCGGGCGCCGAGCGCGGCCTCGCGCTCGATCGCCTCGAGCTGGCTCTTGCGAATCGCGTCGTTCGCCGCCTGCTGGCGGAAGTAGTAGTGGAGCGTCGTCAGGATCATCGCGATCATCGCGACCGCGACGAGCACGACGCCGACGCCGGCCTGCTGGAAGGCGAGGAAGAGCAGGCCCGCGAACGGCGCGCTGCCGACGACGCTGACGCCGACCCAGCCGAAGTTGGCGAACATCTCGCCGACGGCGGGCCACTGGCTGCGCTTGAGATACGGCACCGTCGTGATCAGCGCGGTGTTGACGATGAAGTAGACGAGCGCGCAGCACGTCGTCGCGACGAGCAGCGCCGCCGCGCTCACGAGGCCGAGCGATTGCAGCAAGACCAGTGTCGGCCGCAGCAGCGAGCCGGCGCAGAACATCGCGATGCTCGCCGTCGCCGGGCTGACGATCCGGCTCGTCCAGCGCTTCGACGTGCGCCACGAGCCGACGAGGGCCTCGCCCGCGGCGGCGAGCGTGGCGGCCGCGGGGCCGTGCACGAGCAGGAGCAGGAAGATCACGATCTCACCAGCGGTGAACGAGTTCTTCGAGCGCGGCACGCGGAACGGGACGAAGCCGGCCAGCGCCGCAATCGCCGTCGCTGCGAACACCTCCGCCAGCCCGAGCAGCGGCAGCGCCGTCAGCGCCGAGAGCGTCTGCGCGAGGACGGCGGCGCCGAGCACGACCGTGATCCACCAATACACCGTCGTCTTCCGGTTGTAGTCCGGCATCAGCGCGTGGTGGAGACGGCCCCACCGGAGCCTCGTCCTCGAGCCGACGGTCGCTTGCAGGTCTGCCTTCATGACGGTTCCGTTTCGTGTCGCGTCGTCGCGGCGCGCAGCCGCGGCGATGGTCAAGGTTCGCCGAGCACCAGCCCTTCGCTCAGCACGAGGCCTTCGCTGAGGACGAGGCCTTCGCTCAGGACCAGCCCCTCGCTGAGGACGAGGCCCTCGCTGAGCACGAGCCCTTCGCTGAGGACGAGGCCTTCGCTGAGCACCAACCCTTCGCTCAGGACCAGGCCCTCGCTCAGGACGAGTCCGCTGCCGCTGACCAGCCATCCCGACAGCGTCGGCACCGGGATGAAGGCGCCGGTCTTGCCGAGCCATGAGCTGGCGCCGGCGAGTCCGTCGCCGCTGACGACACCCGGCGTGAGCAGAGACTGGTCGGCGGCGGCGGTGTCGCTGAACGACTGCACGAAGGTGCTGGCGGCGATGCCGCTGCCCGACCAGTAGAGCGCCTGGCGCTTGCGCACGCTGCCGCGCGCCCAGGTCAGGCGCGGATCCCAGATCGCCTGGTACTTCGTGAACAGCGCGCTGCCGCTCGCGACGTGGGTGCCGCCGACGAAGACGATCTTCGACCAGTTGAAGGTCTGGCCGTTCACCGTCGAGGTCGCCGCGGGCAGATCGCTGACGTTGATCGCCGTGCCGATGGCGAGCTCGCCGGCGGCGATCTTTCTCGCGAGGTCGTTGCGCAGCGCCCGCGCGAGCTGGACCGCACCGTCGACGTTGAGCAGCCCGGCGCCCTGCTGCAGCAGGTTGGCGCTGGCGAGCGGCTGCGCGGTGTATTGCAGGATCGCCTTGACGAGCGGCGGCGTCAGCCCCGGGTTGGCCTGCAGCATGAGCGCTGCTGTGCCGGCGACGGCGGGCGTGGCGATCGACGTTCCGCTCAGCATCATCTGCGTCTCGCCGTAGACCGGGACGATGCCGAGCGGGTCGACGAGCGTGCTCCAGTACGACGACGCCAGCGCGTTCCACGCCAGGCTCGTGCTCACCGCGCTCGTCGCCGCCGCGGCGACCAGCTTGTTGCCGGGTGCGACCAGGTCGGGCTTGAGCAGGTTGTCGAAGCGCCGCACGCCGTCGGCGTCGACGACCGAGGCTCGCGTCGGCCCGCGCGAGCTGAACAGGTTCACGCTGTCGTCGCTGCGCGCGAGCGTGCCCTTGAAGTTCACCGCGCCGACGGTGATGACCGACGGGTCGATGCCTGGCGAGCCGATCGTGCCGTAGCTCTCCTGACCAAGCGCGTTCTTGCCGTAGTTGCCCGCGGCGACGACGACCGTGATCCCGGCCGCGGTGGCGCTGCGCACGGCGACGCAAAGCGGGTCCGTGAGCCAAGCCTCCGGCGAGTTGGCCGCCAGGCTGATGTTGAGAACCTTGATGTTGTATTCGCGCGCGTGGTAGATCACCCACTGGATTCCCTGCAGCGCGTCGCTCAGCGTGCCGGCGCCGGCGTCGTCGAGGACCTTGACGTCGTAGACGCTCGCGCCGGGAGCAACCCCGGTGGTGTCGGGAGTCGTCGATCCGTACGACCTCGCGCTGCCGGCCGCGATCGAGGCGACATGCGTGCCGTGGCCGTAGCGGTCCTGCGTGACATTGCTGTCGTTGGCGATCGCCGCCTCGAACGCGGCGAGCTCGGCGCTGCCGGGAACGAGCGACGTCGCGCTGCCGGTGCCGGTCGCCCACGCGGCGGCGCTGGCGTTGCGCAGGTCGACGTTGCGGCGAACGCGCGAGCCGCTGCCGTCTGCAAACGCCTGGTGGGCGCGCATGACGCCGGAGTCGAGGACTGCGATGGCGACGCCGGTGCCGTCGAGCGCCGACGCATTGCTCTTGATGTTGCCGGTGCGAACGTTGCTCGTCAGCGTGCCGGTGATCGCCTCGAGGGTGCTCGCGGTTCGCCGCGTCACCCGGTTCGGCGACACGCTGACGACGTCGCGGCGCTGCGCAAGGGCGGTCACCTCGCCGGCGCGCACCTGCACGGTCAGCGCCCGGACCGCGCCGTGGACGGCATGGACGGCGCCGCCACTGGCCAGCACGGCGGCGCGCAGCTCGGTCATCGCCGGATCGCTCGAGTTGCTGACGACGATCGCCTGCACGTGGCGGACGCCGTGCAGGTCGCGCATCCAGCTCGCCTTCGCCTTGCCGGTGTCGGCGAGTGCGGCCGCGAGGTCGCGGGCGACCTTGGCCTGCGGCGCCGGGACCTGTGCCTGCCCCGGCGCGAGCGCACCGAGGAACGGCAGCGCGAGGACGACGCGGGCGATGGCGCGTCGCAGGCCGCCGGTCGCGAACAGGAGCATGAGAGTGCGGATCGGGTCCATGGCGGCGGCGATGTCCGCACGTTTTGTGCGGCGCGCAAGAAATCGCGAGCCGTCTCTTATAGCGAGTCACTTCACCGTGCGTCGAGACGTAACTGGCCTTTCGGACTCCGAATCGATTTGTGCCGGTACTAGTTGACAATCATCGTCGGCGATGTGCGCGACGCTCTCAAGTTCGCGCGCTCGCTGCCGAGGGGTCGCGCGCGTCGGCGACGCCGACGCGCTCGGCACGCGGGCACGGGGGACCGCGGCGACCACGCCGCGGACCGAAGAAGGCGCGCTCACTTCGCCGGGCCGCCTGAGCCGACGAGCGAGGTCTGGTCCGCGGTGTCGCGCGTGAAGAGCGTGAGTTGAACGCGGTGCAGCCGCCCGTCGTCGACGAGCGGCAGCGAGTCGTCGCTCTGCAGCACGCCGTCGAGGCGAAGCTCGCCGCTGCCGTCGCCGGCGCGCTGGACGACGTCGATCTCGTACAGCGTCGCCCGGTGCCGGACCTGCAGCATGCAGTGCGTCCACGTCACCGGCAGGCGCGGCGCGACGACGAGGCGCACGCCGCCGTCGGCGGCGACGCGGCGCAGCCCGAGCAGCGACTCGACGACCAGCCGGTACATCCAGCCCGCCGAGCCGGTGTACCAGCTCCAGCCGCCGCGGCCGGTGTGCGGTGCGACGCTGTAGACGTCGGCGGCCACGACGTAGGGCTCGACCTTGTAGCGCGCGACCGCGTCGCGACTGTCGCCGTGGCGCACCGGGTTGACCAGGTCGAGCAGCTGCCACGCGCGCTCGCGCTCGTCGAGCGCGGCGAACGCCATCGCCGCCCAGATCGCGCCGTGCGTGTACTGGCCGCCGTTCTCGCGCACGCCGGGGACGTAGCCGGCGATGTAGCCGGGGTTCGGGCCGCGCTGGTCGAACGGCGGGTCGAGCAGCTGCACGAGGCGCGCTTGCGGGCGAACGAGCCGCTCGTGGAGCGACTCCATCGCCTGCCGCGCGTGCGCCGCGTCGGCGATTCCCGAGAGCACCGACCAGCTCTGCGCGATCGAGTCGATCCTGCACTCGGCGCTGCGCGCCGAGCCGAGCGGCGCGCCGTCGTCGAAGTACGCGCGCCGGTACCAGGCACCGTCCCAGCCGTACGTCTCGAGGCTGGTGTGCAGCTTGGCGCGCTCGCTGACGCAGCGTGCCGCCGTCGCCTGGTCGCCGTGGCGCGCGGCGAGCGCGCCGAACCGCTCGAGCACCTCGGCGAGGAAGAAGCCGAGCCACACGCTCTCGCCGCGGCCGCCGTGGCCGACCAGGTTCATGCCGTCGTTCCAGTCGCCGCTGCCCATCAGCGGCAGGCCGTGGACGCCGAAGCGCAGCCCGTGCGTGAGCGCGCGAAGCGCATGCTCGTAGAGCGTCGACGACTCGGGCGAGTGGCCGGGCAGGTCGTAGTACGACTCGTCGTGCGGCGCGACCGGCCGCCCCTGCAGGTACGGCGCGCTCACCGTCAGCACGTCGGCGTCGCCGGTCGTCTCGACGTAGCGCGCGAGCGCCAGCGGCAGCCAGAGGTAGTCGTCGGAGATCCGCGTGCGCACGCCGCGGCCCTGCGGCGGATGCCACCAGTGCTGGACGTCGCCCTCGGGGAACTGGCGGCTCGCGCACAGGAGCAGCTGCTCGCGCAGCATCTCCGGCCGCGCGTGGACGAGCGCCATCGCGTCCTGCAGCTGGTCGCGGAAGCCGAACGCGCCGCCCGACTGGTAGAAGCCGCTGCGCGCCCAGATCCGGCAGGCGACCGTCTGGTAGAGGAGCCAGCCGTTGACGAGCACGTCGAGCGCGACGTCGGGGGTCTTGATCTGGATCGTGCCGAGCGTCTTGCCCCAGTGCGCGCGCACCTCTTCGAGCGCGCGCTGCGCCGCGGTCGCGCCGCGGAACGTCTGCACCAGCTCGTCGGCCTCGTCGACGCTGCGCCCCATGCCGAGCCGGAAGACGACCTGCGTCGAGTCGCCGTCGACGAGCGTCACCGGCACCTGCAGCGCCGCGCACGGATCGAGCGCGGCGCCGACGCGGCCCGACAGGCGCGTCCGCGCCAGCGCTGCAGGGCTGCGAAGCGACCCGTTCCTGCCGATGAACTCGGCGCGGTCGCAGGTGAAGCTCGTGCCCGCGAGCGCGGCGCCGTCGACGTCGAAGAAGCCGAGCCAGTCGGCGTAGTCGGTGCTGTAAGGGTTGCGCGCGTAGATCGCGCCGCTGTCGGGCTGGACCTTGGTGACGATGTGCGGCGCCGACTTGGCGCGCAGGTCGCCGAGCACCCATTCGACGTAGCCGGTCGCGCTCAGCTTGCGGCTGCGCCCCGACTCGTTGCTGAGGCGCAGCACCCAGAACTTCACCGCCGCGTCGAGCGCGACGAAGACCTCGAGCTCGCTGCGGATGCCGTGAACGACGTGCTCGAAGACGGTGCTGCCGAAGCCGTGGCGGGCGACGTACGGCTCGGCCGAGTCGGCGAACGACGGACACGGCAGCGACGTCGGCGACCAGACCTCGCCGGTTTCCTCGTCGCGCAGGAAGAACGCCTCGCCCGAGCCGTCGCTGACCGGGTCGTTGTGCCACGGCGTCAGGCGCAGCTCGTGCGCGTTCTCGCACCACGTGTAGCCGCTGCCCGCCTCCGAGACGATGCAGCCGAAGCGCGGGTTGGCGAGCACGTTGATCCACGGCGCCGGCGGCCGCTCGCCCGCGGGCGGCGCGATCACGTACTCGCGGCCGTCGGCAGCGAAGCCGCCGATGCCGTTGTCGAGCAGCAGCCTGCGGCCGCCGCGGCGCAGCGCCGCAGCGGCGACGGCGTCCTCGTCCTCGCGCGCGTTGCGCGCGCCGGCGCGCGCCCGCGGCGGCTCGGCGCTGCGCGTCGCGACGAGCGCCGGCGGCCGCCGCTCGCGCAGCGGTCGCCGCTGCACCTGCTCGGCGAGCGTGCCGCGGGTGTCGCTGAAGACCGCGCGCGCGACCGCCTGCATCAGCGTGCGGTCCTCGGGCGCGATCTGCTCGACGTGGCGGACGAAGATGCCGCCCGGCTTGTCGACGACGTGCGCGCCGGCGCTGCCGACGACGAGGCCCATGATCTGCTCGTGCAGGCGCTGCCGGTAGACGTCGCGCTCCTCGTTCCAGATGACGAGGTCGACGGTGAGGCCCTTCAATCGCCACCACGCGTGCGCCTGGACGAGCTGGCGGACGAGGTCGATGTTCTCGGCGCTGCCGACCTGCAGCAGCACGATCGGCAGGTCGCCCGAGATCGCGTAGCCCCACAGGCCCGACTGGCCGCGCCGGTTCTTCGCGAGCACGCCGGCGTCGGCGCGCAGCGCGGCGTGCGCGTGCAGGATCGCGCCGGCCAGGCGCGCGTAGAGCTGCGCGTCGGCCTCGCTCGCGTTGAGCTGACGGAGGACGACGTGGGCGTGCGTCCACGCGAGCTCGAAGACCCGGTCGGCGAGGCGCCGGTCCTGGTACTTGCTCGCCATCGCGACGCACGCGTCGCGGGTGTCGGCCATGCCGACGACGACGTCGACGGTGACCGTCTGGTCGGGGTCGATCGTCAGCACGCAGCGGCTCGCGGCGACCGGATCGAGCACCGAGCCGACCGTGTTCGAGAGCGGGCCGGGAGCGTCGAGCGCCTGCGGCAGCTCGAGGTTCCTGCCGCGGCCGACGAAGCGGGCGCGGTCGGTCTCGTGCGAGATCGGGCTCGCGCGCGTCTCGCCGCTGCCGCCGCGCGCACCGTGGATCGACATCAGCTGGAACAACCACGGCGTCACTTCCTCGGGCGAACGGCGCCGCCGCGTCGCCAGGATCGCCGCCGGCCGCTCGAGGATCTCGGTCTGCACGAACAGCTTGCTGAACGCCGGATGGAGCGCGTCGGCGATCGGCGGCGCGAGCACGATCTCGCCGTACGTCGTCACCTCGATCGTGCGCTGCGAGCGGCTGCTGTTGGTGATGCGCAGCCTGCGCAGCTCGATGTCGTCTTCGGGCGAGACGACGATCTCGGTGTGCGTGTCGATGCCCTCGTCGCGCCGCCGGTACTCGGCGCGGCCCTCGGAGAAGATCGCCTCGAAGCGGCCGGTGCGCTTCCTCGTCGGCTGGTACGCAGTCGACCAGAGCGTGCCGGTGGCGACGTCGCGCAGGTAGCAGAAGCTGCCCATGCCGTCGACGGTGCCGTCCTCGTGCCAACGCGTCACCGCGAGGTCCTTCCAGCGGCTGTAGCCGCCGCCCGCGTCGGTGACCATCACGTGGTAGCGGCCGTTCGAGAGCAGCTGCACCTCGGGCGTCGGCGCGTCGAGCTCGGTGACGACGCGCACCGACGGCTGCTCGCCCTCGACCGTAGCGCGGCGACCGGCGCGCTCGTCGATGTCGGGCTGGAAGACGGTGACGCGCGGCACGCGCTCCTGCAGCAGCAGCAGCGTCGCCTGCAGGCGCGGGTCGGCCTCGAAGTGGCGCTGCATCGGCTTGTCGAGCAGCAAGTGGGCGATCGCCAGCAGCCCCATGCCCTGGTGGTGCGCCATGTACGACCGCACGATCGCGCTCGTCTGGCCGCGCGGCAGCCGCGAGGCGGTGTAGTCGATCGCCTCGTAGAAGCCGTAGCGGCCGAACACGCCTTCGGACGCGAGCCGCTGCAGGTTCGTGCATGCCGCGTCGGGCGCGACCATCAGCGCCATCATCGACGCGTACGGCGCGACGACGAGGTCCTCGGCGAGGCCGCGCTTGAGGCCGAGGCCGGGCACGCCGAACGCGCGGTACTGGTAGTTGAGCGCGGTGTCGGTCGCGTTGTAGCCCGACTCGGAGACGCCCCACGGCACGTCGCGCTGCTCGCCGTACTCGATCTGCCGCCGCACCGCGCCGCGACACGTCTGGTCGAGCAGCGTGTGCGGATAGCTCGGCATCAGCAGGTTCGGCATCAGGTACTCGAACATCGAGCCGCTCCACGAGAGCAGCACCGGCTCTCCCGCGGCCGACGTGAGCAGGCGGCCGAGCGCGAACCAGCTCTCCTGCGCGATCCGGCCCTGCGCGATGCAGACGAAGACGCCGAGCCGCGCTTCCGAAGCGAGCAGGTCGTAGTGACCGGCGTCGGCGCGGCGCTCTTCGACGTTGTAGCCGATCGTCATCAGGTGCCGCGATTCGTCATAGAGGAAGCCGTGGTCCATCTCGGCGAACGACGCGGCGCGATCGGCGAGGTCCTCGAGCGTCGCCAACGCCTGTGCCGCCGCCGCGGCGCCGGCACCGGCGCTGGCGCGGCCGGCGAGCGCGCGCAGCGTCGGCAACGGCGCGCCGGGGAGCTCGCTGCCCTCGGGGATCAGCGCGTCGATCTCGTCGATCGCGTCGCCGACGTCGCGCAGCAGCGCGTCGGCCCAGTGGCTGGCGTCGTCGCTGTCGTGCTCGCCGGCGACGTCGGCGTCGGCGGCGACCGTGGCCCTGCCACCCGCCGCGCCGGCGTCGATTGCGGCCCGCAGCTCGAGCGCGGCACGGTGCAGCGACGCCAGCGCCGTGCGCCACTGCGCCACCGTCTGCGGCGCCTGCGCGCGCAGCCGCTCGACCGCGTCGTCGAGCGCGGCGAGCGCCGTCGCGATGCTGCGCCGCTCGGCCGCAGCGAGCCGTGAATCGAGCGACTCGCGCAGGACGCCGAGCGTGTCGTGGACGCCGTCGAGCCACGCCGCGCCGAGCAGCGGCGCGTCGACGAGCGCGAGCAGGCCGGCGCGCAGCGTCAGCAGCTGGCCGGCGAGGTTGCCGCTGTCGACGGTCGAGACGTAGCGCGGCCGCAGCGGCTGCAGCGTCTGCGTGTCGTACCAGTTGTAGAAGTGGCCGCGGTGGCGCTCCATCGCCTGCATCGTCGTCAGCGTCGCGTCGATGCGCGCGAGCAGCCGGCGCGTGGTCAGGTAGCCGAACTCGCGCGCCGCGAGCGCCGCCAGCAGCGCGAAGCCGATGTTGGTCGGCGAGGTCCGGTGGGCGACGCGCGCGACCGGGTGCTCCTGCATGTTGTCGGGCGGCAGGTGGTTGTCGGGCGCGCCGACGTGGGCATCGAAGAACGCCCAGGTGCGCCGCGCCAGGCGACGCAGGAACACGGTCTGCTCGGCGTCGAGCGCGTGCAGGCGGTCGACGATCGGGCGGTCGATCCACCAGACGAGGAGCGGCGAGCCGAGCCAGAGCAGCAGCATCGGCAGCGCGACCGGCAGCACCTCGGGCCGCAGCAGCGCCAGCGCGGCTCCCGCGGCGACGGCGAGCAGCGGCCCGGCCGCCATCGTCCGCGCGCTGTGCAGCAGGTCGGCCAGGCTGCCGGGCGTCGCCGGCACGCGCACGTCGGCCGATGGCTGCCACTCGAGCAGCCGTCGCCGCGAGAAGGCGACGCGCCAGAGCGTGCGCGCGATCGCGTCGAGGCTGTACGCCGCTTCGTGCGGCAGGCAGGCGAGCGATTGGGTGAGCTGGACGACGAGGTTCTGCGCCTGGCGGGTCGGCGTCGTCGCGACCGTCGGCTCGCCGCTGCCGGCCGGCTCGAGCGGCTTCAGCAGCGTGCCGGCGACGAGCGCGGCGAACGGCACGGCACCGACGATCGCGATGACGACGAGCAGCCACAGCGGCGACGGCGGCAGCAGTGCCCACGACGCGACGAGCATCGCGACCATCGCGCCGGGCACCAGGCTGCGCCGCAGGTTGTCGAGGATCTTGGCGCGCGCGAGCAGCGACAGCGGGTTGCGCGGCGCGCCCGGCAGCGTGCGCACGCGGCGGCGCAGCCAGCCGAGCAGCTGCCAGTCGCCGCGGATCCAGCGGTGGCGGCGCGCGACGTCGACGCTGTAGCGCGTCGGCGACTCCTCGAGCAGCTGGACGTCGCTCAGCATCCCCGAGCGGGCGTGGCAGCCCTCGATGAGGTCGTGGCTGAGGATCCGGTTCTCGGGCAGGCGGTCGTGCAGCGCGCGCTCGAACGCGTCGACGTCGTAGATGCCCTTGCCGATGAACGAGCCTTCGCCGAAGACGTCCTGGTAGACGTCGGAGACGGCGCGCGTGTACGGGTCGATGCCGGGCTCGCCGCCGTACAGACGTGCGTAGCCCGAGCGGTTCGTGCTCGGCAGGCTGAGGCCGACGCGCGGCTGCAGGATGCCGTAGCCCTCGACGACGATGTCCTTCTGCGCGCCCTTGCCGAAGCGCGGCCGGTGCAGCGGGTGCGCCATCGTCGCGATGATCCTGGCGGCGGCGTCGCGCGGCAGCTGCGTGTCGCTGTCGAGCGTGATGACGTAGCGCACCGAGCGCAGTGCGTCGGTGCGGCCGACGATGCGCGAGAAGCGGTCGCTCGCGTGCCCGTGACCGCGCAGCAGCGCGTTGAGGTCGCCGAGCTTGCCGCGCTTGCGCTCGTAGCCCATCCAGACACGTTCGCGCGCGTTCCAGCGCCGCGGCCGGTGGAAGAGGAAGAAGATGTCGGTCGCGGCGCCGGCGGCGTACTTGTCGTTCAGCGCCGCGATCCGCGCCGCCGCGAAGTCGACGAGGGCGTCGTCGCCGGCGACGTGCTCCTCGTCGGCGTCGTGGAAGTCGGTGAGCAGGCCGTAGTGCAGGTGCGCGTCGCGGTTGGCGAGGAAGCGCACCTCGAGCGCCTCGACGAGCGCCTCGATCGTCTCCGTGCTGCCGAGCATCGTCGGCACGACGACGAGCGTGCGCGACTCGGCCGCGATGCCGCGCGCATAGTCCATCCGCGGCAGCGTCTGCGGCTGCACGAAGAGCGTGACGATCCAGTTGACGACCGCGACCGCGAGCTGGCTGACGGCAACGAGGACGACGAGCGCGAACAGTGCCTCGCCCCACCACGGCCAGCGCACCTCGCCGTGGATCTCGAGCAGCAGGCGGGCGACGAGCACGAGCGTGAGCGCGGCGATGCTGCCGGCGTACAGCGGCAGCGCCCGGCGGCGTGCGCGCCGCCCGAAGATCACCCTGCCGGGCAGCCGCGCGTCGACCGCGTATTCGAGCCGCTCGCGGCCGCCGCCGAGCAGCCAGTGGCCGACGTGATGCTCGCGGGAGTCGCCGCTCGCGCCGGCGGCGGCGCTCGCCGCGGCGGCCTCGGCAAGGGCGATGGCGTTGCGCGCAACCTCGGTCTCGGAGGCCGGGCTGAGCTCGGCGATCTCCTCGATCGCGTGGCGGTAGCGGTCGCGCGTCTGGAAGTCCATCGCCGCATAGACACCGCCCGGGTCGCCGCGCAGCGTCTGCTCGACGCTGCTCAGCGACTCGACGAAGTCGGGCCAGTTCATCGCGCCGAGCAGGCGCAGGCTGCCGATGCTGTTGCTCACCGAGACCTGGTTGGCGGCCTGCTGGCGCGCCTCGAGCTGGACGAGCTGCTCGATCGACTCGCCGCTCTCGGCGAGGCGCTGCTCGATCCACTGCAGCGCGAGCATCAGCGCCGTGCCGCGGCCCTGCAGGCGGCGCGCGAACTCGGAGACGAACGCGTTGGTGAGCTGCGGCCCCGAGCGCGCCATGTCGGCGATGACGAGGATCAGGTCGCTCGGCGAGCTCTCGGCGACCTCGACCATCGTGTCGGCCCAGGCGCCCGCGGTGCTGCGCTCGACGTGGGCGACCTCGACGCGCGCGGCGACGCGGCGCAGGTTCTCGATCAGCGCCAGCCGCAGCATGATCGGGAATGCCCACAGCTCGCCGAGCTTGAGCGGCTGCACCGACTGGTACGCGGCGATGAAGCGCGACAGCGTGCCGCGGCCGACCTGGCCGTCGCCGTGCGCGATCGCCTGCAGCGCGAGGTCGTAGACGCGCGGCAGGCCGGCGCCGCTGCCGTTCGCGGCGGCGAGCGCCAGCCGCGGCAGCTTGCGGCTGTAGCCGCGCGGCAGGTGGCGCCGCGCCGTCCGCACTTCCTCCTCGATCAGGTAGAAGTTGTCGAGCAGCCATTCGGCGGCCGGCGAGAAGCGACGCTCGGCGTCGGCGGCGAGGGCGAGCTCCTTGGCGACCGCGACGAGGACGCGCTCGTTGTCGGCGAGGCGGGCGAGCAGGCGATCGGGAAGCTGGGTGTCGCTGAGGACGTGCGTCTTCGCCAGCCGCTCGCCGTGCGCCGCGATCTGCTCGGCGCTGAACAGCTCGGCGCGCAGCGGCGGGTCTTCGTCGTCGAGCTCGTCGCTCGCCGGCACGATGCGCTGCCACCACGTCGGGCTCGAGCGGATCGTGATCGGCAGGTCGCTCGGGGGCAGGGGCATCGGCGTCGGCCGGTCGGGTCGAGCCCGAAGGCTAGCGGATCGTGCGGCGGCGCGCGCTCAGCGGTGGCGGCGTGGCCGCAGGCCGAGCCAGACGACGGTCGCGACGACGAGCAGCGCGCCGACGAGCTGCGACGGCGCGATCGCCTGGCCGAGGATCGCCCACGCGAGAACGAGGGCGAACACCGGCTCGACGTTCATGATCGCGGCGTTGCCGACGACGCCGAGGCGCGGCAGCACGGTGAAGAGGACCGTGATGCCGGTGCCGTACAGCAGCGTCAGCAGCGCGAGCCCCCACCAGCCGGCGGCGGCGGCGGGGAGACGGAAGCCGCCGCGCGTCGCGACCGCGGCGAGCGCGAGCACGGCGACGATCGCCATCGTCGCGGCCGTGCGCACGCGGCCGTCGACGCGGCCGGCTTCGTGCTGCGTCAGCACGAGCGCGACGCCGAACGTCGCCGCCGCGGTGAGCGCGAAGGCGACGCCGACGCCGATTCGCTGCCACTGCAGCGCCGCGCCGATGCCGGCGGCGGCGCCGAGGACGTCGAGCGCGAGCGCGAGGCCGAGCAGCATCGGCGGCATGGCGACGAGGACGCGGCGCTCGGCGCGGTGGGCGTAGAACAGGCGCGCCCAGAGCGCGGTCCAGAGCGGATAGGTGTTGAAGGCAAGCAGCGCGAGCGCGACCGGCAGCCGCGCGACTGCCGAATACAGGCAGACGCTCTGCACCGCGACGATCGCGCCGATCGCGGGCAGGAAGCGGCGCTCGCGCGGCGCCAGCGCGACCGGAACGCGCTGCGCGACGACGAGCGCGCCGACGACGAGCGCGGTCGCGACGCTGCGCACGGCGACCGCAGAAGCGACGTCGACGCCGTGGTCGAACGCGACGCGCGCGGCGACGTGGTTGGCGCCCATCAGGAGCGCGATCGCGAGCAGCGTCGCGAACGCCGCGATCGAAAGGGCGCGGGGAGCGGCGGACATCGCGCGATTGTCGATGTGCAGGCGGCGCCGCGGGCGCGTCGTGCCGCGTCTCCCGGATTGCTCTATACTAAGCCTGATGGCTAACCAATCGGCACCGCTCGACGTCGTCTTCGCCGCGCTCGCCGACCCGACCCGGCGGGCGATCGTCGGCGCGCTCGGCCGCGGCCCGGCGTCGGTGTCGACGCTCGCGGCGCCGTTCGCGATGGCGCTGCCTTCGTTCATGAAGCACCTCTCGGTGCTCGAGAAGAGCGGCGTCGTCCGCTCGACCAAGTCGGGGCGCGTCCGCACCTGCGAGCTGCGGCCGAAGGCGCTGTCGCGCGCCGAGCAGTGGATCGCCTCGCAACGTGCCGCCTGGGAGTCGCGCAGCGACCGCATGGCGGCGTTCGCCGAACGGCTTCACCAGGAGGACCTCGACCGTGGCCACCGTTGATTCGCACGATCTCGTCATCTCGCGCCTCGTCCGCGCGCCGCGCGCGACGCTGTGGCGCGCCTGGACCGATCCGCAACTGCTCAAGGAGTGGTGGTGCCCGAAGCCGTGGACGACCGAGGTGCGCGCGTTCGAGCTGCGCCCGGGCGGCGCCTTCCACACCTTCATGCGCGGCCCCGACGGCGGCACCAGCGACAACCCGGGTTGCTTCCTCGAGATCGTGGCGCAGGAGAAGATCGCGATGACGTCGATGCTCGTCGGCGGCTGGCGGCCGGCGACACCGTGGCTGGCGATGACCGCCGTCGTCACGATGGCCGACGAGGCCGGCGGCACGCGCTACGTCGCGACCGTGATGCATCCCGACGCGGCAACCAAGGAGCGCCACGAGGAAATGGGCTTCTTCCAGGGCTGGAACACATGCATCGACCAGCTCGAGGCGGTCGCGCGCGCGCTCGCCTGAGGGGTCGGTGCAGAGAGCGGCGCCGCGCGGCGCGGTGGTAGCGTTCGCCATCGCATGACCCAAAGGCGAACGCCATGACGACCACTGTGCCGAACGACGGGCTGCAGCTTCGCTCGCTCGTGCAGGCGAGCGGCGAGATCGAGGTCTCGCTCGTCCGCGTGCCGACGCCGCCGCCGCAAGCCGACGAAGTCGTCGTCCGGGTCGAGGCGACGCCGGTCAACCCGTCGGACATCGGGCTGCTCTTCGGCGCCGCCGACCTCGCCACGGTCGCGGCGCGCGGCCGCGGCGAGCAGACGGTCGTCAGCGCGCGCATCCCGCCGGCGGCGATGAAGGCGATGGCGGGTCGCGTCGGCGAGTCGCTGGCGGTCGGCAACGAAGGCGCCGGCACCGTCGTCGCCGCCGGCAGCGGCGCCGCCGCGCAGGCACTGCTCGGCCGCACCGTCGCCGTCCTCGGCGGCGCGATGTATTCGCAGTTCCGCACCGTCAAGGCCGAGCTCTGCCTGCCGCTGCCGGCGGGAACGACTGCGGTCGACGGCGCGTCGGCGTTCGTCAATCCGCTGACCGCGCTCGGCATGACCGAGACGATGCGCCGCGAAGGCCACCGCGCGCTCGTCCACACCGCGGCGGCGTCGAACCTCGGCCAGATGCTGAACCGTGTCTGCATCGCCGACGGCATCGGCCTCGTCAACGTCGTCCGCCGCGACGAGCACGTCGCGCTGCTGCGCGGGCTCGGCGCGACGCACGTCGTCAGCACGTCGTCGCCTGCGTTCGCCGCCGAGCTGACCGACGCGATCGCCGCCACCGGCGCGACGCTCGCGTTCGACGCCATCGGCGGCGGCCGTCTCGCCGGCCAGATCCTCGCGGCGATGGAGGCCGCGCTCGCGCGCGGCGCCACCGAGTACAGCCGCTACGGCACGTCGACGCTGAAGCAGGTGTATCTGTACGGCAGCCTCGATACCGCGCCGACCGAGATCGTGCGCAACTTCGGCATGGCGTGGGCGGTCGGCGGCTGGCTCGTCTTCCCGTTCCTGCAGCGGATCGGCGCCGAGGCCGCGAACGCCCTCAAGGCGCGCGTCGCGCGCGAGCTGAAGACGACGTTCGCGAGTCGCTACACGCGCACGCTCTCGCTCGTCGAGGCGCTGCAGCCGGAGGCGATCGCCGAGTACGGCCGCCGGGCGACGGCGGCCAAGGTGCTGATCGACCCGAGCCGCTGACGCGCGGGCGCGCGCGACGCGCTGCATCGAGACGCGGGCATGACGGCAGCGGACGACGACCGCCGCATCGCACGCCTGGCCCGCGGCGATGCCGCCGCCGCCGGCGGCCTCCTCGGCCGTGCCTTCGTCGACGACCCGCTGATGCGCTACTACTTCGCCGGCGACCGCGACCGCGCGCTGCCGGTGCGCAAGACGATGACGCTCGCCGCCGAGCTCACGCTGCGCCACGGCCTGGCGTTCCGGATCGACTGCGGCGCCGGCCTCGCCGGCGTCGCCCTGCTGCTGCCGCCGACGCTGCGCGACTTCCCCTTGACCGGCGTGATCGCGGCGGTGCTGCGCACGCCGACGCTGTGGCGGCCGCGCGCGCTGCGGCGCCACTTCGGCGTGTCGGCGTCGATCGAAGCGCATCGGCCGACGATGCCGTGCTGGGTGCTGCTCTCGCTGGGCGTCGAGCCCGCGCGCCAGCACCGCGGCCACGGCGCCCGGCTGCTCGCCCACGTCCTCGAGTGGCTGCCGGAGTCCGCTGCGATCTGCCTCGAGACCGACAACGAGCGGAACCTGCCGCTCTACGAGCGCCACGGCTTCGCGATCACGAGCGAGTACCTGACGCACCGCGACCGCGGGCCGCGGACGTGGTCGATGCTGCGGCCGGCGAACGCGGCCGGCGACTGCTGAAACGGCGGCTGCGCAGCACCGTGCCGCGTCAGCTCGCAGCCTTGCGCAACGCCGCGATGCTCTGCTCCACCTCCGAGGCGGGCTCGGTCGCCATCGCCTTGGCGAGCGCCTCCGCTTCGGCGAGCGCCGCGCGGGCGCGTTCGTGGTGCCCGAGCGCCACCTCGATCGTGCCGCGAACGCAGAGCAGCTTGCACAGCTCCTCGCGGTCGCCGACGCTGCGCAGCACGCCTTCTCCCGCGCACACCGAAGCGATCGCGTCGGCGGCGCGTCCCTCGCGCAGCAGGAGCGGGCCCATGCCGCCGAGAGACGACGCGCGCGCTAGGCGTTGAACGCCTGCCGCTGCGACGCCGCAGTCGGCGGCGTGTCCTCGCGTCGAGGATCGGGAAAGACGACCTGTCGCCAGCCCGTGCGCTCGAACGGCTTCCATTGCCCTTCTGCCTGCGCCAGGCGATCGCTGACCGCGAAGAGGACCGCGGGATTGAAGCCGAGGCCGAGATGGCTTCCCACCACTTCGATGTTCTCCGACCGGTCACCTTCGGTCTCGACGCTGCATCGCCAGGGAACGATCTCGTCGCTGCGGCTGTAGATCGAGGTGGTCGGCACCGCAGGCGCCGGCCGGTCGGTGGCGTTCGGGTGATGGAGCGGGCTGCCGAGCGTGACGACGCTGCGCACCGCCTCGGGCCGCCGCGCCGCGAGACCGCTCGCGTAGAGGCCGCCGAGGCTCCAGCCGACGAGGCTCACGGTGCCACCGCTCTCGTCGCCCATCCGGTCGAGCGTCTCGAGCATCGCGCGCTCGACGCCGGCGCGCAGGCCGAAGTTGCGGCCCAGGCCCCATCCCTTTACGGCATAGCCGCGATCGCGCAGGAAGCTGCGCAGCATGCGGGTCGAGTCGTCGCTGGCGCCGAGCCCGGGGAGGACGAGCACGGCATGACCGTCGCCGCGCGGCGCCAGCCGCAGCCACGGCAATGCCGCGAGGCCGGAGGCGAACTCGACGCCGGCGCGCAGCGCCATTCGTCGCAGCCGCTGGCCGCGAGAGTCCTGGCTCGGCGTCGATCCGTAGGTCTTCATCATCGGGTTTCCTCCTTGCTGCGGCCCTGCGCCATTATGATGGTAACGGAATTGCATTACGGTCGCAATGTTTCCCAATCTGCATCAGCTGAGGAGCCTAAACACGCGGCAGCGCCTGCTCGACGCCGCGATCGAGCTGCTCGCGCAGCGCGGTGATCTCGGCGTGTCGCTGCAGGAAGTGGCGCGCGCAGCCGGGATGACGACGGGGGCCGTGCAGCACCACTTCGCTTCGGTGGCCGGGCTGCGCGCCGAGGTCCTCTCGCGCCTCGTGCAATCGCTCGGCGAGGCCGAAGGCTTCTGGCCCGATGCGAGCTGGCCGCTTGCGCGTCGCGCCGGCCACTTCGTCGGCGGGGCGTGGCGCCAGGTGTTCGGCAGCCCGCGCTTCGGCACGGCATGGGCGGCGTTTCTCGGCGCGCGTGCCCACAAGCCGACGCGAGCGCACGTCGTGACGCGGTTGGCGCCGATCATGTTCGGCATGGCCGAGCAGCTGCTGCGCTCGTTTCCCGAACTCGCCGCTCGCCCCGACGGTCGTGTGCGCGCCGAGTTCGTTCTGGCGGCGCTCCGTGGCATGGGTCTGGCGGCACCGTTCTGCCCGCCGCGCTTCTTCGACCGCCACCTCGAGCTGCTGAGCGACTACCTCGTCACGTCGTGTCAGCAAGGCGTGCCTGCGCCGCGCGCGCCCGCTCGAGCAGGCGCGGCGCGTTCGCGCGCTCGGTCCACGACGCGAACGCGGCGCTCGGCCCGCGCCAGCGCAGGCTCGCGGCGCCGCGGAAGAGCCGAGCGTCGGTGCGCAGCGTCGCCAGCCGCTTGAAGAGGAGCGCTTCGTCGCGGCGGTCGCCGAGGACGGCGGCGGGGAACGCCTCGATCGGGCCGTGCCGGTTCACGAGCCGCGCCGCGCCGACCGCGCCGATGCCGGCGATTCCCGGATAGCCGTCGGCGACGTCGCCGACGAGCGCGAGCCAGTCGGGAATGAGCGCGGGCTCGACGCCGAACTTCGCGCGCACGCCGGCGGCATCGCGGACCGTCTTCGCACGGCGGTCGACCTGGACGACGCGGTCGCCGACGACGCACTGCGCGAGGTCCTTGTCGGGAGTCCAGATGCAGACCTTCTCGACCTCGCGGTCGGCGGCGGCGAGGCGCGCCGCGGAGGCGAGCGCGTCGTCGGCCTCGAGCTCGACCATCGGCCAGACGGCGACGCCCATGGCGGCGAGGGCGTCCTCGAGCGGATGGAACTGCGCCAGCAGCGCCGGCTCGATGCCGGCGCCGGTCTTGTAGCCCGGCCAGAGCGCGTTGCGGAACGACTCGATCACGTGGTCGGTGGCGACGCCGACGTGCGTCTCGCCGCGCTCGAGGATCTGCAGCACCGACTGCAGCACGCCGACGACGGCGCCGAGCGGCGGATCGGTCTTGTGGAAGCGGCGCAGGCCGTGGAAGTGCCGGAACAGCTCGTACGTGCCGTCGACGAGGTGGACGATCATGCGCGGCCGGACCCGCTAGGTCCGGCCCGGCGCGCCGGCGCGCGCCGACGGGTGCGCCGCCGAACGCGGCACGAAGACGCCGATCGTGCCTGGTGCCGCGCCTGCCCACAGCCTGCGCAGGTGGCTACGCTCGTCGCCGAACTTGTCGACGATGCCGGCGATCTCGGCCTCGAGGCCGCGGAACAGGTCGCGCAGCGCCAGGAGCGACGCGTCGTTCGCCTCGATGTCGCGGCGCAGCTCGAGCGGCAACGCGTTCGGATAGAACTCCGCCTTCAGGTCGAGCGCCTTGCGCTGCTCGAGGAGTTCGGCGAGGCGCGCGTTCGGCGCGCGCAGCTTGACGACGACGACCTCGATCTCGCCGAGCTCGGCGGCTCGGTGCGCCGCCTCCGACGGATAGCGCGCCACCCAACGCCGGTCGTCGCGCTCGGCAGCGCGGCGGCAGTCGGCGGCGATGCTCGCCCAGCGCGCGTGCTCCGCGCACGCCAGTTCCTGCGCCGGCGAGAGCGCGCTCGGCGGCGAGCACACCGGTGCCACGCGCCCGGCGAGCTGCGCTTCGGCGGCGGCGCAGTCGGTGCCCTGCGCGCGGAGCGCAGGTGCGAGCGTCGCCGCCATCGCGACCGCGAGCAGCGCCGATCGGGATCGAGGCGACGTGCGGGCGCGGTTCATGCGTCGGCAACGATACCCGCGGCGCCGCCGCCGGCAGCGGTCGGAATGCGCAGGATCGCGTGCTGCGTTCGCGGCGTGCCGGCGCGCTGGCGTCAGCGTCCGACGCGAGCACCGCGGAAGCGAGGACCGACCTTCCTGCGCCGCTGGATGCATCGCCGTCGTCGCCGGTCGCGCGCGGCGCAGCGCGCGCGCTAGCGCGGAGCCGTCGTCATCGCTGAGCGGCATGCTCCCGGCGCGCCGGCAGGCGCCAGCCCGGACGGACGTAGTGGCACGTATAGCCGTTCGGATACTTCTCGAGGTAGTCCTGGTGCTCGGGCTCGGCCTCCCAGAACGGTCCGGCCGGTGCCAGCTCGGTGACGACCTTGCCGGGCCACAGGCCCGACGCGTCGACGTCGGCGATCGTGTCCTCGGCGATGCGCTTCTGCTCGTCGCTAGTGGTGTAGATCGCCGACCGGTAGCTCGCGCCGCGGTCGTTGCCCTGGCGGTTCTTCGTCGTCGGGTCGTGGATCTGGAAGAAGAACTCGAGCAGCTGCCGGTACGACAGCCGCCTCGGATCGAAGACGATCTCGATCGCCTCGGCGTGCGTGCCGTGGTTGCGATAGGTCGCGTTCGCGACGTCGCCGCCGCTGTAGCCGACGCGCGTCGCGACGACGCCCGGCATGTTGCGGATCAAATCCTGCATGCCCCAGAAGCAGCCGCCGGCGAGCACCGCGCGCTCGGTCGCCGCAGTCGTCGCGTCGCTCATCGCACTTCCTCCACCTGGTCGAGATACGCGCCGTAGCCTTCCTTTTCCATGTCGTCGCGGTGGACGAAGCGCAGGCTCGCCGAGTTGATGCAGTAGCGCAGCCCGCCGCGCTCGCGCGGGCCGTCGGGAAAGACGTGGCCGAGGTGACTGTCGCCGTGCGAAGAGCGCACCTCGGTGCGCAGCATCCCGTGCGTGACGTCGCGCAGCTCCTTGACGTTCGCCGGCTCGATCGGCTTGGTGAAGCTCGGCCAGCCGCAGCCCGACTCGTACTTGTCGGCCGAGGCAAAGAGCGGCTCGCCCGAGACGATGTCGACGTAGATGCCGGGCTCGTGGTTGTGGAGGTACTCGCCGGTGCCGGGGCGCTCGGTCGCGCTTTGCTGGGTCACGCGATACTGCTCGGCGGTCAGGCGCTTGATGGCCTCGGGTGTCTTCTGATACGTGGGCATGGGGTCTCCGTGGTCGCGCGTCGTGGTCGCGCCAGTCCGGCAAAGCTTACGCCCGCGGCCGCTCGCGCGCCGCGCCTTCCCGCCTTGCCCATCCGCAAATGCCGTTTCCCTCCTCGTCCTCGCTCGCCCGGCTGATCGAGGCGCCGGTGCGTCCCGGCACCGTCGAGTGGATCGGCGTGCGGCCGGCGCGCGCAGCGTCGATGCGCACGCTCGGCGCGGCGGAGCTCGTCGTCGGCAAAGGCATCGTCGGCGACCGCTACGGCAACGCCGGCGGCGCGCGCCAGGTGACGCTCGTCGCCGCCGAGAGCCTCGCTGCGATCGCGAGCCACCTCGGCGTCGCTGCCGTCGCGCCGGAAGCGCTGCGCCGCAACGTCGTCGTCCGCGGCATCAACCTGGTCGCGCTGAAGGGCCGATGCTTCCGCATCGGCGCCGCCGTGCTCGAAGCGTCGGGGGAGTGCCACCCGTGCTCGCGCATCGAGGCGAGCCTCGGCACCGGCGGCTACAACGCAGCGCGAGGTCTCGCCGGCATCACGGCGCGGGTCGTCGGGGGTGGCGTCGTCCGCATCGGCGATCGCGTCGAGCCGGTGCGGGCGTGACGCCTCAGCAGCTCAGCTTCATCGACTCGACGCGGCCGCCGAAGCCGAGCTGCACGGTGAGCGACGGCTCGCGGCTGCCCGGAGTGAAGCCGACCCAGCGCGCCGACAGGAACTGCTTCTCGTAGAGCGTCAGCGTCGCGCGCGGACCCGTGACGACGCTGCGCAGGTCGCGCTTGAGCTGCTGCGCGCTGCCCTTGTCGAGCGTCTGCAGCTCGATCGGCCCGATCAGCGTCAGCGAGTCGCCGGCGAAGTTGCGCTCGCCGTAGAACGACGCCCAGCAGCCGCTGCGCATCTGCTCGGCGGCGCCGGCGGTCGGCAGCACGACGACGGCAGTTTCCACCGTCGGGCTTGCGATCGACGGCCCGCCGCTGCGCATCGACGTGCAGGCGACGAGCGCGGCGATCGCCGCAGGGGCCAGCAGCAGGGGGTGGCGGTGGTTCATCGGTCGTCTCCTCGCGGCAACGAACGTCCGCGGCGATCGGCGTGCCTGCCGCAGTCGCCGTGCCGGCGCGCCGTTGCGCGCTGATGCATCATTGCCGTCCGCTCGACCAGGAGGAGGAAACGATGCACAAGTCGACGTTCGCCGCATTGCTCGTCTCGACCGCGTTCGGCGCGCACGCCGCCGGCTTCACGCTGACGAGTCCGACGATCAAGCCCGGCTCGACGCTCAGCGACGCGCAGGTCTTCAAGGGCTTCGGTTGCGAAGGCAAGAACGTGTCGCCGGCGCTGAAGTGGAGCGGCGCGCCCGCCGGAACCAAGAGCTACGCGGTCACCGTGTACGACCCCGACGCGCCGACCGGGTCGGGCTGGTGGCACTGGGTCGTCTACAACATCCCGGCGACGGCGACCGAGCTGCCCGAAGGCGCCGGTGCCGCCGACGGCAAGGGCCCGCTGCCCGCGGGCGCGGTGCAGGGTCGGACCGACTTCGGCAGCGCCGGCTTCGGCGGCGCCTGTCCGCCGCCCGGCGACAAGCCGCACCGCTACGTCTTCACCGTGCACGCGCTGAAGACCGACAAGATCGACGTCCCCGCCGACGCCAGCGCGGCGCTGGTCGGCTTCATGATCCACGCCAACCACCTCGGCAAGGCGAGCTTCGAAGCGAAGTACGGCCGCAAGAAGTGAGGCGGCGCCGTGCCGGTGTCGCCGTCAGGGCGCCTGGCGGCCGCCGCTGTCGCCGGCGTCGCCGTTGTGCAACTGAAGCGTCATCAGCACCGCGGAATCGACCCGCGCGCTGAGCGAAAACGGCTGGAACGCGGGCAGCACGACGAGCTGCCCCGGGCCGAGGCGGCGCAAGCCGCCGGGCATCTGGATCTCGACGTCGCCCTCCAGGCAATGGATGGTGCACTCGTCGTCGACGTGGTGCTCCGGAATGTCGCGGCGCGCCGGCAGCACGAGGTGCAGCAGCTGGATGCGCTCGGTCTTGATCAGGCTCGTGCTCACCGCATCGTGCAGCGCCGGACCGAGCGGGCCGATGTCGATGACGTCGAGCAGTTGGGCGTGAGGCAGGGCCATGGCTCCTCCGGCGGGATTGCGCAGCAAGCCCGGTGCCCGCGAGCCTAGCAGCCGGCGCCCCGATTGCCCGGCCACCGACGGCGGGCTTGTGATCGCCGACTTCGCCGACATCTACGGGACTCCCATGAAAAACCGACCCGACCCCGAGGACCGCATGTGGTCGCAGGCCGTCGAGCTGATCGCCGAGGCCGGGCGGCTGCACCGCCAGTTCTTCCGCCTCGCCGCCGTCGAGAGCGCGCCGGCGTGGGAGCCGCCGATCGACGTCTTCGAGGACGAGCACGAGATCGTCGTCGTCGTCGCCATGCCCGGCGTCGCCGCCGAGCGCATCCACGTCGCGCTCGACGGCGCGACGCTCGTCGTTCGCGGCACGCGGCCGTTGCCGTACGACTGCACGCGCCATCGCCTGCGCCAGCTCGAGATCCCGTACGGCGCGTTCGAGCGCCGCATCGCGCTGCCGACGGGGCGGTTCGAAGTCGGTCGTCCCGAGCTCGTCCAGGGTTGCCTGGTGCTCAGGCTCGGCAAGCGGGAGCGCTGACATGACGACCATGCAAGAGCCTTCGCGCGCCCCCGAGTCGGGCGAGCTCCTCGACGAGCGCCCGAGCGCCGAGCCGGCGGCGAGCGCGCCGGCGGCGGGCGGCGCGTCGACCTCGACCCGCGCGCTTCCCGACGACGCGCTGATCGTCCTGCCGGTCCGCAACCTCGTCGTCTTTCCGTCGACCGTGGTGCCGATCGGGCTCGGCCGCGAGCGCTCGCAGGCGGCGGTGCAGGAAGCGGTGCGCCTCGAAAAACCGATCGGCGTGCTGCTGCAGACCAAGCCCGACGTCGACGAGCCCGGGCCCGACGAGCTGCACTGGGTCGGCACGAGCGCCGCGGTGCTGCGCTACGTCACCGCGCCCGACGGCGGCCACCACGTCGTCGCGCGCGGTCTCAGGCGCTTTCGCGTGCTGCAGTTCCTCGACGGCTGGCCGTTCGCGGTCGCGCGCGTCCAGTACATCGACGACGCCGACCGCAGCGACGCCGAGATCGAAGGCCGCGCGCGCGCCCTCAAGGAGCGCGCCCTCGAAACGCTGCAGCTGCTGCCGCAGGTGCCGCAGGAGATGGCGATCGCGCTGCAGGGAATCGACGATGCTGCGCAGCTCGCCAACGTCATCTCGAGCGTGCTCGACGTGCCGCCCGAGGAGAAGCAGTCGCTCCTCGAGACGTTCGACCTGAAGTCGCGGCTCGACCGGCTGCTCGCGATCCTCGCCCGACGGATCGAGGTGTTGAAGGTGTCGCGCGACGTCGCCGACCGCACCCGCGAGAACATCGGCGACGTCAACCGCAAGCACCTGCTGCGCGAGCAGATGCGCACGATCCAGCAGGAGCTCGGCGAAGGCGACGAGAACGCCGCCGAGCTCGCCGAGCTCGGCAAGGCGATCGCCGATGCGCACATGCCCGAGGAAGTCGAGAAGGCGGCGCGGAAGGAGCTGAAGCGCCTCGAGCGCATGCCCGAGGCCGCCGGCGAGTACTCGATGGTGCGCACGTACCTCGACTGGCTGATCGAACTGCCGTGGCAGGAAGAGCCGCAGCCGCCGATCGACATCGCCGAGGCGCGCCGCATCCTCGACGGCGACCACTTCGGCCTCGACAAGATCAAGCGCCGGATCCTCGAGCACCTCGCGGTGCTGAAGCTCAACCCTGCGGGCAAGAGCCCGATCCTGTGCTTCGTCGGCCCGCCGGGCGTCGGCAAGACGTCGCTCGGCCAGAGCATCGCCAAGGCGACCGGGCGCAAGTTCGCGCGCATCAGCCTCGGCGGCGTCCACGACGAGGCCGAGATCCGCGGCCACCGCCGCACGTACATCGGCGCGCTGCCGGGCAACATCGTGCAGAACCTGCGCAAGGTCGGCACGCACAACGCCGTGGTCATGCTCGACGAGGTCGACAAGCTCGGCGCCGGCGGCTTCCACGGCGATCCTGCGTCGGCCCTGCTCGAGGTGCTCGACCCCGAGCAGAACTCGACCTTCCGCGACACCTACCTCGCGGTGCCGGTCGACCTCTCGAAGGTGATGTTCGTCTGCACGGCGAACGTCCTCGACACCATTCCGGGGCCGCTGCGCGACCGCATGGAGATCATCCAGCTGCCCGGCTACACCGCCGAGGAGAAGCTGCAGATCGCGCGCCGCTACCTGGTGCCGCGCCAGCTCGCCGCGACCGGCATCACCGCCGAGCAGTGCGAGATCGGCGACGACGCCTTGATGGCGATCATCGCCGACTACACCCGCGAAGCGGGCGTTCGCAACCTCGAGCGCGAGATCGGCAGCGTCTGCCGCCACGTCGCGGTGCGCATCGCCGACGGCAGCGTGACGCGGATGACGATCGTTCCCGCCGACCTGCACGAGATCCTCGGCGCCGAGCGCTTCGAGGCCGAGGTCGCGATGCGCACCGGCGTCCCCGGCGTCGCCACCGGGCTCGCGTGGACGCCGGTCGGCGGCGACATCCTCTTCATCGAGGCGGCGCGAACTCCGGGCGCGGGGCGGCTGATCCTCACCGGCCAGCTCGGCGACGTCATGAAGGAGAGCGCGCAGGCGGCGCTCTCGCTCGTCAAGGCGCGCTCGGCGTCGCTCGGCGTCGCCGCCGACGGCTTCGAGAAGTCGGACATCCACGTCCACGTTCCCGCCGGCGCGACGCCGAAGGACGGGCCGAGCGCGGGCGTCGCGATGTTCGTCGCGCTGACGTCGCTCTTGACCGAGCGGCCGGTGCGAAGCGACATCGCGATGACCGGCGAGATCAGCCTGCGCGGGCTCGTGCTGCCGATCGGCGGCGTCAAGGAGAAGGTGCTCGCGGCGCTGCGCGCCGGCATCACGACGGTCATGCTGCCGGCGCGCAACCAGCGCGATCTCGACGACATTCCTGCCGCCGCGCGCGAGCGCGTCCGCATCGAGTGGCTCGAGACCGTCGACGACGCCGTGCGGATCGCGCTGACTCCCGCGCCGCAAGCGGTCGCCGCCTGAGCCCGGGCGCCCCCCGCGCGGGCACGGCGGATGCCGCGCCATGGGCCCATTCCTTGTCAGGAGGCCCTCCATGGCAAACCGCTATCTGACTCCGTGGTCGGGATCGCGCCAGTGGCTCGGCGACCCGCTCTTTCAGCTGCAGCGCGAGATCGATCGCGCCTTCGACGAAGCGTTCGGCGGCGGCGGCCGCTCCGCCGGCGGCAGCATGACGATGAACGCGCCGCGCATCGACCTGCACGAGGAGAACGGCGAGCTCTGCCTGCGCGCCGATCTGCCCGGCATGCAGCCGCAGGATCTCGACGTCGGCGTCGACGGCGACGTGCTGACGATCAGCGGCGAGCGCAAGAGCGAGCAGAACCGCAACGAGCGCGACTACCACGTCATGGAGCGCAGCCACGGCCGCTTCCAGCGCAGCGTGCGGCTGCCGTTCACGCCGAACCCGGACGAAGTGCGCGCCGACGTCCGGCACGGCGTCCTCGAGATCCACATTCCGAAGCACAGCGCGCAGGAGCGCAGTCGCCGCATCCAGGTGCGCGGCGAAGACGCGCAGTCGGGCGCTGGCGGCACGGCGATGACGCAGGCCGTGGCGGGCGGCGGTTCGAGCGAGCGCGCGAAGAGCGACGCGGCAGCGGCCGCGGCGAGCAGCGGCAAGGCTGCGGCCGCGAACGAGCAGAGCGCTTCGTCGCCGACGTCGACGCCGACCACGAGCGGGCGCTGAACCGGGGCGCGCGGCGATCGTCGCCGCGGCGCTAAGCTCGCGCGATCGTCACCACCGCGCCCGCCGCCCGCGCCATGGCCTACGCCCTCGGACCCGACACCCAAGTCTTCGTCGTCGGCGCCGGGATCATGGGCGCGGGCATCGCGCAAGTCGCGGCGCAGGCCGGGCACGCGGTGCGGCTGTTCGACACCCGCGAGGGCGCCGCGGCGAGCGCGTGCGGCAAGCTCGCGGCGACGCTCGACGGCCTCGCCGCCAAGGGCAGGCTCGACGCCGCCGAAGCGAAGGCGATCGCGGCGCGCGTCGTCGCGGCGACGAGCCTCGACGATGCCGCGCGCGCCGGCGTCGTCGTCGAGGCGATCGTCGAGAGCCTCGAGGCCAAGCGCGCCCTCTTTCGCGATCTCGAGGCGATCGTCGGCGAGCGAGCGATCCTGGCCTCGAACACGTCGTCGATCTCGATCACCGCGCTCGCGAAGGAGCTGCGCGCACCCGGCCGCCTGGTCGGCATGCACTTCTTCAATCCGGTGCCGCTGATGAAGCTGGTCGAGGTGGTCTCCGGGCTCGCGACCGACGCCGACGTGGCGGCGGCGATCTTCGAGCTCGCGAAGCGCTGGGGCAAGACGCCTGTGCACGCGCGCTCGACTCCGGGCTTCATCGTCAACCGCATCGCGCGGCCGTACTACGCCGAAGCGCTCGCATTGCTGCACGAGCGGCTCGCCGAGCCGGCGACGATCGACGCGTGCCTGCGCGGCGCCGGCTTTCGCATGGGGCCGTGCGAGCTGATGGACCTGATCGGGCACGACACCAACTTCGCGGTCACGCAGTCGGTGTTCGACGCCAACTTCGGCGACAAGCGTTACCAGCCGTCGCTCGTCCAGCGCGAGATGGTCGACGGCGGCCTGCTCGGCCGCAAGTCGGGGCGCGGCTTCTTCGCCTATCCGCCGGGGCCGCCATCGCCTGCCGTCGAGCCGTTCGCGGCGCCGGCGGTGCCGACGGGAGCGATCGTCGCGCTGCACGGCCGCGGCGTCGCCGTCGATCGCTGGGCGGCGCGGCTCGCCGACGCCGACGTCCGCTTCGAAGCCGACCCGGCGAGCCGCTGGAACGGCCTGCAGACCGATGTCGGCGAGCTCCGCCTCAGCGACGGCCGCGCGGCGACGCACGTCGCCGCCGAGTCGGGAGTGCGCGACCTCGCGGTCTTCGACCTCGCCGTCGCTCCGGGCGGCGGCGAGCCGGGCACGCCGCTCGCGGTCGCCTTCGCGGCGAGCGCGTCGGCGGCGTGGCGCGAGCAGGCCGCGGAGTGGCTGCGCATCGCCGGCTGGCGGCCGCAGCCGATCGGCGACTCGCCCGGCCTCATCGTCGCGCGCACGATCGCGATGCTGATCAACGAGGGCGCCGACGCCGTGCACCAGGGCGTCTGCACCGCCGCGGGCGCCGACCTCGCGATGAAGCTCGGCGTCGCCTATCCGGCCGGCCCGTTCGAGTTCCTCGCCGCCTGGGACGCGACGGCGGTGGCGTCGCTCCTCGACCACCTCGACGCGCACCATCGCGGCGAGCGCTACCGCGTCAGTCCGGGCTTGCGCGAGCGCGCCTGCCTGGCGCAGCTGGCCGCGCCCGCCTGAGGCGGCGCGGTTGCACGGAAGCGACGGCGCGGCAAGCCCGCGTCGGACAGCTTCCCGACCTCGCGTCGGCCGAAGGATCGACGTGCGTTTCGCGTGCGAAAGCGGGCCGTTCGCTGCCGAAAATTCCGGACGCCATCTCTACGGCGATCCAAGGAGAACTCAATGCGAACCCCCAGAAATTCCGTCGCTGTCGTTTCCATGCTCGCGGCGGCCGCACTGCTCGCGGCGTGCGAGAAGAAGACGACGACCGTGACCGACACCCCCGCCAGCACCACCTCGACGACGACGTCGTCGACGGTGACGCCGTCGCCCGCGGCGTCGGACGCGATGTCGGCGACCGCGAACGCGGTGGACAAGGCCGCTTCGGCGACCGAGCGCGGCATGGCCAAGGCCGGCGAGGCGATGGGCGACGCCGCGATCACCGGCAAGGTGAAGACCGCGCTGATCGCCGATCCCGACGTCAAGGCGCTGAAGATCGACGTCGACACCAAGGACAACGTCGTCACGCTCAACGGCAGCGCCGACACCAAGGCCAACGCCGACAAGGCGGTCACGATCGCCAAGGGGATCGAGGGCGTCAAGTCGGTCGAGAACCGACTGACCGTCAAGCCCTGATCGACGTCGTCAGCGCTCGGGCCGGGGCGCCGCAGCGGCGCCCGGCGCCGACACGGGAGGCGCGGGCGGGGCCTCCGCCTTCGTCGCTTCGCCGCCCAGCCCGAGCAGCCGCATCGCGTTGTCCTTCAGGATCAGGGGCCGCACGTCGTCCTTGAAGCCGGCCTCGGCGAAGTCCTTCAGCCAGCGGTCGGGCGTGATCAGCGGGAAGTCGCTCCCGAAGAGGATGCGGTCCCTGAGCAGCGTGTTGGCGTACTGGACGAGCTGCGGCGGGAAGTACTTCGGGCTCCAGCCCGAAAGGTCGATCCAGATGTTCGGCTTGTGCATGGCGAGCGAGATCGCCTCGTCCTGCCACGGCCACGACGGATGCGCGACGATGATCTGCATGTCGGGGAACGCGATCGCGACGTCCTCGAGCAGCATCGGGTTCGAGTTCTGCAGGCGAAGACCGCCGCCGCAGCGCATCCCCGAGCCGATCCCCGAGTGGCCGCTGTGGAAGACGGCGGGGAGCCTGTGCTCGGCGATGACCTCGTAGATCGGCCACGCCATGCGATCGGCCGGCTCGAAACCCTGCACGGTCGGGTGGAACTTGAAGCCCTTGACGCCGTACTCCTCGACCAGCTTCCTCGCCTCGCGCGCGCCGAACCTGCCCTTGTGCGGGTCGATCGAGCCGAACGCGATCATGATGTCGCCGTTCTTCTGCGCCGCCTCGGCGATCTCCTCGTTGGGGATCCGGCGCCGGCCCATCTGCGTCTCGGCGTCGACGGTGAAGTTGACGAAGCCGATCTTCTTCTCGCGGTAGTACGCGATCGTCTCGTCCATCGTCGGCCGCCGCGACGAGCGGAAGTACTTGTCGGCGGCGCGGTCGTACTCCTCGCCGTAGCTGTCGAACGGGTTGCGGCACGAGACCTCGAGGTGGGTGTGCGTGTCGATCGCGATCAGCTCGGCCGTGTTCATCGTGCGGTCCTCGGTACGGTGGCGCCTCAGACGACCTTATAGACCCGGACGAGGACGTTCGGGCGCGGCCCGAGGCCGTGTTCCGTGACGCGCAGGCTTGACTGCATTTTGGTTATGTTCAATAATAATTCTACGGTCGCCCGCTAGAGGTTTTCCCTAGATGCGCTTTCCAAGCGAGGCGCGCCGGTTCAGACTTTCCTTGTTTACATGGCTTAATCAATGACGACGCCCGATGCCGCTGCCGGGGCAGCCCTTTCCCTGCCTGCGACGCTCGCGTCGCTCGACCTGCTGAAGATCGAGTCGCGCGGCGCGGTCCTCCACGTCCGCCTCGACCGGCCAGCGAAGCGCAACGCCGTCAGCGACGCGCTCGTCGCCCAGCTGCACACGTGTTTCGTCAACCTGCCGGAGGCGACGCGCGCCGTCGTTCTCAGCGGCGAAGGCGACCACTTCTGCGCCGGCCTCGACCTGGCCGAGGTCAGCGAGCGCAGCGTCGCCGAAGGCATCGTCCACTCGCGCTCGTGGCACGCCGCGTTCGAGCAGATCCAGTTCGGCAAGGTGCCGGTCGTCGCCGTGCTGCACGGCGCCGTCGTCGGCGGCGGTCTCGAGCTCGCCGCGTCGTGCCACGTCCGCGTCGCCGAGTCGAGCGCGTTCTACGGCCTGCCCGAGGGACAGCGCGGCCTCTTCGTCGGCGGCGGCGGCTCGGCGCGCATCCCGCGCCTGATCGGCGTCGCGCGGATGACCGACATGATGCTCACCGGCCGCGTCTACGACGCCCGCGAAGGCCACGCGATCGGCATCGCGCACTACCTCGTCGAGCCCGGCCAGGGCCTCGCGAAGGCGTTCGCGCTCGCCGAGCGGATCGCGGTCAACGCGCCGCTGTCGAACTTCGCCGTGATGCACGCGCTGCCGCGGATCGCCGACATGGCGCAGGACGAAGGCCTCTTCGTCGAGTCGCTGATGGCGGCGATCGCGTCCGGCGACGAGGCCGCCAAGCTGCGCGTGCGCGCCTTCCTCGAAGGGCGCGCGGCGAAGGTGCAGAAGGCGTGAGCGCGGGCGCGGCCGCCGGCGCATCGGCGCGGCCGCGCTACCGCGCGCTGCCGCTCGGCGGCTCGCTCGAGGCGACGTTCACGCGCCGCGCCGACGGCTCGACGCTCGTCGTCTCGCGCGAGCCGCTCGGCGAGTATCCGCAGCGCATCACCGACCGTTTCCTCGAATGGGCCGAGCGCGCGCCCGAGCGCACGCTCGTCGCCAAGCGCGTCGGCGGCGGCGACTGGCGGCGCGTCGGCTGGCGCGAGGCGGTGCAGAGCGCGCGCGCGATCGCGCAGGCGCTTCTCGATCGCGGCGCCTCGGTCGACCGCCCGGTCGCGATCCTCTCCGACAACGACATCGAGCATCTCCTGCTCGCGCTCGGCGCGATGCTCGCCGGCGTGCCGTTCGCGCCCGTCTCGCCGGCGTATTCGCTCGTCTCGCAGGACTTCGGCAAGCTCCGCCACATCCTCGGCATGCTGACGCCGGGACTCGTCTTCGCGAGCGACGCGCGCTACGCGAAGGCGATCGCCGCCGTCGTGCCGCGCGAGACCGAGGTCGTGCTGACCGAAGGGACCCTCGAAGGCCGCGCGTCGACGCCGTTCGCGGCGCTGCTCGCGACCGCGCCGACCGCCGCGGTCGACGCGGCGCACGCCAGCGTCGGCCCCGACACGATCGCCAAGTTTCTCTTCACCTCCGGCTCGACCAAGCTGCCCAAGGGCGTGATCAACACGCAGCGGATGCTGTGCGCGAACCAGCAGATGATCCGCCAGTGCTTCCGCGCGCTCGCCGAGGAGCCGCCGGTGCTCGTCGACTGGCTGCCGTGGAATCACACGTTCGGCGGCAACCACGACATCGGCATCGTCCTCTACAACGGCGGCACGCTCTACATCGACGAAGGCAAGCCGACGCCGGCGCTGATCGGCGAGACG
>Ga0157379_10000470_pt1 | contig 32717 bp, 31 predicted proteins | sample S25metaG_FD_121802 | JGI IMG/M metagenome (GOLD analysis project Ga0157379, IMG submission 121802) | Switchgrass rhizosphere microbial communities from Kellogg Biological Station, Michigan, USA - S2-5 metaG | ecosystem: Host-associated > Plants > Roots > Rhizosphere > Soil | place: USA... | reverse complement strand
TACCCGGATTGGACACCAAAGCGCTCAGTTTGTTCCAGGAATGATACACAACGAGCGAGAGCCATAAGTCGCCCAGCATTTACCTATTCCAGGCAACCACGAATCTCAGTTGTCGTATAACCGCGATCATGAAAGTGGGAGTCAGTTGGCATTGTGCATACCTAAATCGCGTCGCCCGATTTAGGAAAGCCTGCAGTTAACGGCAATTGTTGTGGCGAGAATATGTTCGCGAAGTCAAATTTGCCTTGCGTCAAGCGCACGCCTCCCATTTGCAGAAGCATTCCTCAATTTCAATTCCGACTGCGCGCCGATTGGAAGCGCCGCGCTGCGACGAGAGTGGTGCCGCTGCGGCAGAAGGAGCCCAGGATTAGTGCGTCTTGTCGGGAGTACGTACAGACGAGTTTTGAAATCGCACCGAGCGGTTTTTGATTGGGATGGAGTAGTGGAGAAGTCTGATGCCGTTCAACGACGTCGCTGATAGGGCCGTCCGGCTTTTGAGGACGTCCTTTCGCAAGCAAGTACGCCTGCTCGTGCTGAGAGCGGGTGAACTAGCCGGCGCCAGGTGTCCTTACTAATACGATGAGGCTTACTGGTCGGTACCCTGCACATTTCCACCGGCGGAGAAATTCGTGAGGTAAAGGCGGGCCGTGACAACGAAATCAAATGTTTCGGTCGGAAGCTGTGGAAGGATCTCGCGGCCCATTTTTCTGAAGTCCTGCTCGACCTCCTTCAGCGGTTGCGTCTGGGGTCGAGCAGGACAGCGGGCCTTGGCGGTGGTAGCGACGCCAGGCCATACTCACGACGTCTTTGTTTTCCCACCCATATTGATGACGGCCTGTGCGATCTCGATGATCGGTCTTGCGAGATCGACGAGCTTGCGGACCCCATCCTGGAGAGCCCAGGGGTTCCAGAACTGGTTGATGGTGATTTTCGTGGTCCGGGTTGCCCAGTCCTGCGGCAGGTCCTGACTCCAGTAATCGGTCCGGTCGCTGCGACCGATCCAGGTGCCGTCGACGCCGAACGTCTGCGTTTCGCTCATGCCGACTGGGAAGCCTTGCGCATCCGAATATACGATGTTCACACCGCCGTGGAAGCCGCCGAACATCGTGATGGTGCGGGTCCGCGTCGTGGCGTCGATGTGCGCACCTGATTCGGTCTTCCGCAATACGCCCCATGTTGTCATGTAGTGGCCCGATCCGAGGAACGAGTCAAGATCTAAAACGATCTGCTCTCCCGATACCAGTCCCACCTTCTGCACAACCGGTATCTTCTCCAGTTCCGCATCCGAGATTACCTTGACGGCGAACGGGTCGAAGCCGGCTTCACGGAATGACCGAGTGTCGCTAACCGGGTACCGCTTGCCTTGACTCACGACATACAAGCGTGGCTCGAATGGGTTGAAACGTCCATTCGAACTGCTCCCGTCGCCTTGAACGACCGTCTCTGTTTTGCGGCTTGCCTCCTGGCGCGCGGTCGCGCCGGAATTGTCTCTGCTGTGAACATCAAGTTGTTTTGCCATGACCTGTCTCCTTTTTTGAGTAGCGTTATCGTTGCTTTCAAACGGTACTGGCAAGAATCAACAAAATGTCACAGTCGGCAGATTGCTAGTGCCCACGCAATGATAAAGTCGGTTGATTTCATCAAATTGTAATTACAGATTTATTATGGAGTTCACCGGGTGGGCCGGTTTAAGCCCATCCACCACTGATTTCGCATCGTGTTAGAGAATTCATGGAATTGCTTGAGCGCGAAGAATTCTTTACTGAGTTAGAGGCCATACTCAAGGGAGTAGCCACTGGGAACGGACGCGTCGTTCTTGTTAGTGGCGAGGCGGGGATTGGAAAGACCACACTTGTCGAAAGATTTGCAGAGAGGCATAGCACAACAGGGCCAATACACTGGGGCGCATGCGATGCGTTATTTACGCCGCGCCCGCTCGGTCCGTTGTACGACATTGCTCCTCAAACCCAGGGGGGGCTCCTTACGCTGCTCGAAGAACAAGCTCCCCGTGCTTCCATCTTCTCTGCAGTTGTCGATGAGATACAGAAGACGAAGGCTCCATCCATAACAGTCATAGAGGACGTTCACTGGGCTGATGAAGCGACGCTCGATCTGCTGAAATTTCTCGGTCGAAGGATCAGTCGAATCAAGTCGATGCTCATCATCACCTATCGCGACGACGAAGTAGGCCCGGATCATCCCCTCAGACTCGTGTTGGGCGATCTGCCTCATCGGCTAGTCGCGCGGCTCCGATTGCTGCCGCTCTCCGAAGCCGGCGTAAATACGCTGGCCGACCGCGCGGGCCGACAGATGGAGGATCTTTATGAGGTAACGGGGGGTAATCCATTTTTTGTGACGGAGGCACTGGCAAGTAAAGAGGCAGGCATCCCATCTACTGTCCGAGATGCGGTCTTATCGCGTGCGGTGCGGCTCTCTCCTGCTTCTCGCGCAGTGTTGGAAGTCGTATCAGTCGTTCCCGCGAGAACTCAAATGTGGTTGCTCAACGACACCATCCGCCCGGATGCGGCTTTGCTTGAAGAATGCGTCAGCAGCGGAATCCTGCGATACGAAGCCGATGCGATTGCATTTCGACACGAGCTTGCTCGGCGAGCGATAGAAGATTCACTTTCCGTGCATCGACGACAAAGCTTGCACACATTGGTGCTGAAAGCCCTGGTCAACCGTGGTTCCGACGCACCGTTGGCGCGGATCGTTCATCACGCAGCGCAAGCCGGCGATAGTGCGGCCGTGCTCAAATACGCCCCGGTTGCGGCAAGACAAGCGGCCGCGCTCAGCGCGCATCGTGAATCCGCATCGCATTATCAGATCGCCCTTCAATATGCCGGCGAGCTCGCGCAGGAAGAACGCGCCAAGCTGTTTGAACACCGTTCGTATGAATGCTTTCTCACCGATCAGGGCGAGATGGCGTTGCAGGCCCGTCGGGAGGCGCTCGAAATCTGGAAGCAGCTGGGCAATCATTGCCGGGAAGGCGACAACCTCCGATGGATGTCACGAATCCATTGGTCTCTTGGCCGCAGAATGGAGGCGGAAATATTTGGCAATGAAGCCGTGAAAGTTCTTGAGAAGTTGACGCCAGGCCCAGAACTGGCCATGGCTTATAGCAATCGGGCGCAGTTACATATGCTCGCAGACGAGAGGGAGAAGGCGGTCCTATGGGGCTCGCGCGCAATCGAGTTGGCCAGATCTCTGGGCGCGCCTGAAATACTCGTTCACGCGTTGAACAATGTCGGGACTGCGGAATACCACGGCGGCAACGACGAAGGGCGCGTGAAGCTCGAAGAGAGTTTGCACTTGGCGCTGGCGAACAATTTTCAAGAACATGCGGCTCGCGCTTTCACCAATCTTGCTGCTACCGCTTTAAGATCACGCAACTATAAATTGGCGATGCGCTACCTTGATAGTTGCATTTCTTACACGACTGAGCACGACCTTCTTTGGGCGAAGCTTTACATGAGGGCGTGGCGGGCGCGTGCACATTTCGAACAAGGCGAGTGGGACAAAGCGGCTGATGATGCGGATTCGGTACTCAGCGCTTACCGAGTATCGCCAATCACGAAAATTTCGGCCCTTGCTGTGCTGGGGCATTTGCGAGTCCGTCGGGGCGACCCTCATGCCGAGCGCGTTTTGAGTGAGGCTCGTGAATTGGCGATGCAGACTCGCGAGCTTCAACGCGTGGTCCCCGTTGCTTCGGCGCGAGTTGAGTCGGCCTGGCTTACGGGCGACCTTGAACAGGTTATGAGCGAGGCGCGCTTTGTCCTCGAGATGGCAAAGGGAAACGATGACCCCTGGCTTCACGGAGAGTTTGCATTCTGGCTCTGGCGCGCCGGCGGCGCCATAGAAACGAGTGAAAAACTTGCTGCGCCGTACGCTCTCCATATGTCGGGCAACTGGCGCGCTGCTGCTGAAGCCTGGAAAGAAATCGGATGTCCGTACGAAGAGGCGATCGCCCTTGCTGACGGGAACGAAACCGCGCAACGCTCCGCACTTGCCATCTTCGAGAGACTTGGAGCGGGCCCCGCAGCTGAACGGTTACGTCAGGCGTTGCGCGCAACGGGCGTCCGCGGCATCCCACGGGGACCGAGGCCTAGCACAAAACACAATCCCGCTGGACTCACAACTCGGCAGATGGAAGTGCTTGTATTGATGGCCCAGGGATTGGCAAACACGGAAATCGCCGAGCGCCTCTTCACATCCACAAGAACTATTGATCATCATGTTTCTACGATACTGGCGAAGCTCGACGTCCGTACGCGAGCTGAAGCCGTTTCCCATGCTTTCCAATCAGGCCTGATCCAACAAAATAGGTAAAGGTCGGCTCCAAATTAGGCAATACAACCCATGCGCGGCCAGCCCCGGTCGCTTTATATTCCCGGCAAGTTAAGCAGGAAAGACAAAGCACGGGAGGAACGGTTATGCGGCGCTATCTGGTCGAACGTAGCTTTCCAGACGGTCTAAAGATTTCGGTCAACCATGAAGGCGCAGCGATTTGTCGGATGATCGCACTGAATAATGATGAGGAGCGCGTGACGTGGATCCACTCATACGTAAGTGATGATGGAAAGAAAAGCTACTGCATCTGCGACGCGCCGTCGCCTGAAGCCATTCGGCGAGCATCCAAACGGAACAACCTTCCCGTAGATCGCATAACGCACGTTAGCATTCTCGACCCGTATTTCTATCACTAGCAGCGGTCCAACCCGCTGAACTGATGTTGCTGTAGACGGCGTGTCTACAGTGCACGGGACGAGTGCGTCTTCGTTATCTGTTCGAAAGAGAAAGGCTTACTCAATGAAAGCGCAAACGTTCATCGCTGAAAAACGAGAGAACAACCGAGAAGCAGCACATGCAGGCAGGCAGAAATGGCCCCTGACGCAGACAGCCTTCGACGGGCTTTTGGCATGCCTGGATTCCGACCGCGACATCGCCGCAGACCGGTATCTTCGGATCCGGCGGGATCTCGTTCGTCTGTTCGGATGGCGAGGTTGTCATACGCCGGACGACTACGCCGATGAAACGATGAACCGGTGCGCCAGGAAGATCGCGCAAGGAGAGGAAATCCGCGATCTCGCCGGGTATTCGATCGGAGTTGCCCGTATGCTTCTGAGGGAAATGCGCCGCGACTCGTCCCGGCAAGCATGCTCTTTGGACGAAACACTGGAGCCTTGCGGTTGGCCCGCAGTCGGAAGCGACCTGGAACATCGCGTCGAAGCCCTCAGGCTCAGTCTGGAGGAACTCTCCCACGACGATCGTTTCCTTATCCTGAATTATTACGAGGGCGATAAGAGCGAAAAAATCAAGACCCGTAAGATGCTCTCGGAACTATTTGGAATTGGGCCAAGCACCCTACGAATGCGAGCAATGAGAATCCGCGAAAAGCTTCAACTCTGCACTCAAAACTACCTGCAGGCACAGGCGCCAAATTGGGTGGTGACGAATTCCGGATCCAGCGGCGGGTCGGGGTGCTGCTGAAATCCAGGAACTGCGGGTGTTCCAAGCCCCCCTCCTAACTTAGGCGGGAAGTTTAGCTTCATAACTCCCGACACTCAATATCTTCTGGGAATACGGACTTGTCCAGCGTGCATCCGCGGTACCGCTGGGAAGTCATGAATATCTCTTAGGGATAGACGGGTGTAGCCTTGTACTTCTGGCCAGGGGCCCCCACCGTGATTCGAAAACAGACCCTGGGATTGACCTCGCGGCGATAAGGAGTCCCTTAACAACGATCTTATTTACGCTTTTTGTGCAACGTCGGCCAAACAGCGTAGCAGTATTGGGACATCTTGGGATTCTTTACCGCTCAGATGCAGAAGTTTCACCGTGGCAAGGTCGATATCAGAGTGCCTGAGAGTGGCCTCTACTAGGCCGCGATTATCGTGGAGTATCACGGTTTTGGGCTGAGCACTGTGAGCCGCAATGGCCCTGAGTTCCTTTAAAACTCCTGTGCGTTCAGTGGTGAACAGCCTGAGGTCCATCAATATTACAGAACTCTTCGCGATTAAATTTTCCGCCAGTGTGAACCACGTATCGTCGAAGCAAAATATCTGCCGACAGCGATAACGCCCGTCCGGGTCACATTCTGTGGGCGATGCGGCAAGGCGTTCAATAGCTGAGTGTGCATCCTTGACGAAGATGTCGCTAATCTCGCCTCGCAGAAACAACATTACTTCATGGGGCTCAATAGCTGCCTCCGCGAGATCCGCACCGCCAATCATTGTCATGGGTCCCACCTGCCTCCAATGTCGGCTGAGTGTGTGAAACAAGTCTGCGGTTGGGCCCCGCTGTGCAAAGACCCGGAGAAGTAGCAGAGTTGGCGGAGGTTCGATACCGGGTGTCAAGAAAAGATGTCGCCCGGCTCGTGTCAACAGCAAGTACAGGGGAAACGCGCCCAAGCCCAGCGCAGCATAACCCGGCCCGGCAAACAGGAGGTCAAAGCTACTCAAAAACACAATGTAAACCAGCCATAGCGCGGAGAGTATGATGCCTTCATCCCCTATGTGATTTCTCGCGTATAGATCAGCCAATTTGTGCAAGAGCCAAATGCCGATCACGACGGCGACGCCAGCCCCGATCACCAGGGAAGCCGCAATCACAACTAATGGATGAAGAGTTCGGAACAGAACTCGGCCTAAGCTCTCTGTTATTTCAGGTGCTGAGGCCGGCAGAAGAACTACCGCTCCAATACCGCCGACAGTAATAAAGTTAATCAGCAGAACTATCGGTCCGACGGCGCGTATTCGACGGGTGAGAAAAGTCGCAAGGAAAAGTGTCACCGGCAGATTCATCCCCAGCCACAAAACGCCAGCGTTTGCTAGTGCTTCGCCTGTAAGCCCAACGCTCAAAAGCACAAATAGCAATGTATAGCCGGCCGCCGCACCAACGAGCATTAGCCATCGCTGGCGCCGCGATAACCCTGCGGCGAGCACAACGGACAGAACTGCCGGCCAGGCCAACGTTGCAGTAACGACAACAAATTGCGCGAGGGTACCATCTATGACAGACCCCGCCATGGTTAACCATGCCAGATAGACGGCGATGAGACAGCCGACTAATGCGTGCAACGCGGCTGACCGCTGTTGCGCCGATTTAATGTTGTCGAGCAACGGCGGATCAGGCAGTGCTGCGGCGGTCGGCACAGAAATCCGTCCCATCCTGGCCTTGATTGCACACCGATAGAACCAAAGCAACAAGAACGCCAGCGGGTACGTCAGGACTCCCGCGATAAGCAGCAGCAAGAGTATTAGGCCGGGAAGCCTAAGAAGCACGGATTGCACGTGGGGTGGTAAAACCTCTCATTGCATATTCCAAAATTCCGCTATTCGACGTGAGAGCTGCTCCGAGTTTTCGAAAGCCTGCTCAGGGCTCGCGTCGGTCAAACTTGGTTCAGTCAACGCCTGCCGTAACTGAGGTGGTAGACCAACCTTGTCCGCGTAATAGCCAATCTCAGGAGCAAAGGCATTAGAATCGTTCGGAGCCGCCATACGAAACGGTATGGAAAAGCCCCAATACATGCCCATCTTGTAGACCTCGCAAATCTCCGGACTATAGGCTGCGGCGAGGCCTTGAGCTGTAGGCTGTGTTTCGCTCTCAACGGACGTCCTGAATTCATTTAGTCCGGCCAGAAGCGATGTAGGTGAGAACGGCATCGGCCTATCGACGCGAAGGGTTTGAGCCATGCGCGCTGCGGACTCATCTGCGGCGGCAGCCCGCCCTCGGGAAAAATCAAGCCACTCCTTCATACCTGCTGCATCGACGTCTTTCGTGCCATCGCGGACTTGCTTCACCCAGCTCGCATACAAGCCTTCGCGAACGCCAAGGATCCACGCCGCCACAGTTATCGTCCGCCTTTTCTCATTCTCGAAGGTTACGCCCCGATTACCGCCGGCAACACACGACTTCGAATCCCTAACCTCGTTCGGAACATAGGAACTTCCCTGACTCGACCAAATGGCAGTAAGAAACAAGACGACAGAAACGACGACCACGACACCCAGAACGCTCCCGAAAATTACAACGCTCTTCAACTTCATCAGAAAGCCTCCAAGTTTTGTGTGAACTGCGTGCTACGTTTGATTGCGCATTCCTCAAATTGCGGACTCTCTCGCACAGATTAAGAACTAATGGCGCACCTTTAACGGGGCAAAAGAGCTTTCAGCGGAGGCCCCTTGGTAAAGTGAGCAAACCATCAGCAAAGTGTGAACTTTGTTGAAGTTTGAACGCTACATTGCACAACTAAATCCTTCGTACATACCAATCGGTGAAGCCGGTGAAGCTGCCAATGCGGCGCTGGAAGGGTAACAATTTCGTATTCACCGCTGGTTTGGTCTGGGGATCGCTTTGTCCCTGAATGTTTCCGTTTTCAGAGACGCTTTAGACAAAGAATCGCTCGTCGCTGTACTGAATCCAGGCTGCAGTTGGCGGAAGGTCTGCGCCAGAGAACCATGGTCATTCTTGATATCGTCCGGCCAGGCGGATGTACGGCCTTGTTCCAGGCACCAAGTCGAAAAGGAAGCAACAAGACTATCGTGGCAGCCAGGCCGGCAGACAAGCTCTTCACGCAATGACGTTCTCAAATGGCTTCCGACCCAAATCAGCATAACGCTCGCATGAGGCAACTCGCGGGCCAGGTCCATGGCCCGCCACGCTTTGCGGTTTCAATCAGTTAAGACGACTCGTCACTAGTTCCTCTATCTTTTCGGGTACGACTCTATCGGATCAGCGTTGAATACGACTCTCGCTAGTATGCGAGAGTCAATGCCGCCCTGTCTCGCTAGTCGAAGATGTCCCTCTCCTGCCGATTCTTTACTTGGCGTCGCCTCCTCCAAGCTTGCCGCAGGAATGGCTTTCATTCCAACTTGATGGACGCGAGGCCGCGTCCCGTTCGCTGCTGGTCACTCATATTATTTGCCCCGGCCGGTGCCGTCCTCCGAGACTTCACTCTTCGTCGGAATGATTCCAGCGGACTCCGACCTGCGACAGAAAACAAGAGAAGCCATCGAGTCACCTTCCCGGATTGCCGACAATACGCCCGCTGCTCCACAAGGCTGCGGCTCTAAACGTCGTGTTAAGATCGCAGCGATGAGCGTCATCCTCCTCTCTGGCCCCATTGGGTCGGGCAAGACAGCAGTTGCGCGCCAATTGATCACCTTGCTGCCTCCGCCGGTCTTCTATATTGAGGGGGATACGTTTTGGTCTTTTTTCAACGCGCGACACACACACTCGGCGTGAACAGTTTCGGTACATGATGAGATCCATGACCGCGGCTGCCGTGCCGCTGGCAAAAGAGGGCTACCAGGTGATTGTTGATTTTTCAATTCCGCCGGATTTCGTTGACACAGCACGCAAGATCGCAAAGGACCTTCCCCTGCATTTTGTTCTGTTGCGGCCCAGTCTCAACGTTTGCGCGAAGCGAGCGGCTACTCGCCAGGATGGGAGAATTACGGACTACGATGGAGGCTTCTACAGACTCTTTGAGGCAACGCAGTGGAACGCGATCTGTGACGATCAGGCGGATGCTCTCGAAATGGCCGTTCGCATCCGTGACGGGTTGGATCGTTCCGATTTCCGGGTGCCGTAACTGCGAGGAACCTGAGCCTCCACTCCAGCTGGTTTCCCGACTCCTTACACTCCCGTGCCGAAGGTTCAACCTGTGGCAGATCCTGCGGGTGCGATCCCGCTCGGCTCGTCAGCGGCAAGCAGATCCGCAAGCAGACGGTCTTTCGCTCCATCGACAAACAGCGTGAGCCGGGCCTTGCTCTCCAGTGTCTTCTGCGTTTCGAGAATATCGAACAGCGCGTCGGAGACGTCTGGGTCTCCGGAAATTTCGCGCAAAGCCGAACCAATCATGTTTGGACGGATCACCGCTGCCTGTGCGAATGCGACTGCGGCCTGGCGCTCTGCTGAACTTGTGATAATGCTCACCTGGTTTGCGCCATCCTGTCTGATCGCCGACGTCACCTGACGCAATCGGTTCACGACCTTCTCCTCGATCTGACGAATCATTCCCTTATCCCGGAAATGAACCTTCCGGATGTAGACCGACCCTAGCGTGTAACCCCACGCCTGCGACTTCTCCGAAACCTCCGCACGCACGGTCTGACTCATCTTGTGTCGGGTTTCCAGCATTTCCCCGAGTGGCATGTTACTGAGGCAGCGCACTGTGGCGTTGCTGACGTTGGCGCGAAGAGATCCTCGCGGATCAGTATTTTTGAACAAGAACGACACCGGATCGCTGATCTGCATTTCATACCAGATGCCGATTCCCATTGGCGCGCCTTCTTCGGAATTGACGGGCTGGCTGCGCAGGTATTCCTGATTGAGGCGCAAGTCGAGCACATGACACTGCCCCAGCAGGTTCACGATGAATGCGCGAGGACCAAGTCTTCCGGGGAGAAAATAGCAACCCGGCTCGTCGATAGTTCCAATCACTTTGCCGAAAAGCACGTAGACGCGGCAGGTGCGCTCTCCGACAACCGTGTACAAACCGAAGAGCCGAGCCGCTCCGAGAATAATCGGTTCCAGGATGAGCATCCCGAAGAAAATCACCGCGAAAGCTGTCAGTGTCCCGATCATCGACGCCCCTCCAAAAAGATCTGGTGGGCTTTCGCGGGCAGAGCCAGCTTCACGTTCCTCACATAGGCGGTCAGCACGTTTGGCCCCTGCTTCTTCAGGTTCGAGAGTTCGTTCGCCATCATTCGGATGGGTTCTACCTCTGCCTGCGCCTTGAGCGTTTCAATCTCCACGGCGCGCTTGGACTGGACAATCTTTTGATCCGCTCCGGCGTGCGCCAGGCTGATGTCGCTCGACACCTGGTTGTAGGCGGTATTGATCGCTGCCAGCGCCGATTCGACCTCTGCTGGCGGGTCGATTCCTGTAATCAGCGATGCATCGAACAGTACGCCGTAACGCGCCGTAGTCGAACCACACTCCTTGTCCATGTACTCGTTCAGATCGCGAAGGTTCTTGCGGAGATCGTTGATAGACACGCCCATCACCTCCGTTGCCTGCGACGCCGATCCGACAGGTGATGCCGGTGCCGCAGGGTCTGGCGATGCCGGCGGAACAATGGGTTTGGCTTCGAAGTTGGCGATCCTCTGTCGCAGCACCGACACGAAGTACGCCATCACATGAACCATCGGGCGCTTGATACCGAACAGATAGGCGTAGAGGTTCGACTCGCTGACGCGATAACGGATCTGTCCCGTGAGGCCTGTATTGAGCTGATCTTTGGTTACAGCTTCGAGGATTGATCCGTTGTTGTTGGCCGTCGCGTCTTCCAGGTCAACCGCCATGTTCATCGTCGTGGTAGCAATGGACACCTTGTGGATCTTCTCCCAGGGCATCTTGAAATACGGACCGCCCGGTGGAATGACGCGCACCTGTGGATAGATGTAGCGCTGGCGCTCGTCGGGACGCAGTTGTTCGGCAATTGGATCGTCTATAGTCGTCCGATTCCCCTCAACGCGCTGCGCCCGCCCGAAGACTGTTTTCACAGCACGTTCGTTTTGATCGATGGTGTAGATGCCCCCGATCACCACGCGGACGACGAACCAGGCGGCGAGGCCCAGTATGAGACCAATGAGAATCGGCATAAGGCCGCCAGTATACTCGCCCCTCGAGGTGAGGATCTCCTTAGTTCTTGGGCACTGTCGATGACAAGCTACGCCGTATTGGACATGAGCGCGGCCGAGATCCGGAAAGCAAGGCTGAGAAGGTTCTCGATCTGATGAAGCGCAAGGAAGGCGCGACTCTCGCGGAGATCGCGAAGGAGACCGACTCGCAGAAGCATAGCATTCGCGGATTCGTTAATAGTGCATGTACTGCAGGCAACAAATAAACTCTACCAAACCGCTGCGCCATATCTCGATTCCACGCTGTGCGCTAAGCAAGGTACGACATCGAGGGCGGACAGCAGTTCGTAGAGGCGGTATCGGGGAAAATCGATGAACCTCAAAATCGGCGTCATCGCTATAGCATCCGGGCTCGTTGGGGTCTTGGCTTTCTCGCAGAGCCAGGGGCCGGCGTCCATGCCTGATCTGGGCGGGGCCGTCGGCTGGATCAACTCCGGCGCGCTCAACACAAAGTCGTTGCGCGGCAAGGTCGTGCTGGTAAATTTCTGGACGTACACGTGTATCAACTCGCTGCGTCCTATGCCGTACGTCAAGAGCTGGGCGGCGAAGTACAAGGATGCGGGACTGGTCGTGATCGGCGTGCATACGCCGGAATTCTCGTTTGAACACGAACGTCCCAGGGTCGAGTGGGCGACGCGGACTTTCAATATCTCCTTTCCGGTTGCCATCGACAGCGACTACAGCATTTGGCAAGCGTTTCATAACGAAGCGTGGCCGGCGCAATACCTCATCGACGCAAAAGGACAAATTCGTTTTCTGCATTCCGGCGAGGAGGATTACGCCGAAATCGAGCGCAACATCCAGACGCTCCTGAAGGAAAACGGAGCGACTGGCCTCGATTCCGGTACAACCAGCGTAGCCGGGGTTGGAATCGAGGCTGCCCCGGACTGGATTGATCAGCGATCTCCTGAAACATATATCGGATATGGTCAGGCCCGGAATTTCGCCTCGCCGGAACGATTGGCCCGAGACTCACGAAAGACGTACAGCGCTCCCGCAAGCCCTTCCTTGAATCAATGGGGCTTGAGCGGATCATGGAATGTCGGTTCCGAGGCCGCCGTGCTCCAGGCAGCGCCGGGCAAGATTGTGTTCCGGTTCCACAGCCGTGACCTGCACTTGGTTTTGGCACCAACAAAAGACGGTAAGCCCGTCCGTTTTAAAGTGACCCTGGATGGCGCTGCCCCTGGCGAAAATCGTGGATCTGATTCCGCTCTTGACGGCACCGGCGAAATTCGAGAGCCGCGACTCTATCAGCTCATCCGGCAAAAGGGTGCAATCGTAGACCGAACGTTTGAGATCGAATTCCTCGATCGAGGCGTCCAGGCTCTTGACTTCACATTCGGTTAGGAGAAGGGAGAAACGTCATGTCTGTCGTGATTTGGTTACGGGACTCCGTGACGGGCTGGTTCATCGAAGACTTTACTCTTGCTGAATTGCGGGCATTGCACGCCAAAGAACGCCTTCCGATGATGCGAGGGACATGTTTGTGAAATTCCCCTGGCGTTAGAACTATAGTTCCTCGAGCCTTCCAATCCCTCAATCCGCACTGTAACGCAAAGCAACTTTCGTTGACTAATCCGTGTTGGCTTCAGTTCAAGAGGTCCAGCAAAGGAGAAAAGTGCGATGAAGAAAAAGGTTTGGATTGGGGCTGGGGTGATCGTCGTGGCTTTAGCGTGGTATGCCTTTCGTCCCGAACTACTTTTCGTCAATAAGTCCGTATCTGAAGGTTTCCCAATCGCGTCTGCTGCAGCGAATTCGAGCAGCGCAACGCCAGCGCCTCGGGCGCTTGCTTCGGGAGACTTCAAGGGATACGCCCACGAGACTCATGGAAACGCGGCGATCTTCGATGTGGAGGGCAAGCGCGTGCTGCGTCTCACGAATTTCATGACTTCAAACGGCCCTGACGTCCACGTATACCTCGTGGCCGCTAGCGACGCCACAGACGATGCCACCGTGAAGAAGGCAGGCTATATCGACCTGGGATCGATGAAGGGCAATGTTGGAGATCAGAACTACGACGTGCCTGGTAACGTCGATCTCAAGAAGTACCAGGCGGTCACAATCTGGTGTGCGAGATTCAACGTGAACTTCGCGACTGCTCCCCTGAGCGCCTCACTCTAGAAGTGACAAACACATGGAGCAGGGCCAGTCCCTGCTCCGAAATTTCACATCGAAATTCTTATGAACACTAGCGCGTTTTTACACAAGCGGCACCAATTTCGATTGGCACTACTCGGGCATAAGGCTGTTGAAACGGCGGGCGCCTGCCTCCTTCTGATGACACAGGGACAGATTGCGATGGCAACCGTGGGGCACTTTGTCCTGGCATCCGAAACCGGGCTTCTGACCGTATTTCCTCTCATCGGCCTTACGTTGACGCGCCACGCGCATCATTTCGCAAACCGATGGACTTCAGCGATCTTTGTGGCCATTTGTTCCTTCTTCGCAGACGTCCTGATCCACAGGTCGCACTACCCAGGGGCTTATACCGAAGCAGCTCTTACCGCCGCAGGAGCTTTCGCTCTGTCCGTTGCTGTGTCTTTCACCCCGATCGGCAAGCATCTCGATCGACTTGCAGAAAGTTTCGTCCATCGCGCGCCGATCACCAACCGCGCCCGCACGGAGCAGGCGATATGACCGACGGTCGCCCCATCTCGATTCCTGTAATTTTGGGCACGACCCGTCACGGCCGGATGAGTGCTCACGCCGCAAGGTTCGTTGTAGGCCAACTGGAGAAGCTCCAGGGTGTGACCACGAAGCTCATCGATATCGCTGAGATGAAGATTCCCATCGATGACGCCGGCGAGGGAATCATGGGGCCGCAGTTCTCTGAGTCGATGACACAAGCCGACGCTATCGTGATCGTTACTCCGGAATACAACCACAGTTTCCCCGGTTTGCTGAAGCATGTTCTCGATAGTTGCCTGAAGGAGTACATCCATAAGGCTGCCGGGATAGTCGGCGTGTCCGCCGGAAGCTTTGGGGGAGCACGCGTCATCGAGCACTTTCAGCCGGTCTTGCGCGAACTCGGACTGGTTTCAGTCTTCTGGGATATCAACTTCGGCAATGTCGGCGAGGTGTTCGATGAGAGTGGGACGCTGCTGGACGAGGCCTACATCCGTCGAGCGGATAAATTTCTTGCCGAACTTGTGTGGATGGCGCGTGTTCTGCGTCATGGTCGAGAACAAATTCCATTGGAGTAAAGCTTCATGCGTTGTGCGGAGTGTAATTTGCCGATGAATCGACACGCCGAGAAATTGCTACAGAACTCGCCTCTCACGGACCCCGCGAAGTCGAATTCGCTGGAGGAAGAGTTTCCAGTCGCTTCGATCCATTGTTGTCCTGGCTGCGGAAAAATCGAGGCGGTTACCGAGTTGTCGGGAATAAAACGCTAAAAGTCCGGCATGTAACCGGCGAGGTGCTTCATGAGTGCAGGAAATCATTATGACGTCATCATCATCGGGACCGGAGCCGGAGGAGCAACACTGGCGTACCGCCTCGCTCCATCGGGCAAAAAGATTCTCCTGCTGGAGCGCGGGGACTACGTGCCTCGTGAGAAGGAGAACTGGAACTCGCGCGCCGTCGTCGTTCAAGGCCGATACAACAACGTAGAGCCGTGGCGCGATGCCAGGGACAACGACTTCGTTCCGGGCGCTCACTACTTTGTTGGAGGTAACACGAAGTTCTACGGGGCTGCCCTCGTCAGGTTGCGGCAGCGGGACTTCGGAGAATTGCGTCATCACGGAGGTATTTCGCCCGCATGGCCTCTTCCGTACGAAGACTTCGAGCCTTACTACACCGAGGCAGAGTACCTCTACCACGTGCACGGTATTCGTGGCGAGGATCCGACTGAACCGCCGGCAAGTAAACCCTATCGTTTCCCTCCGGTCAGCCATGAAATTCGGATTCAGCAGTTGAGTGATGACCTGCAAAAGCTGGGGCACCGTCCCTTCCATCTTCCAATCGGCATCTTGCTGGATGAGGAGAATCCCCAGAAGAGCAAATGCATCCGCTGCTCCACATGCGATGGTTTCCCCTGCCTTGTGCACGCCAAGGCCGACGCACATGTTATCTGCGTGCAGCCGGCACTCGAGCATCCCAACGTCACGCTGATGACGAACAGCAGAGTGACGCGCCTTGAAACCGATTCCACCGGCCGCGCGGTCACCGCCGTTCACGTGGAGCACAACAACGCGCCGCAAACCTATTCCGCCGATGTCGTCGTTTCATCCTGCGGCGCCGTAAATTCTGCGGCGCTCTTACTGCGTTCTGCTACTGACAGGCACCCGAAAGGCCTGGCGAACAGCTCGGATCAGGTGGGCCGAAATTACATGTGCCACACCAACTCCATCATGCTTGCGCTTTCAAACCACGAGAATCCGACCGTATTTCAGAAAACTTTCGGCTTGAATGATTTCTATTTTGGTTCCAGGGACTGGGATTTCCCAATGGGTCATATCTCGTTTGTTGGAAAGTCCGACGCGGAGATTCTGGCTGCGGGAGCCCCACGAATTGCTCCCGGGTTCACGTTGGACCTTATGGCTCGTCACGCATTGGATTTCTGGATGACTTCGGAAGACCTTCCTGATGCAAACAATCGAGTCACGTTGGGCAAAGATGGTCAGATCCACTTGAATTACAAGCCGAACAACGAAGAGGGACATAAGCGTCTGCAGGCAACACTGAAGGGCATGCTGAAGCATGCACGTTGCAGTGACGAAGTTATTCACCTGAATGCTTACATTGGTAAGCGCATTCCCCTGGCCGGCGTCGCCCACCAGAACGGGACGCTGCGATTCGGGAGAGATCCGAAGAGCTCGGTTCTTGACATCAATTGCAAAGCGCACGACTTAGACAATCTGTATGTCGTCGACGCGAGCTTCTTTCCCTCATGTGGCGCTATGAATCCAGCGCTGACCATCATGGCCAACGCGCTCCGCGTCGGCGATCACCTGCTGGAAAGGCTGGGGTAGTCCCATGAAGACTCGACGGAGAAATCCGGCACTGCTCCTGCTTGTCGTTTTTTTGCTTCTGAACGCCCCCGCGCAGCGGTTTGCTGCGCAGGCGACATCGCCGGCTGTTGTGGCTCTGGATTCGGTGGGCTTGACCGTCAGCAACATGGAGAGGTCCGTGGATTTCTTTTCGCGGGTTTTGTCCTTCGAGAAGGTCTCGGACATCGAAGTCGCGGGAGTCGAATACGAGCGTCTTCAAGGATTGTTTGGTCTGCGAGCCAGAATCGTCAGGATGAAACTTGGAGACGAGTTCATCGAACTCACGGAGTATCTCACGCCGAAGGGACGGCCGATCCCCGTCGACTCGCGGAGTAACGATCGCTGGTTCCAGCACATCGCCATCATCGTTTCTGATATGGACCAGGCCTACCAGTGGCTGCGACAAAACAAAGTCGGGTACGCATCGACCAGCCCACAAACACTGCCGCAGTGGAATAAGAACGCCGGTGGCATCAAGGCGTTCTATTTCAAAGATCCCGATGAACACGCGCTGGAGATCCTCTGGTTTCCGCCTGACAAAGGCGATCCGCGATGGCATCGACAGGCACACTCGCTATTTCTCGGCATCGATCACACGGCGATCGTCATCAATGACACCCTGGCCAGTCTTCATTTCTACCGTGACACATTAGGGATGAAGCAGGTCGGGGAGAGCGAAAACTACGGCACAGAGCAGGAACATCTGAACAACGTCTTCGGAGCCAGGCTTCGCATTACGGCACTCCGCACCGGATCTGGTCCAGGTGTGGAATTCCTGGAGTACATCACTCCCCGCGATGGCCGGCCTTATCCACCCGATTCACGCGCGAGCGATCTGATTTCCTGGCAGACGAACTTCATATCGACGGACGTTCGCGATGCGGACACTCGACTGCGTTCGGGCGGGATCTCCTCAGTTTCTCCGGGCGCAATAGACATTGCCGGCGGAGAGGCGGGCTTTCGGACTGCGCTCTCTGCGCGAGATCCCGACGGACACATCGTCCGGCTGCTTCAAAAGTAATTGCTCAACTCTGTGGAGGTACTCATCCCATGACTGCAGAAGAAAAACGTTTGTTGGAAGCACAGGAACGCAAGACGCACTGGAAGCGCTGGGGACCTTACCTCAGTGAGCGTGCGTGGGGAACTGTTCGTGAAGACTACAGCGCGCACGGCAAAGCCTGGGATTACCTGCCGCACGATCATGCGCGATCCAGAGCTTACCGATGGAACGAAGATGGGATCGCCGGAATTTCGGACCGGCACCAATTGATCTGCTTCGCCATTGCGCTGTGGAACGGAAAGGATCCGATACTCAAGGAACGTCTTTTCGGTCTTACAGGAAGTGAAGGAAACCACGGAGAAGACGTCAAGGAGTACTACTTCTACCTCGACAGTACGCCGACTCACTCCTACATGAAGTACCTCTACAAATATCCACAAGGCGAGTATCCATACGCACAGCTCGTCGAAGAGAACCGCCGCCGAGGAAAGCAGGAACCCGAGTACGAGCTGATGGACACGGGGGTGTTCGAAGAGAATCGCTATTTCGACGTGTTCGTGGAGTATTGCAAAGCAGACAGTGAGGACCTGCTTGTTCGCATCAACGTTGCGAATCGAGGCCCCGACACTGCGGCCATCGACCTGCTTCCTACAGTCTGGTTTCGGAACACGTGGTCCTGGGACAGGAACGAGCAACGTCCCTTGATGGAGGTGGTCACCGACCGTTCCGAGTCCACGATCCACTTGAGTCATCCCCAATACGGAGATCGTTGGCTCTATGCGGAGGGAATGCCGCAATTACTCTTTACGGAGAATGAAACCAACCTTGAAAGGTTGTACGGAGTACAGAATTCGTCGCGCTGGGTAAAGGACGGTATCGGCGAGTTCATTGTCCAGGGCCGAAAGGACGCTGTGAATCCAGCAAAGGTCGGCACGAAAGCTGCAGCTCACTATCCACTGACTGTCTTGTCCGGGGAAACGGTCCGCGTCCAGTTGCGTCTCTCGCAGCGAAAGTTTGGCGCAGCAGACCGCCCTTTTGGAAGAGGATTTGACCGCATCTTTAATGGAAGAGCATGCGAAGCAAATGAGTTTTACGAGACTGTCATTCCTTCTGAGCTCTCAGACGACGCGAAGAATGTAATGCGTCAGTCGCTGGCAGGAATGCTGTGGTCCAAGCAGTTTTACCATTATGAGGTGAAACGGTGGCTGGACGGCGATCCGGAAGGCCCTCCGCCGCCCGACCAGAGACATCACGGCCGCAACCACGAGTGGTCTCATTTATACAACGCCGACGTGATCTCGATGCCCGACAAGTGGGAGTATCCCTGGTACGCTGCATGGGACCTCGCATTTCATTGCATCCCTCTATCGCTCGTCGATCCGGATTTTGCGAAAGAGCAGCTCGTTCTTCTGCTGCGCGAATGGTACATGCATCCGAATGGTCAGATTCCCGCCTATGAATGGGCATTCGGAGACGTGAATCCTCCGGTACACGCGTGGGCTTCCTGGAGAGTTTACAAAATCGATAAGAAGCGAAAAGGGACCGGCGATCGCCGATTCCTCAAACGAGTATTCCACAAGCTCATGCTCAACTTCACATGGTGGGTCAATCGAAAGGACACGGAAGGCAGAAACATTTTCCAGGGAGGATTTCTCGGACTGGACAACATCGGCGTCTTCGATCGCAGCGCACCGCTTCCAACAGGTGGGCACATTGAGCAATCGGACGGCACAAGCTGGATGGCGATGTATTCACTGAACATGCTCGCCATGGCATTAGAGCTGGCCGGCGAGGATCCGGCTTATGAAGATGTCGCCAGCAAGTTCTGGGAGCACTTTACGCAGATCGCGTATGCAATGAACAGCCGCGGTGACGACGGTGTCAGCCTGTGGGACGACGAAGACGGCTTCTTTTATGACGTCTTGCATGTTCCCAACGAAGGTGAAGTCCCTTTGAAGACGCGGTCGATGGTCGGCCTTATCCCGTTGTATGCCGTGGATACTCTCGAGCCCGAATTGCTCCAGCGATTGCCGAATTTCAAGCGTCGCCTCGACTGGTTTATCGCAAACCGGCGGGGATACACACAGAACCAGGCATGCATGTTCACTCCGGGTATGAGGGAGAGACGCCTCATGTCCATTATGGATGGCGAGAAACTCCGGCGCGTGCTCAGGTATATGCTGGACGAACAGGAGTTCCTTTCCCCATACGGCATCCGCGCGGTTTCGCGGTATCACCGGGAACATCCTTATGTCCTGAAGGTGGGTGGTTCCGAGCATCGCCTTGAATACGAGCCTGGAGAATCATCCACGGATTTGTTCGGCGGCAACTCCAACTGGCGCGGTCCTGTTTGGTTTCCCGTAAATTTCCTCATCGTTGAATCGCTTCAGAAGTTCCATCACTACTTCGGTGATGACTACAAAGTGGAATGTCCGACTGGCTCTGGGAATTTCCTGACGCTGTGGGAGGTATCAGAGGAGATCTCTCGCCGTCTGGGTCGGACCTTCCTTCGTAATGATGAAGGACGCCGCGCGGTCCATGGCACATCGGAGAGATTCCAGAACGATCCTTATTGGAAGGACTTGATTCTCTTCTACGAATACTTTCACGGAGACAGCGGGCGCGGCGTCGGAGCAAGTCATCAGACGGGCTGGACCGGCGTTGTGGCGAAACTGTTGCAGCAAAGCGGTGAAAGGATTAAAGCGTCCGTCGGTGACGAAGTAGTGGAGGTCGGGGCGTAACGAAATCCTCGTTCGTTTGACCAATAGGAGATCCCTCGACGGGAGAAAGGAAGACCTGAATGAAACCCGAGATCCTAATCGAACCTGGACTTGAATCGGTTATGAACAGTCAATCCATGAAGGCCATTGCCGTCTTTCCTGGAAAGCCCGGCAGCGTTCATCTGGCGCATCTGAATCGGCCTTCTCTTGACGACGTTCCAAACGGCCGCGGTGTTCTTGTAAAAGTTTTACGCGTCGGAGTGGACGGAACGGACAAGGAAATCAATGCTGCCGAATATGGGGCCTCACCCGACGGATACGACTTTTTAGTCATCGGTCATGAGGGCTTCGGTCGCGTTGAAGCGGTGGGACCGAATGTTAATGAACTGCAACCGGGCGACTACGTTGTTGCGACGGTGCGGCGGCCAGGCACGAGCCTTTACGATCAAATCGGAACAAACGATATGACAACAGATGATACCTACTTCGAACGCGGTATCAACCTGCGGCATGGGTATCTGACCGAATATTACGTCGACGACGCTGAGTTCATCGTCAAAGTTCCGGGAGGGCTGAAGGATGTAGGCGTTCTTCTGGAGCCCACGACAGTCGTCGAGAAGGGAATTGCCCAGGCTTATGAGATCCAACGTCGTCTTCGGGTGTGGAGACCGCGACGTGCTGCCGTCATGGGTGCAGGGACAATCGGCCTGCTCGCAACTCTGATTCTGAAACTTCGTGGGCTCGATGTAACGACGTTCGCTCTGACGAAGCGTCCGTACTTGAATTCCGATCTGATCGAAGCGCTTGGCGCGCGCTATGTTTCCACTCAGGAAACATCCATCGCAGAAGGTGCTGCCACACTCGGCCCGTTCGATCTGATCTTCGAGGCGACGGGATTTTCTCCGATCGTCTTTGATAGCATGCGGGCCCTTGCAAAGAACGGCGTTCTTGTTCTCTCCAGCGTAACCGGTGGCGATAAGGCCATCAGCGTTCCGGCCGACAAGATCAACCTGGAGTTTGTGCTCGGAAACAGGGTGATGGTCGGAACGGTCAATGCTAACCGCGAGTACTTTGAACGTGGCGTCGGAGATCTGTCGCAGGCGGAGCTCCAGTATCCGGGTTGGTTGAAGCAGCTCCTGACACATCCCGTTAAAGGGTTGGATAACTACCAGGAGCTCTTTGACAAGTTGCTCAATGCCCGTGGTGCGATCAAAATTTTCTGCGAAGTGGCTGATGTATGAAGCACCGCATCGTCATCCTCGGCGGAGGTTTCGGCGGGCTTTATACGGCCATCGAAATGGAACGGACACTCGCGCATGATGCCGATGTCGAGGTAACGCTTGTCAACCACGACAATTTCTTCCTGTTCACGCCGATGCTTCACGAGGTTGCTGCCAGCGACCTCGACATGGCACACATCGTGAACCCCATTCGAAAGCTCCTTAAAAGGGTCCAGTTTTTTCAGGGCGATGTCCGGCGAATCTCGCTCGCAGAGAAGAAAGTCGGGGTATCTCACGGTAACAATCGTCATCTTCATGTTCTCGAATACGACCACTTGATCATCGGCATGGGGAATATGACGAATTACTACGGCCTTCCGGGCCTTGAAGAACACGCTCTGACGATGAAGTCTTTAGGTGATGCCATTTTCCTCCGAAACCGGTTGATTGAAAGTATGGAGGAGGCCGACTTCGAGTGCGGTGAAGCCCGAGGCTCCCTGATGACGATAGTTGTAGCCGGCGGCGGCTTTGCAGGAGTGGAGACAATTGCAGCGATCAATGACTTTCTGCGTGACGCCATTCCGTTCTATAAGAATCTAAATGAGAGTGTTCTCCGGATTGTGCTGGTCCATTCGGGGCCCGTCATCCTTCCGGAATTGAGCGAGAAGCTCGGCCTCTATGCACAGCAGAAGCTCGGCGCCCGCGGCATCGAGATTCGACTGAATACCCGGGTGCTTGGGTATCGAGATCGGGTTGTCGAATTGAGCGATGGATCGCGGATCCCAGCGAGGACTCTCGTATGGACCGCTGGGACTGCCCCAAACTCCATTCTGGATTCCTTGCCCTGCGCGAAGGAGCGCGGACGGATCCGCGTCGAGCCATCCATGGAAGTGCCGGGGTGGCCCGGAGTCTGGGCGGTTGGCGACTGCGCATCAATTCCAGATCCGGCAGGTAAACCTTATCCGCCAACGGCACAACACGCTCTGCGCCAGGGTAAGCGGCTGGCGCAAAACATTTCAGCTGCCATTCGAGGCCGAGAGAAGCGGCCCTTTGTGTTTTCAACTTTAGGTCAACTCGCGGCTATCGGTAAGCGGACGGGTGTCGCACAAGTGTTCGGGATCAACTTCTCGGGATTCGTTGCGTGGTGGCTTTGGCGCACCATCTATCTCAGCAAACTTCCGCGCCTGGAAAAGAAGTGCCGTGTCGCGCTGGATTGGACTTTGGATCTTCTGTTCTCGAAGGACCTCGTGCAATTCACGACAGCTCGTGCGCCATTGTCACGTGAAGATAAGAGCGACGATCGATCTGCGATGGAGGTCAGCGTGTCGTCATGATCCAGATCGAGAAGGTCGCTGAATTCCCAGTTTCTGCATCCGGCTGCGAAGGGTGCTGGGACTCATGCCCAGAATGCGCGCCGCGCCGCGCTCGCCTTCGATCAACCACTGAGCCTGATTCAAGATCGATTCGATATGTCGCCGCTCCACGACGTCCAGAGTTCCCGCGCTGTCGGCCTCGCGCGCCGCTTCAATCGGGATGGTCTTTATTGTTTTGACGTGAGCAGTTGCGGCCGCTGCTGCGGGCAGCTTTTCCGCCAATACGAGCGTGTCACCCGGCGACAGGATCACCGCACGCTCAATGACGTTCTGCAACTCGCGCACATTGCCGGGCCAGGAATAATTCGACAGCTGGCGAAGGACGTCTTCGCCTACGGTATGCACTTGCCGTCCGAGTTTCTTTGCGCATTTCTGCACGAAAAATGCGACGAGGAGCGGCAAATCGATTGTCCGCTCGCGCAATGCCGGTACGCGAAGTGGCACGACGCTAAGTCGGTAAAACAGATCCGCCCGGAATTTTCCTTCACGCACCATTTCTTCCAGGTCGCGATTCGTTGCGGCGACCACGCGAACATTCACGCGAATCGTGCGGCTGCTGCCGATCGGCTCGAACTCCTGTTCCTGCAGCACGCGCAATAATTTGACCTGCGTATCCAGCGGCAGTTCGCCGACTTCATCGAGAAAAATGGTGCCGCCGTCGGCAAGTTTGAATCGGCCGTCGCGATTGGCTATGGCACCGGTGAAGGCGCCTTTGACATGGCCGAACAATTCGCTCTCGACGAGCCCTGCCGAGATGGCCCCGCAATTCACCTTCACCAAAGCGCGGTTCTTGCGCGGACTCCGGTCGTGGATGGCGCGAGCGATGAGTTCCTTGCCAGTGCCGGTTTCCCCAAGGATGAGCACGGTAGAGTCAATCCTGGCAAACTGTTCGACCTGTCGAAGCAAGTTAAGCAGGACGGGGCTGTTGCCGATGATTTCCCCGAAGTTGTGCTCGCTTAAAATCTCTTCCTGAAGATATTTGTTCTGCGCTTCGAGCCGCGACTTCTCCTGTTCCATCAAGACATGCTCAGTGACGTCAATAAACATGGTGCGGGTGTACGTGCCACCTGGATCCGGTCGCGACCACCACTGAATCCAGAGTGGTTTGCCGTCTTTTCTTCGCAATTCCAAAATGACGGGACTGTCCGTTCCCTTGCGCATCAATTCAAGGGCGACACGCAATCGCTGCTGGGCTTCCGGTGTGTCGGGGATGAAATCCTTTCCGTAGGTCGAGGGGATGTCTTCATCCGTAATGCCCAGAAGCTTCATCGCAGTATGGTTAGCGCGAATGAATTTGGAGTCCAGGCCTTCATTGACGTAGGCAATCGGCGCTTCGTCGAACAAATCGCGAAACCGTTCCTCGCTCTCCTGGTGACGGCGCTCCAGGTGTTTATAGGCTCGCATGCGCTCGAGTTCAGCGCCGGCCCGGTCTGCAAAGGTTTCCAATACAGAAAAGACGAGGGAGTCGGCTGGCATCGATTTGTCGTCGATGATCACCAGATGGCCGATGACGTAGTTGGAGGAATCACGCAACGGGACTCCGAGATAACTCTCCGCCTGTAAGTCGGCAAGCGGTTTGTCCTCAGGAAAAAGCTCCTGGAGCCTGGAGTCGTAGTGACACGTTCGTCCCCTACTTACGGTCAGGCACGGTGTGCCGTGCATGTCATATTCGAAGTCTGGCCCGTGTTTGTCACCCATCCAGAATGCCAGCGAGCGCGCTCGATCGGTCGGAACGCACTCGGCGACGAACGAATAGCGGACGCCCAGACCCTTAGCGAGGTTTTCCACAAGAGAATGGAAGAACTCCGCTCCGGTGTCGGTGGCTGTACCGTCAATGATGGCGTGCAGCATTTGATCCGACCGTTTCCACTTAGTGACATCCCGCGAGGAAGCCAGGAGCTTTTCGGGTTTGCCGGATGCATCTGTAATTGGGCTGACTATTACGTCAAACCACATCGGCCTGTGGGTTTGAACTGTCGGGAAGAATCCAACAAACCGACCAACGCCGCCCTCGCGTGCCGTCGTGACCGCCGCTTGAGCCGCTTCGCGATCCGCGCCCTGCCAGAAATCAATCCAGGATGAACCGATGAAAGGCTTGAGGTCGCAAATTTCAAGGACGCGCATACCGCCGCTGTTCATAGAGAGGAGCGTGCCGTCAAGATCGAGCATCTTAATACAGTCGGGGCTGCCTTCGATGAGCAGGCGGCTGAATGAGTCCTTTCCAGTCTCCGACGACGGAGGGGATGGCGGGTTCTGTTCTTCTGGATTCATACGGACAGCCATCAGAAGTAATCGCCTCTGTGGACTACGTCAGAGCGGAAAGTCGTTCGAGACGGCCCGCGAAGCATGTATGCCTTACGCCCGCGTTATTTCGTGGCCACGAAGGTTCGTGGCCCACCGATCGTGGCGGCAGAGTGCGATCCTGACATAGTTCATTGTTTATTTGCAACGTCTTAGGCCCTCCGAGCGATTGGCACCCCGCATGCCTTTAGAAGGCGCAATGTTGAGAATAACCACAATCCAAACGGAATCCGGAGCCACGACGCTTCAGCTTTCCGGGAGCATCTCCGGAGTTTGGGTAAAGGAACTTCAGGACTGTTGCGCAACCTCGCTGGTGAACGGAAAGGCCGTGAGCCTCGATTTGAGTGACGTGCAATACGCAGACGCTGCCGCCCTGGAACTGCTCTCAAACCTAAAGTCGAGAAACGTTGCGGTCGTTGGTTGGACGCCACTGGTTGCCCGGTTGTTGGACGCGTACGAAGCGACGCGAGGCGTAAAGGAGAGGAAATGCTGAAGAGAAATGAGCACGAAGATTCCAGAGTTGCGGTGATCTCCAAAACTTCAACTCGTACTTCGATGGATTTCCAATTGGAAGCGATGGTGCATGTGAACGACCTTTACCAGACTGCGCTTCACGTTTGTCCAGCGTCCACGAGAGTGGAGAGCATGGTTCAGGAAACGTATCGGCGCGCTTCAATAGGGTTCGACAATTGTGGCCCGCGCTCACAAAGCAAACGGAGTCGATTTCAGATCCTGTTCAGCGTTGTTCGTCTGGAGTGGCAAGCCCATTTGAAGAGGGCATTCGAAAGCGCCGATGCGCCCGCGCAAGCGGAGCCCGCAGGCTTTGCCGACGTCCCTGGACCAAACAATGTCGCCTCTGCGCTAGGCCGTCTCCCCGTGGAATCTCGCGAAGTTCTCCTGTTAGTCGATTGCCAGGAGTTTTCCTATCAGGAGGCTGGAGAGATCCTGGGTCGTTCACCCGAAGCCGTTGCGCGACAAATCGTAATCGCGAGAAATCATCTGCACTCACAACTCGACGTGTGCTGTTCGACGCTTGCTGAGGCTGCTCACTAGTTCTGCGGAAGGAAATACAGATGACTCACATTCAACACATTCTCTCTCAAACGGTAACCTTTGTGCTCGCTGGCGGACGTGGTGCCAGGCTGGCGCCACTGACGCATACGCGTTCGAAACCGGCAGTTCCGTTCGGAGACGGCCGAATTATTGATTTCGTACTGTCGAATTGTCTTCGATCAAACCTCAACCATCCTTCCATCATCACCCAATACCAGGCATCCCACCTCATCCAGCATGTCGGACGGTGGTGGCTCGAGCAATCTGCCTGCGGTGCAGTTGCTTCAGCCTCTCCCGTCTGCATGCCCCGCCCGAGCCGGGAATATGCGGGCACGGCCGACGCCCTGTTCAGAAACATTCCCTTGCTGGATTCGAAGACGCGATATGTCCTGGTTCTTTCCGCAGATCACATCTACAAAATGGATTACAGAGAACTGCTCAGGTTTCACGTCGATAGTGGCGCGGAGGTCACTTTGTCGGCTCTCGCTCATCCAAGTGAATCGTCGCACCAGTTTGGAATCCTCGAAGCAGACGAATTGAACCGCATTACGGGTTTTGAAGAGAAGCCGGCGCGACCAAAGGAATTGCCCGGCAAGCCCGGACACGTTCTTGCCAACATGGGCATCTACGTGTTTGGCAAAGACGCGTTGACGGATGCGTTGCAGCATGACGCCGATGACACCACGAGCGACCACGACATTGGCCGAAATGTACTTCCTCGTCTCGTCAAACAACAGAACAGGCTGGCTGCTTTCAGATTTGAGGATCCCAGGACCGGTCAGTCGCGGTACTGGAAGGACGTCGGGACGATCGACTCGTTTTATGAAGCCAGCATGTCATGGCTGAGCTCTTTGCCTCGCACTCACCGTCTCGCCGGATCTGGATCTATCGTTGCTCCTGGCGTTCGGGTCCATCCGAGCGCCGAGGTGATCGATTCCATCCTGATGCGTGGCGTGACCGTCGGGCCTCGCGCGCGTATCCGGAGGGCCATCATCGACGAAAACGTTCGCGTGTTGGCCGGAGCTCACATCGGATACGAAGCTCGCGAAAGTAAAACGTTCGACAGCTCCAGCAAAGGCGTGACCGTTGTGGGTGCAAACAGCATCGTACCGGCGCGACGCGGCCTCGATACCGCGCCTCGAAGCCTGCAAATCCGTCTGGAACCGCAAATCGCTCGATAACGCTTACAAAAACAGACTTGGGAATAAATCCGATCTCGGAGGTCTTTCTACGACAGGCGAGGTCGTGACGAGGGCTAAACCAGTGCTACCTTGCAAAAAAACTGAGGTTGGAGACTTTGAAACTGCTGCACTGCCGCACATGAACGATCTGTATAGAACCGCAGTCCATCTGGTTCGCGATCGAACGGCGGCGCAGGATCTGGTACAGGAGGCGTACTTGCAGGCTTGGAAAGCCTTTCATCGGTTTGAACCCGGAACCAATTGCCGGGCCTGGATGTTCAAAATCCTGATCAATGAGGTGCGGCACTATCGAAGGCGATGGTTCAACACGAAGACCGTGCCGGAGGCCCCCCATTCATTCGAGGAGACGCTGGCGTTTGAACCGCCGGTGAGCGATGCCATTCAGGACGAGGATGTTCTTGTAGCTCTGGACGATCTGCCGTGCGAGTTTAGAGAGGTTATCCTGCTCGCCGATGTTCAGGAGTTTGCCTACAGGGAAATCGCCGAGATGGTGGGTGTGCCGATCGGGACCGTGATGTCCCGGTTGAGCCGTGGGAGAAAACAGCTGCGTGTAAAGCTGGCGGGCTACGCGTTTGCGGCAGGTGTAGGCAGGACGTTACAGGAGAGTCGGCTATGAATGTTGTGAACCCGGATCAGCGATTCTGCGAGAGGTTTAGACTGTACGTCGATGCCTATCTCGACAACGAAATGCCTCTCGGCAGTCAGGATGCGATTCAACACCTGTCGTTCTGCAGAGCGTGCTCCCGGGTTCTGGCGGAGCGAGCGCAAGTGAAGGAAAGGGTTCGACATGCCGTGCGGCGGGAACAAGCCCCGCCGGAATTGCTGGCGGCTCTTCGAGAGCAGTTCCATCGGAGAGATCCATGTCTTTCCTCAACTGACGCTCATCTGTTCCAACCGGACCTCTAGAGGGCCCGAACATGTTTGCAAAACCCGTTAAGAATCACTGGCCGGAATACGCCATTGAGGCGGCTTGCCTTGGGGCGTTTATGGTTTCCGCATGTCTCTTCGGAACACTTCTCGGACATCCCGCTTCCCCCGTCGTTCGATTGATTCAATATCCGGTACTGAGAAGGATTCTGATGGGACTGGCGATGGGAACAACGGCCGTCACGCTGATCTATTCAAGATTCGGCAAGCGTTCGGGAGCGCATATGAACCCGGCGACAACGCTTACATTCTTGCGGCTCGGAAAGATAAGGACCGTGGATGCCGGCTTCTATGTTGCTGCTCAATTCGCAGGTGGAGTTGCTGGTGTTGGTCTGGCAGCTCTCTTGCTGGGGACCTGGCTTTCGAACGCGTCGGTGAACTACGTAGTAACACTGCCCGGAGTTTATGGAGATGCGTGGGCATTTGTGGCGGAGGTTGTCATCACGTTTCTACTAATGACGGTCATCTTGCATGCCTCAAATGATCCCAGGCTCAACCGCTACACCGGAATCTTTGCGGGGATTCTCGTGGCGCTGTACATCAGTATTGAAGCGCCAATTTCCGGAATGAGCATGAACCCGGCACGAACCTTCGGATCTGCATTTACTGCCGCGAATTGGACATCGTTGTGGATCTACTTTTCAGCGCCGCCGCTCGGGATGCTGGCTGCCGCGGAAGTCTACGTTCGGCGCCGTGGCCTGAAGCAAGTGCTGTGCGCGAAGCTGCATCACGCAAACTCGGAGAGATGCATTTTTCGGTGCAACTATAGGGGATGACTGTCTTATTCGCTGTGTTTCCAGCGGCGAAAGGCTAGAAGAAGGTCCGATTCCATCGACTTGGGAAGCTCCATGCGTGGACGATTTCCGAGAGACGCTACCGTAATGCGCATTTGGTCGATGTATGCGAGACATCCGTCGCAGGCGGAGATATGCTGTTCAAAGCGGAGTCGGTCAGGCTGAAGCAATTTCCCTTCGAGATAGTTTGTAATCAGTTCCGTCAGTTCTTTGCAGGTCAAGTCGCTTTCCGTCACGATTGGCCCTTTCTGAATTCGAAAAGTAAGTTTCCAACGTACCACGTACTTTTGATCGCGCTCGATGGAGCAGCACCCTCTGATTAGTCTCAGAAATCTCAAGGACGTTACAAACTTCCTCGGCGGATAGTTCCTGTATGTCACGGAGAGTCAGGACGAGACGCTGAGCTGCGGGCAGCAGCTCCAGTGCTTGATAGATCATAGACATCGTTTCATCGCTCAAAAGTTGCGTCTCCGGGTCGGTGTTCCAGCGACGGGGCGCCACCGACCAGTGGTCGGGATACTCCCCGGTTGGTGATTGGAATCGTGCCGGGTCGACGGCAGGTTCAGATTTATCTAGTTCCACGTTCGCAAACTCTGAGAAAGGCACCATCCGGCTCTCGCGAACGCCTCGAGTGCGAGCCAGATTCATAACGATGCGGGAGATCCAGGTTTTGAAAGATGATCGTTCTTCAAATCGATCAATGCCCGTCAGCACCGCCATCCAGGCTTCCTGCACCACTTCTTCTGCGACAGCCCTGTTGGACACGCAGAAGTTTGCAAGGGGAAGAAGGTAGCCATGGTAGCGGTTTACGAGTTCAACGAATGCAGTTTCATCACGGGCTCTCAGCTTCTGGATCAATATTCGTTCGTCTTCCACAAAATCTCCTCCGCGCCCGTAATAAACCCGGAGGTGGCGAGACTATTCCCGGCCGGACAGAAAAATGCGAGAGGTTATGAATAGCGCGTCAACTTCAGAGTGAGCGGATCTCCCTCAATAGCGCGTCAACTTCGCGAAGTTCATGAGTCCGGCGGCGACGCGCCATTGGAGACCCCGATATGGCAAAGCATTGGTGCGGATCCCCAGTGTGGCAACGTCCACGTCCTGATTTGCAAATCCATGGACACCGTCGACGATCAGCTCGGGTGCGCGGGGTGGAGATTGCAGCCCGAAGGGCTGCAGGGAGAGGAGCCAGGGGGTGGAGCGAAGCGACACCCCTGGAAAAGGCTCCGCCTGCCAACGCACCTCGGAGAGGTGCGAGGCCAATTGAACAGCAGTGAGTGCGAGGAGGCGGTGGCCCAATTCCGAAAGGGGCCACGAGGATTGTGAGGAAGACCCAGTCGGGTGGCTCTCTGCTCATTGACGCGTGAAAGGAGAGCTTTACCGACGGAGTGTGGGCTCATGGGTTGCCCTGTCCCGAGAGGAAGGTGAAACCATAGATCACAGTCGGATTCTGAGGCTGCTGCTTAAACAGCAACCTCGTCACGACGCTCTGTCCGGGACGCAGTATGCCGTCAGGCAGGAATAGGCGCAGATAAGGATCACCACCTCTTGTGCTGCCGTTTGCATTTTCCATACGTACCTGACTGGAGAGTCCCCCCACAATCATAAGGAGGTGAGTATCTACAGGAGACGAACTGGTGTTCGTGATGGTGTACACGTCCTCCTGCCGGCCGCCACGGATGCGGTTGGACTCGACCAGCACAGTTTCGAGCATCCCGGTAACGTCCAGGAACTCGAGCCCCATGTCACGCCGGGAAAGCGCGTCATCGTTTGACCGAGGACGCCCGCTAGGCATTCGTCCATCGACCGCACCCAGAGCGGCAAGATCTGGTCGATAGATTGAGTAGGTTAGATCCTGGACATTGGGTTCCATCGTTTTCGTTGTTGATTCTGGATCGAACTGGACGAATGCAGGATCGTAGAGGGCATTCTCAAGGAAGTCCGTGAGATCGTTCACATCCCCCTCAGTGAGGCCGAGTCCCCGAGGCGAGCCGGGGCCACGAGGGTTTGTGAACTGAGGCGCGAGTGTCACGGTTGCTCCGGCAACCGGGTCCTGCGGGATACCCCGGTTGAAGTACTGCACCACGTCCTTCACCCTCGTGAACGAACCGTTATGGAAGAAGAACTTTCCGTCTTTGAGCTGCCGTAACGTCTGCACGCGGAACTTGAACGCATCACTGTCACGAGCCGTGACTTCTCTTCTTCCATCGTCGCGAAAGTTGGGATCGTTTCTCGCGACCTTATTCAAAGCCTGCAGTGGGTGGTCGCCAAGGCCGAGGTTGAAAAAGTTCTCTTCGACGAATTGACCGGCCCCAGCCACATCAGGGTCGTTCACTTGCTTGTTGAGCATTGGACCGCTGTGGCAAGAGAAGCAACCTGCTCCACCGTCAATCGCGGAGGTGAAGAAGAGCTTTGCTCCGCGCCGCTGACCGATAGTGAGAGCCCCATTTTCGCCGGCAAGGAAGCGGTCAAAAGGTGTGTTCCGCGTGACTATAGTTCGCATGAAGGTTGCCGTTGCTCGCAGGATTGTCAGGTTGTTGATGAGGGGATCACAGCTCCCGGCAGCCGGTACAGACTGCGGGACGCATCCGGGCGCTTGTGCCGCCTCCTCGGGAAAAGCATCCCGGAACAGCTTGCGAAAAACAGGGATGTTGCGAAGTATCTCGGACTGACTTGGTCTGGCCGGATCATCGTCAAGTAGCCGGTGAGCGTCCATCAGTAAGAGTGCTACGTTTTCTTGTGCTGAATGCCCGAAGGGGTTGAGACCGCCAGGCGACGTGTCTGGCTCGCCTGCAAATCCTCCCTGCAAGAGGCGGTTGTTGAAAGCAGCGCCGAGCGGCGTTGGCGCATTTCGCGCCACGCTATCCAGCGCGTCGAGTCGACCGGTACGCAGCAGCCGTCCGGGGTCCGGGAGCTTGCGACCTCGGGCAGGACTACCCGTCGCGAACTCGTAGACGTCCGTCAGTGTGGGGATTTCGTCGACTAAGGCGTCACCCGGGAAGAGCGGTGTTCGGCGCAGGACCGGCAGGATGTCGAGCCGCGGCCGTCGGCGCGCAATGAAGTTTCCAGCCTCGTCCGTGTAGCCCCTTCCTTCGCCACCCACCGCAAAATTGATGAGAGTGCCGGCTTTTCCTGCCGCCTCACCAAGATGGCACGTACCGCAACTGGCAGTCCCTGAAGTAGCGAGGACCCCACCGAACTCGGGCCGAATCCTCGCCATTCGCGCCGGGTCGAAGAACAACATCTTCCCGAGGTAGCGTTTGGCCTCGGTTATCTGGAACTGGGGATCCGGGCTTCCATTAGCGAGCCGCGGCTGAGGAATGTCTGAGTCATAGGCGGGAACCATCAACTTCTCGAGCCCACCGACTTGTTGGTCTATGAACCGACGCAATTGCGTTGGGCTGTCGCCCTGAGCCACAGCCAGCGCGCTGCATAGCAGGAAGACCGTCAACGGGCCTGCCACTTGGTTGAGCATCATGTAGGAACGT
>Ga0157379_10000469_pt1 | contig 32726 bp, 35 predicted proteins | sample S25metaG_FD_121802 | JGI IMG/M metagenome (GOLD analysis project Ga0157379, IMG submission 121802) | Switchgrass rhizosphere microbial communities from Kellogg Biological Station, Michigan, USA - S2-5 metaG | ecosystem: Host-associated > Plants > Roots > Rhizosphere > Soil | place: USA... | reverse complement strand
GGCAACTGGACAGGATTAAGCTTGAACGTAACAAGAGGAAACTATTCGTTCGGCTTGTAAAGAAGGGCCTCAATATTCTGACCATCGAGGGGTTGGACTCGGGGCTTTACACGATACCTTATTACCATGCGTTGATTGATTTTTACGGAACTCTCGGCGATTTGAAGAGCTTTAAGTATTGGGGATTCAAAGGCCTTCTATTATGCACCTCTGATTTGCCTTCCGGCTTCCGAGCTGTGTATCATATTGATGAATGGGTGGACTGGTTGAGGGATCCGAAGAAGAATTTTCCTGATTGGAATACTCTGAACCTGGACACCTCGAGGTCAGATATTGCTCGTACTTTAATCATGAACCCTTGATGTTCTAATTTATACCCTCTCTGAACTTTGTTACTCTTTGTCGAATTTTCCTAGGTGTCCTTTAAATAAATATTCCCATGTAGGCGATCCGACATCCAATGTATAGTAAATCCTTATGGTTTTCAGTCCCAGCTCATCTCAAGTTTCATTTCCTTGAGTGATTTTCGGAAGTACACTCATCCCTCTAGATAATGATTGGCTAGATGTGACTGTATATTGATCGCAATAAGCAGAAGAAATCTGGAAGGTTCAGAGGAGAGTCGGCATGAGCGTCAGTTATGTTGCCTTCGAAAAACGAAACGCATTTCATCCTTGCATAATGGACATGAGTAATCGTCGCGGATTTGATAAAGTTTTATTGAAAGGAAGATTAGCATAATTTACAGATGACAATCACCGAACATAGGTGGATATTCGTTGGGTTTCACGTGACAGACCTTGAGGTGGAGGCGGAGATCGTTGGACATTGCCGATACGAAACGCCTTCTTTCTGTTCTTATTTCACTCTCGAAATCGCTCTGAAACTCTCTCTTTGTTTCGCTTTGTTTCACAGAATCTCTCTGCAACTCCCGGATACAAACTGCGGCAAGTGCGTCCAGGGCTTCGCATGAACGCGTCGCCCAACAATATTAATGTGGGAGAAAGCGGTTATACAGCGGAGGAGGCTGACTTTTCATCTATTGGTCAGTGAAAACTCGGTCTTGCTCTATACCTAGTACCCTTCTTGACGGAGCATTCATTGACGCATCTTATGACACCGTTCGCCATCGCCGCTCTTGTCCACTCATCCCAGCTACGAATTACCTGGCGCACCTGGTAAAGGACTTGGAATCTTGGCGAAACGACAGATTGTGGAAGGAGAATACATTCTCATCGAGCGTCCTCTCCTATTCTATCCGTCGATGATTCTATCTTTCGCTCTATCAGCGGCTGTTTTATGATAAACTGTGGAGTCGTCTTGAACCTGAAGCTCCAAAGGCCATTAAGTCATCGAAAAAAGCCAAAATCGGCAGATCCACTAGTTAGTGGGGGATGATAGCGATGAATGGCTTTGAGTGGTGGGTCAGAGAGATACGGAGGGTTATCTGGGGTTGTCTTTTGAATCAATCATAGGTCTGTCTGCTTTTACCTCCGTATCAGATAAGATTGAGTATTGAACAATTATACCAGCTCTAGTCCCAATACTACAAAGAAGTCTATCACCCATTTATTTATCCTCTGTGTCCGAGCCATCTGCCCGATTGCTCTTGGTCCTTGGAGAGGATATCACGCTACACAGGAACCTCTCCTTATTCCACCTGCAAACTAACTCTTCGACCTAGAACCCAAATACAATTTTGTTTGCACATGGCAGCAGTGTGTGAAAAACAATCCTTCCTCGGACTCGGACAAGAATCGTAGGCTCTATGGAGTAGCTGGTTTCAAAAAATATGGATCTACACTAGTAGCTCTCCGGGGTTAGCCTTGAAGAGAACAAAAAGAAACAATATATTCGATTTATTATGAAAGCGCTCTCCGTTACTTCTAAAGAGGGACTCGATGCGGAATTCCATACATACCTTACTACCATGGCCTGATCGAGTTTACGGGACCGACGGTGATATGAAGAACTTCACGCATTGGGCTTTCAAAGGTCTCTCGTTACCGTCTATAAGTGTACATCTTATGCAGAGACGCAATTATCAGGTGGACTAGTGGGTTGACTGATTGATGACTCGGAGAAGAATTCACTGACCGGAATTCTTGGAATGGGTCGCGTCTTCGAGCCGGATAATCCCTCCAGTTTGATGTTGCCGATATTTCTTCCTTCTTTCGTTATTATCACTACTTATACAGGTCTATTAATTTATTTAGTTAACCCTTTAAAATATAAGACTCCCTTACAATTTTTTCCTTCCCCCCCTTTATGTGTTGTTATTTAAAATCTGGCTAAATATGATTGGCCAGCCGCGATGCAGCTAGGAACGGGACGCGATCGACGGGGGAAAGGCAAACTGAAACGCAGCGAGAGTAATAAAATCCCTCACTAACGACTTCGGAAGTCCACTTAACGCGTATGTTTCGCTCCAGGCTTGAAGGCCAGGAAAATAGTTCCATCTATGCAGAATGCACGGTCATCATTGGAATACTGCATGGCTTCACAATCCAAGAGAGAGACAGAGGGATTTCTCAAATAGCTCTCCAATTCCGTTCAAGAACATTGGAGAAAAATTAGACTCGAGCCACGCTGCCCACAAGCGGGGCGAAGCGCGGAAAGGGGCCGGCTTGAGTCTCGAGAAGAATCCAGTTGTTGCCTAGACTTCGACGGGCCTCGAGGTGGAGGTGGAGATCGTCGGACTTTGCCGAACAGAAACCCTTCTTGTTTCTGTTTTTTTCTTCTCTCTCTCTCTCTCACTCAGGTTTCTCTCTCACTCAGATTCGCTCTACAGTCTTTATTTTCTCTTCCATAGATTCTCTGTAGCTCTCAGCTACAAAATGCGTCCAGGACTTCGCATGAACGCCCCGCCAAAAAACATCGGCGAAAGGGGTTATACACCACAGGAGGAAGCTGACGTCCTGTCTATTGGACGACAAACACTCCGGGTTTTTTCAGTAGCCAGTATCCTTTCAGACGGAACAACATCAGATACCGTAGGGGCCGCTTATGACAATGTTCGAAGGAGATATTTCGTCACCCCTCCTGACACTCTTGTCAACTCCACCTCCCAGTTACGAACTGCGCGAGGCACCTGGTAAAGGACTTGGACTATTCGCGAAACGACAGATTTTAGAAGGAGAACTCATTATCGTCGAGCGCCCACTCCTATTCTATGCGTCGTCGACTATAGGAGTCCGTCCCGTAGCTCTTTATGACGAATTGTGGCATCGCATTGAACCTAAAACTCAGGCAATTGTTATGTCATTGGTGAACGTCAAGGATTCCCATATTCCAAAATTTATGGGGATTATAGGCACGAATAGTTTTCAGATCAGTCTGCAGGGAGGGTCGGAGAGATACGGAGGTTTATTCTCGATTGCCTCTCGCATCAATCATAGGTCAGCAGTTAACCTCTTTCCCCTCACTACATGAGATCGAACACTAACTTACTAGACTAGCTGTGGTCCAAATACAGAAACAAGCTTCAACTCCAATCTATTTATTCTCTGCGTCCAAGCCGTCCGCCCTATTGCGCCTGGTGAAGAAATTACCCTCGCATACGAGTCTCTTACCGCACCACGTGCAAACCGAGTCTTCGACTTAGAACGCAAGTACAAATTCACCTGCACCTGCGAACACTGCGTCGATCCCTCCCCAAATTCGGATAAGAATCGTGCTCTCTACGGACTGGCTGATTTCAAATCCATGGGTCTAGGCGAGAAGCTCTACAGGGTTAAGAGCGAAAACAACAAAAAGAAACTATATGTTCAACTTGTTTTGAAAGGGCTCGATATTCTCGCTAAAGAGGGACTCGATGCAGCAACTTACAAAATACCTTATTATCAAGCGCTGATAGATTTTTACGGGACCAACGGAGATATGGAGAAATTCAAGTATTGGGGCTTCAAAGGTCTCTTGTTATCGCCTTTCGGTTTGACTTCCATCCAAAGAGCCAGTTACCGCGTTGACGAATGGGCTCACTGGTTGATGGATCCGCAGAAAAATTTCCCGGAGTGGAATTCTTGGAACCGTTCCCGTCTTCGCTCTATGATAATATTTTGAACATTGAAGTTGAAGTTATTGCTCTTTATCTCCTTCCCCTCACATACGCCGGGTCTACTAATTATCCGTTAGAATAGAAGGTTCGTAACTTCTCCTAACCTTCAAATACCAATTTCTCGAAATTCCGTTACATTATCTAAGAATGTAGATTACCATAGTCCTCTCAAGGCGTGAGAAAGGAAACAACGATGAATTCCATCACAGAACGGGACAAAATAAATACAAATGTGCTATTGGTTAGACACAGTAGTTGGGACACGATAAGCGCATGAAAAGGAGAATAAAAGTAATAGATCCCGCGTAGCAAATTTTGGAGGATATCTTGTCAATTCGACGCGCCTTTTCGCTGACTTGTAAGTCATAAAACGGCAAACAAATTCATCCTTGAAGGGCATCGTTGGATTAATGGGTCAACAGAGAAATATTTGAGAGTAGAAACTATTAGCTAAATGTATCCTTTTGTATACCCATCAAAACACCATTGCAGAAGGACCGTTGCCTAGGACCGTACGTGAAATGACAAACCTCGAGGTGGTCCTGGTGGAGATAATCGGATATTGCCGAAACCAATGCCGCCTTCTCGTGCTCTTGCTTTCTCTCTACACCTCGCAACCATCCTTTCTTCACAAAAATGCCTCCAATGCTTCGAATGAATGTTCCTCCAAAGGATGTTGGAAAAAACGGTTTGACACCCAACGACGAGGCTGAGATTGCAATTATTGGACTACAAAAACCTATCGTTTTTTCTATACCCAGTATCCAGGCGGACGGAAGAAAGACAAATATCATAGCTGCAGCTTACGAAGGCGTTCGAAGGAATCTCAAATCCGCACCGCTCCCAGTGCTCTTGCCCACTCCACCGCCTAGCTACGAATTGCGCGATGCCCTTGGTAAAGGACTCGGACTGTTTGCAAAACAAAATATTGCAGCAGGAGAACTCATCCTCGTCGAACGACCAGTCTTTTTCTATCCATCGTTGATCATCGGTGCCAATCCTGTGGCTATCTACGAGGAAATATGGAATAGCCTTAGTCCTCACGCTCGAATAGCCATTAAATCATTGAAAAATGTCAAAGATCGGCATGTTCCGAGTTTTATGGGAACTACTGGCACGAACGCTTTTGGTATCAGCCCACCTGGAGGGAAGGAGAAATACGGTGGATTATTCGTAGTTGCCTCTCGCATCAATCATAGGTCTGTGACCTCTTTGCGCTCTATCACGCAAGACGCCGTATTAAAAAAATCCGTTAGTTGCGGTCCCAACACGACACAGAGCTTCAATCCCGACTTATTTGTCCTCTGCATCCAAGCGGTCCGCCCCATTGCAGCTGGAGAAGAAATCACACTCGCTTATGAATCTCTCACCATCCCCCGTGCGGATCGATTCTTCGACTTAGAGCGCAAATACAAGTTTTTCTGCACCTGCCAGCAGTGCGTCAACCCTTCCCCAGACTCAGACAAGAATCGCAAGCTCTACGGACTGGCCGATTTCAAATCTATGCGTATGGACCTGCAGTTGTCGCGGATTAGGTTTGAAAAGAACAGAAAGAAACTGTACGTTAAACTTATAAGGAAGGGGCTCAATATTCTCGCTAAAGAGGGTCTGGAGGCGGGATCGTATACAATTCCTTACTACCATGGGCTGATCGAATTCTACGGAAGCATTGGAGACCAAGAGCGTATGAGGTACTGGGGATTCAAAGGTCTCTTGTTATCGGCTATTAGTTTGTCTTCTGGTCAAAGAATCACCTATCGCGTTGACGAATGGGTCGACTGGTTGATGGATCCGCAGAAGAACTTTCCGAATTGGAATTCTGGGAACCGGAATCACTCAACTGTTGGTACTCAGTTAACGCCTTTATGCAACTTGAAGCTGTGATTATATTTTACTTTTGATATTGATGCTACCCCCAATCTTTGTCTTCTTCTACGTCGAGACTGGTGATTTTCCTATAGAATAGAAGGCTTGTAGCTTCCCGTAGATTCTCATAAATAAACGGCATGGCTATTAGCGAAATAGAATTCACAGTCTACCCGGTTTTTAACTCTTCCCCTTGATGACAATCATATTTGTTAGAATGATGAGAGAAAGTTTATGCGGTGAAGTTGTTGAAAGGTTTACCCGGGCTAGCGCCTTGGTACGGGAGAATGGATCTACAGTACAATAAGCGGCCGTTTGCCTCCACTTTCTTACCACTGACCATCATCGCTCCCATCTTCATCCTCACCCTCATGTCCACTATTTCCACCCCACGTCATGGGCTTTGTTCGGTTTTTAAGAAATTCTGGGGGACGAAACGGAAGTAGCCAGCAGCATTTCCGAAATTCCCTCCTATATTCGCTTGAGGGAGTTCCTAGTTGGTTTGCTGGTGGAGGGAAACATGGGTCAGACTCTGTATGTAGGGAAGCGCAGTTAGATTTAAGTTCCGCGCTGTATACCAGACTATCCATGCCTATAGAAAGATCGCAATGGTAGAGCAAAAGGAAAGGAAGGGTAAAAGTTATGAACTCCCAGGCAGGTCGGAGCTAAGACTGTTTCTTCAATTAACAAGGGGGACCATCTTCACATTTTTCAGGTTATTATTTGATTATTATTTTCGAACGGGACAATAAATTTTGACTCAAAATATGTATATGAGTTATCACGCGCGCCTTGCAGTGAGGTTCAACAGTGAGGAATCTCGTCGTACACTCTGCGGAATAGTTATCTGAGTGGAAACCAATGGGATTTTCGTATTGCTTAGAAGGGGTTTGTCTCTGCGGTTGCAGGTGTCGAATAAATTGTAATGCCCAGACAAAGGGAAGAACACGTAACTTGTCCTAAGCTTAAAACATCAGGATCATGTCTCCCACTATCGACAATTTTCGGGAGAATGCATGATCGGAAGTGTCGATCCATGACTCAGCGGTATCCCCTCTATGAAGATATACTTATGTAAATTTGAAAAAGAGAAACTGGAAATAATCCATAGCAGTTTCAACATAAACGTAAAAAATGTATTATTGATGCGACAAAAAACATCATCCAAAATACAAACTCGAGCAAAAAATAACGGAGTTAGGACATTTCAGCATTTCTGACGTTCCTTTGAACTTCCCTCCCAACCCAGTGTTGCCATTAGCGGTCGCTGCCTGAATCATCTGTCGAACAAGTTCTTGCAATCTTCTGAAAACCCTGATCAAATCTCCTTTGAATTGATCGAGAGCTATATGGAGAGATATAAGCATTTAGACTAATATTTGAGCAATGAATTGACTACTTTTAAAACAACGGAAAAAATTGCACCGCGACACCATTGGGGAACTGCATCTATGAGCTCCACCTTGAAGTTAAAGACGTATTCGCCTTCTTTGACAGGTAATTTGCTTTCTTTGGCCACCTTGGCGATACGACGCGCAATTTCCTGCATAATCCGTAAAGGTTACAACAGTTCCTCCTTCAGCCGTACAGTTTGCTTGCTCTGGGAACCAAGTTAATATGAACACATATAATAATTCAGAAATACATACCTTTTTCGTAAATACGAAATGGCTAAGCAACGGAGCACGTTGTTCAGGAAAGAGTGGGTTGAAAACGCCATTGAAAACGAGCACCGTGAGCAATAGTTCATCACCCGTGCTGATTTCGCAAGCAACTCGTCCCTTCACATCGACAATATCTGATTCATCGATGAATCTAGACGCCTTAGTACACGTTTTCTGTACCTGAGTTCTTCAAGCTACAAGATATCGTGAGTCGATTGGATGTTCTTCAGATTCCGAATTAGGGCCTGATAATCTTCTGGGAGTATTGTTCGTATAACGCAGGCAGTATCGATGTGTTGTGGGGAGGATTTGAAAACATGCGCTTTTCTAACATGCGTATTTCTGTAGAGCAAGATTAATTTTAGACATTCGAATATTGATATATCGTTAGCCACTGACCTTGATGAGGGTTTTGAACTTTTCATCCTTGAAGCCCAAATGTGGTATACGATGCAATATCGAAATACCTTCTGAAAATCGTTTCTGGCACTCCAGAATACTCCTCCATGTCATCTCTCTTGTTGGCAATACCCTCACGTCCTTCGGTAAAACATTCACACAGCCTGGACATGGCTTCAATGGTCGATAATAGAACGGGGGCGGTTATCGGGACAACCCTGTTGGTTCGGAGGACAAGGCGTTATACCGACAGGTATTGCTGCTGTGGCGTCTTTAAGACTAGAAAGGGGTTGAAACCAGGTGCACAGTTCTGCAGGACATCTACAGGGGATTGGGCCTGTGGCCGTTCATCGAGATCGAGTGTTGGCCTCCGCTACGCGAATATCAGAAAAGTATATATGTTGACTGTTAATAGAGATTCTATACCTTTGGTGGAACATGGTTGGGGATGTGATGACAGCTCCCCAACAGAAGTCTAAGTTCTGGTGCTTCACTTTTATCGGGCGGCGAGGTCTAAGGAAAGGATACGATAGATGCGTGACGACGTCCTTAAAATCAGTCGCCAAGTCATCCAGCTTCTTTCGTAGATCATAATAGTCTGCGATATGTTCAGTGTTCGGCATCCTCAATAACAAGGCTTGTGAGTCGCACTTCTCCTTCCTCAGTTCTAAGGTCCAGTTAGCATAGATTTGGTGGTGAATATTCAAAATTAATTTCACCTGCTTCTAGCTTCGGAATATCCGAATTACTCTGGAATTGAAAGAAGGACCTCTCCAGCATAAACTCTGAGCTGGTACCCTCCACCTTTTTCAGATTCAACACCATGTTGTATCCGAGGTGGAAAGCTGAATCCGGTCGATCTGCCGTACCCATAATCCGATTCACTTTGCTTCGGTGGTTTCCAGCTTCTCGTCACTAACCATGCCCCGCTCGTCAAGACCTCGACGACCAGCACGGCCAGACATTTGGGGTATATTCACCACTGCTCAGGTTGCGCTGCTCTTTACCGTCGAATTTCGGGTCATTTGTGAATACGACCTTTTTGGCTGGCATGTCCAAACCGATCGGGAATGTTCTGCGGCGAAAGGGACCTTGATGAAACCTTCTTGGAACAAGATTCCGACTACTTCCTTGAGAATGGGCAGTAAATCACCATGATGAAATCCGATACCGCGTTTCAGGAGTGGGAGTATAGGCAATATTTGAGGAAGTTGTCGATCATCTTCAGATGGGTTGAGCATGGCGCTGTTGAATATCTTCCCGACAGATGCCTGTTCATCAGCATTGTTGACGTTGAGTTTCTATATGTTTAGTGTAAGCGCTTCGCATTCTCGTTTGCTGAAAGCGAAGATGATGACGGAGTCGTAGTTTGAGTATGATCATATCGACAATCTTCGAGATATCGAAGGAGCCTGGAATATAACAGTTAGCGATATCCGACGCAACAAATCAATAGACCAACCTTTTGTTCCACCTTTCTTCGTCTTGTTTTTCTCCCCTTTACCGGAATTGATACTATTCCACTTCATGGGCGACGAACCCATTTTGGATCCCAAATCTCAGCCCTTTAAATCAACTTTAAATAGCATTAACTCTTCCCATGAAATCCAATGCAGCAATATGAAAAGACTCAAGGCCCTGAAGCGTTTTTATAATATATAAAGGGAAGCGAGAGTCTTGGAATTAGAAGAACCTCTTTCTAATCATAATCATCGTTCACTCTGAGTCCCCCGAAACAATAATTCCCACGGATTGAGCTTTCCTCAAACTCTCGTTGGACAAATTGTGAGCATAATACTTATCCTTGCTGCATCTCACTTTTACTGAATTTAACAGGTAATACAAGCTTCAGACCATTGGACCATTTATGCAGTTTATGCTCGCTCGATTGGGTGTACAGAAGACACTGGTTTTAACGAAAACGATCAACATATTGAAGAAATTTATGAAAAGAATAGACTCTTCTAGAGCTATTCGGCATAGAAAAGTAACAACACGTTTACTGGAACCTGCTCCAAAACACCCTTTGACACAACCGGTACAACGGTCTTGAATGTCGTATCGTCTCGTGGCGTCAGCACCGTAATATTCGTCTCTCCAAGCGGGACAGCCCCCCCTTCAGCTTCAACATCCTCCAAATATTCATTCTCTTCCTCCTGTTGGTCATAGAAAACCGGTCGAGATCGCGACCGGCTGCCGCTTCTTCTTATGTCGAGTCCGGAGATGCCAAGCGCACCATCGTATCCTCCAAGAGATGCAGAGGCACTTCCGTGGCGCTGATGTACCGACCTACGTCTGGATGCTGTTGATGAACTGGCATACGAGTAGCCGATGTTTTGACGTGCCAGTGTAGGGGATGCCTTAAAGTCGTCGTATGACTTGAGCTTGACGGTTCTGTCTGCTGGCCATACGTATCCCATTGCGACCCAACGGAGCTGGACCTTGAGCCTGGAGGCTTTCAAGGCATGATAGAGAGTCGCGTCACTACCTTTGAGCTAGAGGATGTTGAGTAACTATTTCTCCGAGATATGTGTTTACTTACGAGGGTCACTAAACTGTCGGCTAAGACCTCCATCGCAGAACAGTCGTATCCTCCAGTCAGGTATACTCCCAGGACACGATCCCTGGACAAGCTCAACAAGGGTGATAAAGCTCCTAACAACTTCTCATTCGGTGCAAGGAGGGGCTGAGGTCTTGGTCCTGCAGGACCGAACGATTTGGTATAGACTCCGTAGGTAATCGCCATCCTACATCCCTGCTCTACAAACGACACTTCGTTCTCGCAATCCGCCAAGTAGGCTGTCCAATGCAGCGATGTATCCCCCTTATTCTGGTTGGTGGGATAGAACTTCTCTTCATGGCCATCCGGACTCCTCACGACCAGCGCACCACCCCGATGCGGCACCGGCAAAGTCAACACCAGATTCGCCACCAACTGTCCTCCATCACGTACCCTCGTCATCTTGGGTCTATCCAGCCTTGGCCCAGCCTTCGATCCTGCGAGGAATATTTCAAGTTTATCTTTCACGGCATAAACATACGTTCCAGGATAAAGATCATCTAACAAAACCGTCTTGATTGTGTCTAGCACTGGATGACTGGCTAGATCGAAAGTCGTAGAAAAGGGAAAATTCGACGGGAAGACGAGCGGCGGGTCATGCCTACTGTCTTCTGGCGCATCGAAGTCATCTTCGTCGAGGTCTGGCTCGCACGCCGCCAAGAGAACATTGAGGGACGCGGGGAGGTTGTAGAGTGGATCGGGCTTGGGAGGTAAGGGGAGCGAATGGGATCCTCCTGACTATATCGGGTCAGCCAAATGCAAAGAAGATCGGAAGTGATCGCACTCACCGTCGTCCGAAAGAACAAGTTCATGGGTTCTCCCTCGGGAATTGGAATGGATCCCGACACTGCAAAGTTCTGATCTTTGGCAGCGAGGAATCGACTGACGGCGCGTTGGAATTCGGCATCGCTGAGATCGAAGTCTGAGTATGGCCCGCTGCGCATTGGGAGGATACCAGTTCTGGAGGACATGGCCACCTAGCAGTAGGTCTTGTTTGCAATACAGAGCGTAATTGTTAAAGACGGGGCTGTAGATGGGAGCAGCGCTGGGTATTCAGGCTGTTGCGGAATTCCCATGTCGGTCTGCTCCTTTTAAGAGAGTTGTGGTTCCTTTGGCAAAGATGGCCAAAAAGGGCATTTGTTGGAGCCTCGGCTTCCTGACGTCGTGCATGCTAACCTTGAGGCCAAAGAAGGTCTGGTGCCCTAATTCTATGACTTCTGAGTGGCTAGAGTTACCATTCCAGGGAAGATATCCATACTATCTTATTAATGCGCAGGCAGCCACATAGTGATATACTCCACAGTGTCATCCATAGCTCTATATAATATATTCCTACACTAAGATAATCCATGCATGCTGTATACAAATATCAAGACAATCATAATAATATAGCTAAAAATAGGCCAACCCCTCCGAAAGCCCAAACCAAAAAGAAAATGTCAATCCGTGATGAAGATACAGCATACAAGTCCATGAGGTATGAAGCGTGAAAAGGAAAAAAAAACCTGATTATCCTTCGTAAGACATTGCGTCGCGGTCGTCGGCAGAGAGCCGTGCATATTCCAAGCAGAGTCGATAGACAAACGCTAAATGAACGTGGCAAAGGGTCAGCAGAGGTCCGCGCGGTCAAACCAATCGATACATGATGCAACACTCACTTTCCATATCAACCTTGCGTCCCACTGTTTGTTTCCACTCTCTTCCAGCTTTAGCTATACGCCGTAAACGCTTGTCGCCGTCCGACTCTAATAGTTGGTCGCCATGTAAGGGCAGGACAGTGGCGTTGGCCGCCTTGAGCATGGACGGCGACGGCCCGGAGAAGAATGCGCGAATGTTGTAGATTTCATTATATGTCTGTGATAATGGAATGAAATGTAGCCTGTTGGGGTAATGGTGAGCATATGACAAGAAAAGACAAGAGGAATGGATGTGTCAAGAGCGCTTGGGCTCTTGGATCCATAACATACCAAGGCTGGATCCAGTCTGAATAAAACTCTCGGTACACCGTGGACTTCACCAGCACACTCTCTGACGCCAAAAACGATAACGCACGCCCCGAGTAACTCATGCCGTCAAAGTCGACGAGGTACTTGTGCTTCCAGTGCTTACCCAGCGGCACAGTCTCTCCAAAGCGATAATACCGGGCCATACCTAGACAACCGTCTGGGAAACCATCGCAGCCAACCGCCTTTGTGAACGCTGTGTCCATTATTTCTGCGTTCATTTCCTCCATCGAGACTGAGACGGCGGCGAAGTTGTCGGAGCCTGGTGGATTCGCGAATACGACAGGGCGTGTGGCATTGGTGGTAGAAGTAGTCATTTCCATGAAGCTGAGGGCGGATTAATATGTGAAATGAATGCTAAATAGAGTTCATGAAAACTTACCGATGTCTCTGATAGGACTTGACAAACCCTGGAGGAGAACTACCGCCACCAGTAGATGAACCTCTCCAGAAGATTAGGTCAGTTTTCTCCTCCCACGGCACTTCATCCTTGTCGACTTCATGAACAACCATATTCTCTTCATCCCAACCATAGGTATATTCGGGCGTCGAGGAATAATAATAATGACTGGGAATCTTGATATCCGAAAATCCGGGAACCTTTGCAGGTGAGAAGATTGGGTATAGCACTGGGATCGTTCGCCAATCGCTGAAAAAGCTGCCCTGTTGGAATCTTGCCCAGGGTCGAGAACACCAGTCATAATAATCATCAGGCCGCTCGGCAAAGACGACTGGGGTGTCACCCAAAGTGGCGGAGGTCACGCCTTGCAGGTGTGTATCTCCTGCATAGGAATTGACGGCTTGGGAAGTAGCAGACAGGGTTATTTGCCCTCGAATGGAACCAAAGAGTCGGCGAGCTTGGGATGAAGGGTCACAGGTGCGTCGGTAGGCTTCCCAAACGTTACCATCTCCTTTCCAGTCAGCGATGAATACCCCCCCAAGCATCTTTTCGATTCCAACTGCAAAATAAATAAAACATAGGTATTATGAGTATAGAGAAAGAACTTTACTAACCAGAGGAATCCTGCTGCGTCATATTAGGATATAACTGATGCTCCCACGGGACAAGGATACGCCCTTCGGCCTTGGTATTGATCGGGAAATCCAAGTCTGGAAGCTGAAGGGCCGTTAGAGCGACGGTCTTGGCAATGCATAAAAGGAACACCTCACCTTATCTTGGAATTTCTCTATCATGACACGAAAGCCTTTGGCTCGAGGACCACCGACTTTGGCGATCTTTATTTCATCGTCCTGGAAGGCCTTCTCCATTACCAAAGTCTCTGACTTCCCATTTCGCAGACGGACGAGATCGACGGAGGGGAGGGACCCAACCTGTAATTCCCTCAACATAAGACATGCGAGTTCAACACATCACAAAAGCAAGAAACCGCACCTGCTGAACTCTCCGTCGGAACTCGTCACCAGGCAAATTCCAAAATGGTTCCAAGTCCTCCATCATTGAATCGTACTCGTCGATGATCTTCACATCATTCCCCACGGCGAACTCGTACCAGTCATCGAAGCCTTTCGGCGGTTCACGCTTATATCTTCGTCGATACTCTACGATTGCGTCTTCCAAACTTTTACTCTGCTTATCCAAAAGTGCTTGGTACTTAGCCTCTGCTTCGGCCATGAGTTTTGGAATTGGATGTTCGAAGACTTGCCGTGATGGGGCTTCATCATGAGAGGTTGAGAAACGAGCGAAACGATAAAGAGCGAAGATTCCGAGCAAGGCGAGTATAATGGACCGTGGAGAGAACATCCTGGGTTTCCCTACTCCAAAGGACGGAGATGAGTGCCTTTGCATCGTGGAAGTACTGACATTTTCAGAGCGCTTACCTCAACCACGCCACCGACAGACGCCCGTTTGACTTGTAGATGCCGAAACCAGTTAGTCTCGGACCTGTGGCAGATCAAAGTCTGGACCTGAACTGTCTTCTCTTCAAGCTGTCATCTTCCGTTTTGACAGGAATTTCTTCCACATTGTTTGCTGACCGACAGTGGGGAGCTGCAGGAAAATTATTATGAGTAAGACAGAGCGTCCTACCGATCCGTTTCAAGTCTTTCAGAATGCGAAACTCTGGTGAAATCAAGGGGTCTTCAATTGGAATGCCGCATTCAGTGAATACACTTCGAACCATCAACTGATGGGCTGCATCTGTCTGCATGCTTCCTGTCAAAGTAATTTCTTATTCATCTTGACGAGAATGGTCTGCAAATGGGACAACTGACGCCAGCTCACTCGAATGGAGTTCTCCATACTGAACGGACCAGGCTGGCAGCGGCGGCGACGGCGCTTTCTGATTGAACCTGAAGCTATGGTGACTAACGGAATATCAGACCAAAGTATCGAACAAGTTACAGAGGTGGAGGCTCATTTTGCTTCGTTTGGATATATCAATCCGGAGCTTGAGCACATTAGATATACTCTATCGATGCGACGGTAATTTAGTGCAGGAACGAAGGTCTTAAAGGGTCTCCGGGAAAGAGATGAGGTGATCTGAAGTGGATGGCGTGCTGCGAGGTTTTGTTCCGAGGTTTTGGAGGCTATACTTAACTGAGACGAATGACCTATGGTTCAATAAATACTTGCCAGATAGCTAATACCGTTATTACCAATAGATCCTCTGGTTTGCTTGAAGGTTGGATACGCTAATAGTCCTACAACATACAATGATAAATCTATAAGGGTTGGAACCAGGAGGACCCAGGAGGAGCATCGACGGCACCACAAGTGGGTTCATCATTATCCATCGGAGACCTTTGTCTCTTTCATGAACGTTTCCGACGCGTGTACTTAATAGGGAGGTCAACGAAATAAAACCTCCAGATTATTAGTAGATATACTGCAATCAGAGTGGAATTCAATCATAGTGACACGCCTCAGGTACTCGCTATTCTTCAACCTCGTTGTCAAACATATCTGAACGAGAGATTCCTGGGTATCTTCCGGCCAAAGTAAAGGAACCCAGTTCGCAAATTAGTGCAGGTCCATGGCGTTCACCTGGTTCCTGGGCTAGAGGCAGGCAGGCAGACTGCGAGACACATCGGGAACAAAAGTGCTTTGCGGAACCGTCGGGACTGGTTGGGGGCCAGTTGAGTCGATAGTTTGGAGACGATCAAGGCCGGGAAAAAGAAAGAGGAGTGTCCGTAAAGTTCTACCCCTTGGAACACGTTCAAATTGGTCAACCCTCCTGAAGAGTGTTCATTTCAATTGTAAAAGATTAGAACTGGAGATCGTCTGGTATTGTGAACTTCAAACTCTGAGACAGCACAAACGGTGATCGAAGACGGGGTCAATTTGAAGGGACAAATTGGCCGGACGCGTATGTGACGAAACGTGACAGTGACGCGCCTATAAATTTTCTTGAAAATTTCTTTGAAAGTTTCGATCAAGAAATATTATTAAGGAAAGACATTAATTTTACTATCCCTCCCCTGGTTTCAAAGTTTATTTATCGAATTAGGTGGAATAGATTTATGCATCACCAGGGAGAACACTTTTCCCTGTGTCCACCCACCTGTCTTGCGGCCGCAGCGCTATCCGCTGATAGAAAAGGGGAGTGATAGTATATTTTAGCCACTCGAAGGGGAGTATTTCATTTAGTTATGACCAGGAATTTCTCTGTGATGACTAGGTCAATTTTCCGTGGCAAATTCTGGAGCAGCTTGCAATCCCCATAAAATTGAAATCTTTGTAGGAATAGTGGCATATTTATTTGAAACTTGTCATCATACTAGTTGATATCCTAGTATATAGATGGAAATGTCGTATGTCCAAGAAATATGTTGTTCGGGACAGATGAAGAGGCATGGCTTACTATATATTCCTCGAAACGGTCTAAGGTGTGATAATAGGGTGGTCACTCAATGTTATCTCATCTTGACAACTCGTAAGCGTCTCCTGACATCTGAGAATTCATATAAGGCAATTTATTAATTATTTAATACTTTGGCAGGCGGGTGGTATTTGAACCCGAGGCGAGGGTTCAGATCCTTCTTTCGTTATACCGTTTTGCCCTTCCAAAGGAACTCCAACACGGGAAGGTTTCATGATCCCCCAGCTCAACTTACCCCCACCTCCCGACTTCCTTCAGAAATCTTATCACCACTAACCAATACCACTTCAACCCTTTCAATACCAACGGCTACTTCGTTACTACCCAATGGCAAACAGCAGGTTTTGCCTAATTGGACGCGAAAGCTTGGCGTGGGGGTCGATCCTTCCAACTGACCGCTTTCCCTAAAGATTATAGCGAGCAGATACAGCAAAGTGAAACCAAGAGATGCATTGGATATCTTTGCGGACCATGTTCTTCTTGCGCATCAGCTGCGATCTAATTCTTTCCGCTGATGAAGGGGTAAATGTAAGCCCCCATTAGCTCTAGACAACTCGTCTCCTCAACTGAGATGAGACCCTTTTCCCTGGCAAAGGTTCGTGTTAAATGGTTCAGTTCTTTTTGCTATTCCGTCCAGCACCTTACTTTCAAAGGATTCCTCAATACTTCGCTGCATATATTGCCCATTCATCCATAAACTTGCTGAATACTTTATATCCCACAATTTTTTTTCCATATATATATGGTTGAAATTGTTGGTGCATTTGCCCAGAATGTTGGGAGGCATCCCGTCTTAGGTGCGTTTTGTTTTTATCTTTAGGGCTACTCGGCACAGATCTCAAACCAGCCGTTGTTGGGATAGAGGCTCGACGCTCAATCGATTTGGATGAGATAACCTTCCGCCCCACAGAAATTGCCATTACAGTTCCTATAACCAAGATTTTTGGAGCAAATGCTCAGACGTGGACCACTATCTTCACAGAAGTTCTAACAATTACAACCTTGACACCCGTAGAATCTGTCCCTCCCATCACACATCCCGACTCTTCACCCCAGAGCGGTGAAAGAGCAAAAATATTGGGACCTATTGGAGGGATTGTTGGTCTACTCATGGTGATTTTGGTGACACTGGTACTCGCCTTCCGGAGCCGGCGGAAAGAAAGGGCGCGACCAGGGGATCTCGGAACGGTGAACCACTTGGGGACATCGAGAATACCTCGATGAGCAATACTATTTTACCAATTCTCCAATACAGAGGACCACCTCGGTCTAACTACATGGAAAAAGAATCTGCACTATTCGAAACATTGGCAGGAAGAGAGGAACGACGAGATCCGCCCCACCTTCTGATCCCCCAGCGGGAAATCAGAATGACAGAAGGGATTTGCGTCTATCTAACTCGGTGTTTTCTACGGGCACTGCTCCCCCCGCATATGAAGACTTGTAACACGATAATCATTTGTCCATATTTCAGTCGGTAAGAATATTTTGTCGGTTTCGTATTGCTGGATGTTCTTTTTACTGTAATTTAACATATTTTACAATATGTGATTGTATGTACTCGGTTTTCTTCATATTCCCTGGTGCACAGAGGAATTAAGTTAGCGAATTTCGACACGATTAATCCACATTGGAATATTTCTACAATATAGCGACAGTCTTACAAACTACATTTCAATCAAATGGCACTGGCCTAATCCCCGTCCCCTGCAACCTTGCCCCAGGCGAGACGTTCTTCCCCTCTGCCGCCGCAGCTCCAAAGACACTCGGCACTGGAATCCCACAACAATCACCCCACCCAACTTCCCTCTGACCAGCAGCCCCCAGATCTTCGTTAGCATGATTATGGCCCCAATGCGTATCCATCTCCCGATTCTCGGGTGGCGGGGGAAGTTCTCCGGGATACGGGAGTAGAGAACCGAAGAGAAAGTGTTGAATTACTGGAAGTTTTCCGAGGACTTCTGCAAGGTACATTTTAATCATGCCGGAGTTGACTTTATCCCATGTTTTGACCTAGGGTTATTAGAGTTTTATTTTTGGGTAAGATTATTCAGGGTGTAGGGGTACTCACGCCTGATATATCATCTAACATGGGAGAATGCCACCTTAGGGAAGCTGTTTTTATCTTAGAGAAAGTTCAGAGCTGGTTATAAATGGATAGATATGAATAACCGCACCGAGTTAATGAACTTAATGCATGCGAGATACATGTAGTCCTTTGAATACTCGTCGACAACTTCACTGTCATGAATCGATTTCGGACGGAGATATTTGTGTCCTAGATACACATTGATCAGCCACAGAACGGCCATTACGAGATAGAGAAGATCGTACCCCGCAGCTGTGCAGACCCGAACAAGAAGGGTAAGAAATGGTAATCGTCCAAGCCCCAGACACCATGAGAGCCTGCAGGTTCAAGCCAGTATGAAGACTGGAGGACACGCATGACTTGAATGTATCGCCAGAAGACCCGGATGACGAGGGCTATGGAATCGCTATCTTGGACTACTCCCAGCTTCTGGAGACATATTCTGCATGGTGGGTTAGATAGAGCGTAAGCGATATATAATACACGCACAACCAGCACAGAAAGTTGAGTTCCATTCCACTCCCATAGTCAATACGAGTCTTGTTCCCCCACGCTTCCTGGAAGTAAGCCGATGCCTCTACGATAGCCTCTGGCGGAATATTAGGTAGTTCGGTGTGCAATGAGGGTGCTAGCTAAAATGAATCAGCCCAGTCCGCCAGAGTTCTTCATAGAGCAAGTACCTCGTTTATCTTGTCATAGAAGGTCCTGAAAGCAGGGTTCCCAAACCTCGAGCCGGCATTGTCCACAGGCGGGGTATCCAAAGCGACTTTTTCGACTCTATCCAATATCTTGAGAATAGCTTCAACTCCCTATGACATTCCATGAACATGAATGAGCTCCAGAGCGATCGCTGTAACATACTGGTGAAATCTCGCAATCATCTGTAAGCTTGACGCCAACAACGCCCTCGTTCAGCTTCTGGATATAGTTGACTATTGTTTCATGGGTCTCCGACGTTTGAAAGGCCTCAAGGTGTTCTTTTGTGAGAATTCCTTTGCGAGGAGAGTGGTATGGGGAAGACATTATTGAGCGCCGCCAAGGGGTTTGCCACCGCCTACGACCTGTCAAACCAGCCTGGTGGACCTGCCAGCCTGTCCTGGACTCAACTACTACATGCTTATTATTGTCTCTTAATGCAACCAAAGCACCGCAGAAGGAATTCCACCCTTGGTGCGCTGAGGAAGATACCAACAGCGGGTGTTCTTGTTCTTGGAGTTGCGTTGGGATTGTTGGTTGCTCAAATTTTGTTCTCGCCTGTGAGTATGGTTAGTTGGATGTGCTGGCGCATTCTCAAGGCTTCTTCAGCGTTCAACAACTTCATCATGGTCTGGAGGACGGACAAAACTATCGCATGCACAATCCCATACGAGCGCTGTGCGCCATAACATCCCTCTACCCACCCTGAAGCAAAGGCGGCGTGTCTTGGAGCTCCTCACAAGTCTAACCCGGTACAACACCCGCGAATGCACAAAGTTCTCGCAGCCTCTCTATGTTACTCAAGTGGAGGAGCGATATTCACTCCTCCGCGGCCATGTTCCTCGTCAACAAACTTCTTGGTTCAATCCATGGCGGGCCTTCGAGGACAACAGTGGTCTTTCACCTCACATGCGGAACGAAAAGTTGGCCAACATCCAGCATAAGTACTTCTTTGCTATCAACTTGTATAACTCCTTCGAGATCATCCCGGATCTCTTCGCAACTTTCTTCAGGATAGGATCCATCCTAGGCTACCAAAACGTCTTTGTGTCGATATATGAGAATGGCTCTACAGATCAGACCAAGGCACTACTACGGATATTCGACGCTCTCACACGAAGCGTAGGCATGCGGTTTATCATTCGGACTTCGACGCGTGTTCGTGGTACTTTCAACCATCGTATCGAATACCTCGCAGAAGTCCGTAACGCCGCCATAGGTCCTCTACATGAGCTCCGCGATTCCGAAGGCGAATATTTTGACTCGGTCGTCTTCATGAACGACGTCTTACCCTGCGTTGACGACGTTCTCGAGCTCATATGGCAAAGTCGGCAGCAAAACGCCGGAATCACCTGTGCAGCAGACTACATGTTCCACGACGAGATCGGTGCGCCTGTCTTCTACGACAACTGGGTCGCCCGAGACATAAACGGCACCGCACTCGAAAACGCTCCTTTCGAAGCTGTCTTCCACCACCAAGATTCTTCAGACCGATTCCAGAAACATCTTCCCATCCAGGTGCAATCGTGTTGGAATGGTATAGCGATCCTAGACCCGGCACCGTTTTACAAGCCGCCACATGTCAAGTTCAGAATGGCCAAAATCCTCGAAGGAGAATGCTCTGCTTCCGAGTGCAGTCTTATCTGTAACGATTATTGGAATGCCGGCTACGGCAGGATTTTGATGGTACCTCGTGTTAAGTTGGCATACGACAAGGTTGGTGCTATTTTCCCGTTCGTTTCATTTCTGAATTCTTGACATTTGACGGTTCCTGTCATTTTCAGCGCGTCTTTGACATTATTCATCCTCCACGACGAAATTTGACAGCGATTCGAGGATACGTGCGTTTGGGCGGTCTCCCTGACGATCCCTCCTCAGACCCTCAAGATCGGTCATGGTATGGACCTCACGATAGGCTGTTCGTTCCTGAAGAGAGTGAACCTATAGACTTCCAACCCGGTCCTGAGTATGGTGAGTCCTATTAATATTTCTTACCTTCAGAACGTATTCTAACATTCATGGCAGTGTGGTGTTGGGGCTGGGATGGTGCAGGAGACTTGGACGGACCGGATGTAGAGCCCATTTGGGAACGCATGCCAGTGAAGACGACACAAAAGGACGCAGTACGCATTCGGCACGATCGCAGTCTATTGTAATTTCCGACGGACACATTTTTTCATGCTTTGCTTATTTTCCGAATATTCTGCTTATTGTATTGGGCCGCACTAAACTCTACCTTTAGACCACTGTAACTATTCATAAACATATTGCAGTCCAGATATTGAGCTGGAAACCTCTGGGCGCTTATGTGGATTTATTCCGTCAAAAGAAATCTGAGAGTATCTTTCACTTCTTCTCTTCAAGACTTCTCATAAGCGGCTTTTAATATTTTTTAGTATCAATGTGTTCCCGACTGGTAAATGCTTGCAATAAGACTTGTCCCCTCCTAACGAAAGGACTTAGAACCACCACGACTTCTCGCAATTAGGATATTTTCTTCCCGCCTCGGATGGAAGCAACTTCAAGAATATCATCAAATAATTCAGGAGATGAGAATTACTACCAACGACTAAAAGAATCCGTCTGTTACTCCACCCATCGAAAAGGGAAGGAGCATATACTCATTTCGCTCACTGAAAATTTGGCGCCTGGCTCAAACTTATATCCCTCATCGTCTTGCTCCTTCACTGTTAGCACTGACTATCTTCAAACTTTGTTTACCTTTAAACTGGAATAGGTATGGTGGTCATACCTGAAACCCACCCACCTTCCTCGCAATCTCTACACGCGACTCTCGGGACGTTGTTCATCGGTGTTGTCATTGCAGCTGCGTGAGTGATCCGAGTCGTTTAGTCGCAAAGTATTGTACAAATGACCTTGAATGGTTTAGAATTTGGGGGATTGGGTCTGTTCAGACGTATTGGTTAGTTGAACACGCGCTCTAAGCCAAGAAGACGCGTCGAATTTCGGTCTAATGCCGCACAGGTACTTTTGGTATTATCCAGAGGATAGTTATCGCTTGAGGTTACTTGTACGTGTTTACTGTTTATGGGCGAACTATTCCTCAAAGTTTATTTCCGAATAAGGTCGCAGTTACTTGGTATGTCCACCAGTGGGACTCTTTCTACCCCTCATTCAACACACACCATTAGGCTCCTATCGTTCTTGCACCAAACATTTTCTTGTCATGCTGGTCATTCTATTCATTTTCACGCACTTTCATATCTGACATCCAGTCGCAGTCTATGCATATGCCATATTGGTTTGGAGCCTCTTTCACCGCGTTATCCCCTCCTCATACCGCTGTCCAATTCCCAGCTTTTCAATCGTGATCCTTTCCACCCACAATATGTATGGAGTCTTGTCGTAAATAATTTCTTCCCCATTGGAGACAGGGATTCAGCTTAATAGGGTGCTTTGCAGGTCCAAACTCTCCTCGAAGGAATTCTCGCGTTGACAGTCCAAACTTTCTATGTCTTTCGCATCTATAAACGTATGCGGAGTACTTCTCTATTTAAATGTAATACACTAAATTAGAACCAAGTTAGCAAAGGCAATCTTCTCTTTACAAATGCCGCTGTTAGTCTTTCGTAGGGATATATTTTCTATTAGCTTACTGTTGACGTTTTCATATAGGGACTCCTCGTGTTCGGAAAGTTTGGTAAGTCTTCAATTGGGTAAACCGACTCTTAAAGCTAATATTTTTAAAGGTCTAACTTTGGGTAATTATCTTGCTTTAAAAAGTCATCCCGCCTTTAATTCGGCTTCCCTTTGCTTTCGGATCCAGCCTACGTGATTATCAGTTTTCACCTCAAGGATATCGAGGGCGGCTTCAACCATCTTCAATACGTCTTGGAAGGTATAAACGCCCTCGGTGCAGCTTCCAATATCGTCATCACAATCATAATGTGTTGGATTCTCAGTAATTCCCGTACTGGATCCAGGAGGACAGACACGGTGTTGATGCGGCTCATTGTACGGAAATATAAATATTTCAAACCCTCAGGTCATTTGATTACTGAAATTCTCGCAGATGTATACAGCTAATACCGGCTTGCTGGTCACCCTCACTGCCCTGCTCACTCTCATCACCGCTGCTCTCCGTCCCCACACATTTATTTACGCAACATTTTATCTCCTTCTCCCCGGACTGTGGGTTAAATACTATCTACATCTAGTTCCTACTTCTAATTATGTTTACAGATACCTCAACAGCATGCTCGCAAGCCTCAATGCCCGCCACTCCATCTCGGCCTTAGGAACAATATGCAGCAGCGTCATTCTAGCTTCAACAACACGCAGGGATATTGTTTCCGACTCCCGTTATAACTTCAACATTCGTTCCCCTGGACATTCGAGCAGTCATGATCCGAATTTCAAGTTTTTGCCGGGCTCTGGTCATGGTGTGCATATTCATAAGGAGACGGTCACTTCTGAGGCGCCTGTGAGTAGTTTAATTACGCATTTCTTTTAGTAAAATTCGAATGGCGGATTCTGCAGGTTGAAAATGATCCCCATGTTCTTTCGAAGACGGCTGAATCGTATATGTCCACCCCCTGAAGGCTTCAGGGGGGGACATGCAACCGCTGTATAGATGCTTCTTACTCAACTTGAAACCTTTCTACGTGCGGGTTGTAATTAATTAGAGGCTCGTTACCATACTCCTTTACTCTGTAACGTCTAATACGCAGTTTCATGCTTTCTTATATGCACGTCCTGTTAGATTTCAAAATTTCTTTGATCGTGGGAAAACTCGCTAAGAGTAAGCGCTGAATCGCTCAAGCTCCTTTGATCATGACCAAGTGTACCTCCTTCTCAAGGGTTTCTACGGGTAGTACAGACTGGAGACGGTACGGCAGCCACCCGTAAATGGTCATACGGTGTACGGCCGTGCCCGTATACGGTATCCCTAATCGAGACTTTGATAGATGCAGCATATGGCAGCACGCAGCATTATTCACACGGAGAACTAACTTCTATCCACTATGTCATTCACTCCCCAGAACATTGCTGGCTCATCCAGTATCGCAGGTGTTGCTCTTTCTCCAGACGGTAGCAAAGCTGTCTATCGTGTCGCCCCAAGATATAAGCCTTCGACAGGTTAGTAAATAACAAAACCGTTACCCAGAATAGCTCGGTATCATCCCATTTCAGATGAGCATCCAACAGCAGCACTCTGGTATTCGAAAGATGTCAACAGAAAGGATAGTGCTAAGAAGCTCACATCTGGGCTGTACAACGATGGCGTTGCTCAGTGGCATCCCAGCGAAGAAACTATATATTTCCTGAGTGACAGGCATAAAGCAGGAGGACCTGTCCAAATTTACTGTTACACCTTGGATGAACCTGGAGAGCCTGCCCTGGTGCACGACTCGTTCAAAGACAACAAACAAAAGGTTGTCGTCTCTTCTTTATTGATCAATGACATTCAACTCTATTAGGTCGAGCAATTTGCGGTTTCTCCTGATGGAAATTATATTGCCTTCAGTTCAAGGGATGAACCAACCCCTCAAGATGAAAAGAAAGAAAAGGAGAAAGATGATGCAACGATATGGGGAGACGTTCGAGGTGAGATTTGTCAGAAAGCACAATTCAAACTAATGCCAAGACTTCTCTATTTATAGACAACGCTCGCTTGAGATGCCTTTCCCTCGCTACAGGTCGCGTTCAGACCCTGACCTCAAATGAAAGCCACATCTATGCATTTACTTGGAGTCCTGACTCGAAGGTTGCTTTTCCACTTCGTGTAATAGCATGAATGACCCATATCTATTATTCAGAAACTAGCGTATGTCTTGGTAGAACGCCCTGATGACGAAGCCAACTATGTTGGAGAAATGTCTCTCAATGTCATCACAATTAATGGTTCCTCTTCAAAGTTCAAACCAGACTATGCCGTGGATCTAAACGGTCCTGTATACGGCGTGACCTGGCCTGATGCAACTCCAGGACAGTCCATATTTGCCTTGCAATCATATATCCCTAGCAAGTCAATTGATGCTATAGCCGTGCAGCGCTATTCTGTAGATTCCACTCTTTCTCACAGGGGTGTATTCTACAGTGGCGAGGTTGACGATGCAGAGGGTCTACAACTCATCCCTTCTTCAGGCGGGGAGATTGCGGTACAGGTTCAATCAGGCTTGGAAACCCGAATCGACATCGTCAGCACAGAGGGGAAGACATTCACTCTGTTTTCGACAACGGAGGGTGGAATATTAGGTTTTGACGTCAAGAAAGTTGGTGATGATTACGTCCTTGCTTGTATTTTCAGCTCGGGACCGAAGAAGGAACTTCCTTCCGTTTGGACTGGGAGAAAGGCCGGACTCACCACTTTGTTCAAGTCCCCTTACGTATGGATTAACAAACTCACTGCGAATGAGCAAATGGCAGTGAGTTTCCTATCCAACCCCCCTATCGACAAAATGAGAATGAACTCGATTGACAGTTGCCTTTAACCACAAAACTGGCTCATCACCACGATTGGTTCAACAGTGACAAGTTAGGTCCAGTTCAAAGGGTCGAGTGGAAAGGAGAAGATGGCCTCATTTTGGAAGGCATAGCATGGTTTCCTCATGGGGTTGACCCCTCGAATGTCACCACGTCTCTTCCTACGATCTTGTTGTTGCATGGTGGACCTTATGGGTACATCTTAATATCCCTATTTCGGACAATTCTCCACTGACGTTTGGATAGTCGCGCCACTTTGGAGCTAAATCCTGCCTGGCAGCATTTATTATCAGAAAATGGATATCTTGTGCTACAACCCAACTATCGCGGTAGTATGTAACTTTACATTGAGTTTATTATATCTCTGGATTAACTCTGGTCTTCAGGCTCGGGGAGAGGCTCGGAGTTTGCATGTGCATCGCTCAATACCCTTGGAACCCTTGATTGGACCGACAGTGATAGGATGGTGGATATGGCTGTTGAACAAGGGTGGGCCGATAAGAGCAGGGTATGTTTTCAAAAATCCTTACCTCAAGGGAAAGGACAGTCTTATTTAATAGTTCTCTAGCTGGGAATTGGTGGATGGAGTGCCGGAGGGTATTACACCGCCTGGGGAGTCGCCCAGACCAAAACCAAGTATAAGGCAGGTATCATGGGAGCAGGTATATCAGATTGGATTGGCATGGGGCTAGAATGTGAGATCCCGGAGGTGGCTGTAAGTTCAAACCCTTTTGCCTCTTTAAATTCATAAAACATAAAAACGTTACAGAGTGTCTATAGTGGCGCAGCTCCCTGGTTGGGGATGAATCCTCGTCTCGTAGGAAGTCCCATTCATTTCGTCAAAGATGTCGAGACCGCGATTCTAATCCTTCATGGAGCGAATGACCATCGTGTTCCAGTTGGGCAGGCTCTCGGCTACCTTCGAGGATTGAAGCGGATGAGCAAGTACCCTTCGAGACACCAGATGGTTACATTCCCTCGGGAAGGACACGGGTATGTGGAAGACGAGCCATCTATTATCTTGTCTTGACCTTGTTCCGTTTTAGGATCGCCGAGAGAAAACACCAGGAGGACATCTTGAAGCGTGTTTTGGACCATTACAATGTTTGGGTCAAATAGTCTTCATCCAGGCAAGCTGTCTGTTCGGCATAGGGATATTTATGTGTGGTGTGTTGTATATTTGAAATAGGTCCATACCATGTTTGATTCTTTAGGCTAAACATGTGAGGCCCGTTCTTTAGAAAGACCTTTCAGTGTCTTATTTGTTAGTCGCCTGGGGTAAGTAAACCAATTTGGTCGAGATATCTCCTTTTCAGCCACAGAAATCGAAGAAACCTGGATGATAATCCAGGGTGATCCTTTCCCTTGAGCTTCACGATTTTCCTTAGTATTCTCTGCTATCTGATAACAGTATTGAGCTAGACATTAATACAGGCATATAGCAATATTGTTTTTAGTAATCCTCTGGAGGATGTTATCAACGCAGGAATATTATTTCTTCACACGTTTAGGATACATGCAAAGGACGACAGAACCATACCCAAGTATTCTCTTGATTGTTCTTGGAATATTGAGTGATAAAGAAGATGGTGACATCAGCGGCATTGTGAACAGGGGAAATGGACACCCAACGACGCTTCTGCCTGCAGGGATACTGTCCTGGATCCGACCATTTGTACTTCAGGGTGTGAGTTTTACGTAGATATTTGGCATAAGGTGTAATATTCGACGGGCTAGGGTAGAATACAAGGCATGGGATTTTTGGTCAATCGGTAACTAGCATTTTGATCGCGACTGACTATGAAGGATACATGGACGGCCTTGTACACATGCAGGAACAGATGTGGTTGCGTTTAATCTCATGTCCATTACAACCGACTTCGAGGCGCGTTAAACTTTGAAACCTAGGGTGATGAAATATGAGTTCATACGGGCCATTAAGCATAAATGTCTTCTGGAGACTGTCATGGAAGACGAGACGTCATGAAGAGGGATGTGTATTAGATTAATTGGAGTCCCTAAACTCACGGAGTTGAGAGAATGCGTTTCACTCTCGCGTCAAGCAGTCCCTCTGGTGCCTATTAATCAGGGCACCGGCTAGGATTTGGAATATTACCCAAGGCGCACAAGGGCTGAACCTAGCGTACGTACCTCAAGATAATCAAAAGACAATAGCCCAGCATTACTTATCGTTATTCTCCGAAGTTCATAGACAAGCTTAAGTATCTTTCCGCAGACTTTCTGAACTGTCTGCCCAGAGAAGACAATGAAATGCTTCCTTCGGAACTTTGTCGCCTGAATAAATTTGACATATCAGAATAAATGCAGTCTTCATATAACAACGTACGAAAATACTGACTTTATTGTGATGGAATCAAGAAGCTGTCAAATTGGTTCCTTGCATGTCAAAAGCTGCTGGAGGTCTCAGACCAAGCTCTGCGCCCACAAGTGTCCATTCTGTCCTCGCTGTCCGGTATGTCCACCCAGCGACGATCCTATGGCTTTGGAACGCCAGATCCCTCCCAAGCTATGTTCCCTCGTATAGCTCCTCCGCCAGGTCTTCTCACTGGCCGCAATGGAGACGAGAAGCATTCGAGGTTCAGCCCACGGAGCATTGCCTTCTCGCATCGAATATGGGTCCTCATCACAGTCCTCGTCTTCGTCTTTCTTTGCACGAGGATCCTTTCACCAACCCATGAATCTGTCTCACATTCTTTTTATTCAACTTCAAATCTAATCCCAAGAGATTACCTCAATTCATCGGACAGTGCGCCGTTCGACTTTTGCCCAGTCTTTGGCCCAGGGGATAAACTGGCGGAGAAGCATGGGGTTTACGGTCTTACACGGACGAGATTGCACACGGGCAGTGGGGCGAGAGTGCAGAGGATTATTCGAAAGGCGTTGTCGGGTCAGCCAGTGACCATCAGCGTCTTAGGTGGCTCAAGTGAGTTCTACACAATTTTCCCATGTATTATTTAGCTGAGAGTATACTAGTTTCTGCATGCCATGGAGCCGGTGACGATCCTATTTCGCCTACGTGCTATCCTTCACGGTTTTTCAAGTGGTGGAACGAAGTTTTCCCGCACCCTGCCTCAGAGCTCACAAATGGCGCTGTCCGTCGTTCTAACTCGGCTTACTTTTCCTTCTGCCATGGTCATCATATACCCGACCAAACCGATCTAGTTATCTTAGAATTTGACTCGGATGATCCCAAGTATGTGTTCTCAACCTCCGCAGCGTTTATGTGCTCAACTCTCCACACAGCGACGACGCCTGGTTGCAACATTTTGAACTCCTCGTCCGCTCACTGCTTGTCCGACCCGATTCCCCTGCTGTTGTCATTCTTGGCCATTTCAGCCCTCAAAAACAGATCGAACATGGATTCGCTGGACCAGAATTCCTGCATACGGTCGTCGCACAATACTACGATATTCCTCACATCAGCATCAAGCCTCTTCTGTACAACAACCATCTCACATCTCCCGAATCTATCACAAATTATTTTGCGGATCCTATTTTGCTCAACAACAATGGCCACGAGTTACTATCAAACGTCCTAATCTCATACTTCCAATCCCAAATTTGCGCAGGATGGTTCTCGGCCACGGGAGCAGGTTTCGAAGTACCACAGCTCCCCATGGGTGCTTCCAAGGCTCCTGGAGACTCCAAGGGTTTGTTCGGCGGAGTTGGTCTACGCAAGGACCCTGTTTTGCCAGAAGGCCAAGTACCGCCCAAGGCTCGTGCAGCTGCCGCCAAGATCACGGACCAAGAAGATCCTGACCTTGTTGCATTCCGCGTTCCACCAGCTAGAATTGCTGCACGCCCACATGACGTAGCTGATTTTCGAGAAGTTAAACCCTTCTGTGTCAGCGCTAATGACCTCGTCAATCCGCTACCTCCATCGTTGTTTTATGGATCTGGATGGCATTCGCACCATCCTCCTAAGGGCGAATCATTCATGGAAGGTGGTGAATCGGCCCATTACTGGTATTCTACCTTGCCTACGAGTAAGTTACGGGTCCCAGTAAAGATTGGTAGTGGAGATGTTGCCATATATTACTGGCGTGAGGAAGATGAGGCAGACGACAGTGGTGTTAGATGCTGGGTCGATGATAATTTGCCAGGCGCAACTGAGATTAACAACCGTGATGGACCACCAGGTCCTGCGTGAGTACTTTCCTTACAACTCATGGTTATACATTTTCTTACTGAACTATTCTTTGCAGCCTCAAAATCATTGATCACTTTGTCATCTCTGGTCCTCATTTCGTTTCATGTGAACTCCTTGGTGAGGAAGGGCGAGGCGTGCCAGCATTTAAGATTTTGGGAATCGTTGCCACATGATTATTCGTTTTGGTCGTTTGGAGAAAGGTTTCATGGACATTCTCCCACTGTACGATTACTTATGTAGAAAATTATCATACATATCGTCACTTATTCAGGGGTTTAGTGGTTTAGTAGGTTTGTAGGTATAGAATATTATCTTATCTTTCTTTGGAATTGTAGAACAGGGTGTGTAGACAAACTTCAATGCGTCGATTCGCAAACTTTCATCCGTCGGTAGCCACGTCACAAGTGTGCTTCGTCAAGGAGGAACAACTTCTAGTTTATTATCTCTGTCGAGTCCAATTTTAAGTGAACGACCCTATTTGATTTCGTAGCCAACGAGGGAACCATTCCAATTCAAAGAACTTGGATAGTGGACTGCGGCGTCGTGTGATGGGGTTCTGCCACCTTGAACTCATGCAAACGTTTGGAAGACCCGTTCGCAGAATGATGAAACCTTTGCTTCCAAGTTGCTATGGTTGATGCCATACCTTGGGTACTGCTACAAAAATGGAAGTCCCAACGGAACTCCTGTTCCGATTCCTGGTTTAATGCTCTTTGTGGAGACAATGGGGTGTTTAGTCATTACATTCAAACATAAGTGATTCTACCAATGCGACTTCTTACGTTTCCATGGAGTTCCACGGAATCGTGGATGTCTTTAGGATATATGCTGTTCTACTCCCCCAATTTACTGAATCATGTCATAGGCACACGAGGGCAAACCTCTCGCAATTGAGTGAGCATAAGGTCACCGATTCTGAGAAGGAACTACTGGTTAAATAAATCATTCCGGAACTACTGCATGAAAGGATACACTGTGCCCTTCAAGAAATATGAAGGGGGCGTATCTAATTCGGTGAATGTACAGCTTCCCGTTCGAAGTGAAACATGAGCATGGGCGCACTCGTTGAATTGTAGACTAGCACATTCCTGCACTTGTATATCCGTCCCTTCGCTGGCATATCTCCCTGTATATGCAGCGGGAGAAGTTGGGTTCAATTCAAAGTTCAACGGAAGGGCTAGAAACGGCACATCAACGGAAGGGAACGAATAGCTGGTTCCAATTCCTCTTATCAGACGCTCGCCGAACGGGTGGGCAAAATCTTTGCCGCTGGATTGTGGAGACTAATCAGATTAATTTCTCAAGGTTTCTCATTGACCTCTCATAGAGGCACGCATGTCACTTGGTTATTAATTAACAATGTGCCTCTAGAACCACCTTATTTGTCGACTTATTCTCCTTGTTTGGTGAGAAAGTGTTGGTGATTTCAAGCAAGTCTGGTGGAAGTCCTCGATACATGCGTCCATCACCTGTATCCTTTATCAATAATTGATTTGTCACAAGCAGAGTCCCAGATAGACCTGCAGGGCCTGGATTTGAATCACACATCAGCGCCGCATCAGCATTCGCCGGCCCTATGAAATAAAGAGCGTTCACGATAAGGTAATTTCAGCAAGGATTTATACTCTCTGAAAATGCCTAAATTCCAGGATGTACCTTCGAAAATGTTTGACCAAATTCTTCAAGAATCCTGAATAAACAATGATCCTAATTTTATATGGGGTAACGGTTGATCCTCTGTCGCTTCAATATAGTACCTGAAGGAACAATCTCTGGTTATCAACATAAGCGGGAGCTTCTTCCCTCTTCAGGCCCCCAACATCAAAGGCACATCGACGAATTTACTAGAGGAATTCTCCGATGAGATTTTCTTGGAGTTCAGGCCTTTAATTATTCCTCGATCTGATTCTCTAATACCTCCGCCAGACTCTTGGTCTCTGCGTTCGTGCTTATCCTCTTGCTAGAGAAGGTATGCAAACCCCATGACCCATTGGAACGAAAAAGGACGTAACCCCGTTGTAATTTAGTCCCGATCATGAAGGGATGGTACAATTGCTTTCTTCTCGTCTAATAGGTTAAATGTGTGAAGGTTGGCTGAGCGAGCCTAATACAATTCCTCGGGTACGAACAGAGTTCCTGCCGGACTACCGCCGAGACGACTTAATAAAGAACTGATAGCAAACCCCAGTACGTAGGTTTGTGTTTAATTTTTGTGGTATGCATTCCATCTGGATTAAAATAATTCAGAAGTTCTGCGAAATGGATGTTCCCTACATTTTGGCAACACATGGCTTTTTCAGCCTTGCTGGTTCAGGCGTCTATTCGTACCTGTGCCACCATATCTTCTTCCCACTTCCCGATGATGCAAATTTTGCACTGCCTTGTCTCTGCCACCCAATAGAACCCGCGGAACCTTTGCAAATCCACTCAAACACTCTGTTTGTTAGGACTGGTCACCGAATCCGCAGTCTTATAGAAGATCAGAGTTCGCACGAAGGCCCCACTTGGCTTCATCAGTGTCGTCATGAGAAGTGAATGCGGAAATCTGTATTGGCTCTGCCGCAACGGGTTCCACACTTAGAATTTACCGAGCGCTACGCTTTCGCTGTGATCGTCAAGTTCTTGAAAAGCTGTTGTTACACCTCGGATCCTCCAGAAGAAATGGCTGCATTGTCTCTAGCGATCACTTCCTGTTCTATCTTACGCCAGCATATGCATCCAGAACAGCATGAAGGAACTGGGCGGATTTCCGGGTCCGTTTAGAAGCATTCATTTTTCGCTTAAAATCCCTAAGTGATGGCAGCCCGCCATGCGAAATATCTTCGGGAGTCGGGTTCTTACAATTTCTTTATTGTAACCTACACTACACTTATCGCCGTTTATATATTGTTTACCTGTCCAGGCCACTTGGGCTACTCTGGCACAGTCGCTCCTT